>Ga0272441_10000765_pt1 | contig 71529 bp, 56 predicted proteins | sample SSMProp6N_FD_193582 | JGI IMG/M metagenome (GOLD analysis project Ga0272441, IMG submission 193582) | Marine sediment archaeal communities from Little Sippewissett salt marsh, Falmouth, MA, United States - SSM-Prop-6N | ecosystem: Environmental > Aquatic > Marine > Wetlands > Sediment ...
GCGCATAATCTCCGGCCGCATCAGATGCCGCCTGGGCCAATTTACCTGTCTCACTGATCACCTTTCTTCCCGCATCCTTAACCGCCGCTGTCGCCGCCGCGATCCCTGCATTCATTCTTTCCGCTGCTATCTCCTGCTCCCTCTGCTCGGCCGCCGCCTTGAGATCCGCCGCCTCCTGCGCTACCTTGTCCTTTACCGTACCATACCCTGCCTTGGCCATAGCAGCTATTTCCTTACCGGCCTGGATCACGCCTTCTTTGATAGCCGCTTTCTGCTCCTCTAATTTTTGCTCAGCTGTCTCCTTAACTGTATCTTCCAGCCCCTGCGCATAATCTCCGGCCGCATCAGATGCCGCCTGGGCCAATTTACCTGTCTCACTGATCACCTTTCTTCCCGCATCCTTAACCGCCGCTGTCGCCGCCGCGATCCCTGCATTCATTCTTTCCGCTGCCAATTCCTGCTGCCTTTGCTCGGCCGCTGCCTTAATATCCGCCGCCTCCTGCGCTACCTTATCCTTAGCTGCCTGCCCAATTCCGACAACAGCTTTACCAGTTTCGCCAGCCTTACTGGCCGCATCAAGGACGACGTCCTCAAGGGCGGCCTTACTATCTTTAATCCCCTGGCCAACCGCCTTGGCCAGTTTATCTCCAGCGCCGGTTAATGACTCATCCACATAATCTCCGGCCGCACGTGCTTTCGCAAGGGCTCCCGTAAGATATCCTCCTAAAACGTTTTTAACCTTCGCGATTTGCTCTTTAAATTTCTTAACAGCTTCCTCTTGATCTTGATCCGCACCCGTGTTTGTTCTAAACAATAACTCAGAAGATCCTGGAACAAGCTCCTCAGGAGAGCCTTTAACTAATATTGTCCCGGAACTTTTTCCTTCTGGATCTTCAGTTTCAATTCGGAGAGATTCCAATCCTGATCTAATCGTAGGAGGAAGGATATCATTATCATCTCTCTCCTCGATCTGTGCTGCCATTTGTTTTATTTCGTCGATCGCTCTCGCAATCTCCGGGGACTCATCGACATAATCTTTAACTTGGCTCCACAAATCTTTAAGCGTAGCCCAATCTATCAAAGCCTGCGTATCCTTGTCTCCTTTTCCGGCGGCAGTCACAGCCTCTGCCTCTGTCACCTGGCTCAACAATGCAGATCGGTTTTTGTCATCCGCACTTGTTATCCTCTTGGTTTCTTCATTATCTGCAATTTTTATTATGTCATTCTGAAGCTCACCCGCCTTTTTATCCTCCTGAAGCTTGCGTAATTCCTTGAGTTTTTTCTTCACCTGTTGTTCTTTCGGCATTAGGCTTTGATCCACGCCCCTAATAGGTATCGTCTCGTTCGCTTTTGCGGTAAACACCGGACTGCCGTCTTTCTTTGAATCAAGCATCTGCCCTTCCTTAATGCTGACACGCATATGCACGAATCCAAGGTCCTCCGGAGACTCCGTCTCGTCCATATACAATTTTATAAACCCTTCGGACCAGGATCCTTTTCTGTCGTCGCCTTCCTTTTCCGTAAACGTCGCTATGCCATCGGCGGTGGCGCGTCCTTCCGTAAACAAATGGCCATAAATAAAATCAAGGTCTTTAACATCCGCCACAGTTGATGTCCCGATTATTTCTTTCAATTGCCTGAGAACCGAGCTGCTCTGTTCTTCTCTATTTTTATCCTGCGCACCATCCAGCCAGTCCAGGATCTCGGCGTCGCTCAAGCGCCCATGTTCCGTGGCCCAATGAGCGCGGAAGCCCAGGTCCCCGTCATCATTGGTTAACGCCGCGACCTGCAGGAGCTCCCTTTTCTCCCCGGGCTCCAGGGCAATCTTCTTTGCTGCATCATAGGCATCGATTTCATCGCCTTTTGCGGCGATAAGCGCTTCTGTTTTTTGGCGCTCCGCCTCGGCGGATGATGTGCCGCTCGCCTTAACCTCACTTTTCTTCTGTTCAAGGTCTTGCAGCGAATGATCTTGTTCAAGACCTTTTCTCTCAGCCTTTAGCTGCTCAAGATTCTCCAGCCCCTTTGTCTTAAACCCGGGACCATTCAAGAAAAGTTCATATGTGGGTATATTCGTAAAGACCTGCAGGACCATGGCATCGCCCATTTCAAGGGCGATCAAGCGGCCGTTCTTGCCCCTTATCGTCTTCTCAGGTTTATTGATCTGTTCCCTGATATCCGTCGGGCTGAAGGCCATCTGGATCGGCCGTTCGCTTGAATCATCACTATAATGGAATCCCAAACCTTCAAACCCCTTGACCCGGCCAAGCTCGTCCTCCTCAGGGTTATAATCATAGTAGCCAAACATCTTGAATTGCCCAAAATCCTCCTCGTTCTCGCTCAAGACATCCTTGAACAATCTGCCCTGGTCAAACATTTCTTTTGAAACATCTTGTCCATTAAAGGCCTCATCCCTGATCGTGCGGATCGTTTCCTCATCCGCCTCATCTTTTCTATACATATCGATCAACTTGGCAAATTCGCCTTCCTGGCCCTTGGCCTCCTCAGCGAGCAGGCCGTCGGCGCGGGAAAACCCGCGAAAACGTTTCTTGTCAGCACCGTTGTCATCAAGATCTTCATACAGCACGTTCGAATACCACGTGCCGAGGATATCCCTTTTATTTCCAAACATATTCTGCCCCAAAGGCCTATACTTGGTAAGTTGATATGTTTCCGACGTGCGCTTTGTGACCTCGATCTTGTCGAACAACCCGACATAGACCTCCTCGATGCCCTCTATGGCGCCGAAAGTCGTGTCGTTGATCTTGACCTCAAAAAGTTCCTTGCTGTCACCTCGCTTAGTTATTGTTACAAAAAATTGTTCCCCGTCCTTCACTTTTTTGTCAATCGCCTTCAACGTGGCATCATTTACTCCATCTTCAAGAGCCTTTTGAAACGCCTCCTCCCAACCCGGACGCCCGGTTGTATTACTATATGTATACGTGGTAATCGGGGCTTCTATATCCTCGATCTTTTGGGTGAGCTCTTCTATCTTTGCCGTATCCCCACTTTTTTGGGCCTCCTGCAAGGCCAGGGTCAACTTCTCATGTTTTGCATCCTCCAGCTGCACGCCTAAGGCATTGATCGTGGTATTATCAAGCTGTTTTTTGATGGCGTCATTCAACTCATTTTCCATCCTTGCCAGCCTCTCCTCATACGTTTCAATATTTACCCTCAGCGCAACTCCGACCAGCTCACCCAAAGCCTCTTCTAAACTTTTAAGCGCATCTGCGTCCACCTGATCCGCATTAAGGACAACATACCCTTGCGAGTCTACGCTAATCTCTCCGCCTTCCATATCAACGATATCTCCGATCGCCTCACTTAACATATTCAGCCTTTTGGTTAACTCGCTGTCAAACAGGGGATGTTTCTGGTCAATTGAATACTGAAAATGGGCCACGCGGCCTTTGCTATCAAAGCCGTAGGCCTCGCCGCCTTCGGGGGTTGAGACCACATATTCCGGCAGGCCTGAATTTTTATAATCAGTAAAAAATGTTTGTATCTCCATCCCGGGATAACCTGTGCGCAAGGCGGCAAGCCTGTCAGTGCCAATCCCGGGATCCAGGGCTTTTTCCTCATCCTCCCTCTCTTTTAATTCCTCTAACCTCGCCTTTACTGCCTCGGGCAAAGAGCCTTCGTCCCCCGGATCCCCAAAATGCGCCTTGAGCACATTAAACTCGGCAATCTCATCTGCTGTCAAGCCCACCTCACCGTCATCTTTATAATGAAGGGTGATATCCTCCTCGCTGATGCCATACTGTTTTCGGGCGGCCTCATCCATTACGTAGAAACCCAGACTGATATCTTTATTAGAATCTATATTCCCCATCCCATCGGCGCCCCCGAGCAACCCGCCAATGGGAATAGCCCGGCCCAGCAATATCCCCTCAACAGTATCCCGGTCCTTAGGGCTGACTTTGGTTAAATAAACCCAATCCCTGTCTCCCAGCTTTTTTGCTTTTCCCAACATTTTTTTAAGGACCTTACCTTTATTTTGATCGCCGGCTACCTCAAAATTTGTCAAAACCTCCTCTAACGTAGCGATCTTCGCGACATCCTGCTGTTGTTTTGCTTGCTCCAACATTGTCTCAACAACCTTAATTATCTCTTGATCGCCGAAACCCTTAGCTTTTTTCAAAACGCCCTCTAATGTATCGATCTTCGCTTCCTGCTGCATTACTTCTTTCAGCATTTTTTCAATAGCCTTTGCTTTCGCTTGATCGCCGGCATCCTTAGCCTTTTGCAACGCATCCTTTAAGGCCCCGATCATGCTTATGTGCGGAACCTTCATCTGCTCAAAACCCAGCACGTTCGTATAAAAATCCTGATGCTCCTGTTTTTTAAGGGTGGCTGTAAGAACCAATTGCAGCATGGTACGGATATTCCCTAAAATACCGCCGCCGACATAAACCTCAGGGGTTATAAACCCGCCGGCCAATTGGGAATTAATGCCTTGGACGCTATACAAATTGGACTTGTCCATCAACGCATCCCTAAAATAGACGCTAAAGGCCAGGTCATCCCATTCTTTCTTGGTGTACGGCAGGCCCTCCTTGGCCCTCTCTTCGGCTTCCTCCTGAAGCTGTTCTTTAAGCTGCTTTTTAAGTTTTTTCAACTCGATCACGGTCTCGATCGGTGAATACGTCCCTGACCAGCCCTGCCTTTTAACCAGTTCATCCAGATACCCGCTGAATTTTGACAATCCGAACTTGCGCACCCCGCCGCCGACAGGGGTTTCCATCTCCCAGTTCCAGTAATCACTATCTCCCGGAGCCGTCCCGTGAAAGGTCCAAAAATCCTCAGCCAAAGAAGAGGCAAAATCCACCACCGAGTACTTAAAAAGCGCCCCGAACGTGCCCAGGGCCCCGGTCGTATCATTGCCGGAAATACTCCCCGGGTCGATCACATGCCCAAGAGCGCTCATGCTGGTGGCGAAAACCAGATGGCCAAGGGCGCGTGTCCACATTTTCTTGAGGGGATCATCTTGATAGTCAGAGCCCTGGTTACGCTCAAAATCATCGAACGCCAGGGCAAAGCCCATGGCAAACAGGCTCTGGAAGAAGGCGTTGGAAAAACCCTGGAGGGGGCTGAACTCGCTGAGCATCTGGTAGCTGTAATGCGGGTTGCCGGCTTTGTCATAATACGCAGCGTCTTTCGACCTCTTAACGTAAAAGGCCTCCCCTTCTTCCCGTTTAATCTTATAGATCCGTTCTTCCTCGTTGAGTACTTCCTCGATATGATCATTAATGACACCCTGCGCCCGATCGGCCTCTTGCGGCTTTGTAACCCTTGCATGGTCTATGCTGGCCTCCTCGCTGTCACTCAAAACAGGATTAATGTCATCGCTGACCTGTTGCCCCATAGATTCCTGATAATCATCCACTTCAAATGAAAAATCCCCGGTAACATTATCTGCCTCCAGCCAATCTTCAGCGATCTTCACCATGTCTTCTTTAGAAAATTCCTGTTGCCCACCCAAGAAATCATCTGTTTCTTCCTCAAGATTGCCTCTTGTTGATTCAATTTTATCCCCGGTTTCTTGGGTTTTTGTTCCCTGGGCAGCAAGATCTTCCCCTGTCTCCCGTCGAAGATTATCAATGGCAGTAGTCGTTTCCTCACGGCTAAGCTCCACATCGGTCACCTTTCCCGTATTGCCCGCGACAACACCCTGATTGTGTTCGGCCTGCTCTCCTTGCCGTATCTCAGCCTCTCCCGCGCCCTCACCCGCTTCCCGCTGGAAATCCGTGATTTTCCCGGACTGCTTTTTTCTTTTCGTCTCGTCATCTTTACTCGTCTCGGATTGATTTCGATTTGTTTCAGCAGCCCCCTCACCCTGACTTGCGGTAACACCCTCCCCATGAGAAAGAGCCTCTTCATTGGATTGGGTGGGATCATCGTCTCCCGCAGCCCCTTGATCTTCAACTACTTTCTTTTTCTTATTAATCTCCTCGGCCACTTCTTCTTCTGTCTTGTCCCCGTCTTTTTTAGCGAAGAAGTTATGCCACCCGTATTTATATATCTGCAACCCTACCTCAAAAAGCTGCATGCCAAAAAAGTTCGCCGCTTCTGAGGCCAGCGTATCCGGGCCAAACAAATCATCATCTATTTTATAGGCCACCATTTTGGCGGCCAGCCCTGTTAATTGCCTTAAGAAACTGAGCCAGCCATCCTTAATGGCGTTCATCATGACATCACCGGGCTTGACAGCATAGCGCCACTTGCCCTGTTCGACTTCAGCGTCCTGCTGTTTTTTGGCAATATCCTGCCCATCTTTTTTGGAATCACTTTGAACCTCAGTCGATTTATCACTATTATCCCCTTTAACGTCAGCAGCATTCTCCGCTTGGGCATCCTGGCGAAGACTATCTCCCTCTACTGTTTCTTTGCTCTCCTCTCCCATATCACCTAATTTCTCTATTGTATCCTCTGTGCTTTTATCTGTATTAGCAACGTCTTCGGCTTGGCCCTCCCTGGTCTCATTCGCATTATGCTTCATATCCTCTGCCTCATTCCCATCCTCCTTGGAGGCTTCCTCGTTTTTCTTTTTCTGCTGATCCATGCCGAAAATAGCCACATAATCCGTGCCTGTCAGGGCATCCATCAAAACCGCTGACCCGGCAAGCGCCAGCTCGCCGGCAATATTGGAGACGATCCCGCAGAGCGCCTGCTTCCACATCAGGTCATCTTCATCCTCTTCATCCTCCAGGTCCAGTTCTTCATACATCCACATATACACTTCCTGCATGGCCAGGCCCTTGACCCCGCCGATAAAGATCCCCTTGGTGAACATCTTGATCATGCGGGTCAGCACAGAATCCTTTTCAGAATTGCTAAGTATCTTGCCGATGGATTTCAGGATTTTATCAATGGCCTGCAAGACACTGGTGAGGCCCTTGTCCCCATGGCCATGGGCCGCCCCTTCAGCCTCGGTATTAAACGTCCCTCCGCCAGCGCCATCAGCGTGGGGATTATTGGCATCTGCGGAATTCATATCCTCCGGTGAAAACAACTTCTGAAAAAATTTCTTAATGCCGTCCCATAACTGACAAACGGCCTTCCATGCGCCCCCGATAACACCGGTAAACAAATCCCAAATAGCATAGCCAAGATCCACGAAGAAATCTTTGACCCCTTCAAAGACAACATCCAAAAGAGAGGCATTTTCTAGATTGGCAACACCGGGGGCCCCTGAACCGTGTAAGATCCCATCGATCGCCTGCATAATAGCTTCGACAACGCCAAAAATCATATCAAACGCCGCGGCAATCGCCCCTAAAAAGCCGCCTTTGAGGACTTGAAAATTTTCTATATAATCTCCCGGTGTTATACCATCTTCTGCCGTCAGTGCGTTCATCCTACCGACTGTAATCTGTTCCTGAAGACCGGCGATGTGGGTTCTTTGAGCATCAACTTCGCCTTGTAGTTCAGCCTCCCCCTTTGGAGACAACGTATCATGTTCTACACTATCGGCCATCTGTTCTTCCAGCCCATCCAGTACACCCTCTGAGATCGCCAGATCAAGCTTGGCCATCATCTGCGAAGCCGCCATGGACAAGGCGGTGGATACGGCCATGGCAAAAACAAACCCCCAGTCCTCATCGATCCAGCCTTTCATGATGGCCACACTGGTTATGGTCGAGGCCAGCTCGGATATACCCAGGCCGACGATCCCCCACTTGACCGCATTAGACCAGCTGGTCACTTTTAATAAACTGGCCAGCAGCTTCCATAGGCCCTTGGCTTCATTAAACCACCCAGCCGCTTTTATTAATTGACCTATCCCGATCATGGCAAAGGTCATGGCCACGCTGATGCCGATCTCAGCCCATACCTCACTGGAACTCATGATGCCGGGCAGCTCGTCAGAGCGGTCCACCCATTTGTTGCCCCAGACATACGCCTTTTGGGCATCCGGGACCGGTTCATAGTCAATGCCTTGGGTCTCCAGGGCCGGGGCCAGGACATATCCGCTGAGCTTAAGCTCAAATTGATTGATCGGCATGCGCTGGTGGCGGCCGATATCCTTAAAATCCACCATGTTCTCGTCAATGGCCGTCACCGTCACAAAGTGCTCTTCGTCGAAATTGGCGATAAGCGGGGTCTGGAGCTTAATAACATCTGCGGGCTCCAGGCGGGCTGTTTGCAGATCCAGGCCATACGCCTGGACAACCTGGTCCATGGCATAAAGGGATGTTTTAAGTTTAGGCTCTCCTGGGCGAACGATATCGCTGAGTAAGTCTACGGATAATGTTGTTAAAGAAATTTCTTCAAGGGATAGGTTAATGCCGTAAGATTCAAGCAAATCCTTAAGGGCATAAACGCCGCAGTTAAAGGGGTGGATTTCCGGGTTTTGCAGCCAATTGGCAATGTCATTGATACGCCTTTCATTGACGCTGACCTTGGATTGTATAGAAATCTTGCTTTCAGCCTGGCCCGTGGCGGTCGGCAGCTTAAGCTCAATGCGGGCCTTGTCGCGATAAGCCACCTGGCTTAAAAGCCCCCGGATACTGTTGGCCAAATGCCGGGATATCAGCTCCTGCTGCTTGGCCTCTGTTAGGAACGGATTGACAAAATGTATGCCCTGGTCCCCCCACAAAACAGCCGGATTATAGTTAAAGGCCCAGCTGACCTGCTCCGGGACAAAGATCAGGACCATGATCAAGGCAATTGTTCTGATCCAGGATTTAAAACGGCTTTTGAAAGATTGCGAAGGGGCTTCGGGGGTTAACGATTGGATAGCTGCAGCAATCTCTTCGTTACTAGTATTATGAAAACTATTTTCACTAGTAGTTGTATTTGAGACAGAGATTTTTTTGTCCAATCTTTCGTCCATGATTTATTTTTTTGTCCAAACTGATTTAGCTGGCAAAACATTCTTTTGTCCAATCTGAAGAGCAATGCGGAGAGGGATTTTACGTGGATAAAGGACCCAATTCATCTTGGCTTGTGAAGAAAATAATTGAAACACTAAAAGGCACAACAAAGAACAAAGACCCCCCTCCTGTTCTGTTGCCCCGATAGATATCATTTTTAAATAATCTTGCTTTTTCATATTCACGCTCATAATTTATGGCTTACTTGTCAACGGCCCCAAAACAGAAAAGGCCCACCACAGATCTCCTATGGAAGGCCTTTTCAAAATCTTTAAAATACTTGGAACTTACTTTGTGAATGCTCGATCCGTGGCTTATCGGCATTTATGTAAATCCTTTGTTAATATTTGTTTGGCTGTTAAAGTATACCATTTATAATATAGGGCAACAAGGCGGCCCCAAAAATTTTTTAAGTTTTATGTCTATACATATCAATGACTTACGTGTTTGCTGAAAAAAAATTATTTTATTTTTCTCATTACTCCTTATACCTCAATACTTAACGAAGCGTTTATTTATATAAACCTTTTTCAAAACGTTTTCTTCCAAGGAAATTGACCATGCCTTGCCTGGCTTCAAATCAGCTTAGAAATAACAGCCTTTGTTTTTTTTAAAAGTGGTTTTAGGGCCGCCTGTCAGAATGGACAATAGTTAGATTGGACAAATCATTGATTTTTCATCAAGCCAAAAACCAACACAGCCTCCTTATTTCGGCTTGTGCATAGGAATCATTAACAAATTTCAAAAACATCCTTTTCAACAGTAATCCACGCAACTTCTTTACTTTAATCAAAAAATTTAACCCGGCTGACATACAATAATAATAAGCGCTTAGCCTCTCTGTCTTTTCGCTTCCATCCATGGGCTTATGTCGCCTTAAAAAAGGCCCGACAAAAACCAACAAGTTTTCTGGCCTACCGATTTTCTTACCCATAAAAACCACCTTTAGGTAAACCTTACCCGACAGCCCTTTGGTTTCTTGATAAATCCCCTTTCGCAAAATGCCCTGCTCTTTCTTAGGTCGTTCAAGCGCGCTCAGGCAAATTGGCCCTTTTATGCCCAACCCGCGAAAAACAAGCGTGAAAGGATCTGCGCCTGAAAGTTTACCGGAATATTTGTTTTAAGTTTTAACGGAGGGAATCATCTGCCCCAAGGCAGACGGGCTTATCGTCTTTTACCGCATTTGCATAGGAAGACAGGGGCCTAGGCCACCCCAAAAAAGGAAAGGATCGAAAGGTCTTTTACATGTGATTATATAATCTTGAATGAAAAAGGGGTGTTATCTCGTTTGGCCCGTGAGCTGCTCCATGGGATTGTCTTCAATAAACTGGAGGAATATTGGCCCGGCAACGAGGACAAAAACGACAGGAAAGATAAACAATAAGAGCGGGACCAGGAGTTTCATGGGAGCTTTCATGGCCAGCTGCTCCCCGCGCCTGAAACGCGCCAGGCGCATGTCTTCTGAAAGGATATTGAGCGCCTCTGACACGGATGTCCCCATTTTATCGGCCTGGATCAACGTCCTGGAGAAAGTGGCCAGATCAGGAAGCTCATATTTAGCCGCCAGGTCCTTTAAGGCGTCCCGACGGGTTTTGCCTACATTGATTTCCTGCAAAAGGATATTCAGCTCATTGACCATGACCGACGGCGGGGATTTCTCAACAACCCATTTTAGGGCCAACATAAAGTCGAGGCCCGCATTCACGCAAAGCCCAAGCAGATCAATGGCGTCCGGCAACTCCTTGACAATGGCCGACTTAACCTTGCCGATCCGCCCCCGCAACCACCACTCCGGCATCATATAGCCAAAAGACACGCTCATTAAGAGAAGAAAAACCATCATGTCGACGTTGATCACGGGATAGATCAAAACCAATATAAAGATAATGCCCAGTTCCTTGAGCAGGAAAAACTCTTCTGGGGTTATATTGACGTGGGCCATGCTCAAGTCCTTGATGATCCTCTTTCGCAAGGCCCCCGTACACAGAGGGCGGTTAAATAGGGCAACGGTCCTTAAAAAGTTGGCGAAGGAACTCTTCTTCTTTTTTTTCTTGGGGGCGCTCTCCTCCCCAAACGACCGCAACGTCGGCCTAAGCTCCCACTCAAAGGGAAACACGCCCAGGATAAAGCTGAAACCGCCCAAAAAAGCCAATGTAAGAATTAAGATGAGCATTGTACAATCCTCGTCGATAAACTCATAAAATAAAAACCGGCCGCCCTAAAATATATCTTTCGCCTTTAAAAATCCTTAAGGGTGCTGATCTTAAAGATCAAAAAAGCCCCGATGGTCTCGGAAATCGCGGCGTATACCAGCAAGGCCTTCCCCATCTGGGAGCTTAACATATGATCAAAATATGTGGGCTGGGTTGAGTAAATCATAATGCAAAACCCGACCGGCAGCATGGACATGACAGCGCCCTGAATTTTCCCCTGAATACACAGCGTATCTATTTGCGACTTAATGCGTTTATGCTCGCGGATAACGCTGACGATGCGCGAGAAGATCGCCGGCAAATTCCCGCCTGTTTCGCGGGCCAATAAAATAGCGGTGATCATTTGCTGGAGGGACGAGGACGGCATGCGATAATACAAGTGGTTCAAGGCCTCCTCAAGGGATACCCCCATCTTATTCTCGCCCAGGACCGTTAAAAATTCCTGATTGATAGGATCGCCCATCTCGTCCACGACGGATTCCATCGCCTGAATAAGGCTGAGGCCTCCGCGAAAGGAGCTCGACATGATCATCAATGAATCGATCAGCTGGTCCTCAAATTTTTTGCGGTTTTTAGCGATCAGCGTCTTGATATAGATGCCCGGAAATACAAAGCCGCCGATGATCCCTAAAACAACCCCAAAAACCCGCATCTCCGGCGGCAAGAAAAAATATAAGATTGTCGCCATGATAACAGGGGCAAAAAGATATAGCTGTGTCATCTGCTTGATCTTTTGCCGCGGCAAGACCCGATCGAGCTTCGTGTTTAGCTGCCTGGCCCTTTTTTGATTGTAGGCCGCTGTTTTATTAAAGATCGTCGGGATAACAGCAACGCCTATCAAGGCTATGGTGCAGAAAGATAAAAATATGGGGAGATAAAGCATATTTATTTTTTAATTGAATGCTGCAAAAAGGATTTAGCGTCCCCTAAATTATCATTAGCCACAAGCAGGGTTAATACAGCCAACGAGACATTGCGGACAACGCATCTGATATTCCGGATCCCTCCACGGCAAGGTGCAGTCACAGCGATAAGGCCGGGCTACCGTGGGGGTTTCCACGCACCTTTTGTCGATCCAGGCATTGATCATGTGAGCCTTCGTGCAGGGTGGTCCGAATCCCGGCTGGCAATGGGTATAATCATAATAACATTCCAGGCTGCCCCCGCCGAGCCCCGCCACACCAAAAGGCCTGGGGTCGAACTGACGGCCATGTCCGAACGTATCCCCGGCCTTTTTCCAGCCGCCGGCAAAGCCGCGATATATATATCTTTGAAACACAAGCATGGCCGCCAATAAAAAGATCACCAACGCAATGTATTCCATCCCAGACGCGGCCCGATTATCATATTTCTTTTTTAGGATCACTATACTAATATTTTATATACTTATTGGTTGTTTTCAATAATGTAATAATAAAATACCTATATGTCTTAAAATTAACAGATTCTTAAACCTTATCGCTAACGATTTTATTAAAATGAAAAGGGCTTAACCCCTTGAGGTCTAGTGCGTATACGGGGGGAATCTGGCCTGAATATTCCCGTAAATATCCCCATCAACCGCGGCATCAAACCCATCCGGGATATAAAAGGTCGGCCTGATCTGCCTAAGGACACAGCCGGACGTTCCGCCGCAGCCACTGATAATGTTTTCACGCAGAATACGATCATGGGCCTGGATCCTTTGAACCTGGTCCCGTCCAACCCACAGAAAAACCTTGGTCATGCCGAACATCAATAAAACCACCGCCGACATTCCCAGGGAATATTCAAAAAAGGATTGGGCGCACCTTTTTCTCTTGCTACGAAAAAACCTTATCATGCCTAGGATCATATCTTTCCTCTAATATTATATCTTATGGCCGAGAGCCTACCCTACTATAACCGCTATGCGAATCCACCGAGTTGCTGATATCCTCTCGCATCGTATAATACCAATTGCCTCCGGCAGGAACGGCCCACATACGGGTTGAAGAATTTGCGACTAAGAACCTTACCTCCCGGGTATTCATGAAGGCCGGGTCATATTGATCGCCAATTTCGTCTACCGCAGCCCGCCAGCGCCCCTGAATGCCGCGTTTTACATAAATCCCTCCGACCAAAATAGCCCCCATAACGATAATGGCTAATGTAACGGTTTCAACCGCGCTTTGTCCATTTTTCTTAATGATCATAAAAACATCGCTTTTTTATTCAATTAAACATACTTTTACTCTTCGGATAAACCCAAATTTGAATACTGGATGGAATCCAGAACCATCTGGGAAAATGGATAATATGTTGTGTTGCCCAAAAGGTCTTCCCTTACCCCCTGACTTGTCATGCGCGTGGCCGTGAACGCATTGGATAAGAAACCATCATCCATGTTTTGCTGATCAGCCGCTTTCTGATTCCCAACCTGGTCAGCCACAAGCCTGATCATGCCTTGAGTGAACCGCTTACAGATCGGGCCCATGGCCATAACAACTGCCGTCACAAGAGTTAAGAGCATTATATATTCAATAACGTTCTGGGCTTTTTTTTGTCGATGAATAAACATGTCTTGCCTACACAATCTTTGTTTTAATCGGCATCCACCGGGGCTAACTGTTGTTTATTTGAAGTATATACCTTCCTGCCCGAATCGCGATATTCTACGATCCCGTCCCTGCCGGCCGGAAGGACCACTGTTTCTTGCCGATCAGTATACCGTTGTAGTGACATGGCATTGGCAACGTAATAGGGCTCGTATTGAGCCCAAATACCCCCCTGAAAATTATGCGCGGGATTTCTAAATACAGCGTTAATATCTTCAAAGGCGCTTCTATGGGCTGAATAAATACGGCCTTGAACAGACCTTTTGACATACGTGCCCATGGCCATAATGATACCGACGATCATAAAAAACGTTATCGCATATTCCGTGTAGGCGGCCTGTCCCTGTTTTGTTTTAAGAAGTTTAAACATCTCTTGGCTCATAAAATAAATTATAAAACAACACCTATTATAGGTATACCGCATTTAGGCATTAATAACAAACTAAAAAATAAATTTAGTCTTATTATTAAAAAAATATGGCTTACCTGAAGAATATATCCTCCAAGCAAGCCATATTTTAATACAAACAATCAAACACGAACTCTTAAGGCAATAATTAACCCCAGAATTCCTGTTCGGTGTTGTAGATTTCCTGGTTACTGACAGTCGTTGTAACCTCGGCACACAGCAAGTCCGTTCTGGAAACACCTTTAGCAAATGATTCGTTGGTCACACCGCTGGTGGTCGTGGTCGTTCGCACGTTCATGTTCCCGACGGAATATTGTTCGCCGATATCATCGGCAGCGCTTCTTAAGCGGCCCTGGATACCTCTTTTAATGTACACCTGAATGGACAGAAGCGCACCGATAACGATGATAATCAATACAGCGTACTCCAGGGTACTCTGTCCTTTTATCTTTTTTAAGAATTTAAACATTTATTGTCCCTCCTTAAAATATTTCTCATAAGCTTTTTATTTTATACGATCGCCTTAAAATCCAGCGCCGGCACCCCAGAGAGATGAGTTAAAACTGGATTCCTGAAAACCAGACCTTCGGTTTCTGATGGTATCCAATTCACGACGGATAGTCTCGTTGGTATGAATATCCCTCGTCGTGTCGCTACGGGCAACCGTATAGGCAGAACTCAGATAATAAGGTTCGTATTGATTCGTAGATCCAAGTGCGCTTGTTTGATCTGCTAAATAATCACTCGCACCCTTGATTCTCGCCTGTATCGCGCGTTGGGCATAGGTCTGCATCGCAATAACAGCCGCCACAACCAAGGCGATCAACAGGGCGTATTCAGCTGTCTGCTGAGCTTTTTTGTTTCGAATAAGTTTTTTAAACATTTACTTTACCTCCTAAATAGATTTAAAAGTTAACTTATGCCCTGGTATCATTAAGATGTCGGCCTTGATGAGGCAAGCCTGTTGGCCATGTCTTCCATACCATTCGTTCCCTGCTGAAGGGCTCTGTTATAGGCAGACTGAAAGATGCCGCTCGGTCCGAGAAACACGATCAGAATGGCAATAACACCGGTAACCAGGACAATGTATTCTATCGTACTTTGCCCTTTCTTTTTTCTTTTTTGTATCATTATCTTGTCCTCCTTAAGATTTACAATTCATGGAGATTGAGATAGCTTACAGCTACCCTTAATCTTCGTCGTATTCTGTGTATCCCTTTTGAATTACCTGTTGGGTCGCTTGAACAGAGCGAAACACATAAGTGCTCATAGCTACCATTGCTGAAGCCACGAGAGCAACGATGATGGCATATTCAATAAGATTTTGTCCATTATGATTTAATTTTAATTTCCGCCTCATCGTCTCCACACCTACATGCAACAGATAATCTTTGCCCAACTCCCCATATAATAAGAAAGCACGGGATAACATGTGGGCTAATATTACCAACTGTTTTAGCTGGTATCACCTTCATCATATGCTGATTTTGGTGATTGAACCTCATGTTTCCATGAGAAAATATACTATTTTATGAAAGAACAAAAAATCCCCTTGCCGGCACGCAAGAGGAAAATCTTTAGGCAAACAACAGATATAACTCTTCCTTTTTGTATCTATATGTAAATAAATGCATTACGAAATTCCTGGTTAATGTGTATCAAATTAATCAAATTCTCTTTCTGAATGAACATGGAAAGTATAACATATGCCTCAAATCAGTGTCAAGAATAAGAAAGCGTTTTTATTTATATTATTATATTTTTAGGTTTTTTTTCATAAATTTGAACGGCGCTGCAAAGGGGGAAAGGTATTCTTTAGCAGGATAGGCATTATCGAAATGTAGCATTAAAAGGTTGTCTAATATCTGACCATTTCCTTTTGCAGAATAAATTTTTTGAATAAAAGCATCTGTGTTCTCTGAAAACCCATTAAAATACCGTATTTTTGTATATTCATGTAATATGTCCCCCAACCACTCAACAACTCCGTTTTTTCCATAAATATTTGCTGTATTTAATGTTGTGTATATTTGATCGGATTTAAGCTTTAGAAATCCCCCAAAATTAATTTTAGAATGGAGGCCTCCCTTTTGTATCATATTTAATTCCTTTTGATACCATAATGAAATAAACTCCCAGGCCAGCTTATATAAAGTTGAATCATGTTGTGTATTTGTAATAATATATAAGGCAGGTGTGTCTTGATTATGTTTCATAATTTTAAGAACTGTCATATTGGGAAGGCAGGCCCGAAATCGAATGTTTCCCGCCATAAGATTAGGTGAAATGTCTAAAAAAGTGAAATTTTTTGAAATTTTTGGGTCAAAATGACGGCATTTCATAAATTTTAATTGATTAAAATCATCATATAAATCATGTCCTGGCCAGACCCCGCATGACCAAACTCTATTTTTGGAAGGAATCTCATCTAAACTTACAATTTCTTGATCATTAACATCAAAAATAATTAGCCTTTTTATTCTTTTCTCAATATTTTTCCCTTCTAAAGATTGAATAAACCAAATAAAAGGTTCTGGCAGTGTTTTTGTTTGAACCTGACTATTCCTTAAAAATGAAAAGGGCGTCTTTATGGCAACAGATTGGACATTTTCAACAATTTGTTTTATTATTACTTCTAGCGTAGATCTTAAAGAAATAAAAAGGTCAGATTGGACATTTCCATCCCACACACTAAAAAGCCGTGGATCCAAAAAATATTCTGATAGATCTTCCGTAATAACTTTAACGCTTTTAACTAACTGCATGCGTTGTTTCAGCTCAATCAGTAATTTAATGATCATCGAATGATTGACCTGGATCCCTTTTAAAATATTCCTTACTGTTGCCGCCTCAAACTTATCTTTTTGATCCAACAAGAACCACAGCCCTGTTCCTTTATAATGATCAAGCTCGTCGATATTATGGATACCAAAAAAACGCATAAACAACAACAGGTCCCCCACCTTATTCAATTCCTGTACGGGCACGCCTTGGCTGAATTCCCGTAAAAACCACCCCAAAAAAGATTCTCCAAACAACTCCTCCTGTGAAGCTCGTAGAAATATACCCCCCAAACCATCGATCCCTGAAATATTCTCTGGCTCAGCGGGGATGGAATTTGGTTCAACATAAGAATCCTTTTTTCTATTGTCACCCTGCTTTTTTATCTCTTCTTTTTTTATGTCCACTCTGGAAACAGGCACGGGGTAAGACGGCTTGCTTTTTGAAGGGAAAATTTGTTTTTTTCTCTTTTCTGGTATCTGGAATTTTTTGCGGCGCTTTGTTCGCCCCGAAGGGCGCCGCCCAACAGGGCTACTTAGATCAGCCTGCTTAAGGACATTATTAATTGATGATTTTGATAAGGTTATGTCAAATTTATTATAAACGGAATCAACCAGAGCGCGACAACTGAGGCGGGGATTATGTTTCTTTTCAATAATGATTAAGCTCTTTAATTTGTCGGTGATTTTATATATAACGCCCATGGTTTTTAGTATATCATACGGCCAAACGTCGCAAAAGAATTTAATGTCCAAAATAAAAAGGGGGCTGGCCAGAAAATTTCAAATTTATTAATTTTTATGAACTTCTTCTTTCGCTTTATTTTCCTAAATAGTATACTTGTATTATGAAAAAATGTCCTTATTGTTATGAAGAAGTGAAGGAAAAATCTTTGCGCTGCCCCCATTGCCAGCAATTTATTATAGACGACCTTATAACCTCGGACTTCCCCAGCATAAATAAAAAACCCTGTATATTTTGCGGGAAAAAGATCTTTATAGAAGCCAAGGTATGCAAATATTGCCACAAATGGCTGGATGAGGTAAATCGGGCCCTTGATGATTTGGATTTCGATGACCTTTACGAGGAATGACCTTAAGCCTACGTCTTAATTTTACTTCTCTTCAAAGACAATACTATCTCCGGTCTTTGTCTGCGTCGCTTCAATTTTTCCTGACGGAAGTTCGATAACATAACTCGAACGAAAAAAATAGGGGCTCATCATGAACGGCTTGATATTTTTAACCAGCCCGACTACGGTATTATTTTTATCAACAAAAATAGCGTCGATGGCAAAGCGCATGAAAAACATGTGAATGGACCTACAGTGCGTGATGATCAAGGCCTCCTGGCTGTCTATCTTGGCACGATTCAGCAGGCCAACCAACCTTGAGATGACCGTATCGGCTAATTGTGCATTAGTTGAAATAATGCTGTTGTTTGTTTTATTAATAATCTGCACGAAGTGTTTTTATGATGCGGCCTTGCTAAAAATGTTCTTATCAAGAGAAAGCCCTTGTCGCTCAAACTCCTTAAAACATTTGGGTATATATCCAGTGGGGCGAAAATTGCCGATAACCTTCCCCTCCTTATCAATCCCTTTTTGATCATAAATAAAAATGTCATGCAAGTCTAATTGAAAATCTTCCAGCATGCCAACCACCTCCGTAATGCCGGTGATTTTCCTTGTTCCGTCCGCCATACGCGCCACATGAACAACAATATCAATCGCCGTTGAGATCATTTCATTAATGGCCCTGACCGGCAATTCTATCCCGCTTAAAAGGATCATCGAGCTCATCCTAACCAAGACATCCCGCGTCGAGTTGGCATGAATCGTTGTCAAGGACCCGTCATGTCCGGTATTCATCGCCTGAAGCATATCCAGAACCTCAGGGCCGCGACATTCACCGATGATAATACGATCCGGCCGCATGCGCAATGTGTTAATGAACAGATCCCTGATGGTTACCGCCCCGCGCCCTTCGACGTTAGCCGGGCGAGACTCCAGCCGTCCCCAATGAGATTTTTTAAGTCGTAGTTCAGCGGCGTCTTCTATCGTAATTATCCTTTCATTGTCCGGAATAAATTGGGAAATCACGTTCAATAAGGTCGTCTTCCCCGCCCCTGTTCCTCCAGAGACCACAATATTGCGCCTGGATAAAACACATGTCTGTAAAAAATCAAACATGGGCTTGTTAAAGCTTTGATACTTAAAAAGAAGCTCCTCCGCACTTAATCTTTCCACGCCAAATTTCCGGATAGTGATCATCGGTCCGTTCAAGGAGAGGGGCGGAATAATGGCATTAAAGCGCGATCCGTCCGGAAGGCGCGAGTCAACCATGGGAACAGATTCATCAATCCGCCGGCCTAAAGGCGCGATGATCCTGTCAATGATCACACGCATTTGCTGTTCGGAGACAAATTTTTTATTTGTAAAAATCAACCTTCCTTTTTTCTCAATATAGATCTCATTCCTACTGTTGACCATAATATCAGTCACTTCCGGATCAGCCAAAAACTCTTCTAGGGCGCCAAGGCCCAGGGCTTCATCCACGATTTCCTTAACCAATTGAGCCCTTTCGTCATGGGATGTGATCATGCCCCCTTTTTCCTCAATTAAAAGATTGCCGACAATTTTCTTTGCTGAGCTTTTAAGTTCTTGAACTTTCTGGGGATTACTTAAAACCTCCGGGGTCAAGTCCTCAACATGCATGCGCTCTACGAGCTTTTCATGAATTTTCCGTTTTAGGGCAATGACTTCATCGTCCTCCGTTGCGGCGGCAGTAAGAGCGCCTCCTGCAGCCCCCACCCCGGAGGATATCCCGAATTTTTCCCAAAACTTGCCTGTCTGTTCAAAATCATCCAAACTTCGTTCCTTGGCTATTTCTGCTGAATGGATAAAAAACTCCTGTTTCTTAAGTTCCGCAGCCATTTTCAGTATTTCTTCGGAAATCTTGCTCTTTGGACTATCAATAACACAGGGGACCCCGCGATTTAAGGCCATGCCCACGGTGCGGCCTTCTGAAGGGATGCGCGCAAAAATATCACACGTTAAGGCTGAACGAACCTCCTGCCATGCAACACCGCCCCGGCTTTCCGCCCTGTTTAAAATTAACTTGACCATCTTAAGAGGGAAATGCAAATTCTGTAACATCTCAATGCACCATTTTATCTGATAGACGGCCAGGACATCAGGGGTGGCAACGAGAAAAATAAGATTGGAATGGTCAAAAACAGTGACCAGCGTTTCGCTAAAGGAGCGACCCGCATCAATAATAATATAATCATAGACCTGGGAAGCAACTGGAAAAAAAAGCTTCATATTCTCGGGCGTTATATGCCCGACCTGTTTAATATTAAGAACGGCCGGTAAAAAGTCCAGCCCGCTGGAATGGGACACGACATATTTTTTGACATTTTTGGGGTCATCAAGGCTTTGCAACTGGGACAGTAAATTAACCAGTGTATATCGGGGGGCTAAATTAAGCATCCGTGCCATATCCTGGACGGCCTGGAAATCCAGGTCCAGCAAAAGGACTTTCTGCCCGGATAGGGCCAAGGCGGTGGCCAAATTGACGCTGATAAAAGTTTTGCCAACGCCGCCTTTATTGCTGAATAATGTTATTGTCTTTGCAGGCATATCAATTTTTTATTAATCCCCCACCTAAATTTAAAAAATGCTGATGTATCGACAAGGCGTCTTTTTATGGAATTATTCTTCTGTCTGCAGAACAGCTTCCTGACTATAAACGATCGGTAAAGAAATTTTTATTTCTTCTAGAGATATTTCTGCGGGGAATGGGTCAAAAGGAGCCAATAATTGAGCGGTATTGAGGGCGTCTTCATCAAAAACCTCATATCCGGATGATTCTTCAACATATATATCGCTAAGGGTCCCATCGCTTAGAATAATAAGGGTAAGCTTCACTGCGCCCTGCCAATTATTCTCCTTGGCCTGATAAGGAAACGATATCGCCTGAGAAATCTTTTGTTGAATGGCCTGCACATAGCGGGTCAAGGCGGCGGAAACATCTTCCTCTTTAAATACAAATTCCTCTTGAAGGGCTTCTGCTGTTAAAGATTCTAATTCGAGATATTCCTCTCCAATTTCTTGTTCCTCGACCAGTGATTCTTCTTGATCATCCATCAATTCTTCATCATCTATAAAAGCTTCGAGCCTTTCTTCGATGTCCTCTTGATCCTGTGATGGGATAGCATCGAACAATTCTTGATCATCTATATCATAAAAGGTCCCTTGGCCAGAGACATCTGCCTCTTCAAAAAGGCCATCCTCTCCCCTTTGCTCAGGCTCAATGACCTCTTCTGCTGAAGCCGAACTATCATCAGAAAGGCCTTCTTGATCTTTAGTCTCTTGATCTTCGTCTTTTGATTTGCTAACAATATTAGGCGTCATTGAAATAACTATTTCTTCTTCCTTATTGGGAGACCAATTTTTGGACCTAAAAAGAAGTCCTAAAATAGGGATCTTGCTTAAAACAGGCACCCGCGTCACCGTTTCACCCTTATTGCTTTTGATCAAGCCAGCCAGTATGATCGTCTGCCCAGGTTCTAATAATAACTGCGTTGATGCTGACCGAGTAACAAAGGCAACATCATCTCCTACGGCATTAGATGCATCAATGTCACTAACAGATACACTTAAATTTATATCGATTTTTTTTCCTTTGATTTCAGGCGTAACAGATATAGTAACTCCATAACCTTTATAGTTAACATTCTCGCTAACACTGCCCTCTGCTGTTGATGTTGTGCGAACCGGAATTTCCCCGCCTACCGTAAAATTAGACGCCTGTCCAGCCGTAACGATAACTGAGGGTTTCGAAAGAACGCGCGCCTTACCTTCAGCCAACAACATATTAATAGCCATCTGTATCTGCGTGGTCCTCTTAAAATCACCAATCTTAAAAAGATCTTGGAACCCCCCCTCTAATTCTGGCATTGTCTCTGGATAGCTAAAGGATAGTCCTGAAGCCCCGGCATTCCACAAGACCCCCATCGTCTTTGACAGGGTTGTCGTAAGTTCGGTAACCTGCACGTCCAACCTGACGAGATGGGCATCTTCTTGTGTCAAATCGATTAGATCAGACCTGAATTCAGCAACAATTTCCTGAAATGTTTCATCTTGATCCTCACGAACTTTTCCTTTCATAATGATCTTATTTTCCAACAGACTCTTTTCAAAAGTAATGCCCTCGATCTCTGCCGCTTCCAGCAGGGCCTCTAGGCGGGTAATAATTTCGTCGAGATCCTGAACCGACACGCGCACCTCGATTTTTCTTTTACCGTATTCATCCCAAATAAACAGGGTCGTTTTGCCCTCCCGCTGGCCAATTAAAAGCATCTCGTCTTCTTCCAGCTTGCCGATTTCAAAGATCCCCGGTTCCGTAACAGCAATCCGTGTTAATGAAAAAACCTTCAGGGTCACAACATCGCCCCTAAAGATAAAAACCCGGTCTGTTTCACGCGTATCAACTATATCCTGAACCTGGGCATGGCCTTGTGAACCGTATATCAAACTTGCAACAATAAAAATGAAAATTAGGCTATAAATTAAACCCGTTGATTTTTTAAGCATACAACTCCTCTAAATAGAAAGGTTTGATATAAGGAAGCACTAAAGCTCCCTTCCCCCCTGAAATATCTGAATATACGGCTTGGCATCCTCTTTAGGCGCACCCGCCGGCTCGACCATCCCCCGGCTGCGCGGGATCATAAGTTCTGTCCCTTGCTTTTCATATAAATAATCCGCCAGGGTACCCCATGTTGCCGCCTGGACAGTCTCTACTTCGGTCTCTGCCGGGGCGCGCAAAATAAGCTGCATTTTCCCGTTATGTTCAACAAACGACATAAGCCCTGCTTCTTCCGGGGTCAACGCAAAAGTGATATTCAAGGATCGGCCCTGCTGCTCCTCATACCCTCCTGGAGATTGAAGGTTGGTGTTAACGGCCAAGACTTGAACATTTTGAAATGTAATGGTTGACGTCTTTTGCTTACTCATTGTCACAGGATCAGGAATATCCAAATGCGTTATTATATCCACATAATCCCCCGGATTAATAAGCCCTCCGACAGCCGATAAAGAATCTATCCTAACAGTATAGGCCCGCTTGCCCGCAGGGGTTCGCAGCGCCAGGGATGATTTTGGGATAGAAGGCGTTGCCTCTTTGGGTTCAGGCCTGGGGGCCTGGGAGGTGACTTTCATGGCCTTGACCTTTTTTAGTTCTCTTTGCATGGCTGAAATTTGATCCATCAAAGGCTTGATCTTTTTATTCTCGTATTCCTTGGCATACCCCTGTGTTGCTTTTTTAATGCCGCTTTCAATATGATTCCCCGTCAAGACCGCAGCGACAAGCCCCAATCCGACAGCAAGCAAAATAATCGCAATTTGTTTCTTGTTTTCAATATTCATGCCCTTAAACTCCTAGAGTAATGATTCATTGATCTCAATCTCCGTGGTTTGCTGCAAAGTGTCCAATTGTTGTAAAATGGCCTGCTGCTGTTTAAGCAGCGTCAATCCTGCAATGATATCCTCCTTAATGTCCTCATACTCCTGGATCTCCCCACCCTTCTTCTCGTCAAGCTTCACAATATAAAAACCTTTCGGGCCCTCAATAACACTGCTAACGCCACCATCCTCCAAGGTCAAGACAGCCGTTTCCATTTGCGGAAAAGGGAACTCTGTAATGAAGCCCAAGTCCCCGCCCTTAGCGGCCGTATCACTTTGGGACCTAGCCATAGCCATTTCGGCAAAATCAGCGCCCTTTAACAGCTCAATAAGAATCTCTTTGGCTTCATCTTTTGTATCAACCATAATTTCCCTCAAATGCCATTCTCCAGACACAATGAATTCCGTCCTGTTTTCATCATAATATTCTTTGGCCTCTTCCGCAGTCGCCGTAATCCCCTGGGTAAGTTGTGTGGCCAACTCCCTGACCAATAATGTCCGCCGGAATTCTTCAACAGCCATGATGATATCCTTATTCTTGTCCAGCCCTCTGTTGATGGCCTCCTGGACCAATAATTGCTGTCGAATAAGCTCTTCCATAACCAGTTTTCGCTGGTCCGTATTTTTAATATCAAAATCAGGCATAACTTCCTGCAGGGCTTTCAGCCTTTCCTTAAATTCATCCCTGGATAAAGACCAGGTCCCAACCCTGACAACAGCATTGGCTTTATCGACTTGTGGCGCTGGCGCCTCCTGGCCTGCCTTTGAGGTGCCCGTGCTGGCCTGTTGTGTCGACGGTGCCGCAGGGGCTGTTTGCTGGACAAGCGCATCTTTTTTGGCCATCACCGTTTCGTATAATTTATTAAGTTGATCGCATCCGGTCATGCTACAAATAACAAAAATAAAGGCAACACTCAAAACAGTCCTTCTTAACATAATTATCTCCTTTTCTTGATTTAAAATTAATACAATTGTTAGTATACAGTTGGCTTTTTTAAAACACAAGATAAAACAAAATTTTTTAATCTTGCTTTAAATTTTTATATTTTATTTTTAATAAAAATTTTTATTTAATATTTTAATAAAAATAAAACCTTTAGATCACAACCTCATTGGGAAACTTATTATTCTTGAAAAAAGACTTTACGGCATCCATGCTATCCCGGGCTTTTTGTCCCAAGGCCTGATACGTATTAAAAGCATTATGCGGCGTTAAAATAACATTGGGCATGGATGCTAATTCCTGAAGATCCTTACGATAAAAAGTTTTTATGGTCTTATGGCGCCGAAGCCAAACGGCCAGGTCCGCCTCGTGCTCATACACATCAAGCGCCAGCCCCCCCAGCCGTTTCTCTTTTAAAAGTTTTTTCATATCCTTAATCGGGGATATCTCGCCACGGGAAATGTTAATAAAAATCGTCCCTCGGCGAAGTTTCTGTAAACGCTTATATATAAACATACCCCTCGTTTTTTGGGTCAAGGGAAGGGCGCACACAACGCCATCCGCCCAAGCCAAACCCGCGGCAAGCCTGGTGTAACGAACGCCTTTTTTCCTGGGGGCGATATCAACGCCTTTGACCTTCATGCCTAGACCTTGGGCGATATCAACAATCTCACCGCCAATGCGGCCCACCCCTACCACCAAAAGCTTTTTGCCCCGACACTCCTCGCCCGTTATGTTATCTCTGGCAAAACACAGAAAGCTTTTTTGCTGAAGGGCCAGCTTACGCCACAGGGCCATCATCATCAAAACGGCCTGCTCCGCAACGGCCCGTGAACAATAATGCGGCAAATAACCTAATTGGGCCTTTGTCTGTGTCAGGCGTACATATTCGATTATATGGTCGTATCCCGTGCTGCGGGTCAATATTCCCTTCAATAAAGGAGCCCATGCCTTGGGGATTTTTGATTGCGTGCGAATGCTGATCAATGAACTCTTAATGTGGCGGTGGTGACATTCCTGGATCGTCCCGCGATACAAACGAATGTTTAGGTCGCGAGGAATATATTTTTTTAAAGCCGTTGCTTCCTCTTTAAATGCTTCATAAAAAACTATATCATACATGGAAATCTTCCCTATAAAAAGAGATCCCCCGGCGCCATTTTTGCCACGGGGGATCGTAAACTAAGCGACCCCAGCGGGATTTGAACCCGCGCTGCAAGCTTGAAAAGCTTGTGTCCTAACCGGGCTAGACGATGGGGTCTGATAGCTTTAATTATTTTCAGTAAATAAACGGATTTTTATTATATGTAAATTGCTTACGGCGTCAAGCAAAATATGCTCACACATTGACCTCTTTCGATATGATCTGCGCTACCGAGCTGACTGCATCACTTTTATCCAGACTGACGAGCCTAACGCCCTGAGTGCTGCGGCCGCTTTCACGAACATCTTTGACCTGACAACGCACCATCATGCCGTGCTTGGTCACGGTCATGATCTCATCATCCTTAAGCACCCCGAGGACCTTAACCACATAGCCGTTCTTAGACGTAACTTTGAGGTTAATGATCCCCTTGCCGCCGCGGGATTGAATACGATACTCATTGAAATCTGTCCGCTTGGCAAATCCAAGAGATGTCACTGTCAATAAGCTGCGGCCTGTCTTTTCGATATCCGTCGGAAAGACCTGCATGGAGACGACCGAATCATTTTTAGATAATTTAATGCCCCGTACCCCCTTGGCCGAACGCCCCATGTCTCTCAGTTGTTTTTCCGGAAAGCGCAATGATTTGCCCTCTTTGGTGGCCAACAAAATTTCATATTTCCCATTGCTCAGCGCCGTTCCTATCAGCGCATCGCCTTTCTCCAATCCTATTCCCACGATGCCTGCTTTGCGCGGGTTGCTAAAGGCGGAAAGCTTGGTTTTTTTAACGTTGCCGCTGGCTGTCCCCATGACAACGAATTGATCGTCGGAAAACTCTTTTATCGCTAAAATGGAACTAATGGTCTCATCCTTATCGAAGGACAGCAAATTGACAATGGCCTTACCCTTGGCGCTTTTGGAGGCGATGGGTATTTCATAGACCTTGAGCCAGCGGACAATGCCTTTGTTGGAAAATATCAAAAGATAGTCTTTGGACGAGGCCACAAAAAGATGGTTCACAAAATCTTCCTCCCGGGTCGCCATGGCCGTCACGCCCTTCCCGCCCCTTTTCTGTTTGCGGTAGGAGCTGGCGGCTAACCGTTTTATATAGCCGGCATTGGTGATCGTTATGGCCATGTCCTCCTCGGCTATTAAGTCCTCCACCTCAATTTCTTCGGCCTTGGCGGCGATCTCCGTCCTTCTCTCGTCGCCATATTTCTTCTTTATTTCTGAAAGCTCCTGCTGAATGATTTGATCGATCTTTTTCTCAGAGGCCAGAATAGCGCGATAATTATCGATATCCTTTAACAGGGCCTTGTATTCAGCGTCGATCTTACTTCGCTCCAGGGCCGTCAACCTTTGAAGCTGCATTTCCAGGATCGCCTGCGCCTGGATTTCAGACAGCTTGAAATTCTTCATCAAGTTAACCTTGGCCTCAGGCGTGCTTTTTGACGATTTAATAACGCGGATGATCGCGTTAATATGATCCAGCGCTATTTTTAAACCTTCCAGGATGTGCGCCCGCTTTAAGGCCCGATCCAGATCGAATTGGGTGCGCCGCCTGATAATAACCCGTCGATGGTTAATAAAATGATGCATCAACTGCTTTAAGGTCAAAATGCGCGGGCTGTTATTGACCAAGGCCAAATTTATCACCCCAAAAGTAACCTCCATTTGGGTATGTTTATATAGGTAGTTGAGAATGATCTGGGGCTGCGCGTCGCGCCTTAATTCCATAACAACCCGGATGCCCTCTTTGTCAGACTCATCGCGAATATCCGTAATGCCGTCGACGGCCTTGTTGGAAATCAACTTCGCTATGGCCGTGATCAAGTTGGCCTTATTGACCTGGTAGGGGATCTCGGTAATGATGATCGTGTCCTTGCTTCCTTTCTGCCTTTCGATCAATGCTTTGGCGCGCAGGGTAATTTTACCGCGCCCTGTGGCATAGGCGTTTTTTATGCCTTCCCGCCCACAGATGATCCCTCCCGTAGGAAAATCAGGGCCCTTGATAAACTTAGTCAACTCCTTTGCCGTGGCCTCTGGATGGTCTATCAGATAGGTGATGCCGTCGACCACTTCCCCTAAATTGTGCGGCGGCATATTGGTCGCCATACCAACGGCAATCCCGCTTGACCCGTTTAGAAGCAGGTTGGGAATAGCCGCGGGCAATATCTGCGGCTCCTTTAATGTCGCATCAAAATTAGGAGAATAATCAACGGTTTCCTTTTCTATGTCCCGCAACAACTGTTCCGAAATGGGGGACAGCCTGGCCTCCGTATAACGCATGGCGGCAGCGGCATCCCCGTCAATGGAGCCAAAATTCCCCTGCCCGTCGACAAGCGGATAACGCAAAGAAAACCCCTGAACCATACGCACCATGGTGTCATAAACCGCTGTGTCCCCATGGGGATGGTATTTCCCCAAAACCTCCCCGACAATACGCGCGCTTTTTTTGTACGGTTTATTATGTTCGAGGCTTAGTTCTTTCATGGCGTAAAGGATACGCCGATGAACCGGCTTTAAACCATCGCGCACATCCGGTAAAGCGCGCCCGACAATGACGCTCATCGAATAGGATAAATACGACTGCTTCATTTCCTCTTCGATAAAAACGGGTATAATTTTTTCCTGAAGCGTTGCGTTATTCATAAAATTTTCTTACCCTTTCATCAACATAAAGGCCCAAGCCTTACATTTTTAGACATCCAGATCCTTAACTTCATGGGCATTGGTCTCAATGAATTCCCGTCGGGGGGCCACCTCATCACCCATCAGCATCGAAAAAGTCTTGTCCACTTCAACGGCGTCTTCCAGGGTGACCTTTAAAATGGTGCGCTGCGAGGGATCCATCGTCGTTTCCCAAAGCTGGGAGGGGTTCATCTCCCCCAACCCCTTATACCGCTGCACATGCATTCCTTTGTATGCTTGTTGGCGTATAAAATCCAAAACCTCTTTTAAGGAGAAAAATTCGTATTTTTCTTTTTCACCCTCGACCCTATACAAGGCCTTAAGGTCCACTTTCTTGGAAGCGGCTGTCTTTTTCTTTTTAGAAGAGCCTTTCCCTTTTAATTCATACTGCTTTGGCATCTTTTGCTTGATATACTGTTCTAAGGAAAGGCCTAATTTCTCGAACTTCTTTTGGATAAATTCTATTTCCTCTGTCTCAAATATCTCGATATATTGAGCATCTTCCCTATTTTTAATTAATTTCGCCAGCTCTTTATCATCATATACAAAATGGGTATTTTGCCCCACCTTTACCATATATATTGGAAATTTATGGGATTTTTTATTATAAGAATCCAAATAATTAAAATAATTTACTCCACGTTTAATAATTATGTCGACAAATTTCTCCATATCTGTCAAAGAACCCATAATATCCTTAAATTGTGCTGTGCTATAGTTCTGTTTCCCCTGAATTCTAACTAATTTATAGCCCTCGATCCCCAAATCCAATATAAGCTCATTCATCTCTTCTTCGGTCTCAATATATTCCTCCCTTTTACCTCGTTTGATCTTATATAAAGGAGGCTGGGCTATATAAATATGCCCGCTTTCGATAAGCGGCTTCATCTGTCGGTATAACAACGTTAATAACAATGTGCGGATATGGGAACCGTCAATATCAGCGTCGCACATAATGATAACCTTATGATACCGCAGCCTCTCCAAGTTAAATTCTTCCCCAACACCCGTTCCTAAAGCTGTTATGATCGTGCGAATTTCTTCATTATCCAATATTTTATTAAGGCGCGCTTTCTCGACGTTAAGGATCTTGCCTTTCAAGGGCAAAATGGCCTGGAACGTTCGGTCCCTTCCCTGCTTGGCCGATCCTCCAGCCGAATCCCCCTCAACCAGGTAAAGCTCACAAATGGTAGGGTCCTTCTCTGAACAATCCGCCAGTTTGCCAGGAAGACCCCCGCTATCCAAAGCACCTTTGCGCCGGGTTAGTTCCCGCGCCTTTCTGGCTGCCTCTCTGGCCCGAGAGGCCACAATTATCTTGTTGACGATCTTATTGGCAATGGAAGGATTTTCCTCGAAAAAGGTGGCCAGCGCCTCAAAAGTTATGGAAGAAACGATCCCGTCGATCTCGGAATTGCCCAGCTTGGCCTTGGTCTGGCCTTCAAATTGAGGTTGGGGCAACTTCACGCTGATAACCGCGGTTAAGCCCTCACGCGTATCATCGCCAGATATGGTGATGTTATCCTTTAATAACTTCCTGTTCTTGGCATACTGGTTAATTGTTCGCGTTAAGGCTGTCCTGAATCCCGTCAGGTGGGTGCCACCATCAATAGTATTTATGTTGTTCGCAAAGGTAAACACATTGTCCGCATATCCGTCGTTATATTGAATCGCCACTTCCAGGGCAACCTGGTCCTTTTGCTTGTCAAAATAAAAGATCTTTTTGTGGAGCACATCCTTGTTTTCGTTTAAATACTCCACAAATGACCTGATCCCGCCCTTGAACTGAAAAAAATTATCCTTTTCCTTCTTGCCTCTTTTATCAAGCAATTTTATGATTAACCCCTTATTAAGGAAGGCTAATTCCCGCAGACGCTTGGCCAAAATATCATATGTAAATTCCGTGGTCTCTTGGAATATTTTTTTGTCCGGCTTAAACGTGACCTTGGTCCCCGATGTTTTGGTCTTGCCGATGGTCGTTAATTTCGTCACTGCCTTGCCCCGCTCATACCGTTGATGATAAATGCTGCCGCCGCGCTTGATCTCGACCTCAAGCCATTCGGAGAGGGCATTAACACAGCTGACCCCTACCCCGTGCAGCCCTCCTGACACTTTATATGTACGCCGGTCAAATTTCCCGCCGGCATGTAATGTTGTCATAACCACTTCAACAGCAGGTTTTTTTTCGGTGGCATGTCGATCCACCGGAATGCCCCGCCCATTGTCAGAGACCGTTATGGTATTATTTTCATTAACGACCACTTCTATTTGATTACAATATCCGGCTAAGGCCTCGTCTATCGAATTGTCAACAACCTCATAGACCAGATGATGCAAGCCCCGCGTGAACGTATCCCCAATATACATGGCCGGGCGCATACGAACGGCTTCCGTGCCTTCGAGAACCTGAATATTGGTTGCGTCGTATGTACCCTTTTTTTGAGGTTTGATTTTTTCTGCTTCCTTTTTCTTTTTATTGAGCTTGTCTTTTTTTGTCATAACACCTTTCCTAATTTAAAAATAATGCCTTGAATTTCGGGATTATACTCTTGCATGTTCTTTAGTATCCTGTTTTTCTTAAAATTAAGCTGATATAACCACGGCGAGGAATCAACATAAATGATCAATTTCTGGTCTTTTAGGCCGCCTATTTTCGTATGCTGTTGTATCTTGGCATCGGTCGTCTGGTGCCAAATGTTTTCCACCATATCTAGGGAATGCGATCCCTGCTTGGCAAGATTCCCGATAACGGAATCAATGATGTCCTTAACCTGTTCCATACATTTATAGTCTCATGGGTAGGGCTAAATATAGGTAATCACCCAGGCGAATAACACCAGCCTTGTCAGGCCCCGTCAGTTCAAGCTCGATCTCTTGAGCATCGATATTTTTAAGAACATCTATTAAAAAATGCGGATTAAAACCAATAATCATTTCTTTCCCGCCATAGGTAACCGCCACTTCCTCCCTGGATTCACCGACATCAGGGGTCATTTTGGAAATAACGAGCTTATCAAAGAACACCTCCAATTTAATGGCCTGAAAATCCGGCGTGGCCAATAAATTAGCCCGCCGAATGGCGCTTAAAAATAGATCGGTATTGATTTTTATTTTTGGCGTTATCTCAGGAGGAATGACTTGTTCATAGTTAGGAAAATCACCCTCTATGATTCTTGTCGCGATCAAGATGCCTTCGATATCAAAAAGGACTTGATTGGCATTTAACACAAAGGTCACGTCCCCTTCCCCGGAAAGATTGCGATAGATCTCTTGAATAGCTTTAATGGGGATGATGACCGAAAGCTCCTTTTTTATATGTGTGCTTATTTGTTTTTCGATTTTTGCCATCCTCCGCCCGTCCGTGGCCACCATCCGCAACCTGTTGCCCTCAATCTCAAAAAGAATACCATTTAAAACATACCGTGATTCTTCATGGGAAACCGCAAAAGAGGTCTTTTGGATCATTTCTTGAAAATCCGCTTGTGGAATTTTTACGACCTCTTTATCCTTAAATTCCGGGAATTTGGGAAATTCATCCTTTGGCAACCCTAAGAGCTTAAAGCGGCATTTATTGCCCTCGATATCTATCTGATTATTTTTTCTGGACGTAACAACAATTTCCCCATCCGGTAACTCGCGAACGATATCGCTAAATCTTTTAGCTGGTATTGTTATGGCGCCTTCTTCAATAATATCCACAGGTATTTCACATGAAATCCCAATATCCAAATCAGTAGTATTCATCTTTAATCGATCCAATCTGGTCTCGACCAACATGTTGGAAAGTATTGGGAGAGTAGATTTTGATGAGGCGATATTTTGAACGACCTGAATTCCTTTATTGAGCGTTTCCTTAGATAATTTGATTTTCATGGTTTTATATTCTCCGATTATGACAAATTAGTTTAAAGATTAAATAGTAGTCATCGTTATAGGCTTTGTTGAAAATTTGAATAAGAGCAAAAGGCGAACAAACAAAAAGGGTTAAAAAATTTTCCCCTGTTAAGAACAGGTTAATTAATTATTATGAAGCTGTTATGTGCTGGCCTAGTTTTTCTATAGTATCTTTCAAAGATATATTTTTGGCAATATCTTGTTCGATTTTTTTACAGGAATGCAAAACGGTTGTATGATCCTTCCCGCCAAAGGCCGAGCCGATTTCGGGCAAGGACAATGATGTCAATTTTCTGGTTAAAAACATGGCGATCTGTCTCGGCTGGATAATGTTTCGGCTCCGGCGATTTCCTTTTATATCCTGTATGGCAACATGAAAATGCTCGGCAACCGTTTTTAGGATACTATTGACATCGATCGTCTGACGTGTTTCTTGCACCATATCCTTGAGAATATGTTTGGCCATTTCCAGAGACACAGAGTTATCTTCCAATAATGAATAGGCAACGACCCGGATCAGCGCCCCTTCCAGTTCTCTAATATTTGTCTTGATCTGTTCCGCGATATAATAAAAAACCTCGTCGGGTATATTGACCGGTTCACGCTCGCTTTTTTTCCTTAATATGGCAACGCGGGTTTCAAAGTCCGGAGGCTGAATATCTGTTATAAGCCCCCATGCAAATCGTGAACTGAGTCGGTCCTCTAAGTTGGCTATTTCTTTAGGTGGCCGGTCAGATGAAATGATGATCTGCTTGCGGCTGTTATGCAATGTGTTAAAGGTATGAAAAAATTCTTCCTGGGTTGATTCTTTTCCTGCGATAAAATGAATATCATCAATAAGCAAAACATCAATGGTTCGATATTTTTGCCTGAATTGGGCGGTGGACCGATGGCGGATGGCATCTATAAGTTCATTGGTGAATCTTTCCGACGTGATATAGTAACAGTTAGCTTCTGGATGGTATTGCTTGATCTGTTGCGTGATGGCTTGCAACAGGTGTGTTTTTCCTAAGCCCACAGGGCCATAAATAAATAAAGGATTGTAGGCCTTCGCCGGGGATTCGGCTACGGCCATACAGGCGGCGTAGGCAAATCGGTTGGAGGGGCCAACAACAAAATTATTGAAAGAAAAACGTGGATTTAAATATGGATTTTCTTGACGGGAGGGATTCATGGTTTTGGTGATGGATGCCTTTGGTGTCTCGGTTTCTCGATGTGAACTGAGCATTTCATTGACGGAGAAATCGATGATAACCGGACCGGAAGCCAAGGCGGAAATTTTTTCCTCGATCAGCGATGCGTAGTGCCCCACCATCCAATTTTTATAAAATTCGTCGGGGGTTTCGATGATTAACGTGCCGGGAATCTGTTCTTTGATGTTGAGGGATGAAAACCACGTGTCATAGGCCGTGGTCCCAATTTCATTTTTGATCGCAGGTTGCGCGTTCTGCCAAAGGCTTACAAGGCTCATATTTTGTCTTTGCAAAAACAGGCTAATTAACAAAGGCCTATTTTATAACATGTTGAAAATAAATAATATGTGTATTTTAGAATAGGTTTTCCACAGGTTGTTCAATATTGTTAAAAAGCCTGTCGGTAAAAGGTTTTTAAAAAGATCGATAAAGGTTCGTTGTCGTAAAGGGCATGACAACGTACGGTCCTTAAAAGCGAGTGTATTATATCAAACAAATTTTTAATTTCAACTCAAATTTAATGGGCCAGCTAAAAAATTGTTTTTGCAGTAAATTATTTTTATTTTATGGCCCCAAAAAGGTTATTTTATGGCTGAGGGCGCAACATTTTTTGCGAAAAAAATCATTAAAACTAGGGAGCATCGACGGGGATCAAAGCTTTATCAGAAACAAAACATAGAAGAGAGAAATAAGTTAGGTTCTTTTCGCAAAAAACTTGACTAGCTTAAAGCCTGTGATATAATTTACCAACCATGAAAAAGAAATTAACCACACCGACCAATTTAAAGGGAAAAAGAAAACACGGATTTCGTAAAAGGATGTCGACGAGCGACGGCCAAAAGGTCATTAAGCACCGGCGAGCCAAGGGGCGAAAACGGTTAACTGTGTGACGCAACCCCCACATTTTTGTATGACACAATTTGTAACCTTCCTTATAAAAATCTACCAGGCATTGCGCCCTTTTCTATTGCCACGTACGTGTCGTTATTATCCTTCCTGTTCAAGCTATGCTATAGAGGCCTTTGAGAAGCATGGCCTTATCAAAGGACTGTTTCTGTCGTTTATGCGCATTATTCGCTGTACTCCTTTTTCTAAAGGCGGGTACGATCCCGTAAAATAAAATTATGGAAAAAAGATTACTGTTAGCGTTTATTTTATCCTTTGCTATTTTATATGTATGGAGCGCCCTTTTTCCCGCGCCTAACCCTACAACAATTAAGACTGAAACGACACAAACTATTGATAATAAAGATGTTGGCAAACAGCCCCCCCCTGTTAAAAAAGTAAAAGCTGAAGCTCCTCCCCCTCCCTCTTTTCCTGAACAGTTTTATACCCTTGAAAATCAAACAGTCAGGGTTTTGTTTACCAGTATTGGGGGAGCGATTAAAGAGATCTATTTAAAAGAGTACGCTGCAAGCCTGCCAGTTACCAATATAGTTGATAGCCCAAAATTGGTTGATTATTCATTTAATGTAACGGATAAAACACCAAATTCGATAACTTTTACCGCGCAGATTAATGATTCAGAAGTTAATAAAAAATTTATATTAAAAGAGAAAGATTATTTACTTAATGTCCAAATTGATATTGATGGCAATCTGGGAATGTCCAAACTGGACATTTCGACCATAACAGGCTTTGCCATAGATGCCGACAGAATGGACAAAAAATTAAAACAAAGCAGAGACTTGGGTCTTATAGATTATGCATATAAAATTAATGATACTATTACACGCCAAGGAAGTATATTTAAATATTCAAACGCTAAAGAGCAATTTGAAATTAATCATAAGGAAACAAATGTTGTTAAAACAGGGCCAATCGATTGGATTGGATTCAGAAATAAGTATTACACAATTATCTTAAGGTTAGATAAAAAGTTTAATAATTTAAATATTCTAAATGATGATAATAATAAACTTTTTATAAACATTTCAACGGCAAAAACTAACATAAATTCAATACAGTTTAAATTGTTTTATGGCCCTCAAATACTAGACCTTTTGGATCAATATGAATTAGCGGAAACGATGAAATTTAGCCGTTTCGGTCTTTTAGATGGAATATGTAAACTCATTTATAAAGTACTAAATATAATTCATAAAATCATTCCTAATTGGGGTCTTTGTATTTTAATTTTAGGAACACTTATTTATGGACTTACTTTTCCGCTTACATTGAAAAGTATGTCCTCGATGAAGAAAATTCAAGCATTACAGCCCAAAATTGCCAAATTAAGGGAACAATACAAAAATAATCCACAGAGACTGAGCAAAGAACAAATGGAGCTATTTAAGGAGCATAAGGTTAATCCAATGGGCGGATGTTTGCCAATGCTTCTACAAATGCCCTTATTTATAGGTTTTTATCAGGTCCTTTGGCGATCTGTTATGTTCAGGGGGGCAAAATTTTTATGGATAAAGGACCTGTCTGAACCAGATAGACTCATTGTACTTAATTCCGAATTGCCATTGATCGGTAATGAATTCAATATATTGCCTTTTTTAATGGGCATAGTCATGTTTTTTCAACAGAAATTTTCATCAAGAAATATGGCGGTTTCTGATCCGGCGCAGGCCCAGCAACAAAAGATGATGGCATTATTATTGCCGTTTATGATGGTATTCATTTTTTATAAAGCTTCTAGTGGACTAACGCTATATTTTACTTACTTCTACTTATTAACAACTTTTACACAATGGAAATTGTCACAAAAGGCTTAAGGAGTTGTTATGAAAGAGATTCGTACAAGCATTGAGGTAGAGGGAGCTACAGTAGAAGACGCTATTAAAAAGGCGTTGAATATTCTTGGGGCGAAAAGGGATGAGGTTAAGGTAAAAGTTGTATCTGAAGAGCAAAAGGGTTTATTTGGCATGGAAGGGGCCAAGCTGGCAAAAATCAAAGTAATTTTAAATAGGAAAGGGTGAGAAAAAAAATAAAAATTTCTTGAAAAATTCATTAAAAAGAGGAAAATAGATATTAAGGAAAAGGTTTCACGTGCAACAAGTATAAAAATGTTTCCCGTGGAACCCTAATAATTATGGGCAAAATAGTATCTATCTGCAATCAAAAAGGCGGGACTGGCAAGACAACGACGGCGGTAAATTTGGCCCACGCTTTAGCTTGTTTAGAAAAAAAGGTTTTAATTGTTGATGCTGATCCACAGGGGAATTCTACCAGCGGCGTTGGCGTCAATAAAAATACGATTCAAAAATCCGCATATGATGTCCTTTTAAATCGTACACCTACCCAAGAAGCAATTACCCAAAATGTTTATCCATATTTAGATATTATACCTTGTAATATTAATTTAACAGGGGCAGAGATAGAGCTTGTCGGGGCTATTTCCAGAGAAACTCGTTTGAAGAAGGCTATGCAGGGGATAAAGGCTTTATATGATTTTATATTGATCGATTCTCCGCCATCGTTGGGATTATTAACATTAAATTCTCTCGTTGCAAGTGATTCGATCATCATTCCCATTCAATGTGAATTCTATGCCCTGGAGGGCGTTTCGCAATTGCTGAATACATTGGATCTTATCCGGGATGGTTTGAATCCTGGATTGCAGTTAGAGGGCGTGCTGCTAACGATGGCTGATTTTAGAACAAATTTAACGAGCGAGGTCATAAAAGAGATCACAAACTATTTTCAGGAAAAAGTATATAAAACAATAATTCCGAGAAATATTAAATTGAGTGAAGCGCCTAGTTTTGGTAAGCCGATATGTGTATATGATGGTAATTCAATAGGAGCTAAAAAGTATATGGAATTTGCCCTGGAATTTTTAGGGGAAGCGCCTAAGTCTTTTAATGACAATAATTTAGGAGAAAGTAGCCCTGAAGAAAATTCTAAGTCTGAACAAAAAGATCAAAATTATATTAAAGAAAGTGTAAGTTGATCATAGAAAGGCAGAGTGTTTCATGGAACATCGTGCTTTAGGCAAGGGGTTATCAGCCTTGATTCCTGAAAAAGTGGATTTAGAAAAAAAGACAAATCAACAAGGCGTCTCTTTTGTCGATATTGACAACATTGTTGAGAATTCCTTTCAACCAAGAAAAAATTATGATAAGGCAAAACTAACTGATCTGGAATCCTCGATAAAAGAAAAGGGCATTCTTCAGCCGATATTAGTGCGGCCCAAAGGGGAGCGCTATGAAGTGGTCGCAGGCGAGAGGCGTTTATTGGCCGCACGGGGATGTAGTTTATCGCAAGTCCCTGTAATTATTAGAGATGTGTCTGATCAGGAATCTTTGGTCTTGGCTTTGATCGAGAATATTCAACGGGAAGAACTTAATCCTATTGAAGAGGCTAATGCCTTTAACCGTCTTTTGTCTGATTTTAATTTAACACATGAAGAAGTCGCTCAGTCTGTCGGCAAGGACCGCTCGACGATAACCAACACGATGCGTTTATTAAAACTTCCTATGGACATTCAACAAAAGGTATCATCCGGGGATATATCCATGGGGCATGCGCGGGCGTTGTTAAGTCTTGAGGATCCTCACCGCCAAAAGGAGCTTGTCAAAAAGATCTTAGCCAAAGGGTTGTCGGTACGTGAAACAGAGAATTTAGTTAGATTGGGGCATGATGCCGGCTTGCGCAAACCTAGAAAGAAGCAGAAAAATGTGAATCCCGACCTGATGAACCTTGAAGAGGATCTCCAAAAAATCCTGGGAACGAAGGTGCGCATACAGGCCGATAAAAAAAGGGGGAAGATTATTATAGAGTATTATTCCCCGGATGATTTAGATCGGATCATAGATGTTATCCGACGGTAAAAAAATTTACTCACCTGGTCGACCATTTTCAATCCATAGCCCCTTAACAAAGGAACTGTTTTATGATTAGAGGAATGACAGGGTTTGGCAGCTGTCCTCTGGCAGCCAAAGGAGTCAAAGGGATGTTGGAAACAAGGAGCCAAAACCACCGCTATTTAGATATTGTTTTTTATCTTCCATCGGGTTTTTCTTCCTGGGAGGATCATATCCGCCAGGTTGTCGGCCGTGAGATAAAGCGGGGGAGGGTGGTTGTTTCCTTCAAGATCATCCAAAAGCCGGCCGAGAAACATTATTTTCGAAAAGAAGTCATGCAGGACTATATCAAGCAAGCCAGGATCATTCAAAAGGAGTTTGATATTATCAATAATTTGTCTTTATCCGACCTTGTTCATTTGCCCGGCGTTGTGGCCACTGAAGAGCGCGACATCCCCCTGAATGCCTTATGGCCGGTTTTTGAAAAAAGCCTTAAAAAATCCTTAACGGGATTAAGCCATATGCGTAAAAGGGAGGGGCACAGCATTGCCCGGGACATGAATAATGTCTTAAAGAGGATGAGCTCTCATGCGAAGATGATCAAGGTCAGGACAAAAAAGATCATCTCCGAGCAAAAGAAAAAATTGAACCCCGATGAGTTTTTGTCTTTTCAAAAAGGAACGGATATCAACGAGGAAATCATCCGACTCGAGCATTATATTGCAGAGTTCAGGTCTTTATTAAGGGCCCCCAATACTGTCGGGAAAAAGCTTGATTTTATTGCGCAGGAAATGCAGAGGGAATCCAATACCATTGGGTCCAAAATGCAGGACAAAATCGTCTCGAATGCGGTTATCGCCATAAAGAGCAAGATAGAGAAGCTGCGGGAACAGGCACAAAACGTCGAGTAACCTTTAGAATCGTATATTTATGCAAAAAGGCAGAATCGTTATTTTGTCCGGCCCTTCGGGATCGGGTAAAACGACCTTATACAAAAAGATATTAGCTGATAATTTTTTTAAGGGAAAAGTGATCCGTTCGATTTCAGCGACAACGCGGCCGAGAAGACGGGGTGAAGTTCATGGCCGCGATTATTTATTTTTGAGCGAAAAGGATTTTTTGTCTAAAAAGGCCAATGGTTTTTTCCTGGAAACACAAAAAGTATATCAAGATTATTATGGCACCCCCTGGACACCTGTACAGAAGCATTTGGTATCAGGGAAGCATGTTTTGTTGTGCATTGAAGTCAAAGGGGCTGGGGTCGTTGCCAGAAAAGAAAAAAAGGCATTAAGGGTTTTTGTGAAACCCCCATCGCTCAAGGTCCTTAAGGAGCGATTGTCACAAAGAAACACCGAAAAAGGGGCGGATTTAAGCCGGCGATTTAAAAGGGCTAAAATGGAATTGGGGGAAGCTAAGGCCTATGACTATTGTGTTGTTAATGATGACTTAATTGAATGTTATCAGGAACTTAAGCAAATCCTGATCAAAGAATTGGGGCTCAAGAAAAGGTAAGAAAAGACCTTTTGACAAGATGAAAACAGTGTGATATATATATAAATTCTTAAGATATATAAAAAATATAATAATCGCATTAGGAAATGCTAAAAATAAAAAGGAGATGTTGATTTATGGGTTATCCTCCATTGGAAGATTTATTACCAAAGTCGGGCCACAGCATTTATAAATTGGTACGATTGGCCGCCAAGCGGGCAACGGAATTGGCCGATAATAAACCTAAACTGATCGAAGAGCCATCCCTTGATAAGGCAACCACTATTGCCTTGGAAGAAATTCAGGCGGGCAAAGTCGTGTTAAGTGATGTGGCTGAACGATTTAAACCGCTTGAAGAAGAAAAGAAACCAAAGTCGACCAAATCAGAAGAAATTTAATTTTTTTTAATTGATGGCTAGGCAACAAAAACATATTGTTTTAGGCGTAACGGGAAGCATTGCGGCATACAAGGCCGCGGAGATCATTCGGCAGCTGCAGCAGAAAAAATTTTGTGTTTCGGTCATCATGACAGAGGCCGCCACAAAATTTATTACACCATTAACACTTGCCGCTCTTTCCAAAAACCAGGTTTATGGCGACATGTTTTCCCAAGGGCATGCTGCCTGGCACATAAATCATATCAGCCTGGCCCAAGACGCCGATGCCATGGTGATTGCCCCGGCAACGGCAAATGTCATTGGAAAAGTGGCGTGCGGGATCGCGGATGACTTGCTGACATGCACGGCCCTGGCTACAGAGGCGCCTATTTTTATTGCCCCGGCGATGAACGAGAAGATGTACCGCAATAAGATCGTCCAAGAAAATATTGCCAAACTCAAAAGACATGGCGTCCAGTTTATTGGCCCGGCCAAGGGGTCCCTGGCGTGTGGCATGGAGGGAGAGGGTCGTCTTATTGCCGTCGAGGAGATCGTTAAGAAGATCAGGATAAAGATTTCTTAAGTGGGTTTGGCGCGGTAGCCAAGTGGTAAGGCGATGGTCTGCAAAACCATTATTCATCGGTTCGATTCCGATCCGCGCCTCGTACTAGTGGTAAGGGGTAAGGGATACGTGGTAAGGGAACGGCATGGGGATACAGGCGCGCTTGAGAAGAAAGAATAGCCAAATTTTTGAATGAGGATTAAGAATTTCGCATCGCCTTGGATCTGGTTTTGTTCTTTTATAATTGCATTGTATCAAAAGCTTTTGACGTTACTTATCACTTATCACATATCACTTAGCGCTAATTTCGGGCAAGTGGTGGAATGGCATACACGCAGGACTTAAAATCCTGTGGCCGAAAGGTCGTGTGGGTTCGACTCCCACCTTGCCCATGCTATCAAGTTATAAGAGGTAAGGGATAAGCTCTAAGGAAAAGGCAAAAAACAAACAAAAAACGTGAAAGATTGTTATAATCGGATTTAATGAAAAAGGAAACGATTGGTTTTCATGTTGCAGAGTTTTTTGCCGTTCATTGTTTTTTTTAGAACCCTATTGGCATTTATCGGCTGTGGTGTTACTTGCCACTTAGATCTTAGCACGTAGCACTAATATTGGGCGGTTAGCTCAGCTGGTTAGAGTGTCACGTTGACATCGTGAAGGTCACAAGTTCGAGTCTTGTACCGCCCACCATTTTTTTAGAGTAAGGGTAAAAAGGGGAAGTCGGATTTCAGGACAACGGGGTTAAGATGAGGATATAATAGATCCAGGAAACATGAGACGTCCCATTCTTTAAGCCCAGGCATCCTTTAATCCGTTTTTTTATCATGACACAACCAATGGATCTACATATCTTGCGGCATAGCTGTTCCCATGTGTTGGCCCATGCGGTTAAGAATCTCTGGCCGGATGCCAAGCTGGCGATCGGGCCCGCCATCGACAATGGTTTTTATTATGATTTCGACAAGGCAGAGCCTTTTACCGACGACGATCTGCACACAATTGAGAAGGAGATGCTTAAGATCATTAAAACCAAGCAGCCGTTCGTGCAAGAGATGATGGCCAAAGAGGACGCGATAAAGCTTTTTAAGCAAAGGAACGAGCCCTATAAGGTTGAATTAGTCGAGGATATTGAGGATCAACAGGTTTCAATATATAAAACCGGAGACGATTTCCTGGATCTTTGCAAGGGGCCGCATGTGGCTTCTGTTCGCGATATAAAGGTCTTTAAGCTTCTGTCCGTTGCGGGTGCGTATTGGCGGGGCGACGCAACAAAGCCGATGCTGCAGAGGATATATGGCACGTGTTTTCTAACCAAAGAAGAGCTGAAAGAATATTTACATGTTCTCGAAGAGACGCAAAAGAGGGACCATCGTAAGTTAGGGCCGCAGCTGGAGCTGTTCAATTTTTATCATGAAGAGGCCGGGGCGGGGCTGGTTTTCTATCACCCGCGCGGGGCCATGCTGCGAAAGATCATTGAGCAATATATTCAAGAGCAGAATATTAGGCGAGGATATGAGCCGGTCGTAACACCGCATGTGTTAAAAGGCAAACTGTGGGAGCAGAGCGGACATGCGGATTATTACCGCGAAAACATGTATTATCTTGATGTTGACGATCAGGAATATGCCGTGAAGCCCATGAATTGTCCGGGGCATATCCTGATCTATAAATCAAAGATCCGTTCCTACAGGGACCTGCCCATCCGTTTTTATGAACTGGGGACTGTCTACCGTCAAGAAAAGGCCGGGGTCTTGCATGGTCTGTTAAGGGTGCGCGGCTTTACCCAGGATGACGGGCATATTTTCTGCCGGCCGGACCAGATCAAGGAAGAGGTCAAGGATGCATTAGATTTTACCTTTGATGTGATGAAGGATTTTGGATTTGATACAATGGAGATCGAGCTAAGCACCCGGCCGGAAAAATTTATCGGGAAGGTCGAGGATTGGGATCATGCGACACAGGCCCTTGAGGATTCGCTTAAGGAAAAAAACATCGCCTATGAGATTCATGAAGGCGAGGGGGCCTTTTACGGACCGAAAATTGACATAAAATTAAAAGACGCCATAGGCCGTTCCTGGCAATGTTCCACGATCCAGTGTGATTTTTCCTTGTCGACCAGGTTTTCGCTTGAATACATTGATGCCAGCGGGCAGGCCGTGAACGCGGTTATGATCCATCGGGCTATTTTAGGCAGCGTTGAGCGTTTTATCGGAACGCTTATTGAGCACTATGCTGGCGCCTTTCCTGTTTGGCTGGCCCCTGTCCAGGCGGTTGTGATCCCTATCCGTGAAGAGCATGCGGCCTATGCCCACGATGTAAAGAAATTCTTAACCCAGCAAGGGGTGCGCACAACGCTCGACGAGCGTAATGAAAGCTTGAATAAGCGCATCAGGGAGGCAACATTACAAAAGACACCGTATCTCTTGATTGCCGGGGACCGGGAGGTTCAGGCCAAGACGGTTGCCGTGAGAAAAAGGGTTGCGGGGGATCAGGGCAGCGCTTCTTGGGAGGCCTTGGCCCAGCAGATCAAGGACGAGGTGGACACCAAGAAAATTGGATAAGGATGATGAGGGCTCGGAGTGGGGCAGGATTTATTTTTATCGTTCATTTGAATATAGTAAAGAAAAGGAGGTGATTGTTATTCAGAAATACATACGCATCAATGAGAGGATCAGGGTTCCTGAGGTTCGCGTTATAGGTCCTAATTCAGAGCAGTTGGGGGTTGTTCCGGTCCGGCGCGCTTTGGATCTGGCGGGCGAACAGAATTTGGACCTGGTAGAAGTAGCTCCGACGGCAAAGCCACCGGTCTGCCGGATCATGGATTTCAGCAAATATAAATATGATCAGGAGAAGAAGGAGCGCCGGGTCAAAAAGAACCAAAAAATTTCTCATCTTAAGCAGATCCGTATTAAGCCCCATATTGAGAAACATGATTACGAGGTCAAGCTTAAGCAAGCCAAGCACTTTTTGGAAAAAAAGGACAAGGTCAAATTTAATCTTTTCTTTCGCGGCAGGGAGATGGCCTTTAAGGATCAAGGGAAGTCCATCCTGGAGCGATTTATTGCTGATTTAGGTGAACAGGTGAATGTCGAAAAAGCCCTTTCTATGGAAGGGCGGATCATGTCCGTCATTGTGTCCCCTAAGGCCGAAAAGAAGTAAGCGACAGTCCTTCTTTACATAGATTGGCTCTTGCAAGACCAATGTCTTGAGAGGGCTGCCTGTTTTTAATCAGGGAAAAAAGAAAAAACAAGAAGCCTCAGTATTGTCGAAAGGTTTTTTGTGGTCGTATACAAAGGAGTTATTTATGCCAAAATTAAAAACCAATCGTTCAGCGGCCAAGAGGTTCAAGGTGACCAAGAAAGGCAAGGTCAAAAAGCGCCAAGCCGGCCGCGGACATATTTTGGGCAAAAAGACGCGCAAGCGCAAACGTCGCCTTCGCAAGAGCAGTTATTTGTCCAAGGCCGATGAAAAGCGCGTAAGGAGGTTGCTGCCCTATGGTTAGAATCAAACATTCCGTATCCACAAAGAAAAGAAAAAAACGAGTTCTCAAGAGGGCTAAAGGTCAATTTGGTGATAGGAGCAAGAGATTTGCTCAGGCAAAACGGTCGCTTCTAAAGAGCTTGTCGTACGCTGACCGTGACCGCAAGGTCGTTAAGCGAGACTATCGCCAGCTTTGGATCAGCCGCATCAAGGCTGCCTGCGAGAAACATGACATTCTTTACAGCCGTTTTATTAAAGGATTGAAAGAGAGCAAGGTCGATTTAAATCGTAAAATGCTTGCGGAACTTGCCATTCATTCACCGGAGGCCTTCCGCCATTTGGTCAAACTCGCCAAAGAGGCTGCGCCACAGGCCAAGGCAAAAAAGGCGACAAGGAAGCCGGCATCCAAAAAGGAAAAAGACAAATAATATTGACGGTCTGATCTACATTAGGACATCAGGGGCTGACCATGAAAATTATTATTGTCGGGGCGGGGATCATCGGGACCAATTTAGCCGTGTCCCTGAGCAAGGAAAACCACGAGGTTTTTTTGATCGAGGTTAATGAGGATGTCGCCCGTAAGGTCGATGAAAAGGTCGATGCCAAGGTCTTTCTTGGCAAGGGGTCGGACCCTGCGGTGCTTAAGGGCGCCGGGGTCGAGGATGCCGATCTGGTGATCGCTGTCACGACCTCCGATGAAACCAATTTGGTTGTTTGTAATTTGGCCACGGCCTTCGGGGCCAAACGGCAGATCGCCCGCGTGCGCGATACGGCGCTGTCCGCCAGCGTTCATCAATTGGGGTGCCGTCAATTTGGCGTTGATGAGATCATTAATCCCGAAGAGGTGGCGGCGCAAGACATCATCAAGACCATCAAGACGCCCGGTTCCCGGGAGGTTGCCGACTTTGCCGACGGGCGCATGCTTCTAAGGGCCTTTCATGTTCCCGAGACCTCACCGCTATCCTCTATGCGCATTGGCGAGTTAAGGGAGGAAGACTTTCCCTGGCCGTTTCTCATCATCGCCCTTATCCGCAATTCCGAAGTCGTTATCCCCAGCGGCAGCACTGTTTTAGAGGCCAATGACCGCATTTATGTTCTTTTGCCTTCCCAGTCTCTCGGCGAGTTTTTAACCTTTGTGAACCCTGATATCCGGGAGGCCCGCAAGATTATCGTCTACGGGGCGACCACAACCGCCGAGCACGTTGTCAACGGTTTGGCCCAGGATATTAGCGATATTATCCTGATCGAGGAGGATCCGGACAAATCGGCGGAGATGGCATCGAAGCTGGATAACGCTAGGATCATTAACGGCTCGGCATCAGAGGCGGATATATTAAAGGAATGCGGCATTGAGGCGGCGGATATTTTTGTGGCCACTTCATTAAACGATCATTCCAATCTTGTCAGCGCTGTTTTGGCCAAGAAAATGGGGGCCCAAAGTGCGATCATCATAACGCAACAGCCGGATTACCTGACCATTATTAACGCCTTGAACATTGACGTCATTATTAATCCTCGGCTGCGGGCTGTTGATCAAATTTTGCGTTTGGTGCGCGGCAAAGGCATTCATACCGTAACTAAGCTTTTAGAAAGCGATTGTGAGGCCGTTGAATTTGTCCCTGACGCCGGGGCGCCTATCACCCGGGACCCGCTGCGCCAGATCAAGTTTCCAAAGAATTCTATTGTCGGAGCCGTGACCCGGGGCGATCACGTTTTTTTGGCCAATGGGGATACGGTCATAGAGGAAGGGGACAAGGTTATTGTTTTCTGCCAGGAACAGGCTGTCAAAAAACTGCAGGCCCTCTTTACGACGAGAAAAGTTTTCTGATCATTTTCCAAACATTATCATGAACTAAGGATGCCTCAAGCATATGCATAAACGACTGGTTATTAGCGTTGTGGCCCGCATTTTTATCATTGTCTGCTTGATCATGTTGGCGCCTTTGGGGTGGGCCGTTTATGACAATATCTATAGCCTGGAGACGCAATCGTTTATGGTCACGATCCTTTTGGGATTGGCCTTGTCCTTTTTGGTCCGCAGCGTTTTGTCTGTCAAACCCCAGGAATATCAAAAGTTTAACGCCAAAGACGGCCTGGCCATTGTTGGGTTATCGTGGGTCTTTCTTTCCTTATGGGGGGCCTTGCCGCTTTATCTAAGCCAGGTGGTTGCCAATTATACAGATGCCTTTTTTGAGGTGGTCAGCGGATTCACCACGACCGGGGCCACTGTTTTTGCGGATGTTGAATCCCTGCCGCGTGGCCTTTTGTTCTGGCGGAGTTTAACCCATTGGCTGGGAGGCATGGGTATTATTGTTCTTTATTTGGCCCTTTTGCCGGCCTTGGGACAAAATGCGTTTAGGTTGTATAAAGCGGAGTCTCCCGGCATAACCGCCGAGCGGGTCCAGCCCCGCATCAAAGAAACCGCCAAGGTCCTTTGGACGGTTTATTTTCTTTTGTCCTTGGCTGAAACAGTTTTATTAATGGCGGGCGGCATGTCATTATTCAATGCCCTCTGCCATACATTTGGCACGCTGGCCACGGGAGGGTTTTCAACGAACAATGCCAGTATCGGCGCCTACAACCCCTTTATCCAATGGGTGGTCGTTGTTTTTATGTTTTTAGCCGGTGCCAATTTTATGCTTCATTTTATGGCCTTGCGCGGGCGGCCAAGCGAATATTTCAAAAGTGAGGAATTTAGGCTGTATTTTTTCTCCATCCTCTTTTTTGTGATTATTTTCACGGGGATCCTAAAGATCTATAATACCCCGGATGCCGGCGTGCGCCATGCCGCCTTCCAGGTGGTTTCCATATTTACGACCACAGGATATTGCACGACGGATTCAAATGCATGGCCGAATGTCTTAAGGTTTTTGCTGATTTTGATCATGTTTATCGGAGGATGCGGCGGCTCGACCGGCGGGGGGATGAAGGTGATCAGGGTGTTCATCAGCATTAAGGTCGCCCTGCGCTCCGTCATTCAGGCGGTTTTCCCAAACGCCATCATTCCTGTGCGTTTCAACGGCAAGGCCCTTTCCGAGAACATCGTGACCGGCGTTTTGGCCTATTTTGTTATTTACATTGTTTTGTTTTTCCTTGGGACCATGTTTATTTCCTTGCTGGAATCATGCGACCTTGTTACGGCCTTGGCGGCCTCGATCGCGACCTTAAGTAATATCGGTCCCGGCTTGGGCGGCGTTGGGGCCACACAGAACTATGCCTGGATTTCTGTCCCCGGCAAGTGGGTGTTGACGTTTTTGATGCTGGCTGGCCGCCTGGAGTTGTATTCGATCTTGATTTTGCTTTCGCCGTTGACCTGGAAAAAATAAGGATGGCGAAAAAATTTTTAATGAGTTGTCAAACAGTGGTATAATGCTGCCAACATTTTTTCATAAAACAGGATAATAAATAAAAAATGCAGTGGAATTTTGAAGACATTAAAGCTCAAGCCCAGGAAGAGATCAGGAATGCAGCTGATCTTAGGGCATTGGAAGATTATAGGATCCAATACTTGGGGCGCAAGGGCCTCATTCAGCAGATCTATGCGACGCTGGGCACCTTGCCCAGCGAAGAGAAGCCGCTGGTCGGCAAGGGCGCCAATGATGTAAAGCAATTTATTGCTGGCTTGATCGATAAAAAGAAGGAGGCGTTGGAGTCCCTAGCCCAGGAAGCAGGATATGGCGGGGCGCTGGACGTGACCTTGCCGGGCGTGGCCCCGCGCCAGGGGACCACGCATGTCTTGACGCAGGTGGCCCGGGAGGTTTGCTCCGTCTTTGAGAAGATGGGGTTTGGTGTCTATGAAAGCCCGGAGGTCGAGACCGAGTTTAATAATTTTTCAGCGCTCAATATTCCCGTGGATCACCCTTCCCGCGATGCCTTTGACACGTTTTATCTGAAGGCGGAGGACCCGACCAATAAAGGCCGCAACCTTTTGTTGCGGAGTCACACCTCGCCCGGCCAGATTCGCATCATGAAAAAATATAACCCCCCCATTGCGGTGGTCATCCCGGGCAAGGTCTATCGCCCGGATGCGGTGGATGCCAGCCACTCATTTATGTTCCATCAGGTTGAAGGGCTCCTGGTTGACGAGAGTGTGCGCTTTTCTGACCTTAAGGGCCTCTTGACTGTTTTTTGTAAAAGTTTTTTTGGCGAGGATATTCGCATGCGCTTAAGGCCGCACTTTTTCCCCTTCACCGAACCTTCGGCCGAAGTGGATGTTTCTTGCTATATTTGCCATGGAAAAGGCTGTTCGGTATGCGGGCGCAAGGGATGGCTGGAGATCATGGGGTGCGGCATGGTGCATCCGAATGTTTTTGAAGCGGTCAAATACCCTAAAGGCAAGTATATGGGCTTGGCCTTTGGCATGGGGGTTGAACGGATGGCGATGCTTAAATATGGCATCCATGATATCCGTATATTTTTTGAGAATGATACCCGATTTTTAACCCAGTTTAGAGAGTCGGCATAAAATATGAAAGCATCCGTTCAGTGGCTTAAGGATTATGTAACGTTCAGCTTGCCTGTTCAGAAACTGGCGCATCAGTTGACGATGGCCGGTATGGAAGTGGAAAAGATTGACAGCGTGGGCAAAGACCATGTCTTGGAGATGGAAATCACGCCCAATAGGCCGGATTGCCTGAATATGATCGGGATCGCCCGCGAGATCGGCGCCATCCTTAATAAACCGCTAAAAATACCCAAGACCCGCAAGGCCCGCTGGCCAAAGGTTAAGACGGATATCTCTGTTCTTGATAAAAAGGGATGCCCCCGGTATATCGGGATTGTCATAAAGGATGTTACGGTCCAGCCCTCGCCCGAATGGCTGCAGGCACGGCTCAAGGCGATAGGGTTAAGGCCGATCAATAATATTGTGGATATCACAAATTTTTGCCTGATGGAGACCGGCCAGCCCCTGCATGCCTTTGATTATGATATATTATGCGATAAAAAGATTATTGTGCGCCGCGCTCGCAAAGGCGAAAAGATCCTGACCTTGGACGGGGAGGACAAGAGTCTCGACGAGGACATCCTTGTGATTGCCGATGCCAAGCGGCCTGTGGCGGTGGCCGGCATCATGGGCGGGGAGGCAACACAGGTTACGGCAAAGACCAAAAATATTTTGTTGGAAAGCGCCTTTTTTGACTTTGCGTTGATCCGGCGCGGGTCAAGGGCCTTGGGGTTGTCCAGCGATTCTTCGTATCGTTTTGAGCGGGGCGTTGATATTCCTGGCGTTCTGAGCGGGGCGTTAAGGGCGTTGACATTAATATTGGAATTGGCTGGCGGCAGCGTTCATGCCTTCAAAGATTTCTTCCCAACCAAACACACAATGAAGCCGCGGCATATTTCAGTCAGCCGTCTTCAGATCGAGAGGCTTTTGGGAGAGGCCATCACCGCGGCTAGAAGTAAAATCATTTTAAAAAGACTGGGCTTTCATGTTTCGGTCAAGGAAAACAAAACATTGGCGGTAACGCCGCCTTCATTTCGGCAGGATGTCAGGCAGCCGGTTGACGTTATTGAAGAGATCGCCAGGATCTATGGGTATGATACGATCCCCGTAACCTTGCCGGCGGTCAAATATCCGCAGATGCCGCCGGATAGAATGCGTCAGCTAAAACAGCGTGTGTGTGGCATTCTGACGGGAGCGGGGCTCAATGAAGTCATTACGTATTCTTTAGTCAGTAAGGATAATTTGGACAAGACCTCCTTGGGTGACTTAAACACGATCGAGGTCATGAATCCATTGAGCATGGACCAGTCGCTGATGCGGCCGTCGCTCTTGCCCAGTCTTTTAGCATGTGCCTCTTTAAATCTCAATCGAGGGCAGAAAAATTTAAGATTTTTTGAATTAGGCAAGGCGTATTTTCCCTCTGGTGAAAAAAATATTTTAGGGATCGTTTTGTGTGGGCTAAGGCGGGCTGACTGGAGGGATGTCCAAAAAGACCAGGTTGACTTTTATGACCTTAAAGGGGTTGTCTCCGGCCTTTTAAATAGTTTTAGTGGCGTTTCGATCCGCACGGAAAAGGATCCGGATTCCTCTATCTTGGGGCCTGATAACGCCTTGGCTTATAGCAACAAAAAGTTGCTGGGATCTATGGGGTACGTCAAGAAAGATATTTTAAAGGCGTGGGATATAAAGAAAAACGATATTTTATATGCTGAAATTTATCTTGATGATTTGCTTAAAGAAATAAGTCCTGCGAGAAAATTTCAGGGCCTCTGCGAATACCCCGGGATTACCCGTGATGTCAGCCTGGCCGTGAACAAGGACATTCCCTTTGCCCGAGTGAAGGCCATCGCCCAAGAATACGGCAAGGAGATATTGGCAAAGATCACCTTTGTGGAAGAGTATTTGGGTGATAAGATTGCCGACGACAAGCGCGGGCTTATCTTTTCCGTTTTTTATCGTTCTGACGACCGCACATTGACTGAGAATGAAGTTAACGAGGTCCATGGCGCGATGATCGATGCCTTCCAGTCCCAGCTCAACGCCACGATCCGTTAATTATTTTCGGGACAATTAATCTCTGTTTGAAAAATTGATGTGTCTTGTAAAAAGTGTTACAATACTATTTATCCCTGCGGTGTGCGTTTGCAGCTTTAATATAATAGAACCAACACCTATTTAGAGGGAACTGGCCTTCTGTGTTCTTGCGGGAACACAGAGAGGGTCCCACGTGATTACCAGGTTCTCTTTATAACAAAGCTCGACGGCATTGCGGGGATATTTCTTTCTTGTTATGAAAAAAAGAATACTGGCCAAAAAAATATCTCACGATTTGTTTTCGGATGAACAAAAGGCGGCTCTTTTTAAGACATCCCCCTTAAGCGTGCGCATGCGCCCGCGGGACCTGAGTGAATATGTTGGGCAACAACATATTTTGGCCGAAGGCAAGCTTTTGAACCGGGCGATCGAGTCCGATCGCATCAGCTCCCTGATCCTCTATGGCCCGCCCGGGATCGGTAAAACCACCCTGGCCTATTGCATCAGCCATAGGACGCAAGCCGTTTTTGAGCGCATCAATGCCGTCTCTTCTAATACCGAGGAATTAAGGACTATCATTGCCGCCGGGCAAAACCGGCGCATCCAGACCGGGCGCAAGACGATCCTTTTTATCGATGAGATACATCGATTTAATAAGGCGCAGCAGGATGTCCTCATCCCTGATTTGGAGGAAGGCAATATTATCTTGATCGGCGCAACGGTGTTCAATCCATTTTTTTCCTTGGTAAGCCCCTTGTTATCACGCTCTATGGTCTTTGAGCTATTCATGCTCTCGAAGCAGGAAATCCTGGTGATTTTAGAGAGGGCCCTTAAAGATAAAGAACGGGGGCTGGGGCAGTTAAATATTTCCGTTGCCCCTGAGGCGTTGGCCTTTTTAGCCGGGGTTTGCGACGGGGATGCCCGCAGGGCCTTGAACGCCCTGGAAATTGGATGCCTGACCGCCCCCCGCAACACCAAGGGAACGAGCGTGTTTGATATGAAGACGGCCCAGGAATCTATTCAAAAAAAACAGGTTACTTATGACAGGGACGGGGATGCTCATTATGATACGGCCTCGGCTTTTATTAAATCAATGCGAGGGTCTGACCCGGATGCGGCGCTTTATTGGTTGGCCAAGATGCTTTATGCCGGCGAGGATCCCCGTTTTGTCGCTCGCCGTATCTGCATTTGTGCCGCGGAAGACGTGGGCAATGCGGATCCCCAGGCCCTTATTTTGGCCCATGCGGCCATGCAGGTCTCGGAATTTATCGGCCTCCCAGAGGCGAGGATCCCCTTGGCCCAGGCGGCTGTGTATGTGGCCTGTGCGCCCAAATCCAATGCGGCTTATATGGGCATGGAGCAGGCCTTACGTGATGTCAGTGAAAAAAGGATCAAGGAGGTCCCCATCCATTTAAAGGATGCATCCTACCCTGGGGCCAAAAAATTAGGTCATGGCCAAGGATATAAATATGCGCATAGTTATGAAGGTCATTTTGTTGAGCAGGTTTATGTGCCCCAGGGGGTGCAATATTATATGCCGGATCCCATTGGATTCGAGAGGATCATTCGGGAGAGATTGATTAAATTAAAGGAAAAAAACAAGATCCTTTCGCATAGAACCCATACAAAACATTGATGTTATGACTTTTTGTGAAATTTATGGGTCGTTTTAAGCGGGGGAAAATACGGTTGTATCTCAGTAGAAAAAGTGATAGTATATTAAAGATCAGAAAACAGAATTTAACGTGAATAGCCAAGAAAAAAATATAATTAGAAAGGAAATTTTAAATAAACTTAGGAACCAAAAGGAGGAAGACCGGAAAAGGAAAAGCAGGATAATCTTAGAAAAGCTTTTCGCGGATCCGGGATTTCAGTGTTCTCATACGATTCTTTTTTATGCATCTTTTGATGGAGAAGTCGACACTTTTGAGATGATGAACAGAGCAAAAAATCAGGGAAAACGTATTGCCTTGCCAGTCATATCGTTACCGCAAAAAACAATGATTCCTTGCTACGTAAATAATTTGAATGAAGACTTGGAAAAAGGGCCCTATGACATCAAGCAGCCTAAGGCATCGCGCGCAGAAACCCTGCCGGCGGATGAGATTGATTTATCCATAGTTCCGGCCGTGGCTTTTGATGCGCAGAACCACCGGTTAGGGCGCGGCGCAGGGTATTATGACCGTTTTTTAGCGACTTTTTTAAAAAGAAAAACAGCCATTGGCCTGGCATTTGATTTTCAAATTCTTGATTTTTTGCCCGTCGAGGAACATGATATCCCAGTAACCCGCGTTATTTCTAATTAATATCTAACCTTTTCCCTGTTTCGTACAAACTAAAATATACAGATTGTTTATTGGTTTCTATTTCATGCGCAAAGGAACCGTGCCATTGTTTCCTTTGTTTATTCAATAAATAGAGGGGAGTCGATTATGCTAGATTTCATGGATGATATCACATTAAAAAGCCTAGCGATGTTTGCGGCATTTTGTATTGTGTTTTTTGCAGGATATTTGATAAGGACGTTCTTTGCTGGAAAGAAGCTGCGTGTCATGCAGCAAAAGGCCAGAGAACTTAAAGAGGACTCCATGCGGGATGCGGATAACCGCAAGAAAGAAGCCGAGCTTGCCGCCAAAGATCTTTTATTAAAGCTCCGCCAGGATTTTGAAAAAGAGACCAGGGAGCGCCGTGAGGAAACGGCATCCGCAGAGAAGCGGGTTCTTCAAAAGGAGGAAAACCTTGAAAAGAGGGTTGATCTTTTGGAGAAGAAGGAAAAAGACATCAATAACCGGCTGCTTGAATTAAAGGGCGGAGAGGAAAAACTTAAGACCAAGGAGAATCAATTGAGCGCCCTTATTGAAGAAGAAAAGAAGCGCCTGCAAAGCATTTCAAAATTAAGCTTGGATGATGCCAAGAATCTTTTGATGGCCCGGCTGGATGAGGAATTGACCCAGGAGAAGGCCTCGCGGATCAGGGCCAATGAGGAGGACATTAAGGATAATTGTGAGAAGGTGGCCAAACAGATCATCAGCACAGCCATTCAACGATGTGCCTCGGAGCATACCGCCGAGACGACCATCAGTGTTGTGAGCCTGCCGAGCGACGAAATGAAAGGCCGTATTATCGGACGGGAGGGGAGGAATATTAGGGCCCTGGAAACAGCGACAGGGGTGGATATCATCATTGATGATACCCCCGAGGCCGTTACCATTTCCGGATTTGACATGTCGCGCCGGGAGGTGGCCCGCTTGGCGCTGGAGAGCTTGATCGCTGACGGGAGGATCCATCCTGGCAGGATAGAGGAAGTGGTCGAGAAGGCCAAAAAGGAAGTTGAAAAACAGATCAAGGAGGAGGGGGATAAGGCGGCCTTCGAATTAAGCGTTCATGGCATGCACCCGGAATTGCTTAAGCTGGTCGGTAAATTGAAATTCCGTACCAGTTTTGGCCAAAATGCCCTGATCCATACCAAAGAAGTTGCGCGGTTGATGGGGATCATTGCCGCCCAGATCGGCTTGGATGTCAAGCTGGCGATCAGGGCTGGCTTGCTGCACGATATTGGCAAAGTTGTGGGCCAGGATGTTGAGGAGGGGACGCATGCCCTTGTTGGCGCGAACCTTGCCAAGAAATACGGGGAGAATGACCAGGTGGTTAATGCGATTGCCTCGCATCATGATGAGGTCGAATCGACGACCATGTACGGGACGATCCTTTGTGCGGCCGACGCTATTAGTGCGGCACGCCCCGGGGCACGGGCCGAAACCCTGGAGACCTATGTTAAGAGACTTGAGAGCCTGGAAAAGATTGCCAATGAATTTAAGGGCGTGGATAAGGCCTACGCCTTGCAGGCTGGTCGCGAGATCCGCATCATGGTCACGCCTGAGAAGATCAATGATGATGAGGCGATCGTGATGGCCAGCGATGTGCGTAAACGCATTGAGCAGGAGCTGGAATATCCGGGACAAATCAAGGTTATTGTGGTGCGCGAAACGCGGGCTGTGGAATTTGCTAAATAACGGGAAGGGACTATGAATATTTTATGTATTGGGGACATTGTCGGGGAGGTCGGCCGTACCATGGTCCGGGAATGGGTCCCTGTCCTTAAAGAGGAGCTTTCCATCTCTTTGGTTGTGGCCAATGTCGAGAATGCCGCCGGGGGCTCCGGCATAACGCCCAAGCTGGCGGATAAACTTTTTCGTTACGGCTGTGATGTATTGACGACCGGGGATCACATTTGGGACCGCCAGGAGATCGTCGATTATCTGGGCAGCAAAGATTGTGTCATCAGGCCCTTGAATTTTCCCCAAGGCACACCTGGCCGGGGATTTTGTGTCATCGAATTACCCGGCGGGATCAAGGTCGGCATTATTAATTTGTTAGGGCGTGTTTTTATTCGGTATCAGTCGGATTGCCCGTTTAGGGCCGCGGAGAAAGCCGTCGCCGAGATCTCGCGGGAGACCAAGAATATTGTTGTTGATTTTCATGCCGAGACCACAAGTGAAAAAATGGCGATGGGCATGTTTTTAGATGGCAAGGTTTCGGCAGTTGTCGGGTCGCATACGCATATTCAGACAGCCGATGACAGGATCCTGCCCCAAGGAACGGCGTATTTGACAGACCTGGGCATGACCGGCCCCTATGACTCGGTGATTGGTCAGGATAAGGAGAAGATCATTAAGAGGTTCCTCTCCTGCATGCCGTCGCGTTTTGAGGTGGCCAAAGGGGACCCTTGGCTGTGCGGTGCGGTTATCGACATTGACGAATCAACGGGCTTGGCCAGAAGCATACAAAGGATAAAAAAATTCGCCCGGGAAGGATAAGGGCTCCAAGGTCATAGATAATGGCTTGGCAGCATTTACATTAATGAGGTGCGCCCTCGCACGAAGCGGGAAAGCGCACGTTCTTTTGTTATTCAAAGGAGGGCCATATGACTGCTTGGGATGGATTGAATCGCCGAAGATTCCCCCGTGTCAGGTATCCCTGTCTCATTACCCTGCGAAAGCCGGAGGACTCATTATTGACACATACTGAAAATGTTGGCGTGGGCGGTGTATGCATCATTATCAAAAAGAACATCAAGCGATTTACCGTTTTGGATGTTGAGATCGATTTAATGGATTTTCAAAAACATATCAAATGTCAGGGCAAAGTCGTGTGGTCCATCAGGCGGCGTGAGGACGAAGGCATAAAACCGTTATTTTATGATATTGGGATCGAGTTTATTGATCTGGACCCGAAAGACTTAACGCGCCTAGAGGGCATTGTCCAGTATTTAGCCAAGAAAAAACCGGAATCCATCGTTTGATAGGATGTTGTTCATAAAAGACAAGGATTGATCTAAGGCCATATGATTAAAGTACGTTTTGCACCCAGCCCCACGGGGTATTTGCATATAGGCGGGGCCCGCACAGCGCTTTTCAATTGGATGTATGCCCGCGCCCAGCAAGGCAAGTTTGTTTTAAGGATCGAAGACACCGACCAAGGGCGCTCCAAGCCGGAATATCTGGATGAGATCCTGCAGAGCATGGCATGGCTGGGGATGAATTGGGATGAATTTTATCGCCAGAGCGAACGGTTTGATATGTACCGTGACTATGCCCGGCGGCTTGTCAAGGAAGGCCAGGCCTATCATGAAGGGCAGGCCGTCCTTTTAAAAGTCGTTAAGGATCAAGAGATCAAGCTCTTTGACATCATTCGCGGCGAGATACAGTTTGATAGCGATATCTTAAAGGATGAGGTTTTGTTAAAGTCGGATGGAACGGCGACCTACAGCTTTGCCTGTGTCGTTGATGACGCTTCAATGGGGATCTCTCATGTTATCCGGGGGGAAGACCATATTTCCAATACACCGAAGCAGCTTTTGATATACCGGGCGTTGGGCTTGAAGCCGCCTAAGTTCGCGCATATGCCGTTGATCATGGCCCAGGATGGCAGCCGGCTTTCAAAAAGAACGGGGGCCGTTGCCGTCTCGGATTATCGCAAGGAAGGGTTCCTGCCGGAGGCCCTGGTTAATTATTTAATGCTGCTGGGCTGGTCGCCGGGGGACAATCAGGAGATGATCCCGATGGCTTCGGCGATTAAGAAATTTTCCATCAAAAAGATCAATAGATCCGCGGCAGCCTTTTCAATGGAAAAATTGCGCTGGCTGAACAGCCAGTACATAAAACAGATGGACGTGGATCGATTGGCCCAGGAACTAGCTTCGTTCTTAAAAGCCAGGGGGTCTCTTGGTGAGGATTGCGATGGCCATCGTTTAAAAGATATTATAAAATTGTACAAAAATCGCATGGCGACTTTTACTGAATTTGAAGAAAGGACCAAGTACCTTTTTAGTGATGATTATCCCCTAGATGAGCCGGCGCGTCAGAAGCATTTTGCCTGCAACAGGGCCAAAGAGTTTTCTTTTGTGGCCGAAAGATTGGCAGGCCTCAACGGTTATCATAAGGAGAAAATCGAAAAAACATTCAGGGCCGCCATAGGCGAGTTGGGACTGCAGCCTTCGGAGCTGGTCCATTCCTTTCGGGTGGCCTTGACCGGGACCGATGTGGGGCCGGGATTGTTCGAAACCATGGAGTTGTTGGGCAAGGACAAGACCATTTCTCGTCTTAAGAAGGCTTTTAATTGACCCTTAACAAAAGGGGATCTTATGGCAAAGAAAATGTTGGTTGTGATGCTTGTGTGCTGTTTTTGTTTTAGCTTGACAGGGTGCACAACGTTTAAGGACAAGGTTATGGGTGTGGACCGATGGGTCCGCGAGCACATGTGGTAAAACAGATTTATTGCCCTGTGGTGTAATTGGTAACACGATTGACTCTGGATCAATTATTTCTGGTTCGAGTCCAGACGGGGCAGTTGATTCAAGAAAGAAACCGCCTTTTCAGGCGGTTTCTTTCTTGAATAGCTTTTCGTTCAGAAAGAACCTGTGCGAAGCACAGGTTCGCTATTCCAGAAAAGGCTGGATAGTCCCGCTTGCCCTTTAGGGCAGAAGCGGGAAGTCCAGACGGGGCAGTTAATTTCATAACTCTCTGCGATGAAGAAGATTGCAGAGGGTTTTCTTTTGCAGTATGATGATGGGACAAGGGGTTCGTCATGTATAAATTAATTGTTTCTGTTGCCGCGTTCTTGATTATTTGTTTCGGGGCGCTAATGATTTATAAATCATCGCAGGGCCTGTCGCATGGTCCCCAGCGGGTCATCGTTGATGATGTCGAGTTGATGATCCCCGCCAGGTTGGCCACAACGCGGACCAGGGAGGACGCCAAGACTATCTTTGGATATTCTGCCATCCAGGGGTTTGTGACCGTCTCGTCCAAGATGGGGGAAGAAGACCTGTTGGCAAAATATCGACTGACTGGGTTTGAGTTTTTCCAGAGGGCGTTTAATCCATCCCAAGAAAGGCCCCTGGATGCCGTTTTGGCCAAAGAATATTTTTCGGGGTGGGATACCATCGAAGAGAAAAAGATTATTCGCCAGGGCCCATGCATCCTATTTAAATTCCGTGGATGTGCAGAGGACAAGGGCCATCAAACCCATTTGGAAATATTTTTATACTTAGAGAAGCGACACATCGCCTCCATCTTTTTTATTAAGGAAAAAGAACCTTTGTTTTCCAGGGCAGAAGAGGCCAGGATTATTAAGAGCCTGTTAGTGCATCGATGACCCTTTTTGATTTGGAAGATGAATTTGGTAGCCGGCTACTGAATTGAAAGAGGGGCCAGGCTGGGCGATTGAACAATATCTAGGAAATATATATCTTTATATATAATAGTAGTTTAAGAAAAAATCGTGTCTCTAGCGGGGCGCTATTTTATACAGGGTTTCTTTGTATAAAATGAGGTTGGTAGCCCCTTGATGCCATTCTTCCATAACTGTTTGGGCTATGGGTTTTAAGGCGAAATGTTCCTCCAGAAGTGTCTTGAACCGATAATGCGGGTCATTTGAAAAGAGGGCCACCGAGGTCACATACACAGGGATCCCGGATCTAAGGGTTGAGGAAAGGGATTCCTGTGTCATTTTTATGAGGTGTTCCTCAGGCAGGGCATTTTTGTTTTGAGAAAATTCTTGAAAAGGGGGCCTCTTGGTCAGCCTGCCCGCAAAGTGCTTGATGATCCATGCGTCTTCCTGCGTGTAAATAATAGCGGAGGGTTCTGTGTTTTTTCGTATCCACGCACCATATTCTTTCATGAGGTCGTGTTGATGGCGGAAGTTTAATATGGGATAAATGCTTGTAAAGAGAATGCTGATGAGTATCCCATAGATGATGCCCGCCAAGATGAAGGCATGGCGCTTGTGGTGAATGAACCATGATAATCCGTAGCCAAGGGCAATACATAAGGGAATAATAATGTTTAGATGGTACCTTGGCAGCGTGGTCACAAGGCTGGCATAAAGAAGAAGCGGGGGGATGAGCCAAAATAGCAAGAAGATAAAGAGTTTCCAGGTGTGTTTAATCATCAAAAATAATCCTGCCGCAAGCAGGATAGCCCCGCCTAGAGTAAAGCTTTTTATAATAGCGGGTGTTGTCACAGATAAGGCGTAAAGAGAAAGGTTGCCTGTAACGAAACGTACAATAGAAAGAGGTTCGTTTATTTGATGTGTAAAATTATTAGCTGAGAATGTGCGCAGAATAAGAGGTATATAAAAAACCAGGGTTGTTATGAAGGCGATGGTTCCGAACCCAAGAAAGGCTTTAAGGGAGCTTCTGGTCTTAAATGGGCCGTTGAGGGGTCCCAAAAAAAGATACCCGATGGTTATTAAATGAATAATTTCCTGGGGGCGGTTGGCCCACATAAGTCCGGCGCATAGGGCGCCTGTCACCAGATGCCTCAAAGAATTTTGTTCGCGAAATCGGATAATATTGAGCATGCTTACAAAGAAGAAAAAGAGGCCCGGCATATGGCTGTTGCCAAATACCGAGGCGGCCAGGAAAGACGGGTGGATCATCACCAGGGCCGTGGTTAAAAAGGCGGTTAATGGATCAAAAAGTTTTTTAATAATAAAATATAGAGGGATTAAAGACAATGAGCTAAAAAGGACGCCGATCAAATTAATGCTCAAGGCCGGTTGGTTGAAATTCAAAATGGAGTTAATCCCCAAAAACAAGGCGCCCAAGAGGGCTGTGCCCGGATATCCCAACAGATGAAGATAATGCATGTGCCCTGTATCAAGGATCTTTTGGGCCTGGATGCCGAGGAATAAACAGTCCGTTTGATAATAGCCTTTTGAAACAAGGCTGAGCCGGATGGCCAAAGAGATGACGCCCAGGGCCAGCGGCGCTGCCCAATCGATAAGGGATGGTTTAGTCTTTATGTCCGACTGAAGTCCTTTCATACCAGTTCTTATTATATTCAGGGATGGGCCAGGAAACATTAAAAAATCAGAAAATTTGAGATTAGAACACATTCGACGAAGTTAAGGTGTTATGTTATAATGCCCATCATCAAAAATTATTAAAAAGAAAAATGGCCAACAATAATAACATAAACAACCCGCCCCAGGACCAGTCGCTTAGCCGCAAGGGCCCGGATTTTATCAGGGAGATCATCCTAAAGGATAATGAGGACAAAAAATATAACGGCAAGGTCAAAACACGTTTCCCGCCGGAGCCTAATGGATACCTGCATATCGGGCATGCCAAATCCATTAATTTGAATTTTGGGATCGCCAGAGAATTCGGCGGGGTCTGTAACCTGCGTTTTGATGATACGAATCCCTGCAAGGAAGAGCAGGAGTATATTGATATGATCAGGGAGGATGTTCGCTGGCTGGGATTCGATTGGGCGGATCGCGAATACCATGCCTCGGATTATTTTGATCAGCTTTATGCCTATGCGCTTAAATTGATCGAGGATGGCAAGGCATATGTTGACAGCCTCAGCGCGGATGAAATCCGCCAGCACCGCGGGACATTGACCGAGCCAGGCAAGGAAAGCCCGTACCGCAACCGGACGGTGGCCGAGAATCTTGAATTATTCGAAAAAATGCGGGCCGGCGAGATGCAGGATGGGGCGTGTGTCTTGCGCGCTAAGATCGATATGGCCTCACCCAATATGAATCTCAGGGATCCGGTGATGTATAGGATCCTGCACGAGGAACATCCGCATACAGGCAACAAGTGGTGCATGTATCCGACGTATGATTGGGCGCACGGCCAGAGCGATTCCCTGGAGGGCATCACGCATTCCATCTGCACTCTGGAGTTTGAGAACCACCGGCCATTATATGATTGGTTCATTGAGCAGCTTGGCATGCATCATCCGCGTCAAATCGAGTTTGCCAGGCTGAATTTGACCTTTACGGTCATGAGCAAGAGGAAATTGCTTGAGCTGGTCACCCAGGGGCATGTCCAGGGATGGGATGACCCGCGCATGCCGACCATTTCAGGGTTGCGCCGACGGGGATTCACACCCGAGGCCATTCGCAATTTTTGCGATCGCATCGGGGTTGCCAAGGTTGAAGGGGTTGTCGATGTCTCCTTGCTGGAATATTGCCTCCGGGAGGATTTGAACAGGCGCGCGCACAGGCGCATGGCGGTCTTAAAGCCCTTGAAGGTGGTTATCACCAATTACCCGGATGGGCAGGTCGAGGAAATGGATGCGATCAATAATCCGGAAGACGCATCCGCGGGCTCACGTAAGGTCCCCTTCACCAAAGAACTGTATATCGAGCAGGATGATTTTAAGGAAGACCCGCCCAAAAAATATTACCGCCTTGTCCCCGGAGGGGAAGTGCGCCTTAGATATGCGTATTTTGTGACATGCACGGATGTTATTAAGGATGACACGGGGGAGATCGTCGAGGTCCATTGCACGTATGACCCTGCCTCCAGGGGCGGTAATTCTCCGGACGGACGCAAGGTTAAAGGCACGATCCATTGGGTTTCAGCAACAAAATGCATGGAGGCTGAAGTGCGTCTTTATGACAGGCTGTTCACGCGGGAGAATCCCCTGGGGGACAAGGATATTGATTATAAGGAGTTTTTGAACCCGGATGCCTTGCAGGTCCTCAGCGCTTGTCGGCTCGAGCCGAGTTTGGCCCAGGCCAAAGAAAAAGAGTCCTATCAGTTTGAAAGGCTTGGATATTTTTGTCTGGATCCTGATTCCAGCGCAGACAACCTTGTTTTTAATCGCTCTGTATCCCTGAGGGATTCATGGGCCAAGATCGAAAAGTCCCAGAAAAAAAAGTAAAGAACAAAGGGCAGGGTCGCATTTAATCAGAATGAAGGGTTCTTTTATATGGCTGAACAGATCTCACCTCTTATCCGCATTACTTTTGCAGGTTTTTTAGTTAATATCGTGTTGGTTATTTTAAAGGTTGCCTGCGGCTTTTGGGGCCGCAGTACGGCCATCATTGCCGACGGGATTCATTCCTTGTCGGATCTCTCAACGGATTTAGCCCTCTTTTGGGGAGTGCGTGCGGCCAACAAACCCGTTGATAAGTGTCATGATTATGGGCATGGCAAAATAGAGGCCCTGGTTTCGCTGGGCATCGGTTTGTTTTTATGCGCCGTGGGCCTAGGCATTTTATGGCAAGGGGGAGGCAAGGCGCTGGTGATTCTGCAGGGAGGAGCGCTTGATTCACCAGAATGGATCGCGGTATGGGCGGCCGCAATTTCTGTTATTGCCAAAGAATGGCTTTACCGCAAGACAATTTTTGTCGGGAGACAACATAATAGTACGGCGGTTGTGGCCAATGCCTGGCACCACCGCAGTGACGCGCTTTCCTCTGTTGGTGTCCTTTTGGGAATAACGGGGGCTATTATCTTGGGCCCGAAGTGGCATATCTTAGACCCATTGGCTGCGGTCATTGTCAGCGTCTTTATTATCAAGGCCGCTTTTTCGATTATGAAAGATAATGTCAGCGAACTTATTGATGCCTCTTTAAGTGAAGTGATCGAGGAAGAAATATTGAATATTATTCGATCTGTTGAGGGTGCTGAAAAACCGCACAACCTAAGGACCCGCCGTATCGGCAAAAACATCTCCATTGAAACACACATCAAGGTCGATCCAAAGTTGAATATCGTAGAGGCCCATAATATCACGACCGCCGTTGAAATCAAATTAAGGGAAAGGTTCGGGAAGGATATTTTTGTTTCCGTACATGCGGAACCGCTTGACAAAGAGAAAGGTGCGTGATGATCGAAAGGATTTTTCATCTCCATGCCCTGCAAACAAATATCCGGCGTGAGATCATGGCCGGGCTAACGACTTTTTTGACCATGGCCTATATTATTTTTGTTCAGCCGACGGTCTTGAGCACGGATTTTGCCGGCCAGCCCACAGGGATGGATTTCGGCGCTGTCTTGATAGCAACGTGCCTTATCGCTTTTTTTTCCAGTATTTTTATGGGCGTGTTCGCCAATTATCCGATCGCCCTGGCCCCGGGTATGGGCGAGAATTTCTTTTTTGTTTCCGTGATCATGTCTTTGGGCGCGATCGGATTCACGGATGCGTGGAAGGTGGCGCTGGGGATCGTTTTTATCTCCGGGGCCATTTTTTTGGTCCTGTCGCTTTTGCGTGTCCGGGAAGCCATGATGGATGCCATCAGTCCTAGTTTGCGCAACGGCATTGCCGTTGGCATCGGGCTGTTTATTACCCTGATCGGATTTCAGCACGGGCATATTATCGTTGCCAAGCCAGGCACGATGTTGGGGTTAAACACTCATTTTGTGTCCGCCGACATTGCCGTGTTCTTTATCGGGCTTATGGTCACGGCCATTTTGTTGGCGCGCAGGGTCCGGGGGAATATTCTTATCGGTATTTTGGTTTCAACCGCATTGGCCGTTTTATTGGGCGAGATTTCATTGGACGGGATTGTCGGCCTGCCGGTAGTCCATAAACAAGTTGCCTTTCAGATGGATATTATGCAGGCATTGAGATTGGTCTGCTGGCCGTTTATTGTTGTTTTCTTATTTATGGATCTTTTTGATACCCTGGGGACCATGATCGGGGTAGCGGAGACAGCCGGATTCATGAAAGACAATAAGCTTCCGCGAGCCCGGCGTGTTTTTGTGGTGGATGCCGCGGGCACCGTGGTCGGCGCTTGCCTTGGGACCAGCACGGTGACAAGTTATATTGAAAGCGCCACAGGCGTTGCTTACGGCGGCAGGAGCGGCTTGACCAGTGTGGTGACGGGATGTTTATTTTTACTGGCTTTGTTTTTTGGCCCGTTGATCCGGGCGGTCGGGGGGTATTCGCCGATCACGGCTCCGGCCTTGATCATTGTCGGTTCGCTGATGATCCAGAACGTAAAAAAAATTCAATGGGACGATGCCTCTGAAAGCATTCCGGCCTTCTTGACGATGGTGGGGATCCCCTTGTGCTATTCGATCGCTGACGGCCTGGCGTTCGGGTTTATCAGCTATCCGATCATTAAGTTCTTTAGCGGTAAGGCAAAGAAAGTCAGCTGGCTTATGTATGTCATGGCCGGTATGCTGTTAGCCTATTTTGTTTTTATTCGAGCCCGGCTTGCTTGATATTACAGTTTTTTAATTAGTTCTTTAGCGACTTTTTCCCCGGATAACAGCATGCCCCCGAAGATCGGCCCCATGCGCGGGGAACCCATCACCGCATTAGCACCCATCCCGACGACATAAAGCCCCGGATAGATTTCGATCGAATTTGTCACGGTTGTTTCTTCCCCCACATCCGCCCACATGGATTGTTCCCCGACAACCTTGCCCGTTGGCGTTTTTAGGGAAATCCCGCATTTGCGCTCGGCGACCCGTGCGACCTCACAGTCGTGGCCCGTGGCATCAATAACATACTTGGCCTTAATGGTCAGGGGGTCAACGTGCATCTTCACCAGGTCAACGGATGTCCAGTTGATGACCAGCCCATGGATGCGATCCTTGCGGATCATGACATCCTGGGCGCTGATGCCGTTGAAGATCTTAGCCCCGGCCTGAATGGCCTTAAGGCAAAGGGCAGAGACCGCCTCCAGCGAGTCAGCGGTGTAGTAGTTGTCCTTGTAATGGGAGGAGGTAATGGCAAATTCATCCAGGATCTTTTTGGCCGGTTCTTGCACCACGATTTCATTAAACATCATGCCCCCGCCCCACATGCCGCCTCCGACGGCAAGCTTGCGTTCAAAAATGGCGACATGTTTGCCGGCGCCTGCAAGATAATAGGCCGCGCACATCCCGGCCGGACCGGCCCCGACGATGGCCACATCAATATCGAGCGCATCCAGAAGTTTTTTGTTGTATTTTTCAATAATGGCGCGTGAGATCTTTATCTCGTCCAAGGACATGCCGGTCTCCTTTCCTTTTTCCTTCCTAATTAAAAAACCCTTGATTTCGGAAAACTGCCGAGCAAGGGTTTAAGGAGCTCCCTGCGCTGGCATTATCCAGATCAGGTTCTATGGGTCTTTCGCTGTCAGCGAAACTCTCAGGCCGTTCAACGACCTCCCCAAATTTGAAATTTTCAAGTTCATAATATTCTTTTTAAAATTAAAGTCAAGCTATTTTATCTGGTGACAAAAGATGTTTTTGTCTTGGCGGGCTTGTTGAAAAAGTAATAGGGTGAAGGTTTTGAAAAATATGATAAATCATGTAGAATAGGGTGTCGAGATGGGAAAGATCAACTTACATATCTTAATAAATATATGAATAAATATAAGCTTATTATAGTAGCCTTTCTCCATTGTTTTCTTTTATGGCTAGGGCCAACATGGCTTCAGGCTGCAGAAAATCCTGGCTCTTCGGATATTGTTTGTGCCGTTTATATAAGCGGTATTGGTTGCCATAATTGCGCGGTCACAGACCCTCTGGTGTTGACGCAGTTTACCCAGCGATATCCACATTTTATTGTTTTTAAATATGAAATATATAAGGAACACAAAGAGAATAAGGAGGTTAAGCAGGATTATTTTGACACCTATTTGCAAGGAAAGAGGCCGGGGGTTCCTTTTATTCTGATTAATCATAAGCTTAAAGCTATTGGCCGGATTCAGGTTCCCAAGATAGAGGATGAACTAAAAGCTTTGGCCTCAAATCCATTTCCCTCCCCCTATGGCTTTCCGATCGAATTTAATGAGCTGGATATTGCGGGACTAAAAGGGAGGGTGTCGATCTGGACCAAGAACAGGGTCCTGGTCTCCGGCAAGGAAGGCGACAGCGTCCTGCTAAGGCGGATCCTGACGACGGAGGATATTTCACAAGCCCTGGACGGGGTTGCGTATACAAAGGTAGAGGTCAAACCTATCGAAGTGTCCGGCTCCAAGATCCCTTTTGACCATGCTGTCCGCATCGGGGACTGGCTTTTACAATGGCGAGGTCAGCCCCTCAGGAAACTTGTCCGCAAATCCCAGAACCCGCGCAGGTATCTTCAGGCCCTTTTGATGCTATTGATGATCTTGGCCTTTTCCCTCTTTTTTCTTAATTCCCAAAGAAAGGTCAGCAAAGGCAAGAAGCCCGCAGATAGCCTTAAAACGCGCTGGCGTGATCTGGCCGTGGCATCGACGGCGATCGTTGCGCTGGTGGCCTTTTTTGTTTTTGCCAAAAAGATCTCACCCGACGCCCTAAAGGAGAGCGGCTATCATATGCCGCTGCCTTTATTTACTTTTCTAATTGCCCTGGTGGACGGGTTTAATCCCTGTAATATGTTCGTTTTGACCTGTCTGTTGGCGGTCTTGATCGCCACGTCCTCATCGCGCGTCAGATTATATGCTGTGGCGATCAGTTTTGTGGTGGTGGTGTATCTTTTTTATTTTACCTTTATGGCGGCCTGGCTGAATGTCTTTAAATATGTGGGGTTTATTCGTCCCTTGAGCATTGGATTGGGGATTATCGCTATCCTGGCCGGGTTGATCAACTGCAAGGAGCTTTTTTTCTTCCGCAAGGGGATCTCTTTAACGATTCAGGACAAGCATAAAGGCCCGCTGATGAGAAAAATGGACAATGTGAAGCATGTTATTCAAAACGGGTCTTTTCCCCTATTAATTTCATCCTCGATCGGCCTGGCCACCTTGTCTTCTCTGGTCGAGTTGCCTTGTACGGCCGGATTTCCCATCATTTATACGGGTGTTTTGGCCGGCAGGGGGCTGTCGAGCACCGTTACGTATTATCTTTATTTAATAGTGTACAACCTCGTCTATATTACTCCACTTTTGACCATCATAGCGATTCTTATACATACCCTTAGGGCCCGCCAGATTAGTCAGCGGCAGATGGAGGTCATTAAGTTTATCGGCGGAATAATTATGCTTCTTTTGGGCGTTATCCTTTTAGTCAATCCGGGATTAATTATAATAGGCGTTAGTTAACCTCTTTATTCAAGGCCGAGATGCAAAAGAAAAAAATATTTTCTTTATTTTTATGTTTTTGTGTTGTATGCACATGCGGGTGTGATTTTATTTACCGCCTATTGCAGCGTTCCGGAGCTGAGGAAAAGGATATTTTAGGGGAAATTATCGCCTATGAGAGCAATTCACGGGTTGCCGAGGTCCAGAGGCTTTTAAGCCTGTATGGGTATCGTGTGGGCAAGATCGATGGCGTATTAGGCGTCATGACGCGTGATGCGGTTGCCGCATTTCAAGCAGATAATGAGCTAAAGGTTTCCCGGTTTGTGGATAAGGCAACCTGGGAAACATTACATATGTTCGATACATATGGCATTGTTGTTGATGGCGAATTGGATATTAAAGTCATTCAAACAGCCTTGGAAGCGGCCGGGGTGAAACCCGGGCCGCTTGACGGCAAAATGGGCCGGCGGACTAAAGAGGCCATTATTCAGTTTCAAACCCAGGCTGAATTAAAGCCAGATGGCAATATTGGCCTCAAAACCCTAAAAGAACTGATTAAATATCTGCCTGATTTGACAGAACCATAATAAAATTATATATTTATGATTTTTTAGGATTCCATCGGCTTCCTATATCAATCCTTGTCATTCAAGGGGTTTCACAGTATAATAAAGCCCGAATACAATGGTTGTATGTTTAAAATCGAAGGAATAAGAAGAGTTAGGTCCCCTGTGTCGCAAAATTTAAACGTTGATTAATGAAAATATGCGCTGAAAGGATGTTAATTTATGAATTCTAATGCCCCTGAAAAACGGTTATTTGATGTTGTTGTTTTTGATCTAGATGGGGTTGTGACAAAGACGGCCCTTGTTCATGCCGCCGCCTGGAAGGCTATGTTCGATGAATACATGAAATTAAGACAGGAACGTGACGGTGAGCCTTTTAAGGAATTTACCCATGAAAAAGACTATTTGCCCTATGTTGACGGCAAGCCGAGATATAAAGGGGTGGCAAGCTTTTTGGAATCCCGCAATATTAATATCCCTTTTGGAGACCCCCAGGATAGCCCTGAAGAAGAGACGGCCTGCGGGCTGGGAAACCGCAAAAATATTAAATTTCGGGAAGTATTAGAGACAAAAGGGGTTGAGATTTATACATCTACGGTCTCTTTAATAAAGGACCTTAAGGCCCGGGGGATCAGGATCGGCGTGGCCTCTTCAAGCAAAAATTGCCGTTTTGTGCTGCAGTCAGCTAACCTGGAAGACCTCTTTGAAACGCGCGTGGATGGAGAGGTTTCGGCAGAATTAGACCTTAAGGGGAAGCCAGACCCTGATATTTTTGTTGTGGCAGCCAAGAATCTTGGCGCAGAGCCCTACCAGGCTGTCGTGGTCGAAGATGCTGTCTCCGGGGTTCAGGCCGGCCGAAATGGGAATTTTGGGCTTGTCATTGGTTTGGCTCGCGAGAATAATCAAAAAGAACTCAAGGAGAACGGAGCCGATATCGTTATTGAAGATTTTGAAGGCATTGATTATCAACAAGTTGAAACCTGGTTTAAAAATAAGAATTCACAATAATAAGTTTTAAAGGATAGAATATGGAAGAGAAAAACCCGCTTAATTTTTTTGAAAATTTAGATGCAATAAAGCGTTCTGTCTCTAACAAGGACGTTTTTTTATTTTTGGATTATGACGGGACATTAACCCCGATTGTCGATACTCCGGACTTGGCTGTTATTTCCGATGAGATGAGGGATGCGGTTAATAAAGCTGCATCTGTCATGACGACGTCCATTGTTAGCGGCCGGGCGACGGACGACGTCCGCAGTAAGGTGCGGCTTGACGGTCTCTTTTATGCCGGGAGCCACGGCTTTGAGATCGTTGATCCTCAGGGCCAGGTCACGGTTAATGAGGAGGCCCAAGAGATCCGTTCGACGATCGATGAGGTGCATGGAAAGTTATCGCAACGCTTGAAAGGGGTCGAGGGGGCCCTGGTGGAACATGTTAAATATACCATTTCGTCCCATTATCGTTTGGTGGCGGATAAGGATTTTTCCAAGGTCAAAAAGGCTGTTGACGACATTTTGATTGAATATCCGATCCTGCGCATGACGGAAGGCAAAAAGGTCTTTGAGATCCGGCCTAAGATCGATTGGGACAAGGGGCGGGCCGTGCAGTGGATATTAAAATTTCTTCAGTATGACGAGGATAAATATATCCCGGTTTATATCGGGGACGATACGACTGATGAGGATGCTTTTGATGTGCTCGACAATAAAGGGTTTGGTATTTTGGTTGCCGAGCCAGTGCGGCCGACAAAAGCCCGCTATGTTATTGCGGACACTAAAGAGGTAAAAAGGGTCTTGGATTTTTTTATTGATATCAAGAAAGGATAGCGCCCTTGAACACGTGGAAAATGGTCTATGATAAATTTGACCCGGAAGGCGAGCATCTGCGGGAGGCCTTATGCACGCTAGGTAACGGATATTTGGGGACGCGCGGGGCCGTTCAGGAAACGGTGACTAGTTGGGCGCATTATCCAGGAACCTACATTGCTGGTGTTTTTAACGCCTTGCCGACGGAAGTATCCGGCAAGACCATCATGAATGAGGATTTTGTCAATTGCCCCAATTGGCTTCCGCTCAATTACCGCATTGAGGACGGCCCCTGGTTCAATAGGCTCAAGGTCAAACTTCTTTCCTGGAAGATGGAATTAAACATGCGTAAGGGCAAATTGACGCGCCGCCTGCGCTGGCGGGATGATCAAGGCCGGGTGACGTGGGTCGAAAATCAGCGTATCGTCAGCATGGCTGATCCGCATATGTGTGCCTTACGATGCACGATTGTCCCTGAAAATTACAGTGGGAAGATAACTATTAGAAGTGGCCTGGACGGCCTTGTTCAAAACAAGGGTGTTGAGCGGTATAAACAGCTTAATTCGAAGCACCTGGAGCCGGCCGGGCATGGTTCTTTCTCGGATGACGGTATTTTCTTGACGATGCAGACAAATCAGTCCAAGGTACAGATCACCGAGGCCTTGCGCACACTTGTGTTTCATGGGCACGAGCGGCTTAATCCAAAGATGAGCGTTATCCTGCATGGGCAGGAAAGGATCATGCATCAGTTTACCCTGGATGTTACAAAGGGGCAAAAATATGTAATAGAGAAAATTGTCAGTATTTATACCTCCCGCGATCATGGCGTTGCCGATCATTGTGCCCTGGCGCAGGAAAGGGTCAGTGCCGTAAGTTCCTTTGATGCATTATTAAAACCGCACGAGGCCAAATGGAAGGCCCTTTGGAAACGGTTTGATATTGACATCGAAGGGGATGATTTTACGCAACAGATTTTACGTTTTCATACGTATCATCTCTTGCAAGTGGCTTCCACCTATAATGAAGAGATCGATGCGGGCCTGCCGGCCAGGGGATTGCACGGCGAGGCCTATCGCGGACATATATTCTGGGACGAACTGTATTCGTATCCTTTTTATAATTTGCGAGCCCCGGACATTACGCGCGCTCTGCTGATGTATCGTTATCGGCGTTTGAGTGCCGCCAAAGAGCTGGCCAAACAAAATGGATACCGGGGGGCTATGTATCCCTGGCAAAGCGCCTCAACCGGTGAGGAGACCAGCCAGGTCATTCATTTGAATCCCATGTCGGGACGATGGGGACCTGATTATAGTGCCTTGCAGCGCCATGTATCGATCGCGATCGCCTATAATGTCTGGACGTATTATTATATTTCCGGGGACCGTGATTTTCTGGAACGCTACGGGGCGGAAATGCTTTTTGAAATAGCGCTTTTCTGGTCAAGTCTGTGCACCCACAATAAGAAGACCGGGCGTTATGAGATCAAAGGGGTTATGGGGCCGGATGAATTCCATGAAAAGTATCCGGGGTCTGCCCAAGGTGGGCTCAACAATAATGCCTACACAAACGTGATGGCAGTTTGGGTTATTGAGAAGGCCTTAAGTATTATGGAGAGGGTAAATCCGGAGGACCTGGCCGCCTTAACAAGCAAGACAGGGATAACCGAGAAGGATGTTGAGCGCTGGAAAGATATCATTAAGAAGATGGTCGTCCCCGTCAGCAAGGACGGGCTTATCCATCAATTTGAAGGGTATATGGACCTCAAGGAATTGGATTGGGATGATTACCGTGCCCGCTATGAGAACATACACAGGATCGACCGGATCCTTAAGGCCGAAGGGTTATCTCCCGATGATTTCAAGGTGTCCAAACAGGCGGACGTGCTCATGCTTTTCTTTGTGTTAAATACCGTTGAATTGAAAAGGATTTTTACTAATTTGGGATATTCCTTCAGCAAGAAAATGATGTTGAAGAACTATGATTATTATGTTCAGCGCACCTCCCACGGTTCGACCTTAAGCCGCGTCGTTCATGCCCTAGTGGCCCACAAAATCGGGTATGGGGGGCAGATGATGCAGTTTTTCCGGGATATCCTGGAGAGTGATGTTAGAGATATTCAGGGCGGCACGACCCAGGAAGGGATCCATGTCGGGGTGATGGGGGCCAGTATTAACCTGTTTTTTGAATGTTTCGTTGGCCTAGAGCTGTTGGACGATAAAATATGCCTTAAGCCTAATTTGCCGCAATCATGGACCAGTGTCCGTTTTCATTTGCGGTATAAGGATATTTGGTTTGATGTCCTCATTACGGATAAAAAGATCACGGTCAAGCTTGAGCCGTTAAAGGAGATCTCGCTGCAGACCGCTAGGGAAGTCCCGATCAAGATCAATAACCGCATAGTCAAGTTGACCTCCCAAAAAAGCACAACGATATTAATAGCAGATACAGAGTGAGTCATTCTTTTTAAATAATTAAAGGACAACGAATGAATCCCCTAAAGAATATTTATATTTCCTCGATATATCAAAATGCCGGAAAAACCACGGTCTCTTTGGGCCTGTATAAACTTTTTATCGAGAGTAAACTAAAGA
>Ga0272441_10000766_pt1 | contig 71512 bp, 66 predicted proteins | sample SSMProp6N_FD_193582 | JGI IMG/M metagenome (GOLD analysis project Ga0272441, IMG submission 193582) | Marine sediment archaeal communities from Little Sippewissett salt marsh, Falmouth, MA, United States - SSM-Prop-6N | ecosystem: Environmental > Aquatic > Marine > Wetlands > Sediment ...
GATCCGTGTCATCCAGCGTAGAGCATACGGTATCAAAGATCAGGAATATCTAATGCTCAAAGTAATAACGTCATTTATAGATGAGCCCAAAACGGGCTAAATCATGCACAACAAACTCGGAAGATCCAAGAAAAAAAACTGACCTCTCCCCAAAAGACCTATTTGACGGTAACCCGAAAAAAAAACGGCTCCGAAATCTATATTGAAAGTTCATTGTCCCGCTGGGAAGCCGGTGGCCAAGTGTTTTTCAGCTCCATAAATCGGGATGTCACCCAGAACAGAAGGCTGGTACAGGAGCTGCAACAATCACAGAAAATGGAGTCCATCGGTACTTTGGCCGGCGGTATTGCCCATGAGTTTAATAATATTCTTGGTGGCATTTTCGGTTTTTTGGATATTGCCAGGGAAGATGTGCCGGTGAATAGCCCGGTTCAGGAGAGTCTGGATGAAATACACAGGCTCGGTATGCGGGCAAGAAATGTTGTCAAACAAATATTGGCTTTCAGCAGAAAAGACCATCAGAAAAAAAGACCCATTCAGCTTTCTTTAGTACTAAAAGAAGAATTGAAGATGCTGCGTGCAACAATTCCCGCAACAATAGAAATCCGGCACCACCTTGATGCCAGTTGCGGTGCGATTATGGCCGACCCGATGCAAATTCAGCAGGTGATCATGAACCTTTGTGTCAATGCCAAGGATGCCATGGAGAACAAAGGTGGTGTTTTGGATATATCCCTGTCGCCGGTCGTCCTGGATATGGCGGATATCAGATTGCATCCGGATCTTCCGCCCGGTGAATATGCAAAGCTGTCGGTCAGCGATACCGGAAGCGGTATCGCTCCTGAAATCATGGATAAAATATTTGATCCGTTTTTTACCACAAAGGACGTGGGTAAAGGCACCGGTATGGGACTGTCGGTTGTACACGGCATCATAAAAGATCACGGCGGCACCATCACGCTTTCAAGCAAATCCGGCGAGGGAACGACATTTACCGTCTTGCTTCCCGTTACGGATGCCGAAGTTACGCCAAAAGCAGAAGAAAAGAGCCTTCCCACCGGAACGGAGAATATTCTCCTTGTGGATGATGAAGATTTTATAATATTTCCGCAAAAGAAAATTCTCGAAAAGCTCGGCTACAAGGTTACCGCAATGACCGGCAGCCTTGAGACATTGGCGCTTTTCAGCAAAAACCCCCAGCGGTATGACCTGATCATCACCGACCTGACCATGCCCAATCTCACCGGGGACCGGCTGGCCGCAGAAGTTACCGCAATCCGTCCCGACATGCCGGTAATTCTCACCACGGGCTATGCGGATTCAGTGGACAGTGAAAATGTCAAGCAAAGCGGCATTAAGGCCTTTATCTCCAAGCCGTTTCAACGGGAAGCGCTGGCAAAGACCATCCGGCTGGTCCTGGACGCATAACAGCACAATACAGGGAAAATATTCGGGACGGCCTGTCGGCTTTCATATCGCCGGCGGGCGTTACGCATTATCATGGAAAATATCCATAAAAGCCACAGCCAACAGTTCTCATTATATGAGAGACCCATCGCATTTTCTTATGCATGGGGGCTTGAGGTGGCGTCACATGCCGTTCTTTTAGGAGGCTATTTTCCGGGCCACCAGACTGGCAACGGCCTTTTTTTCTTCGGTGCGCTCGTGGTAAAAAATGATAAAAAAGTCCTTGAACCAGTCGAGCAGCTCATTGGGCTTCAGCAGAAAATCGGGGTTGTGGGGCCCGTCGATGTCCTGCTGGTCAACGGTGTAGGTCTCGAAAAAAATCAGTCCGCCGGGGGTTAACCCGTTTTTGATGTCCGGGATGATGGTTCTTTCCAGAAAATAAAAATCGGCAATCAGGTCAAAACTTTCTGGCGCAATGGAATAGCGGAGAATATCCTGTGCTACGGTATGGACCGGACATTTTTTTTTTGAAGCGAAGGCGTTGGCCAGCCGGGTGGCGGCGACGGATTGGTCAATGGCAGTAACATCATATCCGGCAGAAGATAGAAATACCGCATTATGACCGGTGCCGGAGGCGATATCCAGGGCTTTCCCTTTACTGAAAAGAGAGCGGTAATTTTTCAACAGTTCTGCCGGCGGGATAATATCTTTCAGGTCCCTTGATGCGTATTCCTTTTCCCAGTTTTTTGTCATAGCGAGTATTTTGCTGGTAATGAAGGATATTAAGCTTGTTCACTATGGCGGGAGTTACGGTTTTCTGTTATGCTTCAACAGGAGCGGAAAACCGGTCACCAGAACGGCTGTCAGTGGAAAAAATTCCGATAGCCCGGGCAGGCGACCATCAAAAGCAAGGGTGTAAACAAGGATAAAACAGGTATACAGAATAGCTCCGATGACCACAATCAGCAGAAATTTGAGCAGGTTCCGTTTCATTTCTATTTGCGTTTGGAATTTTTTTAAAATATGATTTTATATTATAGCTCTTTCTTAGTGTGAAGCGATTATAAAAAAGAGCCGTGTTCCTGTCAAGGCTGAAAAGTCAGGGAGGATTCTATGCTGCAAAACCGTTATCCGGACAAACATTCCAGGCTGGTGAGCAGAATTGTGGTCCTGCTTACTGAAAAAGGATATCAAAACATCAAATCTGTTCTGTCCGACAGTGAGTCTCCTGAGAAAATTGTCTGGCAGTCTTCCGGGAACGGCTACCTGCCGGATGTTTCCGTCCGGGCAGAGGAATTCAGGTTTTTTTCAGCAGAAACCGCCGATTCTATTCAGGATGAAGATACGGCGGACAAGCTGAAGCTTTTTTCCGCCTATGCCGAAACAAATGGCGCCCTTTTCTATGTGGTTTTCCCGAAAGGGGATGCGGTCCCGGTTCGTGCGCGGATTGAGGAACTTGGGGGTGAGATTTGTTTATGGGAGGTCTGAACCGTATTTATCAGGGACAAGGGCATGATTGATCTGAAAAAGGCGACGATTCTGGTTGTCGATGATGCCGAGAGTATGTATCATTCCATCCGCAGTATTTTGAAAATACTCGGATTCGGGAAGCAGTACCTGTATGCCGAAAACGGTGAAGCCGCATTAACGGTATTAAAGCAGCGGGTAGTGGATATTGCCCTGGTCGACAATAACATGCCGGTGATGACCGGAGAGGAACTGCTGGCCGTGATGCGGCAAACCCCGGAATACAGCAATATACCGGTCATCATGATTACCGGAAATGCCCACCAGGAGTTTGTGGCCAACGCGGCGGAATCGGAAATCGATGCCTATATTTTAAAACCGGTCACGGTAAAGCTTTTGAACGAGAAGCTTGTCCAGGTGGTCAAACAGGCAAACAACCCCTGTCCCATGACCATTCATCTCAGGAATGCCGTCCGAAAGGCCAATACCGGTGATCTGGATGGCGCGATCGAGGATGCCCGGCTGGCAAATTCCGCGAATCCCAGGGCATCCCGACCGCTGCGCGAGTTGGGCATTTATCATTATCAAAAAGATAACATGGAAAAGGCTGAAGAATATTTTCTGGCGGCAGTCAAGTTGAACCGGGTGGATGTCGTGGCTTTTCAGCATCTGGGGGATCTGTACCTGAAGCGGGGGGATGTGGATAAGGCCATGAAATATCTGGGCCAGGCCATGCAGATCAGTCCGCGGAATCTTGATCGAGGGGTGAACCTGGGAAAAATTCTTCTTAAAAAGGGGAAAACAGACAAAGCCAGAGTCGTCTATAACAAGGTTTTTCATCTTGCCAAAGAACCCCATGCGTTGAAAGAAAAGGTGGCAAATCTTTGTATTGAATACAAGGCGACCGCCTATGCCATGAAACTCTTAAAAGAGCTGATTGCCGGTGATCCGAAGCGGCCGGACCTGCTTTTCAAGCTTGGGAAGCTTTTTGAAAACAAGGGAGAATACGCCAAGGCGCTGATCCAGTTTAATGAAGCGCTTTTCTTTGACAAAGAAAACGTTGACATCATGCTGCATCAGGCCAGGAGCTATATTAAGCAGGGAATGCTGCTGCGGGCGGAGAAACCGCTCAAAGATATTCTGAAAAAAAATCCGGACCATAAGGACGCCCGAAAACTCCTTCGCCAGTGTATCTAATCGTGTCCCGCCGGGAGGACCTGAGATGAGTTATGATAAACGGTTTTGTGAGGCCCTGGTCTCCATTATTGAAACTTCCAGCAACAAAAGGCTGACCCTGGAAAAGAAGCTGGACCGGATATTGCTTTCCATTGTGGACTGCCTTCAGGTGAAAAGCGGTTCGATCATGCTTTTAAAAAAGGTATCAAAAAAAGGAAAAGTCCTGGAGGTTGCGGCTTCTACAAATGCACGGATTCTGGGGGTCCGGCAGGCATTTGATGAAGCATCGCCCTCCGTGTGGGTGGCGAAAAACAAGAAACCGCTTTATATCCATCACGCGACTGACGACGTGCGTCATGAAAACCGTTTTACCCATTACAGCGGTGATGCTTTTTTTATTGCGCCGGTTATTGACAGTAAAAAAGTGATCGGCGTGATCAGTGTGACCGACAAGATCGGTTTCGATGTGTTTACCCGGGAGGAACAGGAAATACTGATCAACATCGCGGGTCAGGTGATCGTTGCCCTCGAAAACAACCGCATGGTCAAATCTATTGCCCGAAAAAGCCGTGACCTGAAAAGAAAGAACGCGGAGCTGAAAAAACTCGAAAAACTGAGAACGGAACTTTTTAATATGCTGATCCACGATCTGAAAGGGCCGATCTCGGAAATTGTTGCGAATCTGGACATTCTTTCCTATGTGGTCAAGGGCGAAGAGATCGAATATGTGGAGACAGCCCAGAGCGGCTGCAATACCCTTTATCATCTGGTGACCAACCTGCTGGATGTTTCTCGGCTTGAGGAGGGGAAAATGCCCATCATTTACGAAGCACTCAATCCGGCGGAGATCATCCATGAAGCCAATGCCGGCCTGATCATGTCCGTAAAATCCAAGGGGGCCAATTTTGTCGAGGATTTTCCCGGGCAGGCGGAAAGTATGGTGTTTGAAGGGGACCGCTCTTTATTGACCCGTGTTCTTCAAAATCTGTTGACCAATGCCATCAGCTACACACCCCAGGGAGAGACGATCACCGTCGGGTTCAGACCTTATGATGAGAAAACGCTTGAGTTTTTTGTGTCGGACCGGGGGCCCGGGGTTCCGGAACCCTTCCGGCAGGAGATATTCGAAAAGTTTTCCCAACTGGATAAAAAGTTCAAAGGACAGGTGTATACTACCGGCCTGGGCCTGAATTTTTGCAAACTGGCGGTCAATGCGCATGGCGGATCGATTGCCGTTGAAGATGCAAAAGAGAAGGGCAGCCGGTTTTATTTCAGAATACCGGTCTGCCGGGTTCAAAAATGACGATTTCCCCCAAATATTTCGGCCGGATTTTCATTTCTTTAATTTTTGCGGTGCTTTTTTGTGTTTCAGCGGTTCCGGTCCGGTGCCGTTCCGTTTCCCCGGAAGACTTTCGGGGAGAACGGCTGGGTTATCATGTGGGCTTCTGGCTTTTCAGCAAATCCGCTGAAGGGTCCTTTTCGTTCCGGAAAAACGATAAGGGCTATGAAGCCGTATTTCAGGCGCAGACCGCCGGCTTTTTGAAGCTGATTGTCGGCAAGAAAACAGAGTACATGAAAAGCATTATGGTGCGTGACCGGGAAACGGGAATGTTTCGTCCTCTGAGTTTCGAGGAAACCTTTACCGACGGGGATAAGAAGGTCAGTAAAAAAATCGCATACGATTATGCTGCCCGAAAATACAACATCTCTTATTTTCGCAATGACCGGAAGGCGCGCTCCCTGAAAAGAAAAATGCCGGACAGGCCCTTTGCCGATCTGCTGACCTTTTTTTATAACCTTCGTGCCGGTGCCTACGGAAAGGTTGAAGACGGCATGACCCTGGCTGTATACGCGCTGGTCAATGCGCGGCCGTCGATTATCCGCGCTTCCGTTTCGGAGGGGCCGCCTCAGAAGATGGGAAGCCGCTACCGGTTTGCCTTTTCCGTGGACCGGAATATTTCGGCGGCGGGCAGCAAGCAGGCCTCCCTATGGTTTGATAAGGACCTGGTGCCGATATACGCCGTGATTGAGGATGCTTACTTTTTTGGAGACCTCCGGATTCGGCGAGTGGAATGAGCCTGGCGCAAAGCGCATGGCACACGATATAAGGATAGCGTTTTAGTCTTTGTGGTAATTTCGGTTCAGATTGATGGAAAGACCCCGGTAAATCTGCTCGGTTAGAAACAGCAGGGCCATTTCGTGGGGGAAGGTCATTTTTGACAAAGACAGAATATGGTCCGCCCGGTCTTTAACCGCAGTGTCCAGTCCGTACGGTCCGCCGAGGATAAAGGTGGCACTCCCGGTATCCCTTAAGAATTTTTGCGCGAATGTTTTTGAGGTCCGCCCGGTGCCTTCCTCACTCAGGACGATAACGACACCGGCTTCCTTTTTTAAGAGGTTATGTATTTTTATTCCTTCGGTTTTGATGTTCGAATCCTTGACCCATACCAGTTCCACGGAAGCGTCATGCCGGATGCGGGCGATATAGTCGTCAATTTTTGCCCGGATCTCACGGTCTTTGACTTTGCCGACGGAGATGATCTTTATTTTCATGAAGTGCAATGCTTTGCCGGTTATTCACCGTTCGCGATGAAATAAAAATTCAAAAGAATAGAAAATTTGAATGTTGTGTTTTGGACCAAAAGTTTTACTTGCACGGTCCGATCCGGCGCCCGGACATTTTACTGGTCATTTTCATGTTGGCCTGCGGTACGTCCGATGTGAATGTTCCGGAAAAAGTATCTTTGCCGTAAGTGATTTGTCCGGACCCGGTGGTGGTTCCCGCCGCGCTTTTGCAGCGCATTTTCCACGTTACCGTGTTGCCGCTGATGTTTTGTTCGGTGATTTCGCAGTCCTGGTTGTTGCCGCTGTTTTGGGGGACCAGATCTTTTCGGGTGATGCACTGGATGTGCTTCTGCGGTGGTATGGAAACCGGCATGCCGGGCATGTCGACGGAAGTGGTGATCTCCCACCGGCCTTCCCGAATGTCGGGACCGGAACCGGAAAAGGCCGGTGCAATAAACAGCAGCACCAGGACAACGGTTAGGTAAAATATTTTATTCATGGGCGCGCTCCTTGTTTGTGTTTAATGTCTCTGAAAGTACCAGATGGATGGCCGGGTGTCAATCGCAATCATGAGACGCTTCGGGTAAAAAGAAATAGTCTTGAAACCGGATTTATGATAGAAATTTAGCATGGTTGCCGGCGGGATGTCCGCTGAAGAAAAGACCAGGATTCTGGCAACCCAGAAAAAGGCCCGGCAGCGCGCGGTACTGAAAAACAAGCCTTTGATGCTGAACATGGATCAGATCCTCACCGATGAGGATTCCAGGGCCTTCTACCGCGAGACTGTTGTAAAACATCCCAAGCTTAAAAACCGGCTGCCCATCAGCACGATTCGGGAAAGCCTGGAATACACGCCGGAAAAGAGCATTTCAGGCGTTCGCGTGCCGATTCTGATTGTCGGCGCAGACAAGGATGTCGTGTGCCCGGTGGCAGAGTCCCGGATCCTTTATGATAAGGCCAATGAACCGAAAGAGCTGTTTATTATAGAAGGTGCCAGGCACTATGATGTGAATGAGGGCGAAAACTTCAAGCTGTCTTCAGAAAAACAGATCGCGTGGTATGATAAGCATCTGTAATACATCCGGGATCCAGAATGAAGGGATAACCTCACGGGTACGGTGAAAACTGTTTAAACAGTTTGAGCGGTTTAAACGGATTGATGTGAAATTTAAAAGTCCAAATTAAAGATACCAAATAAATTCAAAATTCTAATGTGATACTAACCGCCTGTAAGGCGGCGCTTCCCGGTAATTAAATTTGATATCATGGTTTGTATCGCTCACAGACGGGACTTCCGCGAAACACTCCGGTCAAACATTTGAGTTTTGTCCTTTGACATTCATTTGTTTTTTGGACTTTGGATTTTGGCATTAAATTTTGTTTTTAAAAATATTTATGGACATAACAAAAGAATACAAAATTTATATCGAAAGCCTGGGCTGTGCCAAGAACCTGGTAGACAGCGAGGTGATGCTGGGGCTGTTGACGAAGGCCGGTTACGAAATGGCGGATGTGCCGGAAGATGCCGGCATTATTATCGTCAATACCTGTTCATTTATCGAGGATGCGGTCAGGGAGGCGATCGAGACTATTTTTACCCTGGCCGAAGAAAAAGAAACAGGGGCCTGTCGATTTCTGGTGGTGTGTGGCTGCCTGCCCCAGCGGTACGGAAAAGACCTTCTGACGGAAATGCCGGAGGTGGATCTGTTCATCGGGACCGGTGAGTTTCAAAACATTGTGCGCCATCTTGACCGGATGACCCGTGGATCGGCTGAAGTAAAAATGCTGACCAGCGCATCCAGCTTTCTGATGGATGACCGGACACCGCGGTCGCTGATGACCCCCGGCAGCAGTGCTTATCTCAAAATTTCGGAGGGTTGTTCGCACCGGTGTGCCTACTGTACCATTCCGTCCATTCGCGGGCCGTATCAGCAGCGGACAAAGGCCTCCGTTTTAAACGAGGCACGGATACTGGCGGACCAGGGGATTGAAGAGGTGAATCTGATTGCCCAGGATACCAGCCGGTATGAAGGGCTTTCGAAGTTGTTACAACAACTGGCCGGGTTGGACGGACTTCGCTGGATTCGGCTGCTGTATTGCCATCCCCGCAACATGACGGACGAGCTGCTGTCAGTAATTGCCGGAGAAGAAAAGGTCTGCAGCTATGTCGATATCCCGCTCCAGCATATTGCCGACCCCGTTTTGAAGCGGATGGGACGGAAGGTGACCCGCAGACAGACCGAAGAACTGATCGAAAAAATGAGGGACCGGATTCCGGACGTGGTTCTCCGGTCCACCATGATGGTCGGTTTTCCCGGAGAAACAGATCAGGATTTTGAAGCGCTGATGCAGTTCGTTGAAGATGTTCGGTTCGACAATCTGGGTGCGTTTATGTACAGTGATGAGGAGGGCACGCCGGCCGGCCGGATGCCGGGGAAGGTTGACAAAAAAGTGAAAAAAGGCCGGTTTCGGCGGCTGATGAATCTTCAGTCGGGTATTTCGCGTGAAAAAAACCGGCAGCGAAAAGGGCAGATGACCGAGGTGCTGGTGGAAGGGATTTCCGGCAATGAAAAGTATCTGCTTCAGGGAAGGACCCGGTTCCAGGCGCCGGAGGTGGACGGGGTGGTGTATCTCAATGACAATGTGCCCATCGGTGCCTTTGTCGATGTCAAAATCATGCGAACGCTGACCTATGATCTTGTTGGAAAGGTGGTTGCTGAATTTTAATTGTGAACCTGTCTGAAAAATGTCCGGCCACGTGTTGTTTACGGATCAATCAAGCACTTTTTTATGACCGCCGCATCGAATCACCTGTTCCGGAAAACGGTTGACATCTTCGTATAAACGCTTGATGTAAATCTTGTAGGCCAGGTTTCCAATAAACGTCACAGGGGCCGGTCCGCCGGACGTGAGTGCCCGGCCAAGACTGGAGCGTATGGTGAACGTTTTTTTATAGGCCCACTTAAACCCTTCATCCAGTTCTTCGGCAGTCATTTGAATCGGTCTGATCACCACGTGCTGGGTGTCGTAATAATACCAGTTTTCATGGAGCAGCCGGTTTTCGGCCTTGAGCCGATGGAATAGAATTGTTTGCGGGTAAGGCGTGTACAGCGCATAGCGGGGAATATCAATTTTCAAATCGTTGACATGATCTACGGTCTGTTCGAATATGGTTCTGTCATCTTCATCAAAGCCGAAAATAAAGCACCCCTGGATGACAATGTTTTTTTCATGCAGTTTATCAACGACATCACGGTAGCGATTCACGGAATTGAAACTTTTGTTCATGCGGTTGAGCGATTTGCTGTTGAACGATTCAAACCCCAGAAGCAGGTAGGCGCAGCCGCTTTTATGAAGCAGGTCCAACAGTTCAGGATCCTCTGCAATTGTTGTGGACGCCAGTCCCCCCCAGCGCTTTTTCAAGGGAATCATGGCTTTGAAAAGTTCCTTGGCATATTCCCGGTCAGCCGTCAGGTGAACATCAGTGGTGGCAAAATATCTGCTTTTCAGGTCCTTAATTTCAGCAATGACATCTCCTATCGGTCGGGTATGCCAGCCGAATTTTACGGCAGGCACCGAGCAGAAATCGCAGTTGCCCCGGCAGCCCCGGGTAATGAAAACCGAATTGGGCATCATATAGGCAAACGGTTTTTGAAGATCCCGGCGGGGTGCAGGCAGGCGGGTGATATCGGATTCCGGCGCATGATACGCTTCCTTTAAGCGGCCATGGGCAAAATCCAGCAAAAGCCGGGGCCAGGTCTGTTCGGCAAAACCGGTCACAATGGTGTCTGCATGCCGTGAGGCTTCATCCGGCATCAGGGTTACATGGACACCGCCTAAAACAACCGGTATGCCCTTTGCCCTGAAGAAGTCCGCGATTTCGTATCCTTCATTCGCGGTGCCGGTCAGTAGGCTGATGCCCACCAGGTCGAAATCGTCTTTATCAGGTACTTTCTGTCCCACACTTTTATCGATCAGGACAAGCTCGGCGTTCAGCTCAGGCGGCACAAGCGCTGCGAGTGTCGTCAGGGTCAGGGGGGCCTCTCTGAAAGATCTGTGAAAAGGGCCCAGTTTCAGTTTGTGAATCCTGCCGTCCGGCATAATCAGCAGAATCTTATTCTTTTTTTGACTGATCGAATGCAAAAGACTTTACTCCTTTAAGCTGGCTCATTTTGATTTGTATTTCCTTGCGGGCAATCAGGTTGGAGACAATAAAGAAACCGATGTTAATCATATTTCTGGCGTTGGCCTTAAAATCCGCCAACCGTTTCAAAATATTCCTGTAACTGTTAAAAATAAACCGGGCTTTGATACAGTTGAATTTGAGTTCTTCAGGACTCATGCGTGCGGGTCTGAAAGCGACTTCACCATATTTGTATTTGTTTTCCAGCCACCAGGTGTCACATAAAAGTTTTCCCTCTGCTTTCAGCCGGTTATACAACCTTGTCCCCGGAAGCGGATTCAGAGTGTTAAAATTATTCAGAAAAAATTTGTTTTCAACCACAAAATCAAGAGCATGTTCAATTGTTTCCGGAGTTTCATGGTCATAGCCGAAGACGAAAGAGCCATAGACCATAATGCCGTGATTTTTTATTTTTTGAACAGCGGTTCCGTATTCAGACATACTGAGGTTCAGGGACTTGTTCATCTGACGGAGATTGTCGATATCCAGAGATTCAAAACCGACCATGGCGGCAATGCACCCGCTTTTTGCCATTAGGGCCAGCTGTGTATCATCATAAGCGGTGCGAATATCGATTTGACACCACCATTTTTTTTTCAAAGGCGCCAGTTTTTCCAAAAAATTTTTCACATACGGCGGATTGAAAAACATACTGTCATCAACGATGTACATGGTCTTGGTTCGTATGGTTTTGATTTCTTCAATAATGTCTTCAATTGGGCGATACCGGTGCTGATGATTGTAAAAAGTATTGACGGAACAGAATTCACAGGACAAACCGCAGCCCCGGCTGAACTGCACCGGGATGATCGGGATATATTTTTTATTTCGAAAAAGGGTTCGGTCGAAAATCAGATTGTCCAGTTTAACGGTTTCATGACTTTTATAGGTTTTCCTGAGCCTGCCGGATCGAAAATCGTTTAAAAGATTATTCCAGACGGATTCCGCTTCCCCGATCACGACACAGTCCGCATGAAGAAGTGCCTCTTCGGTCATAAAGGTAGGATGATATCCGCCCATCACCACGGTAACGCCTTCTTTGCGCAGACGGTCGGCAATTTGATAAGACCGGGCTGCGGTAAAGGTCTGTACGGTAATCGCTGCAAGATCGGTCGTTATTTTATCCGGGACGGGCTCCAGGCATTCGTCAATCAACGCCAACTCAATGTCCGGAGGGGTTAACCCCGCAAGCAGCGCAAAAGCAAGGGGGTGCATGGCGGCAGGGGATCGCGTTGCTGTCATGTTCGGACGGATAAAGGTAATCTTCATGTTTTTTTACCTCTTGTTCAAGTCCTGAATTCACGAACAATCTTTCGAAACAGAATATTTGCCGGCAGGGACAGTAAAAAAGAGCTGTCCATCCTGGCCAGGCGTTTAAAAATCGAACGATAACGGTAGGTTTGCCGGTAAGCCCATTGCCAGCCCGCTTCGAGCTGTTCCGGTGACATCCGGGCCGGTTGAAAAACCGCGTTTTCCGTATCGTACAGTGCCCAGTCCTCCGTCAGAATGCGATGGTCTGTTTTCAACTTTTTGAATAAAGGTGTGCCCGGAAAAGGTGTTAAGATGGCGTACCGGAGAAGATCCATTCCGGTTTGGTCTGCCATTTCAACGGTCCTTTCAAAAACGTCCGGGCTGTCCGAGTCATAACCGAACACAAAACAGCCCAGTACCATGATACCATGGTCATGGAGGCGGTTTACCATTTCATTGTAATGACGCGTCCGGTTAAAACTTTTCCCGCACAGGTCAAGTGCGGGCTGATTGACCGATTCAAATCCGATCAACACCCCTTTGCAGCCGCTTTTTGCCGCTGTCTTTATCGCGGTTTCATCCTCGGCAAAACGGACGGTCGCCGTACTATACCATGTCTTGTGCAAAGGAACCATTTCATGCCACAGTTTGTCTGCGTAACTCTTGAATTCGGTGATACTGCTGTCCAGAAAGAGAACCTGTTTTTCCATGTGTTCTATTTCTGCAACGACCTCGGCAATATCCCTTTGCCAGATATGGTTTTTGAAATTGGGCGGAACCACACAGAAGTCACATCGGTTTGGGCATCCCCGGGTCGCTTCAAGCGTACCGGTGATGTAATATTTGTTCTTATCGAACAGGTTCCTGTTTAATCGCGGCAGTGTGCTGCTGAACGGATCTGAATAATCGCTATAAAACTGTTTTACGCATCCGGACTTGTAATCCCGCAGAAGCTTCGGCCATGAATTTTCTCCCGGGCCGATCACGACGGTATCGGCATGGGCGGCGGCTTCCTCGGGCATTTGGGTCGGATGTGCGCCGCCCAGGACGACAAAAGTATGGTTCTCTCTGGCTCTATCCGCGATCCGGTATGCTTCCGGGGCGCCGCAGGTCCAGGTGCTGATCCCCACGATGTCCGCGTCCAGAGAATCCGGAAGCGGGGTTGTCATTAAGTCAAGAATTTCAATATCCGCCTGAAGCGCTTCGGGAACAAGAGCGGCCAGATGAATCAGGGTTGTTGCTGCATAAGAGCGGTGGCATCGGCCCTGTTCGATGGCCTTGCGAAATGTTTTTCCGGTGACCAGAATTAATAGGATTTTCATTGAGTGAAAGAATGTTTTCTTAATCAGTTAAAAAAATATCCGGCTGCGAACGCTTGGCCGAAATAATAAAGTGGTCCTCAGGCCGCGGTATATTCCCCGGGCAGATGTTTTGACCACCCCTGTTTTTTGTCCAGACAGGAAATCTTTAATGTGCCGAGCCGGCGCGTTTTCGTTTTTTCCTGAAGATATAGCTCTTTTGATCCCTTGTTCAGTAAAAAACAGGCCGGCGCCTCAAGCTGTCCCAAGCGGCGACAATAGGAATAATGAAAATTATCTTTCAGGGATTGATCGATATAGTCCAGCATTTCCCGGGCCTTATGCCTGACGTTTCGGCTCTCGATGTGCAGGACATATCTTGTGGTACCCTTTTTGATTTCCGGTGCCATAAAGTAAAAGTCGGGTGTTATTCCGTAATGCCGAAAACAGGATTCCAGTACATTCCGGACATGCGTTTCATTGAGTTTTTCACCATGAATATCTGATATCATGCCGGTTTTTCCCAGGAACCGCAAGCAGGGCGCCTGTCCGAAATGGCCTTCGACCCGGACAAGATCATAAAGTCTGTACCGGTATAATCCACCGCCGGTGGTGATGACAATTTCATAGGTTTTATTCTTCTTGAGTTCATGGGCCAGATATGGTTTGCTGTTTTCAGTATCCAGAAATTCATAAAAATGGGTTGAAACAGATAAAACCGGTGCCGGCAGACTTTGATGCCTGATGTGAAAGGGGAGGGTCATATATCCCTCTGTTGCCAGTAGCCCTTTCCCCTGGATAACAATGCCGGGAAATAAACTTCTGACCGCCGCTGTTTCATTTTTGGCCCAGGCATCCGTCCAGCAGCTGATCAGTGCAAGCCTGGGCCAGAACTTCACCCATGGGGCGCTGCCATTTCTCGAGCATTCTTCCCGGATGTTTTCAATCTCCCCTGCTCTTGCCGGATCGGCCGGCAGGTGTTTTTCCAGACAGTCTTTCAGCCTGCGGGGGAGTTTGACGGAAGTGTTGATCCCGCCTGAACGCAGATCGGATATCAGCCGGCAGCTTTGATTTGAAAAGCAGCCCAGTAAAAGGGGGATGAAGGAGGGATTCCATACGGAAATCCAGCGCAGGTTTCTGTCGGCCAGCAGAAAAAGCAGCGTCACGTAGTAAAGGTCCTGAATATCCGGAATATGCTGTACTTCAGGGGGGACGGCCATGATGGTTCTCATCAGCCGTTTACGCAACGGACGGAAATAGTCTTCATCCTGATCAAAACCGATAGGGACGCAGCTTTTGTTCTTTTGATCCGGCGGATGCATCGGCGTGAATACCCAGTAGGCGCTACCGTGCTTTAATTCAGGGAACTGGAGGTAAAGATCCCCGATCCAGAGAACGAGCCCGCGTTCGAATTCTTCCTGCAGCGATGGCGTGAAGGGTAAATGTTTGGATGCGGAACTGGTCCCGCTGGATAGATGAAGCTGCAGAACGCGGTCTTTGGTCAAAACGTTGTTTTTCCCCTGCATGATTGCTTCAATGTACGGGCGGAAATCTTCAAAAGTTGTCAGAGGGATGTCTCGCTGATACTGTTTTGCCGAATGGATTCGGTCGAACCCATGTTGTTTTCCAAAAAGCGTGTTTCTGTTTCGTCTCAGGTATTTTAAAAGAACCTGTTCCTGCACAACGGCCACTTTGTTTAATGAACGGATAAAGTCCAGTCGGTTCGGCAGGGAGCTGTACACCCATAGATTGTTTGCTATACTGCGGCGAAAGTCCATGACCCTTTTTCGGATTTTAACGCAACCCCGTTTTGCCTTAATCGGTTTAAGAGCGCTGGTCTTATGTTTTCCGGATGGATACCGGCAAGACACAACAGTTCATCACCCGTGGCATAGCCCGGATTCTTTTCATGAAAAAAACGGATATGGCGGTTTTTAGCGCGGAAGTTTGTGCTCCCGGCCAGCCGGGAAGTGAGATAATTACTGTTATGCACCACTTTTACAATTCCCTTGTCCGGATCATACCGTGAAGGATACCGGGTCCGGCCCAGGTCATGCATCAGGGCCTGAACCTTATGATCGGTTGATCGGTCGCAACTGGGCGCATACGTTTCAAAAAACAGCGGCAGCAGACGATAAACGCGCATCCCCTTGCAAATAAGCATCCAGACGGCAGGTGTTTCAGGCTGTTGCGACCAGGTCGAAAGCATCCATCGGATAAACAGGACGGGGAAATCAATGCTTCCCCAGGAGCCGGGATCGATAATGGTATCTCCGCTAAAAAAGACCCGATAGGCCTGACCGGCAAAACAGTGGCTGAAGATTTTTTGCGTTGAAAATCCCTTCAGTTTTCCGGGCCGGCTGTAAAACAGAAGGACAACATCTTTTTCCAGAAGGTCGGAATAAAAAACATCCGGATGAACATTATCATAAAACCGGGACATCAGGTTCAGCATTTCCTGCTTCTGTTCAGTGGTTAAGCTGCTGATCCGACATTCCACACATTTTTTGAAAGCCATTTTGATTTTCTTAAAGATAATTATAATGAGCCCAGTTCAAGATAAGGGGTTAACCGCTGGATGGTTTCAACGTCTATTTTATCTTCCGGCCAGTAAACAAGAAAAAGATGGCTTGTCATTTTGCATAAACTGTCTGAATCTGCAATAACCCCCAGCGGATCATTTTCATGCAGGCCGAGCCACAGGTGTGGATCGCTGTTGCCGGAAACCGTATTTTTGATTTTATGAAGCAGTGCGGTAAAGATATCCTGTCGATTGTTTTCAATGCACACGAGTGCCAGCAACCGGCTGCTGTCAAGGGAGGGGTTGTCCGGTGAGCCCGATTCCGGGGGAGGGCGGAAGGCCTTAAAAAGTTTTTCCGGTTCATTGATGTGCCATTTCCGGAAGGCACTTTGATCCCACACCGCCAGTGTTCCGACAAGACGGTCGTTCATCCGGGCCAGAAATATGTTTTCCGGTTCAAGGTTCTTGAGCAGACCTCTGCCGGACAGGTCTGTTTCAGTATAAACCGGGAAAAACTGTCGACATCGGCCCTGCTTGCGGATAAACGCCAGGATATCCGGCAGGTCGCGGCCGGTAGCCCTGCAAAGGGTCAGGCCGGAAGGAACTTCCCGGATAATTTTATTGTCCGATGGTTTCAGAATATATGTAAAATAACGGCCTAGAGAAAGAATACTGGGAATGCTTTTTAGATCAACCGGCAGCAGAGACAGCCCGGCGCTTGTTTGAAAGGTTTTTAGAACTTTTTTGTTGTCATCCATAATGGTCATTAAATAAAACCGGCAGGACCCGTTTCTGTGAAGTTTTCTGAAAAAGCGGTAGCCGTGAAAAAGAACGGAAGTGCTTCTAAGACCGGAAGCAATCTTAATGCTGCTGATATAACCCATCATCTGTGATCCCGGTGCGTTCGACAGGTAGCAGGGCTTTTCACTGCGCAATCCGAGCGCGACAATTTTTCCGGATTTGTGTGCGGCCATAATATCAACTTTGGTCCCTTCTACCTGAAGGGCATCAAAAAAGTCCGGCTCGCGAACGAGATCCAGGCGATTGCTGTTCTTCCGGATAAAATTCTGCAGCTCGATCGCATGGCGGGAATCGGCTTTAAAAAAATCAATAGCTTCAATCAATGCAATATTCCAGCAGAAGTTTTAACTTTTATTATTTCGCCTTTGAAGGAGCTGTCCCCCAGCGGCAGACTGTATCTCATTGAAACATCGTTTCTCAGGATCAGGTTGATAAAAAGATATGCGGCCAAAACGCCCGGCGGTTTGTAATGCGCCGAGTTAACCAGGCGTTTGAGAATGGACCGCATTCCGTAAAATATCCTGCGGGCCTTTTTACAATTTTCCCGGAGAACGTCCGGCGGCAGATTTGAATGGAAAGGGATTTGGCCGTAGATGTAACGATCGTCCAGCCACCATTTGTCGTACAGCAGACGGCCCTCATCTTTGAGACGTTTATAAAGCGGTGTGCCCGGGAAAGGCGTAATGTGGTTGAAAGCCGCGATAAATATTTTATGGTCAATGCAAAAATCGATGGTCTTGGAGAAAGTATCGAGTGTATCACGGTCATAACCGAAAAGAAAGGTGGCGTAAAGCCGCAAACCGTGTTTGTGTAATTTTTTAACCGCTTCAGCGGGACCCCCGCGCGCGGCATTGAACCCCTTGTTCATTTCTTTCAAATTGTCGTTGTCCAGGCTTTCGAAACCAATCAGGATCCCCTGACATCCGCTTCGTTTCATCAGTCTTAGAGTTTCGTCATCATAAGTGGCTGAGATGTCCGCCTGGCTGATCCACCTGATGTTCATCGGTATCAGGGCTTCAAATAATGATTTTGCTAAGTCCGGCCGTCCCATGATGTTATCATCAATGAAAAAAATCAGTTTATGCCGGTTACGGACTCGCTGAACTTCGGTGAGCACGGAATCAAGGTTGCGCCAATTCTGTGAGGCGTTGAAAAAGGATTGAACGGCACAGAAGTCGCATTGGTAGGTACAGCCCCGGGAGGCATCTATCAGACCCATCGGAAAGTATTTTCGGTCGGCAAAGATTGTCCGGTCCGGCATGGTGCGGGAGATGTCCGGGCGGGTGCTGTTTTGGTAAACACGCTTCAGACGGCCTTTCCGGAAGTCATTGATCAGTTGCGGCCACCGTTCTTCCGCTTCACCGATCACGATGGATTCGGCATACTGGGACACCTCGTCCGGAACGAGCGTTGCGTGGAACCCACCCATGACCACGGGTATACCCCGCTGCCGGAATGCAGAAGCTATTTGATAGGCGCGTTTTGCCGTGTAGGTTTCTACACTGATGGCAACCAGATCGGTTTGTCTGTCAAAGTCAATGTCCTCCATGCGGTCATCCCAAAAAGTAATCCGGATGTCATTGGGGGTCAGCCCGGCAATATAGGCTGCGGGCAACGGCTCCATCTGCCAGGCCTTCATGTATTTCCGGCCAGGAACCTTTCCGACACAGGGATGAATGATGGTTATGTGCATGGACCCATTTTAGAGTCGTCAGTGTTACGATTTTATATAACACAGATGAGCGGTGTCTGAAAGCAATATCTGCTTCCGACTCGGATGTGGGTCAAAGTACCGAAAATGGACGAGGTGGTTTGACTCAAGTACAGTGCGCCCGTCGGCTGCTCTCAGCCAGGAACTTTTTGATGATTTCAGAAGCTTGTTCGGCCCGCTCGACCCAGAAGGCATGGCGGGTATCGGGCAGAACGGCCAAGGTGCTACGGGGGATTTTGGTTGCCATGTAGCGGCTGTTTTCAACCGGAGTGATCGGGTCATCATCCCCGCAGATAATCAGGGAAGCGTTTTTTATGTTGTTCAGTTCGTTCAGGGTATTATGTTCCATGCCGGCACCCATCTGGCGGTACATGATGTTTTGGGCTTGTTCCTCTTTTTCCGTGCACATGATTTGATGGATTTCTTCTGCCCGGGCGGGATGCTTTGAGAAAAAATCCGTGGTGTAAAAAAGGTTCATGATGATCTTTACACCCTCCGGTAAAGATAGCAGGGCGGAAGACTGGAGGGCTTCAATGGTTTCCTGAGTTGGCGGAAAGCGGTAGTAGTTGGGCATGGTGGCACCGAGAATCAGCCGGTCGACGGCGTCGGGATACATGAGGGCGAATTTCTGGGCAATCATGCCGCCGAATGAAACACCGAAGACATGACTTTTGGCAATGCCGAGCTTTTCAAGAAGACAGCGGGTATCTGTTGCCATCATTGCCGTGCTGTAGGCAACGTCCGGTTTCTCCGATCTTCCGGCGCCGCGGTTGTCGAAGGTGATGACCTGAAAACGGCCGGATAAAATATCCGCCATCCATTTCCACTGGTGCAAAGAACAGGACTGGCCCATGATCAGTGTCAGCGGCGGTCCCTGCCCCCTGAGTTCATAATAAATGTCAATTCCATTGGCAGTCAGGGTCGGCATGTCTGGAATTCCCAAGTTCAAATTAAAAATACCAGATGAAATCCAAAAGCCCAATGACAAACATTTGAATTTTGGTCTTTTGTCATTCAATTGATATTTGGACTTTGGTATTTGTCCTTGGTAATCACTTGCTTTAAGTCGTATAATCCGCATTGATGCGGACGTAGTCATAACTCAGGTCGCAGGTCATGACCGTGCAGTTTTCTTTGCCTGCCTTGAGATCGATCAGAAGATCGATTTCCTTTTTTCTAACCGTTTTTTTAAGCTTCGGGATGTTTTCACCGATGCCCTGGCCGTTTTTGACCGCCGGAATATCGTTGAAGGAGAGGGCGACCCGGTTCATGTCAAATCTTGCACCGGCGCTGCCCAGCGCGCCCAGAATCCGGCCCCAGTTGAAATCTTCGCCGAAAAAGGCGGTCTTGACCAGATTGGAGTTCGCCACCTGCATGGCCGCTTTTTTGGCATCGGCCCGGGAAGCGGCATGGATCACCTTGATATGAATCAGCTTGGTGGCGCCTTCGCCGTCTTTGACAATCATGGTGGCCAGCTCCCGCATTACCCGGCGGAGAAGTTTCTGAAAGGTATGGAAGGCTTTGGTGTTGGTGCGGGTGATTTGTTGCTTTGACCGGCAGCTGGACAGGACGATCACCGCGTCATTGGTGCTCATGTCGCCGTCCACGCTGATCCGGTTGAAGGTTTCTTCATTAATTTCCTTTAACAGGGGAGAGAGCAGATTTTTGTCAATGGAAATATCGGTCACGATAAAGGCCAGCATGGTGGCCATATCGGGCATGATCATGCCCGATCCCTTGGCCATGCCGAGAATTCGGATGGTTTCTTGGTTAATCGTTTCGCGGCAGGTGGAAGTTTTGACGACGGTATCGGTGGTCAGGATGGACCGGGCAAAATCCGGGCTGTTTTTCGGCCCGGCGTTTTGCAGAAGCCCGGGCAGGTGGTTAATAATCTTGTTCGCCGGAAACGGCACACCGATGACGCCGGTTGAGAAGGGAGCAACCAGCGCCGGGTTGATTCCGATACGGTCGGCCAGGGCGGTTGTGGTTTTCAGGGCGGCATTGATGCCGGCCTGACCGGTGCAGGCGTTCGCGTTACCGCTGTTGACCAGTATGGCCTGGATGGTATGGTTGCGGACATTTTTGGCACTGATCAGAACCGGCGCCGCCTTGACCCGGTTTCGTGTAAATACCGCTGCTGCCGGTGCGGGGGTGTCGCAGAGGATCAGGCCCAGATCCTTTAAGCCGTCTTTTTTGAGGCCGGCGGAGATGCCGGAGAATTTAAATCCCGGTACGCCCTGGGTGATTGGAAAGGATTGCATTGTTACGGGATGCCCTGTTTTAATAAAATGTTGTGATTACGGTTGATAAACAGCCGCAATAAATCCGGAAGGTCCGTAATTCAAGGGGCCGGTTAAAACCCGGCGTTCAGATCCTTCTTTGCTGACGGGCTATGTTCGGCCGCAGCATTTTTTATATTTTTTACCGCTGCCGCAAGGGCACGGTTCGTTTCTGCCTACCTTTTTCTCCTTGCGAACCACCGGTTTTTTTTCCGTCTGTGTTTCGCCCCGGCTCAATTCCATCTTCTGGGGCTCGGCCGGTTTTTCAATGGCTTCGCTTTCAACGGCCCGGACCATGAACAGTTTTTCAATAAAATCGCTTTTCAGCCGTTCTACCATATCGGTAAACAGGGAATAGGCTTCCTTCTGGTACTCTCGCAGAGGATCCTGCTGGGCGTAGCCCCGCAGGCCGATGCCTTCCCGCAGATGATCCATGTCCAGCAGGTTGTCCTTCCAGAGATCATCCAGCCGTGTCTGGTAGATAAATTTTTCCAGCTGATGCATGATCTCCGGTGTGAACATTTCTTTGCGTTTTTGATACACCGCCATGATCTCATCAAACAGCTGTTTTTCCAGTTCGTCGGGCTTGGCCTTTTTGAGCTCCGCCGTGCTCATTCGAATCGGCAGGGAAAACTGTTTAAAAACGGCCTCGGTAAATCCGCGGGTGTCCGTGTCCTCCGGCAGAATGTCTTTGGCATAGTAGGTATCGATAATATCCGCCAGCAGGGTTTCGGTATATTCCCGGATCAGGTCTTCCAGGGTTTCATCATGAAGCGCGCGGTATCTCAGTTTGTAAATGATTTCGCGCTGCTTGTTCATGACATCATCATATTCAAGCAGGTGCTTGCGGATTTCAAAATTGTGATTTTCCACCTTGGCCTGGGCGTTTTCAATGGCCCGGGTAATCAGGTTGTGCTCAATCGGTTCCCCTTCTTCCATACCGAACCGGTCCATAATGTTTGAAATGCGTTCGGCGCCGAAAATTCTCAACAGGTCGTCTTCCAGAGACAGGAAGAATTTGGAGGACCCCGGATCGCCCTGACGGGCGGAACGGCCTCTGAGCTGGCGGTCGATGCGGCGCGAGTCATGGCGTTCGGTGCCGATAATGTGGAGACCGCAGGGAACGGTGTTTTTGCACGCGACCTTTTTTTTGCCCTTCTTGACCGGATCCGGACAGTTTTTGCAGCCTTCGCTTTTTTCGATTTCACAGCGCAGACAGCAGTAATCACACTTGACCACGCCGGGGCCCAGCTTGATGTCGGTGCCGCGGCCGGCCATGTTGGTGGCGATGGTAACCGCACCGGCCTGCCCGGCATTTTCAACAATGGAGGCTTCCTCCTGATGCCGTTTCGCATTGAGCACGGAATGTTTGATTCTTTTGGGAATCATGCGGCTGATCAGTTCCGATGTTTCAACCGAAACCGTTCCCACCAGCACCGGCCGTCCCAGTTTATGCATTGTTTCGATTTCATCGATAATGGCCCGGTATTTTTCCTTTTTGGTTTTAAAAACGACATCCGGACTGTCGATGCGGCGTACCGGGCGGTTGGTGGGAATGACCATGACCTTGAGTTTGTATATCTTTAAAAATTCGGGGGCTTCGGTTTCCGCGGTACCGGTCATGCCGGCCAGCTTGGTGTACATGCGAAAGTAGTTCTGGATGGTGATGGCGGCCAGGGTCTGGGTTTCCCCTTCGATGCGTACGCCTTCCTTGGCCTCGATGGCCTGGTGCAGGCCGTCGCTGTAACGCCGCCCCGGCAGAATCCGGCCGGTGAACTCGTCAACGATCATGACCTTGCCTTCGTTCAGCACATAGTTGACATCCTTTTCAAAGAGGGAGTAGGCTTTCAGCAGCTGGGAGATGTTTTGCAGTTTTTCGCTTTTTTCAGAGAACTCTTTTTCCAGCACCTGCTGTTTTTTAAAATGCTCGTCCTCACTGAGGTCTTTGGGTTCGTCCGACATGCTCAGATCCGGCATGACAAAGAATTCCGGATCATCGGGGGACAACAGCTGGCGGCCCTTGTCACTCAGGTCAATGGTGTTGGAGCGTTCGTCGATGCTGAAATAGAGATCGTCGTCGATTTCCGACAGGCGCTTTTCGCGGATATAGTCCAGCTCGATCTGGTCGACCATCTTTTTCAACGGACCGTCTTTGACCAGTTTCAGGAATTTTTTGTTTTTGGGAGCCCCTCTTTTGGCCTGCAGCAGCTTGATTCCGGCTTCATACTCCTTTTCCGGGTCTTTTAAAAGCTCCTCCGCTTCACGGATAAGGGTTCCGATCAACCGGTTCTGGCTGCGCATAACCCGTTCCACGGTGCCTTTGAAATCGTTAAAGTAATTTTTATCAGATCGTTCGACCGGTCCGGAAATGATCAGAGGGGTCCGGGCCTCATCGATCAGGATGCTGTCGACTTCGTCAACAATGGCAAAGTTATGTTTGGTCTGCACCTGGTATTCGGCATCATTGGCCATATTGTCGCGCAGATAATCAAATCCGAATTCGGTGTTGGTGCCGTAGGTGATGTCGGCGCGGTAGGCGGCCTTGCGTTCTTCCTGGGTGATGTCATGGTGAATGACGCCGACGGTCAGGCCCAGAAATTCAAAGATCTGTCCCATCCAGTCCCGATCGCGCTTGGCCAGATAATCATTGACCGTGATGATGTGAACGCCGTCTCCGGAAAGCGCGTTCAGATAGGCGGGCAGGGTGGCCACCAGGGTTTTCCCTTCACCCGTGGCCATTTCCGCAATCATGCCCCGGTGGAGCGCGATGCCGCCGATCAGCTGGACGTCGAAATGGCGCATTTGTAATACCCTTTTTCCGGTTTCCCGCACACAGGCAAAGGCTTCCGGCAGAATATCGTCCAGGGACTCACCGTTTTTGAGTCTGTCTCTGAAGCTGCCGGTCATGGCTTTCAGCTGATCATCGGTCCTGGTGCTGACATCTTTTTCCAGCGCATTTATCCGGTCGATGACCGGCTGCAGTTTCTTGATCTCCCGTTCATGGGCGGTCCCGAAAATTTTCTTGATAAGTGAAACGATCAACGGTTTCTCCTGAATACGGATGTCTGATTTATCGCTTTGACGCTTTGGACCAGTTCGGCCATTTTGGCAGGATCTTTTTTGCCGGGTATTGTTTCCACGCCGCTGCTGAGATCAACCCCGTAGGGCCTGACCTTGATAACGGCCTCCCGGACATTTTCCGGCCTGATACCGCCCGCCAGAAACAACGGCAGGTCGCAGTTCCGGACCAGGGTTTCCGCCATGTCCCAGTCACAGACCCGCCCGGTGCCGCCTTTTTTCTTGGCGATCAAGGTGTCCAGAATTATAGCATCAGTACCGGCTTTTTGGTAACGATTAATTTGTTCGGCAACAGCGCTGCTGTCGCGGGTTTTTGATCCCGGGCCGGGGATGCTGACGGTCTTCCAGATCCGGCAGTCTGTCTGGGCTTTGAGCCGGGCGATATTTTCAGGGGAGATGTCGCCGATCAGCTGAACGGCATAGGGGTGCAGCCAGGTGATAGTTTCAAGAACGCCGGCAAAGTCCTTTTCCATCAGTACCGCCGCCGGAATTCGGGACGTGCCGACAATTTGCCGCGCTTTTTCCAGAGAAACACATCTGGGGGATTCCGGAATGTCCAGAATGGTCCCGATAAAGTCCGCACCGGCAAGAGCGGCTGCTTCGGCATCCGCAATGCCGGTGATACCGCATATTTTAACGTAAGTTTTCATCGGGCAGTGTTATGTGGTGACGAATCAGGACCCGGCGGCAGAAGGGGGCCGGTTTTCTTGACAGTCTGTTCCGCTTACGATTCCTTCCTGAGGGTTTTTTGACAAAGCATTTTCAGGTCGTCGATCAGTCCGTTCAGGGCATCTTTGAACTCTTCCGCTTTATAATAGTGGCTGATCCGGCAGTAAATCGTTTTAGTGTCCTGATCAAAAAGGATCAGCTCGACTGAAATTTTGGGAATGATACTCCGGTTGAAAAATTTTCTTTCGGGAATCAGATCTATGATGGCTGTGGTGATGCCGAGATTCAGGGTTCCTGTTTTTGTACCACAGGAAGAAAAAACCGTTTTCAGTTCCTCGGCGAGTTTTTTCTGTGCCCAGGGGAAGGAAACCCGGCTGTAGTTTTTCACCGGAAGGATTGTGGCGCTTTTGCATTGCTTCAGATCAAATCCCGGTTTTACCCACAGCCAGGACACGATGCTGTTTTCTTTCATTCGCTCGTAGTCCGAGATCAGGGTTTTCGGTTTGGTAAAGATGGGACTGTCGCGAAGCGTTTTGTATTCATCCTGGGCAGTGCCTTGTGTTTTTCTGCTGAAACCGCAGCCAAGACTTGCCCAGACAAGGGCGGTAATAAAAAAAATGATTAAAAACTGAGATATTAAAGAGCGTTTTTTCATGATTTACCGTAAAATTTGATGATTTATTCCATTTTCCCGAAACCAGAAATGAGCATAACCAAAAAGTTAAAGAAGGTCAATAAATTATGATTGAAATTTCAGTTGAAATTTCATAAATTAAATCTAAGTTTTTACATTTACAATAGAGCTTGAAAATTGTATACAATAAAATAATTATAATAAAGTTTCGTTTTTTTATAGGGTTTACAGAATACCGGTATGATTTTTCCGGACACCGGATGGGAAATACGGCCGGTGTAATAATCTGCCAGCAGTGGTGATATGAAATTTTCATTTTTAAAAAAGAAATCTCCGGAAAAAAATTTTGACAATCAGCTGAAAAAGCTTCAGAAAGAAGCTGAGCAGAATCCTGAAGATATCAGGATTCATATCAAAATTGCCGAGCTTTATCTGGGGGCCCAAAAAAAGAAAGAGGCTATCGAGACCTATCTTTTTGCGGCAAAGGAATATCAGAAAAAAAGACTTCCCCAGATTGCAGTGGCGATCTATAAGAATGTTATTTCGCTTGATCCGGACCAGTATGATGTGTATCTGGAACTGGCCGATCTTCAGATCAAAAATGATTTCGTCGGTGACGGGGTTTCGCTGCTGGAAAAACTGGCAACCCATTACTATCAGAAAGGCATGAAATTCGAGGCGACTCAGGTGCTGGACCGGATTGCCAAGGTTGATCCGGGCAACCCGTTCTTTCAAAAGAAGGTCGATAATTTTTACCGGGAAAAAGATTTGTCCGCAGAAGAGGCCCGGGCCCAGGGGCCCCAGGATAAATGGAAACTGGTTGATGAAGCGGCGGAAACCGAAGCGCCGGCGGATGTTTTTTCCCAGAGTTTTTTCGATCTGGAAGAAGCGCTGGGGGATGATGAGTCGTTTTCCTTGGACGGCGGCGCGGAAGATGGTGGGGATGAAAATGATTCTGAACCTTCTGAAGGAAAAATATCGCCGGACCATGTATTTGAAGAGCTGCAGGAAATGATCCGGACATCTCCGGACAGTGAAAGTCCCGAGCTGCATTATAACTTTGGACTGGCCCTCTTTCGGTCGAACAAATTTGCGCAGGCCGCCGGCGAGTTTGAGCTGGCGGTCGGCGGAATGGACCGGAAAACGGACTGTTACATAAAACTGGCGGCCTGTGCCACGGGTCTGAATGATCTGAAAAAGGCCGAGAAGTATTTGAAAAAAGGACTGTCGGTAAAAAACCTCAGCCCGGAAGAAACCCGGGAACTTGAATATGAAACCGCGCTTGTGGTTAAGGCCGGCGGAAATGTAAAAAAGGCTTTGAAAATTTTTAAAAAGATTCAGAAAGAGGATCCCGAGTTCAGGTCTGTGAACAACGAAATCATGAAACTTTCATCGAAATAATTCAAAGGGAATCTTTATGGCTGTTTTTAACGCGGCAAAAAGAGAAATTGACATCAAGATCGTTTATTACGGACCGGCCCTGTGCGGTAAGACCACCAATGTCCAGATGATCCATAAAAAAATGTCACCGCAGCAGCGGGGAGATATCATGTCCCTGGCAACCAAGGATGACCGGACGCTCTTTTTCGATTTTCTGCCCATCGAACTGGGGAATGTCAAGGGGTTTAAAACCCGGTTTCACCTTTATACGGTGCCGGGCCAGGTCTATTACGCCCTGACCCGGAGAGCGGTGCTGACCAGTGTGGACGGTGTTGTTTTTGTCGCGGATTCCCAGCAGGGGAAAATGGACGAAAACATTGAAAGTCTGAAGGATCTTGATGAAAACCTGAAATTCCATAAAAAGGGCCTTGACGCCGTTCCCTTTGTGATGCAGTACAACAAGCGTGATTTGAATGACTTGATTCCGGTCAGTGAACTGGAGGCCGCGCTGAACACCCGAAATGTTCCCGCCTTTGAAGCCAGTGCGGTCAAAGGCAACGGTGTGATGGAGGCGCTGACCGCCTGCTGCAAACTTGTTTTAAAACAGCTGAATAAACCGACCGGAGCGAAAGCGGAAAAGCCGGCGGCGGTATCCGCAGCTGCGGAACCGGAGCCGGACATCAAGCTGACGGATGAAACGCCGACCGAAGTCCCGGCCGGCGATGAAGAGACCGTTTCTGAAACGGCGCCGCAGTCCGGCGCGGAGACAATGCCGCCTTCACAGCGTGACACGGAGGAGGTCCGCACGACCGAGATGCCGGGGGCCGGTGTGCTTGAACTGTCCGATGACGACGGTCTTCCTGAAATTGAGATAGATACCTCTTCCCTGGCGGCGAACAGCGCGCCCGCTTCGGATGTCCCGGATACGGAAGTGCCGGCTGAAGAAAAACCGCTGTCTTCCGATACGGGTATTGCCGATGCTGAAATTCCCGCCGCAACATTTTCGCCTGCGGATAGCGGAGGACCTGTTATTTCCTGCGGCGAGCCGCAGAAAATATCTGAAACCGCGATTAAAGTTCCGCTCACATTCAAGCTTGAAGGCGAAGGCAAAGAAGGGTCCGTAATCGTGACCCTAAACTTTGAAGACTTTAAGCTGGATTAAACCGTACCTTTATCCGTAATTCCGACTTAATTATGAAGAAACTTTTTTCCATGAAAGCCCTCTTTTATCTCTGCGGGGTTTATTTTCTGTTGTCTGCTTTTTGCGGTGTATCGCTTTATGCCGGTATTGCCTTCACGGAGATCGAAACCCGTATGGATGATCCGCAAGAACTCGAGGCTTTTCTGGAAGATGTCCGCCAGAGAGTTTTGGACAGCGGCATCGCCAATTTTTCTCCCTATACATTGATGCTGATCCGGGAGAGCCGCCGGGCATCCGAACGCGGCGCGTTTGAAACTGCAGCGATCCTGACGGATTATGCCTGGAAGATATCGCCGGATCTGCCGCCGGTGTACCGGGCAAAAGCCGAAGCGCTTTGGGCTCAGAACCGCGTACGGGTTTATCTGCCGTTTGCCGGACAGATCCGGTCCTTTGCAAACGGGCTGACCCACCTGGAATCCCTTTCGTTCATCCTTTTTTCAAATATGGCGGTCCTGATTGCCGCTGTCCTTCTGACGTCGGCATTGTTCGCGCTGATTTTTTTTCTCAGATGCTTCGGGTTGATGTGCCATGATATCCGTCACAAGGTTCATGAGCGCCTGCCGAATCCGATTGTCATTATCGCCACCCTGTTTCTGTTCATTTTTCCGCTGTTTTTCGGGGTGACGGTCCTGGGATTGATTCCGCTATGGCTGTTTTTTCTGCTGGGTTATCTGAAAAAATGGGAGCGCGCGGGGGCGGCGGTTGTTTTTGTGCTGCTGTTGACGCTTCCGGCCATGTTTCTATATGCTGCTTTGGGAACGGACCTGTCGATGTCCAAAGAGGCCCGGCTGCTCTGGAAGATCAATTACGATTACTGGAATAAAAAAGATCTTGAAAAGCTTAAAGCGCTCAGCAAACGAAAAAAGGACGATACGGATATCCTTTTCAGTCTGGGCCTGGCCTGTAAAAAAAACGGAGATTTTGCGGATGCGCTTCGCATCTATAAAAAATTAACGGACGCGAATCCGGAAAGTTACCGCAACCTGGTGAACCTGGGGAACGTTTATCTTTCGATGAACCGCTGGCAGGCAGCGGTGGACAGCTATCAGGCGGCAGTGACCATGGCGCCGTCGGCGTGCGCCGCCGCCCGCTTCAATCTTTCCCGTGCTTATGCCCAGAAGTTTATGCTGAAAGAATCCGAACAGGAATTTCTCAAGGCCAAGGATATCGATGCCCGGCGCGTGGAAATAAGCTATAAAAACGCTTCGGAACATTTTAACCGCAAGGTGCTTGATGAGCCTTTGCCCGTGGGCTGTATCGTTAAAAGGGTTTTTGCGTCCTCTTTAAAGGACAGTCGTTCGGCTGAAAATATCTGGGGGCTTTTTTTCAGGCCGTTTTCAATCCGAGCGGGCGGGGCGGTTATGGTAATTCTTTTTATCGCGGGTTTTCTATGTTTAAAACAGGACCGTTTTCGAATGGCCATGCGGTGCAGTATCTGCGGCAGACCGTTATGCCTTCGGTGTCAGAAGGATATTGCTAAAGATGTGGTTTGCCTGCAGTGTACCAACTTTTATCGCGGGCAGGAAAATCCGGATCAGCAGGTCAAACAGGCGAAGTTGAAGAAGGTCCTGCTGTACCAGAAATGGTACGCGGTCATCCGGAATATCCTCGGGCTGCTGTTTCCCGGCGCTGCCCTGATATGGAAAGGCTATGTTTTGTCGGGCCTGGCGGTTCTGCTGGTATCCTCCTTACTGTTTTTTAAGATTGTGATGGTTCTGGTCCTGCAGTCCCCCTGGGCATTTCTGGGGTTTTCGAATATGCCGCTGGTGGTTTTACCGGGCGTAGCCCTGTTCGTCCTGTGGCTGTTTTCTGCGGTGACCACGTTTAAACTGAAGGACCTTAACCTGAAAAAGTCACGTTTTTCTTGATGGAATGTAACGATCATGGCGCTTGAAGGCAGAATAAAAGATTTCGGAGTCGCGGATATTATTCAGCTGGTTTCCCAGCAGCAGAAATCCGGTATTCTTTGTGTTGAGAAAACAGGGGTCAGGGCGGAGATCAGTTTTCTGGGCGGGAATATTACGGCGGCCAAGCCTTCTGAATACAAAACCAGTCAACCCCTGGGTGAAATGATGGTGGCCTCCGGGCGCTTGTCCGAAAAAAATCTTAAAAAGGCGCTGGCGGAACAGCAAAAAACCTTCGAATACCTGGGACAGATACTGGTCCGTGAAGGGCTTGTCGCAGCGGCGGATATTGAAAGAGCCCTGATGACTCAAATTTATGAAACCGCCTATGATATTCTCCAGTGGCGGGACGGGACCTATCGTTTTGAACCGAAAGAGATTCAGCCGGATCCGAATCTTCCCAATGCCGTTCCCGTGGAGTCCATGCTGCTGGATGTGTTGCGAATGATTGATGAGTGGCCGGATGTTCAGGCCGAAATGCCGGAGGGGCATACGGTTTTTCACCGGGTGTCAGGTTCCACCGCGGACGGGCTGGACGAACATCATGCCTTTTATTACCAGCTGGTGAACGGGAAAAGAACGCTCCAGCAAATTATCGATACCAGCCTTTGCGGCAAGTTCGATGCCTGCAAAGCACTGATTGAACTGATGCGAAACGGCTGCGTGGAGGGGGCGGTTCCCGAGAAAGCGGCGGAAGGCGGCGGTTTCGGTGCCGAGCAGATCTGGCAGTCCATGGTTTACGGCGCCGCGGTCCTGATGGTGTGTTCGGCGGTGATCATGCCTTTCGTTTTTCCGATCAATCCCCTGCCGCTGCTGACCCCGGCAATGTTTCGGGAATCCGTTTTACAGGATTATCTGGACAATGGGAAGCGGGTCAAAGTGGAAAAAGCGCTTGAGGTGTTCCGGGTGAGGCAGGGGCCGTATCCGGAAAAGCTTTCCGAACTGGTACTTGCCGGGCTGCTGAAAAATAAAGACCTGATGTTGTCCGGGAACAGGCCGCTGGAATATGTTCGCCTCGGCAACGCTTACCGGCTGCTCCCCGCTACATCCCCTGAATAAATTTTTCCGCGTCCAGCGCGGCCATGCAGCCTTTTCCGGCGGAGGTGACGGCCTGCTTGTACTCCGGGTCCGAAACATCCCCGGCGGCAAATACCCCCGGAACGCTGGTTTTTGCCCCCTGACGGGTGATAATGAACCCGTTGTCATCCAGGTCGATCTGACCCTTGAAAAGGCTGGTGTTGGGAATATGGCCCAGCGCAATAAAAATGCCGTCACAGGGGGTCCGGGAAATGTTTCCGGTTTTGACATTTTTGATGGCTGCGCCGGTGACGGTGTTTTTTGCCGGGTCATGGATGTCGTCAATCACGGAATTCCAGCAAAAACGGATATTTTCGATACTTCCGGCCTTTTCCTGCATGATGCGGGAGGCCCTCAGTTCATCCCTTCTGTGAATGACGGTGACGGTTCTGGCCAGACCGCTCAGGTAAACGGCCTCTTCCATGGCGGTATCGCCGCCGCCCACCACCAGGACATCTTTGCCCCTGAAAAAAAAGCCGTCGCAGGTGGCGCAGGTGGATACGCCCCGGCCGATCAGCTTTTTTTCGGAATCGAGCCCGAGCATCCTCGGTGATGCGCCGGTGGCGATAATCAGGGCCCGGGTTTCAATTTTTTCCTCGCCCAGCGTCAGCACAAACGGGCTGACGCTCAAGTCCGCGGACGTGACTTCACCGCTTTTAAATTCGGTTCCGAAACGCCTGGCCTGTTCTTTCATGTCCGCCATCAGGGTCGGCGCGTCCACGCCTTCCACGTAACCGGGCCAGTTTTCAATGACGGTGGTCGTGGTCAGTTGGCCGCCGGGCTCCAGGCCTTCAACAACAACGGGATCAAGCAGTGCCCGGGACGCATAAATAGCCGCGGTCAGTCCGGCCGGGCCGGATCCGATGATGGTCAGTTTGTTCATTTCAATGTCTCCAGGAAAGTATGTATTGATTCATCCGGCTTTTGTTTTGTAAAATACGATTATAATCACAAGCGGAAAAATATATCAAGACGGGAGTTTGCCCTTGGCCGGGAAAAAGATCCGGTGCCTGAACTGCAAGCACTATTTTATTACATATGATGAATCTTTTCCCTACGGCTGCCGAAAGCTTGGTTTCAAGTCCCGGACCTCGCCGAAAAACGCGGTGTTTGAAATGTCCACCATGAATTGTCTTTATTTTGCAGCGAAAGAAAAAAAGACCGGAAGAAAAAAGTAATTACAGAAGGGCCATGATTTCAAGGTCGTTTTTCAGCTGTCCGGATGATTGAAAGAGAATACCGCGAATGCCCAGGTTTCGGGCGGCGGTCACGTATTCCGGGACATCATCGATATAGAGACATTTCGAAGGGGCGGTTCCGGCGGCTTCCAGGGCGGCTTCAAAAATGGCCGGGTGGGGTTTGGATTGGCCAACATTGCAGGAAAGAATAAATCCGTCAAAAGCTTTCAGGACAGGGAATTTTTTCCGGCAGTGTTCAAAGTGCCAGACATTGGTGTTGGAGAGGCATAGTAGTCTGTATTTTTCCTTGAGAGAAGACAGGATATTATCGATTCCCGGGTTCAGGGTAAAAATGTTTGTCCATATTTGTTTGAACGTATCCATGTCGATCTCAATTTTTGTTTCCTGCTTAACCCGTTGATAAAAATTTTCAGAAGAGATGTTGCCCCGGTCAAACTCCGCTTCAAGTCCAAAGGTAAAGATGCTCTCATATATTTTGTCCGGCGAGAGGGGACTGTGCCGGGCAAGTTTGGTGCAGATTATCATGTGGTCAAAATCCACAATGACTTTGCCGAGATCAAAGATGACGGTCTTAATATTTGATGTATGCGTTGTTTGCATGCTGAACTTTCTTGGCGAAAATGAAATTGCGGATTCCGGGAAACGGGTGCTTTACGGGTCAACCGATAATATAGTTTATCCTGCCGGGAATTGCGGTCAAGAAATTAATGGTGGAGAACCAGCGGGAAGGGAAGATAACTGGTGGCGGTGCAGGGACTCGAACCCCGGACACTACGGATATGAGCCGTATGCTCTAACCACCTGAGCTACACCGCCACGAACGAGAATGACATAAACAATAATTCTATCATTAATAATATTACAAATCAAGACAAATAAATATATGCCGGCAAATGATGAATGGCTGTTCGCGTACCGGTGGATTTATGATATATATAGGTAATGGAAATTTCAGGGAGGTCCGGATGAAACATGTACATCATTGGATCATGACGGTTTTTCCGGGACTGCTCGTGCTGTTTTTATGCGTCGGCTGTGCCACCAATCCGGCGACCCGGCGCACCGATTTTGTGCTGATGAGCGAAAAGCAGGAGATCGAGACGGGAAGGCAGCTGGCTCCGGAAATCAGAAAATCCTACGGGGTTTATGCCTCGGACCGGCTGCAACAGTATGTGGACTCGGTGGGACAGCGGCTGAGTTCCCGGTCCCACCGGCCGGATATCGCCTACCATTTTACGGTTCTGGATTCTCCGATTGTGAACGCCTTTGCCCTGCCGGGGGGATATATTTTCATTACGCGGGGTCTGCTGGCCTATATGAACAGTGAGGCCGAACTGGCCGGGGTTCTGGGCCATGAGATCGGTCATGTTACGGCAAGACATTCCGTGCGCCAGTATACCCAGACGGCAACGTATCAGATCGGGGCGGGCCTGGCCTCCATTTTTGTTCCGGAACTTTCCGAGTTCGGTGATTTTGCCAATGTCGTGTTTGCCGCGGTGTCCAGTGGTTACAGCCGCGCCTACGAGACGGAGGCGGACCGTCTGGCCCTTGGGTATGCCGAGGCCGCCGGTTACGACCGGTGCGCCATGGCCGCCATGCTGAAGACGCTGAAGCTTCTTGACAAATACAGCGATGCACCGAAGACACACACCAGCCTGTTTGCGACCCACCCGGAAACGGAAAAACGTATCTCAGACGTGGATCAAAGCGCTTTGTGTCCGGTCGGTGCTGCCGCTGCCGGCGGAGAGGACCGGATGCCGTACCTGAAGCAGATCGACGGTATCGTGTTCGGTGATGACCCCCGGCAGGGAATCGTATCCGGCCGCCGGTTTACCCATCCGGAACTCCGGTGTGAACTCACTTTTCCTGCGGGCTGGCGGATTCAGAACCGGCCGGATGCGGTCCTGGCTTCCGATGACAACCAGGAAGCTTTTGTTGAATTTAATCTGCTGCAGCTGCCGAAGCGGTGTACCATACTTGAGGCGGCGGGGATCATTATAGAAAGACTGGGTCTGCGAAGCATCTCCGGCAGCCCCGGTTTTATCGGCGGGCTGGATGCGTATACCGGCACCTGCAGTGCCAGAGACGGCCTGCTGAAGGTGCGACTGGGCTGTTTTATGGATCGGGACCGGCTTTTTTATGTTCTCGGTTTTGCCCGGACCGCGGATTTCGAGAAAAACAGCGGCCGGTTTGACCGGACCATCGCAAGTTTTCGAAAGCTTTCCCCCGAGGAAGCCAAAAATGTGAAAGCCCGCAGACTTTTTCTTTATCGGGTCAAAAAAGGGGATACCCTGCCGAAAATCCTCAAGCAACTGGGACGGCCGGCATCGGAGCTGAAAACGGTTGCCCTGATCAATGCCTGGGATCCGGAACGTTTGCCGGTTTTGACACCGGAAATGATGATTAAGATGATTCGATAAACCCAGTCATTGTCTGTTGCCATGCATGCGTTCAAGGGGCCCGGAATCCGGGGGCGACGGACCCGAAGAAAAACAGCAAACCATTTAAACCGGAAAGGCATGTTCCCGTGAAATCCGGAATTCCTGATCCACTGAATCCGCCGGTGGTTGCCATTCAGAAAGTCCAGGACAACAATTTTTCTGCCGCGCTGGAGAAAGTTCTGGACCCCGTTGTGGATTCTCAGGAACTGCGCGGCCGGCGGGTACTGTTAAAACCCAACCTGGTGGAACCGCTTTCGTACACCAGTGGTCAGACCACCAATCCGGCGCTGGTGGAAGCCGTGGTCCGGTGGTGTCGGGCGGGGGGGGCCGGGGAGATCGCTATCGGTGAGGGCCCCAGCTATTTTCAGCCGGCCTATGCGCTGAAAGACTGTTTTGTGAAGACCGGTATGACAGCTGTGGCCGAGCGGCAGAAGATTGCCTGGCTTCTGTTTGATGACGGTCCGTTTCGAAAGTTCGAGAATTATTCTCCGGACCTGCCGGCCCGGTTTTCCCTGTCCGAACATGCCTTTTGCTGGGACCTGATCATTAACCTTCCGGTACCGAAGACCCATTATCTTACCGGCGTGTCCATTGCCATGAAGAATTTAAAGGGGTTTATCAAGCGCAATGACAAACCGTCTTTTCATTACTGCGGACAGGAGAATATCCACGGTTCGGTGACGGCGCTCAACCGGATGATTCGACCGTTTGTGAATATCGTGGACGGGACGGCACCGGTTCATCGTAATAAAAGTTTTATTGCGGCCGGCAGAGATATCGTGGCCATTGACACCGCGATATGCTCCCTGATGGGGATCAATCCCGAGCGTATCCGGACCATTGTGCTCGGGTCCTGTGCCGGACTGGGTGAGAAGGATATGGCTAAAATTGAGATAAAGGGTGAAGATCTGAAAGATCTGCAGATGAACCTGGAACAGCCCCGGGCCTATCTGCAGCGGGTGTTTCCGGGGCTTCAGCTGCATGCGGATACGGCCTGCAGCGGCTGCCTGATTCCGCTTTTTTCCACGCTTCGGAGAATGGAAAAAGAAGGTCCGGCCCTGCCCGGCAAGATACATTTCGTTCTGGGAAAAGAGATGCCGAAGGACCTGAGCGGCCGGGCCCTCTTCTTTGGCCAGTGCACCCGTTCTCTGCATGGCAACCATCCCTGGCTCAACGGCTGTCCGCCCACCCGGGAAGAGATGTTTGCCTTTGTCAGAGATAACCTCTAAAAATGTCCCGGTGCTGATGACCGGTTATCGGGGGATTTGTGCTTTGACTTTTCCGTTTGAGGTCTTATGGTATTAACTGTTGTTTGCGCCGGGTGTTTTTTATTGATTTCCGGTATCAATGAAACTTTTATTGACCGGAGCGTTTCGCGGCGCCCGCGCCCCGTGGGCGGCGAGCATCATCTGGACGAATGGAAACAAGATAACCGGCGGGCGTTCGGATGAATTCCCGTGATGGTCAGAGGAGCTGTGAATGGTTTTTAAACTTTTTTTGATTTTTACCCTTGTACCGTTTATTGAACTTGCGCTGCTGATCAAGCTCGGGACCATGATCGGTGTCTTTGAGACAATCATGATTATTGTGATTACCGGAATGGCCGGTGCCCTGATGGTGCGGGCGGCGGGAATAGACTGTCTGTTCCGGATTCAAAAGAACCTGAATGCCGGTGTCATTCCCACCGATGACCTTTTCTCCGGGGCCCTGATCCTGGTGGCCGGTGCTTTCCTGATTACTCCCGGTCTGCTGACGGATGTGGCCGGGTTTCTGCTGTTGATTCCGGCAACCCGGGAAATGGTCAAGAAGGTCCTGAAAAAATATTTGACCGTCAAAATAGACCGAAGTCACATTGACCGAAACAGAATGTATTAAAAGTGAATAATTTCCATTATTAAACATTATTGGCAATAATAAATGATTTATTTGGGATATATTGGATTTATTGGGTTTTATATGCAAAAATATTGATATTATTATTACAATAGTTAAAATATTTATGTTAAATATTGTAAATTGAAAATTTGGCCGGTTGGGAAATGGTTAAAAAAACTAAATTTCTTGCAGGCAGAAGCTGTTTATGATATAAAATACAATTTAAATATTATAGGTATATTCAACGTCTGAAGGCCGGTCTGTTCCCGGTAGAATTCATTCACCTGCATGCAGACAGGGGTAAAGGTAAAATACCTGTTACGGTCCCGTGAGACTGTAATTTACCCGCATGCAAAAAAGTAAAGGAGGCAGCAGTTTGGCAAATATCATCAATATGAAAGAAATGCTGGAAGCCGGCGCCCACTTTGGTCACAGGACCAGTAAGTGGAACCCGAAAATGAAGAAGTATATCTATGGTGCCCGGAACGGTATCCATATTATCGATCTTCAGAAAACCGTGGTCCTTTTAAAAGAAGCCTACCAGTTTGTGGTTGATGTGGTGGCCAACGGCGGCAAGGTTCTGTTCGTGGGGACCAAAAGGCAGGCTCAGGAAGCGATTAAAGAAGAAGCCACCCGTGTGGGGATGTATTACGTGACCAACCGGTGGCTGGGGGGGCTTCTGACCAATTTCCAGACCGTCAAGAAAAGTATTGAACGGATGAAAAAGCTTGAGAGCATGCGGGATGACGGAAGCTTCGAAGGGTTTAAAAAGAAAGAGGCTTTGGGATATGAGCGTGAGATCAAGAAACTCAATTTTGTTTTCAACGGCATTCGGGAGATGAACACGATTCCGGATGTGATTTTTATTGTCGATTCCAAAAAGGAAAAGATCGCTTTTGCCGAAGCAAAGAAACTGAACATTCCGGTCATTTCCATGGCCGATACAAATTCGGATCCCGACGGGATTGATTTTGTCATCCCGGCCAATGATGACGCCATCCGCGCGATCAAACTGTTCAGTGCCAAGATTTCCGACGCCATTGTGGACGGCGGCCAGAAGCGGGAAGCGCTTTTAAAAGAGCAGGCGGCAAAAAAACAGGCCGAAGCGGAAGCGGCTGCTGCCGCGGCTGCTGAGACGGAGACCGAGACGGAGACCGAATCCGCAGAGCAGTAAACAGGGATAACCCCATAAAAATATCATTCAGCCGGTAGAGCGGCTGTTACAAGGAGACATGTGTTATGGCTGTAGATGCGAAAACCGTTAAACAACTGAGAGATAAAACCGGCGCGCCGATGATGGACTGCAAAAAAGCGCTGGCGGCATGTGACTGTGATATGGACAAGGCGATTGCGTTTTTACGGGAAAAGGGCATTGCTTCCGCTGAAAAAAAATCCGGGCGGGCCACAAAAGACGGGAAGATCGTTTCCTATATCCATCCCGGAGACAAACTGGGGGTCCTGGTTGAAATCAACTGTGAAACGGATTTTGTCGCCAAGGGGGAAGGGTTTTCCGCTTTTGCCAAGGATGTGGCCATGCACATTGCGGCGGCCAATCCCCTGTATCTGGACAAGACCGCTGTCCCTGAAGATGTCATTGCCAGGGAACGTCAGATCTATGAGACCCAGGCCAAAAACGACAACAAACCCGAGAAGGTTATCGCGAAAATTGCGGAGGGCCGGATCGCGAAATTCTATTCGGAAGTCTGTCTGCTGGAACAGAACTTTGTGAAGGACGACAAGGTCAAAATAAAAGATTTTGTCAAAAGCGCTATTGCCCAGTTCGGCGAGAATATCAACATTGCCCGTTTTGTCCGGTTCAACCTGGGCGAAACCGAATAATCCGCAGCACGGGAAGATATGACGGACGGCAAAAAATATAAACGGATACTTTTAAAACTCAGCGGTGAGGTGTTTAAAGGGGACCGGGCCTATGGCATCGATCCCCAGGTCGTGGACGGGATTGCCGGTCAGATCAGTGATCTGTACGATATCGGGACGCAAATCGGTGTGGTGATCGGCGGCGGCAATATTTTCCGGGGCCTGTCCGAAAGCGCCAAGGGAATGGACCGGACCAGCGCCGACCACATGGGCATGCTGGCCACGGTCATGAACAGCCTGGCGCTTCAGGATTTGCTGGAAAAGCGGTCAGTGCCGACCCGGGTGCAGTCGGCCATCCAGATTCACCAGGTGGCTGAACCCTATATCCGGAGAAGAGCGATTCGCCACTTGGAAAAAGAACGGGTGGTGATTTTCGCGGCCGGAACGGGAAACCCGTTTTTTTCGACGGATACGGCCGCCGCGCTTCGGGCCAATGAAATCGGGGCCGAGATTATTTTAAAGGCCACCAAGGTGGACGGGGTGTATGACAGTGATCCCCTGAAGTGTCCGGAGGCCAAGAGATTTTCCGAATTAACCTACCGTGAAGTGATTGAAAAAAATCTTGAAGTTATGGACCTGACTGCGGTAACATTGTGTATGGACAATCATCTGCCGATTATTGTTTTTGATCTCAACGCGCCGGGAAATATTTTCAAGGCAGTGACAGGTGAATTAACCGGGACTTATATAAGGGGTTAGCATATGCAAAAAGAGCTTTTGGATAGTCTGAAGTCTGAAATGGACAAAAGTATTGAATCCTATGAAAAAGAGCTCGGCAAGGTCCGTACCGGCCGGGCGTCTCTGTCCCTGCTGGACAGTGTCCGGGTGGATTATTACGGTACGCCGACAGCCCTGAACCAGCTGGCGACGGTTTCCGTTCCTGAAGCTAGATTGATTACCATCCAGCCCTGGGATAACCAGGTGATCAAGGAAATTGAAAAGGCGATCCTGAAGGCCGATCTGGGCCTGACGCCCAACAGTGACGGAAAGATCGTCCGTGTTTCCATTCCGCCGTTGACCGAAGAACGGCGCAAGGAACTGGTCAAAATGGTGAAAAAGATTACGGAAGCAGCCAAGGTATCGGTTCGAAATCACAGACGCAAAACCAATGATGACCTGAAAACGGCGAAAAATGATAAACTGATCTCCGAAGATGATATGTTTAAAGCGCAGGAAGACGTCCAGAAAATGACGGATGATTATGTCAAGAAGTGTGATGAACTGGGCGAGAAGAAAGAAAAAGAAATAATGGATTTTTAGGGACAGAACAATATTAACCGTTTATGGGAGGTGCAGGGAATGGCTTACAAAATTACTGAAGACTGTGTATCTTGCGGAACATGTGCCGATGAATGTCCGGTTGAGGCGATCAGCGAAGGTGAGGACCGATATGTGATTGATCCTGAAAAATGCACAGACTGCGGTTCCTGTGCAGAAGTCTGCCCGACCGAGGCAATTGTTGAAGGGTAGTTGCGAAAAAATTGTACCGGCAGTACTCTTGACAGCGCCTGTCCTGTTTTTGCAGGACAGGCGTTTTTTTTATGGTATCGGCGACAGACGTTCACGGGACGGCGCGTGACGGTCTTTTTGCCTTGAGCTTGTATTTTTTTTATGATAATTTAGCAACTTATATAATATCCAGGGGATGGAAATGTCTGTTGAACCACTGATCAGGGAAAAACTGCCCAGGCACATCGCCATTATCATGGACGGCAACGGGCGGTGGGCCAGGAAACGCTCCCTGAAAAGGATCTTCGGACACCGGGAAGGAATGGAATCGGTCAAGGAAATCGTCCGGGCCTGCCGGACGCTGGACATTCAGGCGCTGACCCTTTATGCCTTTTCCAGCCAGAACTGGCAGCGGCCCGAGCTGGAGGTCAAGGCGCTGATGGGCCTCCTGAAAAAGTATGTCCGCTCCGAGGTGGCCGAGCTCTATGAAAACAATATTCAGCTGCGGGGTATCGGTGACCTGGAAAAGCTTCCCCGGGCGGTTTTGGAGGTTTTTACCAGTGCCGTGGATAAGACCAGGGATAACACCGGTATGGTTCTGAATGTCGCGTTGAGTTATGGTGGGCGGGAAGAAATCCTGAACGGGATGAAGCGTATCGCCCAGCGCATCGAGGCCGGCGACCTGGCGTCCGGCGATCTGACCGAGGACGTTATTTCCAACAGTCTGTACACCGCGGGACTTCCCGATCCGGACCTGCTGATCCGGACCAGCGGTGAGCTCCGGGTCAGCAATTTTCTTCTGTGGCAGATCGCTTACAGCGAGATTTATGTCACGGATGTGTTATGGCCCGATTTCAGAAAAGATGATCTTTACCGGGCACTGGTGGAATTCCAGCAGCGGAAAAGACGTTTCGGCCTTACGGATGAGCAGATATCCGACGGCTGACCGCTGGTATAAATATGTGCCGCAGCTGAAAGGAACTTATGCAGAAAAGAATTATTACCGCTGTCATAGCGGTTCCGTTGATTATCCTGCTGGTCAGGTTTTCGCCACCGGCCGTTTTTTTTGCGGCCCTGGTGGGCGTAACGGTTCTGGCCTTGAAAGAACTTTTCGGGATGATGATTGTCGATGAACCGGCCGTGGGCAGGTGGTCGGCTGTCGGTCTGGGCTGTCTGGTGCCCCTGGCTGTTTTTGCCGGTGGGGCTGGAAACGGGGAAGACCCCTTTTTTCTCCTGTCCGCGGTGCTGGTGTTTTGTTTTGTCGTGTTTTTCTGCTATCATATTACTCTGCCGGGGAAATATGAAAATGCGTTCCCCGTGATTTCGGCAAAATTTTTCGGCACCGTATATATTCCGGCCCTGTTTTCCTACCTGCTGCTGATTCGGGCGTTTCCCCGGGGAGGCGAATGGCTGCTGTTTCTCCTTTTTGTCACCTGGGCCGGAGATTCCGGCGCCTATTTTACCGGCACCTGGATCGGTAAAAAACCGCTGGCGCCGAAGATCAGTCCGAATAAAACCGTGGAAGGCGCGGTGGGCAGCTTTGTTACCGGTATTGCGGTTGCGGTTCTGTGCCGGGCGCTGTTTCTCAACGCCATACCGCTTGCCGGCTGTGTGCTGCTGGGCATGGGCATCAATGTTTTCAATCAGTTCGGCGATCTGGCGGAGTCGAAGATCAAACGGGCCTACCGGGTAAAAAATTCCGGAACCCTGATCCCCGGGCACGGCGGGGTGCTGGACCGGATAGACAGTCTGCTCTTTGCTGCACCGTTTCTCTACTATTGTCTAAAGGTGTTTGACATCAGCTTATGAAAGTAGCCATTCTCGGATCAACCGGGTCCATCGGGACCAGCGCCCTTGAAGTGATTGCCGGCTATCCGGAAAAATATGATGTGGTGGGACTTGCCGCCGGAAAAAACATGGCGCTGCTGAATGAACAGGTGCGCCGGTTTCAGCCGAAGCTGGTCTCGGTGTTGAGTTCAGCGGTTCCGGACCGAATAAACGCGTGTGAAAATACCGAAATCCTGGCCGGCGATACCGCTGCGCGGGCCGTTGCCGCCATGCCCGAGGCGGAGACGGTGATTGCGGCCATATCCGGGTCTGCCGGTTTGTTCCCGACCCTGGCGGCGGTCCGGGCGGGCAAGACGGTCGCCCTGGCCAACAAGGAGTCTCTGGTGATGGCCGGGAAAATCATTACGGCGGCCGCGGCGGAAAGCGGTTCCGAGATCATTCCGGTGGACAGTGAGCACAGCGCGATTTTTCAGCTGCTGGAAGGCAGAAACCGCGCGGACATCAAAAATATTATTCTGACCGCTTCGGGCGGTCCGTTTCTGGGTTCGGACAAAGAGACGCTGGCGCAGGTCACCCCCGCAGCGGCGCTTCAGCACCCGCGCTGGAAAATGGGGAACAAGGTCACCATTGACTCAGCGACCCTGATGAACAAGGGACTGGAAGTGATTGAGGCCCACTTTATTTTTGATCTGCCGGCGGAGCGGATCAAGGTTATTGTCCATCCCCAGAGTATCGTTCATTCCATGATTGAATTTATCGATGGAACGGTCCTTGCCCAGCTGTCCTATCCGGACATGAAGGCGCCGATTGCCTATGCCCTGTCCTGTCCGGACCGGTTGCATGATATCGTGGCGCCCATGAGTTTTGCCGAAATCGGCAAGCTGACCTTTGAAGATCCGGACCATGAGAAGTTCCCGGCGCTGCAGCTGGCGTACCGGGCCCTGGATGCCGGCGGGCTCATGCCGACGGTGCTGAACGGGGCCAATGAAACGGTGGTGGAGCGATTCCTGGCCGGGGAAATTCCCTTTACCGAAATTCCCCGGATTATCGCGCGGGTGATGGATGCCTTTACCGAACCGCAGGAAATGAGCCTTGATGCCGTTATTGCCGCGGACCAGTGGGCAAAGGAACAGGCGAGACGCATGGCGCAGAGTGCATAGCGCCTTCCTCTTTTTTTATTGCTGCTGATTAATTTTAAAAGTTAACGCTTTAGATAGTTTACAGGAAAAACAGTGGAAAATATGTTTGCAAACGTGTTTCATGTTCTCGTTTATTATGTCGTTCCGGGTGCGTTGCTGCTGGCGCCGCTGATCATCGTCCATGAGTTCGGACATTTGCTGCTGGCCAAGCTTTGCGGTGTCCGCGTGTTGAAGTTTTCCGTGGGATTCGGCCCGAAAATTTTCAGCCGAAAGATCGGTGAAACCGAATACCTGCTTTCATGGATTCCCTTCGGGGGGTATGTGAAGCCTCTGGGCGAAACCCCGGATGAGGAGGTCCCGGAAGCGGACAAACCTTATTCCCTGAATCACCAGTCCCTGCCCAGGCGATTTTCCGTGCTGGTGGCCGGCTCGCTTTTTAATATCCTGTTTGCGGTGGTGCTGTTTGCCGCGATCTACCTGTTCGGTATTGAAGAGCTTTCCCCGGTGATCGGCAAGGTTTACGAGGATACCCCGGCACAGAAAGCCGGCCTTCGCCAGGGGGATGTCATTACGGCGGTGAACGGTCGGAAAATCGGTTTGTGGGATGAACTGGTTGAATTTGTGGACGGCAGTGACGGGAAAGAACTGGTCCTGCACATTCGCAGGGACGGGGAAACCGTTGTGACCAGTGTCTGGCCCAGGCCCGTCCTGGCTGCGAATATTCTGCAGGGAACCTATCAAACTTACCGCATCGGTATTTCCCCGTCCCAGGACGCTTTTGTGAAAAGGTATTACAACCCGGTGTCAGCGGTCTGGATGGGGCTGACCAAAACGGTGGAAGCGGTCCGGCTCACCGTTATCGGCATGTCGGTGCTGATTAAGAGTCCGGTGGAAAACAAGGAACACATCGGCGGGCCCATCCGCATCGTTGAAATTGCGGGAGATTTCGCGAAGATCGGCATCAAAAGCTTTCTTTTTTTGATGGCCATGATCAGTGTCAACCTGGGGGTGCTGAATCTCCTGCCGATTCCGGTGCTGGACGGCGGCCACATTTTTTTCCTGTGTGTGGAGGCCATGAAGGGCGGACCCCTGAGCTGGAAGAAGATGGAGGCCGCCCAGATGATCGGTTTGATGCTGCTTTTGATGTTGATGTTTTTTGTCACCTATAATGATATCATGCGTTATGTGCCCGATTGATTCGCCGCAAAAAGAAATTACAACGCTGGCCGTGGATGCCTGCGGTCGTCACTGTGGTGCGGCCGTGACGAAGGGGCCGGCGCTTCTGGGAGAACAGGTACTGAGCGGCAGCCGGAACCATTCCGAGCTTCTGCTGTTGGTGATCGATCAGCTGATGGACAGTCTGGATCTGACGTTGGCCGACATGGACCTGATCGCGGTTACCCGCGGACCCGGTTCCTTTACCGGGGTCCGGACCGGTATCAGTACGGCGCAGGGACTGGCCTTTTCGCTGAAAAAGGACCTGATCGGTGTGTCCACTCTGGAGGTCCTGGCCATTCAGGCCGGAAAAGATTCCGGATATGTCTGTCCCATGATCGATGCCCGAAAGAAACAGGTATATACCTGCCTGTATGATTTTTCCGACGGTATGAAAAAAGTGATGGTGGATACGGTCGTGTCCCCGGATGAATGGCTGGGGACAGTGCCGGAAAGCGTGACCTTTATCGGGGACGGGGCAACCGTCTACCGGAATAAGATTGAACGAAAAAAGGATGAACAGTTTCGAATTCTTCCGCCCCATATGGGGATTATCCGGGCGTCAACTGCCGCATTTGCCGCGGCGGATTCCTACCTGCAGCACAGAAGAAACGAACTTGCCCATATTTCTCCAGAATATCTTCGCCCTCCGGACGCGGTTGCGGGCAAAAAAGGCAACAAGGTAGTGAATTAGGCCCTGACCTTGCATAATATTATAAAAACGGTAAAATTAAAATTAGAGTTAATTGTTTAGTTTTTAGATATAAAAACTAAAAATGATTTAAATTTTTTTGCGGAGTAATCCTGTGAAGATGAAAGGTGCGCAGATATTTCTGGAATGTCTGAAAAAAGAGAAGGTTAAAGTAATTTTCGGTTATCCCGGCGGATCGGTCCTTGATATTTATGATTTTCTCTATGATGCCAAGATCAGGCATCTGATGGCACGTCATGAACAGGGGGCGGTCCATGCGGCAGACGGTTATGCCCGGGTCACCGGGGATGTGGGCGTGTGCCTGGTCACCTCGGGTCCAGGGGCGACCAATACCGTGACCGGTCTGGCCACGGCCTACATGGATTCGATTCCCGTGGTGGTTTTTACCGGCCAGGTGCCCACCAAACTGATCGGAAACGATGCGTTTCAGGAGGCCGATATCGTGGGGATCTCCCGGCCCTGTACCAAGCATAACTATCTGGTGGAGAAATCGGAAGATCTGCCGCGGGTGATCCACGAGGCTTTTCATATTGCCCGGACCGGGCGGCCGGGTCCGGTGCTGGTGGATTTGCCCAAGGATATCCTGGGCAAAGAGGTGGAGTACCGGCCGGCGGATAAGGTTGATATCCGCGGCTATAAACCCACCTATAAGGGCAATGTGCGCCAGATCGCAAGGGTGCTGGACGAGATTACCAAAGCGAAACAACCGGTCATCTATGCCGGCGGCGGGGTGATTTCATCCAATGCGTCAAAGGAGCTTCAGTCTTTTGCCCGAAAATGCAATATTCCGGTGACCATGACGCTCATGGGACTGGGCTGTTTTCCGGGAACCGATCCCATGTCCCTGGGCATGATCGGCATGCACGGGACCTACCGCGCCAATATGGCGGTGACCCACTGTGATTTGCTGATTGCCGTTGGCGCCCGGTTCGATGACCGGATTACCGGGGATATCGACGCTTTCGCCGCCCGGGCCAAGATCGTTCATATGGATATCGATCCCACCTCCATCAGTAAGAATATTCCGGTGGATATCCCGGTGGTGGGAGACGTGAAAGAAATTTTAAAGGAGGCGCTCAGGCTCCTCAGGGAAAGGAAGACGCGCAAACCTTCCCGCAGCCGGTGGCTGGCCGATATCAAGGCCTGGCGGGACAAGCACACGCTGAGTTACCGGATGACGGATGTCATCAAACCGCAGTACGTGGTGGAAAAGATATATGAGGTAACCGGCGGGGACTGTATTATCAGCACGGAAGTGGGCCAGAACCAGATGTGGGCGGCCCAGTATTTCAAGTACAACCGGCCGCGAATGCTTTTGACCTCGGGGGGGCTGGGGACCATGGGATATGGTTTTCCCGCGGCCATCGGGGCCCAGGTGGCCGCACCGGGGAAAACGGTCATCGATATTGCCGGGGACGGCAGTATCCAGATGAATATTCAGGAGCTGGCCACCGCGGTTCAATACCGGCTGCCGGTGAAAATCGCTATCTTGAACAACTATTCCCTGGGCATGGTCAGACAGTGGCAGCAGCTTTTTTACAATAAACGATACTCTCATTCCACTTTCAGCCGGCATCCGGATTTTGTCAAGCTGGCGGAAGCGTATGGGGCCGTGGGGTTACGCACGGACCAGCCGGATGAAGTGGAAACCGTGATCCAGAAGGCGCTTTCCATCAAAAAACCGGTGATCATGGATTTTATCGTAGCGAATGAAGAGTGCGTTTATCCCATGGTGCCGGCCGGGGCGCCGATCAGCAACATGATCCTTCTTTAACCGAAAGCGAGGTCCAACATGCGTCATATCATTTCAGTGATGGTGGATAACAAACCGGGCGTGCTGGCCCGGGTGGCGGGTCTTTTCAGTGGCAGAGGGTTTAATATCGAGTCCCTTTCCGTGAATGAAACCCTGGACCCCACCATGTCCCAGATGACGATTGTCACCCGGGGGGACGACCGGATTCTGGAACAGATCGACAAACAGCTCAACAAGCTGGTCGATATTATAAAAGTGGTTGATTTTCACAGTAAAGAGAGCAACTATATAGACAGAGAACTGGTCCTGATCAAGGTAAAGGTGGAGGATAAAAGACGTTCCGAAATCCTCAGTATTATCGATATTTTCAGGGCAAAGGTTGTGGACGTGGCCCATAACTGTTATACTGTGGAAATTACCGGCGACGAGAAAAAAATAAACGCGGTGATTAATCTGTTCCGGCCGCTGGGGATCAAGGAGATTGTCCGTTCCGGAAAGGCGGCGATGGCCAGGGAAAACAAATGAGTGATTATTCATCCAAAAAATATTATCGCAAAAAACGTCCCAGAATAGATACCCTGAAGAGAGGGGTCTATATCCTGCCCAATTTCCTGACGTCGCTGGGCCTTTTTTGCGGATTTTTTTCCATCATTACCACCATGCATGGCGATTATCTGAAAGCGGCCTGGGCCATTGTCATCGCCGGTGTGTTTGACGCCCTGGACGGCAGAATTGCCCGGATGACCCATACCACCTCGCGTTTCGGCCTGGAGTATGACTCCCTTTCCGACCTGGTGGCGTTCGGGGTGGCCCCGGCGCTGCTGTCCTATTCCTGGGTGCTGGATCAGCACGGCCGCATGGGCTGGCTGGCGGCTTTTCTGTTCGTGGGCTGCGGCGCGGTCCGGCTGGCCCGGTTTAATGTCCTGTCCGGTTCCATGAAAAGCGGTTATTTTCAGGGGATGCCTATTCCGGCGGCGGCCGGGATGGTCGCGTCAACCGTGATTTTCTGTTTCCATTTTAATTTTGTGGACAAGACGCCATTGTCGATGATTTTTGTGCTGATGATATTTTTCCTGGCCTTTCTGATGGTGAGCAACATCAGTTTCAGGAGTTTTAAAGATTTTGATCTCAGGAGTCGAATGCCGGTCAGTTCGGTAGTGCTGGTGATTCTGCTGATTGTGGTGATTGCGGCGGAACCCCAGATCATGCTGTTCAGTATCGGCGTCCTCTATCTACTGTCCGCCCTGGTTTTCCATGCGCTGGAAGTCCTGAAGCGAAAAAACACAAGCGAAGAAAGCACTCATATGGTTAAGGAAAAAAAGGATAAATAAAATGAAAGATCAAGCGTGGGTAAGAATATTCGATACGACACTTAGAGACGGTGAACAGTCTCCCGGCAATACCATGAACATTCAGGAGAAACTCCGCGTCGCCAGACAGCTGGAAATACTGGGCGTGGATATTATTGAAGCGGGTTTTCCGATTGCGTCCCAGGGGGACTTCGATGCGGTGCGCCAGATTGCGGAAACGATCAAGGAAAGCGAAGTGGCCGGGCTGGCCCGCGCCAATGACAAGGATATCGACCGGGCCTGGGAAGCGGTGAAAGTTGCGGCCAAACCGCGCATCCATACGTTTATTTCCACTTCTGAAATCCATTTGAAACACCAGCTGCGCATGACCGAGGAAGAGGTCCTGAAAACAGCGATAAAAGCGGTTGAACGGGCCAAGCGCTATACCGATAACGTGGAATTTTCGGCCATGGACGCGACCCGGAGCGATTGGGCCTACCTGTGCCGGGTTTTTGCCGCGGCAATTGAAGCGGGTGCAACGACCCTGAACGTGCCGGATACGGTGGGGTATACCATTCCCCGGGAGTTCGGCCGGTTGATTCAGTATGTGACGGAAAATGTGCCGAACATCGACCAGGCGGTGATAAGCGTGCACTGTCACAATGACCTGGGACTGGCGGTGGCCAATTCCCTGGCCGCCATTGAAAACGGCGCCCGCCAGGTGGAGTGTACCCTGAACGGCATCGGGGAAAGGGCCGGCAACGCGTCACTGGAAGAAATTGTGATGATTCTGCGGACCCGCAAGGACCAGCTGGGGCTGGATACCCGGATTGAAACGAAAAACATTTTTCCGTCGAGCCGTTTGATCACCTCCATTACCGGGGTGCAGGTTCAGCCCAACAAGGCCATTGTGGGGGCCAACGCGTTTGCCCACGAGTCCGGTATTCATCAGGACGGGCTGCTGAAGAACAAGATCACCTACGAGATCATGACGCCCCAGTCTATCGGCATGGACAAGAGCAACCTGGTGATCGGCAAGCATTCCGGCAGCCATGCCTTCAAGGACCGGGTGCAGCGGCTCGGCTACAACCTGAACGATGAAGAGTTAAAAAGTGTGTTTTCCAGCTTTAAAGATCTGGCGGACAAGAAAAAGGAGATCTTTGACGAGGATATTGAAGCTCTGATCGCCGAAAATGTCCTGCGGGCACCGGACCTGTACCGAATTATCAACATCGATGTCACCTGCGGCACCCACAGCAAGCCCCGGGCAACGGTCGAGATGGAGGTGGACGGCAAACAGGTTACCGGGGAAGAAACCGGTGACGGGCCGGTGGACGCGGCGTTTCAGGTGATTAAAAACCTGACCCATACCAAAAGCAAGCTGTTGAAGTATATTGTCAGTTCCATTACCGGTGGTACCGATGCCCAGGGAGAGGTGACGGTGCGCCTGCAGGAAGACGATACGGTAGTGGTAGGCCAGGGCGCCCACATGGACATTATCATGGCCAGCGTGCTGGCCTATGTCAATGCCCTGAACCGGCTGGAGAACGCGAAGAAAGGGTCGGTGCACAGCCTGTTTGACTAGCAGGTCATTTTGATTGAGATATTAAAAAGCCCGGATGATTTCATCCGGGCTTTTTTTAAATTCATTTGTCATTTGGACTTAAGCATTTGGCATTCATTTGTCATTTGGGTTTTGGCATGTGACATTTACTTGTTATGCTTGTTCCGCCAGGTCCAGGACGCACTTTTCCGTGTCTTCCCATCCGAGGCAGGGGTCGGTGATGGATTTGCCGTAAACGTCTTCGCCGATTTTCTGCGTGCCTTCCACCAGATAGCTTTCAATCATGAAACCGCGGATATAGTCTTTCAGCAGACTGTCACTGGCGCGGCTCTGCATGACTTCCATGGCAATCCGGGGCTGCTGACGAAACTGCTTGTTGGAATTGGCGTGATTGGTGTCCACGATGATGACCGGGTTTTTCAGTTCACGTTCCCGGTATCCCGATGCCACCCGCATCAGGTCCTCGAAATGATAGTTGGGACGGCAGTTGCCGTAGGTATCCACGGCGCCGCGCAGAATCGCGTGGCTGTAGGGGTTTCCCGTGGTCTGCACTTCCCAGCGGTTATGGATAAACACATGGGGATGCTGGGCGGCAAAGATGGCATTGAACATCACCGGCAGGTCGCCGCTGGTGGGGTTTTTCATGCCCACGGGCACGTCCAGGCCGCTGGCCGTCAGCCGGTGCTGCTGGTTTTCCACGGACCGGGCGCCCACGGCATTATAACTCAACAGGTCCTCCAGGTACGGGGCATTTCCGGGATAGAGCATTTCGTCGGCCGCCGTGAGGCCGGATTCGCTTAAAGCCCGAATGTGCATTTTGCGGATGGCCTTGATCCCGACCGTGATGTTGGGTTTTTTATGGGGGTCCGGCTGATGCATCATGCCCTTGTACCCGGTACCGGTGGTCCGGGGCTTGTTGGTATAGATGCGGGGGACCAGAACCATGGTGTCTTCGACCTTTTCCTGCAGGCCGGCCAGGCGGGAAATGTATTCACATACCGCGTCTTCACTATCCGCGGAACAGGGCCCGATAATCAGCAGGACTTTATCGCTTTTCCGCTCGAAGATGTCCCGGATCATCCGGTCACGGTCTTTCTTGATCTGGGCCAGGTTGGCCGGAAGGGGAATTTCGTTGCGGATATCCTCCGGCAGCGGGATTTCGTGTAAGGGTTCGAAACTGATGACAAATTCTCCTTAAACGGGGTTTATATTATATGAACTAAACTGTGAATTATAGGCAACAATGAATAAATTGTCAATGACAAGGAGACAGGGCGAGGGTGTTTTTTTGTCTGCTGAACCGGACAGAATTTCTTTATGAATTCGGGGACACTATACCCATTTTTAAAGTTCAGGATGGGTGAAATCAGTATGCTGTCCCCGGATTTGTCTGCGCTGCTTAAAATTGGCTTTTGGTTGAAGCGGCAAGCCGAACCAGGTTGATAAACTCGGATCGATAGCCGAATTCATCTGTTCCTTTTGCGTTCCTTGCCATGGTAATAATATCTTTATAGCTGAAATCCTTTGTATAGGGATCCTGGCGCAGGAGCTGACCGAAACCGGCTACCGCAGCGGCAAATCGCATTTCAGGGTTAACAGAAGCAAACTCGGTGTGGGTCACAGAGTCATCTATTGTCCGGGTGATCAGGGTGCTGGTATCCGAGTCCGGTAATTTATAGCGGATCTTGAGAAAAGCGATCTCCATGGATTTGGGGGCAGCCGCTTTTTCCTCTGCCGCCTGGTAACGCAAGGGGTCGATCCGTTTTTGCCCGGCATCCGCCGGGGTGATTTCGTAAATTGCGGTGACCGTGTGGCCGGATCCGATTTCTGCGGCATCGACTTTATCGTTGTTGAAATCTTCCCGTTTGAGCATCCTGGTTTCATAGCCGATCAGGTGGTAATCATTGACCCGGGCCGGGTTGAATTCAACCTGGATCTTCACGTCTTTGGCAATGGGGAAAAGGGTTGCGCCGGCCTCGTCGACCAGAACTTTTCTGGCTTCATTGAGACTGTCGATATAGGCGGCGTTGCCGTTGCCGTTCTGGGCCAGGGTTTGCATCAGGGCGTCATTGTAATTGCCCTGACCGAAACCGAGAACTGACAGAAAAATACCGGATTCTCTCTGGCGCTCGATATAGCTTTTCAGCTCTTCACGATTGGTGATGCCCACGTTGAAATCACCGTCTGTGGCCAGGATCACCCGGTTGACCGCTTCCTTGTCAAAGTTCTGCAGGGCCAGTGCATAGGCCAGCTTGATGCCTGCTGCGCCTGCGGTCGATCCGCCGGCCTGCAGCCGGTCAAGCGCCGCGATGATTTTACCTTTTTCCTGCGCTTTGGTCGGTTCCAGAACCGTTCCCGCGGCCCCGGCATAGACGGTAATGGCGACCGTGTCATCGGGCTCCAGCTGATCAACCAGTAATTTCATGGCGTTTTTCAGCAGGGGCAGTTTGTCCGGGCTGTTCATGGAACCGGAAACGTCCAGCAGGAAAACCAGGTTTGATCTCGGTTTTTTCCCCGGCGTGATGTCATAGCCTTTAATGCCGATGTGGAGCAATTGGGTATCTTTGTTCCAGGGGCAGGGATAGACCGCGACGGTCGGCGCAAACGGTTTTGTTTTATCCTGGGGAAGCGGGTAATTGTAGTCAAAATAGTTGATCAGCTCTTCGATCCGAACGGCATTTTTCTGGGGTAATACGCCGTGATTCAGCTGTCTTCTGACAAAGGCATAACTGGCCGTATCCACGTCCACGCTGAAGGTACTGACCGGTTCTTCGCTGACCAGTTTGACCGGATTGACGTCTATTTTTTTGAACCGGTCCCGGCCCACATCTTTATATCCCGGCGGATGAATCGTATCCGGTTCTGTGGTGATGCCGGAAACCCTGCCTGTGTCCTGCCGGGTCATCGGCACCCGGCCGTAGGGCAGCGATTTTTTCGGCGTTGTTCCTTTAAATTCAAAAAGATGTTTTTCTTCTTTGGGTCCGCTTGATAACGAAGGCGCATGATCGGCCGATGGTCCGGTTGCGCGATTTTGCGTATCGCCGGGCGGCAAAATCCCCGGTTCCCGTTCATGGGCAGGCGTTTGCGTTTTGGTCTGTATCGAACTGATCTCGTGATCCTGCAGCCGGACGGCTTTGCGGCCGGTGGTCTGGAGGGTGATGGTCAGAACAACAGCAATGGTGGCGATGGATAATCCGGCTAATTGTGTTCGGGTCATGATGGGCTCTCCTTTTAAATTAAACAGTTGTTTGATCTTGCCCATTAGACGACCGGAGTCCTGAACTCCTTTGCTTTTTCTTTCATCTTTTTTATTTTTTTTAAGTTCGGCAAATAAACGGACCGATGCCATGGCCGTTTGCTCAACTTTTTCAGTCCTGGCAGGCGGGATATGAAGCGACTGAAAGGCCTTTTTGATGTCGTCGTCACCGATCTTTTTCATGAGAGCGCCTTTCTCAGTTTTGTTTTTGCCTTGTGGATTCTCCAGCTGACCGTGGTTTCCGCGACCCCGAGAACGCGGGCGGCCTCTGCATGGTCCATCCCTTCCGCGAAAACAAGAACAACGGCATCTTTTAGTTTGGGGGGCAGTTTGCTCACGGCACCCATGATGTCTTTTTCCGGTCCGGGATTTGAATGCCCGGGATTTATCTTGACGTGAACGCCGTTTATATAGGCTTCCGTCTGCATCCGGCCCTTCTTTTTAAGGTAGTCCCTGGCCGTATTCACGGTAATCCGGTACACCCAGGTTGAAAACGAAGCAGTGCCTTTATAGGTCTGGATTTTGGCCGCTATTTTCATAAATGTTTCCTGGGTGATGTCTTCGGCATCGTGCTGGTTCCCGACGTAGCGGCAGGCGAACCGGTAGACCGTGTGATAAGAAGCCTTTACCAGTTCGGAAAAAGCCGCTTCACTGCCGGACAACGCCTTTTCAAGAATATCTTTCGGGACCATTGTTTCCATCATTTAAACATTAGACGTTTTGTACAGAAAAATCCTTTGTTTATTTTCTGATGATAAATTTATTAGTGAGAAACGGTTGAGTTGGGGCACAAGAGATTCAAACATCTCGATTTTCAGAGGGTTGTAAAACGGGTGTAGGATTTTATCGTGATTTTTCCAACCGTTCTGCAAGCCAGACCTTGATGATGGACTGGCGGGGAACGCCCATGCGTTTTGCTTCTTTATCCAGAGAATGAATCATCCACACCGGAAAATCAACATTCACCCTTTTTTGTTCCTGTGCGGGTCTTCTTGCCTTGGATAGGTCCAGATATTCTGTAATGTCTTTTCCATCTTCAAAGTTTTTGTCAAACTCGTTAGCTTTCATATATTTCTATCTCCTTATGCTGGGACCTTCTAATGGAAATGATCCTGATTTTGTCTTTTCGGTAAGTAATTACTGCTGAGTAATGTTTGCTGTGTATTTTTCCAATAACCAGAAATCTTGGTTCACCGACAACCCTTGCCGGAATTTCAATGTAATCAGGATCTTCCCAAAGCAATTGACCTTCTGCAAAATCAATTCCATGTTTTTCCTTGTTCAAATGGCTTTTATTGCTGTCAAATTCAAAATCCATGATACTTAAAATATACCATATTTATACCATTTATCAACCTTTTTTATATTATTTCTGCTATGCCGGATCTGAGACGCGCGCGCTTTAAGCGCGTCGACCTACAGTGATTTGTTAGGTTATTTTGTGTTCATTCTGATATTACCTCTGTATTGTAAGAAAAATTAATAAAAAATATTTTCCTACAGTCAATGACAACAGAAAAGACAATATCGCAGTGACAATGATTGTTATTATAATTAAAAAATATGATTTGATTAAATTAAAAAAAGTTTCAAGCCGGGCTAAAAAAGCCTATTATTCTATGTTTGCATTATAATTATGCACTTAGTATAGAAACCGCAATAAAAAAGAAAATAAATATATGATGTATTGTCTGATTTTAGGAGTTTGACGCTATGCTCTATGCGCCATGCGCTTTGCACTCCTAAGTAAACCATTTTTCTCCTGTAGCGTCTAAGTGAGTAAAAGGGCCGGAAAGGAGAAATCAAATGGAAAATTCACTTAAAAGATCATGCGTCGCCTCAATCTCAACCTTAGCCTTTACCTTAACCTTAATTCTGACTTTAGCTTTTACCAACAGCGTTTTTGCCCAGGGCCAGGAAAATTATCAAAACAGCAGCCTGGTGGGCCGCATCCTGCATATCGAAGGAAAGCTGCTGCGTTACATGCCGGATGAAGAAGACTGGATCGAAACCGACCAGGACACGCCCTTCGGTGAATACGACATGCTCTACTGTCCCGACGATGCAAAAGCCGAGATCATCCTGCCCAACAATACCCTGATCCGCATCGGCAGTGACACCCAGGTCCAGATGGTCCAGCTGAACAGCGAGGTCACGGAAGTTGACGTGGCTTCAGGAACTGTCCGTTTGTACAACAACAGTTCGTCCACCGAGATCAAGGCCACCACCCCGTTCGGGGATGTGGTTATGCCGCCGGACACCCGCTGTGACCTGTACGTGCATGAAACCCAGGCCGAACTTTTGTCCCTGAAAGGATCGATCCTGTTTCTGCGCGGGGACGGCTCAGAGCGCCATGAAGTGATGGCCGGGTCCTCTGCCGTCATTGCAACGACCGACCGGGTAACGGCATCCGCCCATAGCGCCGGCCGGGAATGGGACGCCTGGAACCGGGACCGGGATGACCGCTGGGCGCAGCGCATGAACGGCCGGGGAAAATCCGCGGACCATCTGCCCGAGAGCCTCCAGGGTGAGGCTTACGATCTTGAACGAAACGGGCGCTGGGAAACGGTCTACTATGAAGGCGACTACCGCTACTTCTGGCGGCCGTCCTACGTGAGCGTGGGCTGGACCCCCTTTTCCTGCGGGCGCTGGATTGTGTGGCACGGCGAGCATAACTGGGTGCCCTATGAGTCCTTCGGTTACGTGACCCACCATTACGGCAACTGGGTCTATGCCCGCAGCCGCTGGTACTGGGCCCCGCCGGTCAGCCGGTTCAGGGTCCGGGCGCATCTGCCGTATTTCAACATCGGGGTCAGCTGGTACCCGGGACGGGTGGCCTGGCTGAGCGCCGGAATCAATGTGGGCTGGGTGCCGCTTGGGCCGTATGAAACCTATTACAGCTATCGGTACTGGGGACCCCGCTCAAGGGTCCGGATTCATAACCACTACTACAATTACGATTACCACAGATACCGGCATCACCGGCATGCCCGGTTTATCGACCGTGACCGGTTTTACCGGGCGAAAAACTATCACCGGGCAGGACTTCGGAAACTGCGCAGGGGCGAAAAGATCAGAAGGTCTGCCCATGTGCCCGGAAAGATCCGCAACCTCTACCGGCAGGCAAAACGCGACCGGTTCGCCTCCGCAAACCCAAAGTATGTCAAGAAACTGTCAAAGATAGAGAACCGGCGCAAAAAAATTCATGTGCTGAAACGCAACCACCGGGCCGGGGATCAGCGGGTGTCAAAGAAAATTTATCAGGAAAACATAAAGAAATTCAAACAGGGGCGGGTAAACCTGGTCAATAAGCGTAAAAAAGTCGTTAACAACCACAGACTGACCCGGGGAAAGCCCGGTACCGTCCTGGAAAGGTTCCAGCGGAAAAACAGGACCGGGAAAAACAACCGAAATAAAATTGTCAGACCAAATATCAAGAAAAACAGGATCACGACAGCAGGGACTGACCGGCCGGGGAAAAAGATCATCCGAAAGAGCAAAACCAACCGGACCTGGGATCTGAATAAACCGGGCAAAGCATATCAACCGGCCCGAAAAAAGACGATTAAGAAAAACAGGGCTTACCTGTCCCAGGTGAAAAGACCGGACCCGTCCCGAAGCCGGGTGTTAAAGAGCAAAAAAGTCCGCACAAAAAACAAAGATTATCGTTCAAAAACCAGGCGTGTTCAGTCAGAAAATAAAAGCTATCGCTCAAAAATCAAAAAAGTCCGCACAAATAAAAGCACCATTGCAAAGAAAAATAGCCGGAAAAGAGGTCGTTCGGTATATAAAGCAAACAGAAAAAGCAGTAAACGAAACTACAGTAATGTTTTTTCAGGTACAAGAAAGAGCAGCAGCAGAAAGACCACAACCCTTCGGTCGGGCGGGAGGGTAAAACGCAACAGCTTTACCTCGGGCGGCAGAAGCTTCGGCAGCCGCCGGTCGGGTAAATCGGGCGGCCGGACATGGGGGGTGCAGCGCAGCAGAAGGTCGGGCAGGTGAGCAGGGACAAGCGTGTCCCGGTCCAGTGGAGAATTGCTTGAAACCGGGGCCGCAGTGGTATATAACCAACACAGGGAGATTGGATTTTTAGCCATAATAACGCGACAGCCCTGAGAGACCTTATGCTTGATAAGGACCTGATCGAAAAAATCCGCCGGCAGGACCGGGACGCGCTCGATGAGCTGTTTTCGCAGTATATGCAGAAGGCTTTTGCGGTTTCGTTTCAGCTCTGCGGCGGAAACCGGGACCAGGCCCAGGACCTGACCCAGGAGGCGATGCTCAAGGCCATTAAAAACATTCAAAAATTCAGAGGAGAGGCTTCATTTTCCACCTGGCTGTACCGGATCATTTACAATACTTATCTCGACAGCCGGAAAAAACAGCAGCGATGGATGAATATTTTTTCCCCGTGGCGCTGGAAAAAACAGAAAAATGATCCGGATAGAAATATTCCGGAAGAGCCAAGGGATATGGACCGGAACAACAGTCCGCTGCAGGCCCTGCAGGGCAGTGAACTTGGCCAGGCGGTTCAGAAGGCAATCCGGCAGCTTCCGGAAAATCAGCGGATCGTGTTTCAGCTCAAGGTGTTTAACGAAATGACCCTCAAGGAAATCGCGAAGATGATGGGCAGTGCGGAAGGAACGGTCAAGTCCCACCTGTTCCGGGCCACCCGGTCTTTGCAGGAACGTTTGGGTGAATGGGCGTAAAGGAGACCAGGATGAAAGCATGTTCCGATCAAAAAGAAAAACTGATGATGGATGTGTGTGGTGAACTGGGCCCGGATGAGCGGGCCGAACTCGATAGTCACCTGGCCGAATGTGATGCCTGCCGGGCGAAGAAAGACCGGCTTGTCGAACTTTTCCAATCGGCCCGAAGGGAGGGAAAGGCGCCGGCGCTGACAAACGGGCAGGCGCATGCTTTTTCCAGTGATATTCTGCGCAGGCTCCGGACGGAAAAACCCGACCGGAGGACGGGGTTTCGGCTGGCGCCGGCCATGGCCGCGGCCGGCCTGGTGCTTGTGTTTGCCGGGTGGCTGGGCTTGAACAGTTTCAGAACATCTGATAAGGTTGCAGATGTTTCGGAGAATGTCCCGGATACGCAGCTTGTCCCGGAAAACGAGGAACTGCTGGAGAATATGGAGTTTTTTCAGGAAATGGATGAGATTGAAAAACTGGTGAAACTCCTGGATGATTCGGAAAACGGGGGAGTGTCAGATGAAAGGGAGAGCAGGGCGGATGATATCATTGTCCGGGTATAGGCGACAGGTGTCGGTTTTGAGTCATGTTTTTTGCCTGCACAGCCGGCGTCTGCTGATCATGCTTTTTGCTGCGGGGCTGTTGTTTTCGTGGGCGGCGCCTGTTTGTGCCGGTCCGGACAGCGGCAGTTCCAGATATCAAAAAAAGTATTCCTACCCGGAAAAAAGAAAGCTGAAGAAAAAGGCCAGAAAATACCAGTCCATGTCCCCGGCCAGGCGGAAAGAGCTGCAGCGCAACATGGACCGTTTCCATAAACTCCCGCCGGAAAAGCAGCAGACCTACAAGAAGCGCTACAGGCAGTTTCAGCAGCTGCCCCCGGCGGAACAGAAGAAGATCCGGAAAAAGCTGAAAAAGAACCGCCTGACACCCAAAGAAAAAGACGAAATCCGGAAGAAATTCAGGTAAAACTAAATGGTATGTCCCCAGAGCAAATTACTTTTTATTATAGCCTCAAGAGATCGGAAATCACAGCTGAACGGTGCTGGCCGATGAACATAGAAATATAAAATCCAAATTAAAATTTGGAGGAAAAGATGACCCATTTATTTAAATATATTTTATTGTGTACGGTTATTCTCTTTTCAGCGTGTAGCGTCAAGGAACCGCTGCGCCTGGACATAGACAAATTTACCCGGGACCCGGCCTTGTATATTGATAAAGATGTTATTATTACCGCCCCCCTGGAAGATGTTGTCTTGCGATACGATCTATACAAGGGAAAAAAGATCGAGGTTTCCGCGCCGTTTAGCGCCTACGGGACAAGAGGTTTCTGGACATGGTATGTTATGCTGCAAAAAGGGGAAAAGACTCTTCGTTGCTATACCCACTATTATAGATTAAAACCCGCGAATGATGCGATTAACCTGCTCAAAAGAGCAGAGAGTAAAAAAGAGCCGATCACAATCACCGGTTTTTTATATCGGGATGGTCTGGATATTAAAGAAATGGTTTACGACGGTATTTCCGTGGTGCCGGAAAGGTTTGTCCGGAGGGGTTATTACCTGGGATGGTAAATCATGAGCTGTTCAGGTGTCTTCAGCGTATATGCCCGAACGGTTCTTATAATTGTGGCTCTCTTTTCATATAGGTGTTTTTAACTTCCAGAATCATACTTTCATCAACAATTTCAAATCCGAACTTTTGGTAAAACACCACATTTCTTTCCCGGTCTGTTTCCAGATAGGCAACGGCCTGAAGCGCGTCCGCTTCCTCACATCCCCGCCGCATCAGTTTTGCCCCCGCACCTTTTTTCTGATATTCAGGCAGAACCCCCAGGGGGCCAAAATGCCAGTGCGGATATTTCGGGTCATGCCGCGCCCATTCATTGAGCCACTGAAATTTTCGAAACGCAAAGCTGTCTGTCGCGCTGTTGTCATCTGAAACTTTACTGCCGCTGCAGGGCCTCATCCGCATCACCCCAATAATCCGTTCCGCTGATTTTGCCAGGAATATTTTAGACGATTGCTCAGTTAAGATAGCAAAAAACGCGTTTTCTGTGTCGATACGTTCTTTTTCACCCTGTCCCTGATAAACCGCAAGATGGATAGGATTGTCGATCATGGCAAAACTCAGAACCTGTGCAGCTTCCCGGATATCCTCAATATCAGCCGGTTGAATGATAATATCATCCATTTTAGGTCTTTTGGCCTGCATTTATAATAATCTGCAAATGTTTTTTTAATAGCGCTTTCTGTCACTCAATAGCATTAGATTTTTGATTGAACTGACATTCTCTGCCTGGATCCATTTCTTTTTAAACCTGTCCCTGCTGACCAATGTGGTAATCGCAGCCAGCGCTTTAAAGTGGAGCAGCATTTTATCCTGCGTGCCCGCCAGGAGAAACACGGCTTGTACCCTTTTTTCATCTTCGGTAAATTGAATACCTTTTTTACTTCTGACAATCATCAGGAATATTTTATTTGTGCCCTCGATGATAATGTGCGGAATGGCGAGAAAATTTGATATGACCAGGTTGGAAGATTTTTGTATTGTTAAAAATCGGGAGATTATTTCTTCCGGCGAGATCTGGACCTTGTCTGACATGGTCCCCGCAACCGTTTTTATCAGCGTTTCATAGTCAATCGTTTCCTCTATTTCAATCAGGGGCGCATTCTTTATCAGCGCATCAAAACCATCCTGTTCAATATTGTCCCTGTTGATCAAAATTTCTCTTAATTCATTTTCAATAATATTATGGGTTAACCGCTTGTCGGTTATTCGCTTCAATAAATACAGAAGGGCGTACTCATTTTGCTTAAGATTTCTTCCGTAAAAAAGATAAATACAAAGACTGATCAACAGAAAACCCAGGCTGAGCTCAATGGCGGAAAGGCCGAGGTCGATTATAAAAAAAGTAAAGAGAATGATGCACAAAATCTGCAGCCAGGGATAAAGGGGTGCTTTAAAGCTGGGTTTATAATTTGCGATATTGCTTTCCCTCAGGATAATGACCGCAATGTTTGTCAATAAATAGGATGTCAGGATAACGGTTGAGGCGGATTTGACCAGCATCTCAAGGGGTAACAGCAGGGCCAGATAAATTAAAACGCCGGTAATGATGATTGAAATTACCGGTGTTTTTAATTTCTGGTTAATGATGGCTGCTTTATAATGAAACAGACGGTCGCGGCTTAAAGCCAGGGGGTATCTGGATGCAGACATTATTCCGGCATTGGCCGTTGTGAAAAAAGCCAGCAATGAAGCCATAATCACTAAAATATAGCCCGGTGTTCCCATAATTATTTTAGCTGAATCCGCTACCGGCGTTAAAGACTGTTTGAAGGCCGACGGGGCCAGGGTTCCCGTGATGACAAAGGTAATGAGGGTATAAAGAATCGTTACGACGATGACGGAAGAGATCATGCCTAAAGGGATATTTCTCTTGGGATTTATCACTTCTTCAGAAATGGTAGCGACTTTGAGCAGGCCGCCAAACGAGATAAAAATAAATCCGGAAGTAATGATAATGGTATTAACGCCGCCGGTTAAAAAAGGAGAAAAGTAGGAGGGCTGAAGCCTCGTTAAGCCGACACCGATGTACGCAAGCATTAATGCAATCAAAGCTGTGACGAGGATAAATTGAAAAACAACGGCTTCTTTAATGCCGACAATATTGAGAACAACAAAAAAAAGACACAGAAAAAAACCGGAGAAATAGAGGGGATATCCGGTATAGAGATATATTATTTCTGCGATACCGAAAATGGCAAACGCACTTTTCAGCGAAAGGGCAAACCAGCCGAAAAAACCGGAAATGGTTCCCAGAAACGGACCGAATGTTTTATTGATAAAATAATAATCGCCGCCGGCTTTGGGCATGGCGGTTGACAACTCAATAACGCTGAATATTCCCATTAAGCCGAGGATGCCCGCGAGAAAATATGATATAAATACGGCCGGACCGGTTTTCGAAAAGGCTATTCCGGGCAAAATAAATATTCCGGAACTGATCATGGCGCCTGAGGCAATACTGAAAACACCTAAAAATGAAATCCCTTTCTTCAGCATAAAATATCCCTTTAGGAAGGCGGGTCTCGGGTACTATTTTACTGGCATAAAATGACGGCCAATATCCTGAACAATTCAGAGGCAGCAGGAAATCAACATCAGCGACAAAAGTCTTGATTATTACAATACTGAAAAAAATCATATGTTATTTTCGGCCTTGTGAAAAGGAGTTTTTTCAGGTAAGGCGTATCTTGAATCCCGAGCCTGTCGCAGGATGCTTTTCGGGGGCAGGGCGCATCAGACAGGGTGCTCAGATTTTTTCCCAAAATGCCTTGACCGCCGGATGGGTCAGCCGCTTTTTCTGCACACAGATGCCCACGGAATAGGGCTTCGGTTCGGGGGTGATGTCCAGGACCTTCACGTTCCGGTTGATGAAGTTTTTCTCCAGGATCAGCGCGGCCACAATGCCGATTCCCAGCCCCATGCTGACCATGGCCAGGATCGATTCGTTCCCGGCCACCTGGGCGTAGAGATTTGGCTTGATTTTCTTTTTCTTGAACCATGCATCCACCCTTTTGCGGGCCATGCCGCGGGCCGTCGCGATAAGGGGGATTTCATTCCAGGGAATGCTGTTTTGTTTAACCTGCCGGGCATAGGCCCACGGGACGACCGGGGCGACAAACTGCAAATGCAGGTCGGTGATTTTTTTAAACAGCAGCTTGTCCGGAATTTTATCAGGCAGGGCGGCCACGGCAAAATCCGCATCCTCGGATAAGACTTTTCGAATGGCGCTGTCGCTGTCCCCGGTCAGCAGCTTGATGTGGACGTCGGGATGGGTCTTGCGGAACTGCATCAGGAGGTCGGGCAGCACGCCGTAGCTGGCGGTAATGGTGCAGTACATGCTGATTTCGCCAGTCAAATTTTTATTTTTTTGGGCCAAACTGTCCTGGAATGTTTCCCATCTGGCGATGCTTTCTTTGGCATATTGTCTGAAGTTTTGCCCGGTGGCGGTCAGTTTTACCGAACGGTTGTCGCGCTCAAACAGCAGACCGCCCACCCGGTTTTCCAGCCGTTTAATGATCCGGCTTAAGGTCGACGGGCTCACGTGGCAGGCCCTGCTGGTTTTGCCGTAATGGAGGGAATCGGCTAAATGTAAAAATATTTTAAGTGTATCATTATTCATTTTAAAAATGTGGCGGAATCAAGATTTCCCCGTAAACGGGACTTCCACTTTGTTCCAGCAAGGGGGCCAGTGAAAAGCCGAACCCGGAATTATATTTCATATAATGAAATAATATAATGAAAATATATCACTTTACGGGTAATAATTCAATGCTATAATCTTTAAAAAAATTTATATAAGGTAGATATCATGCCAATGACAATCGTAGAAAAGATTATGGCGAAACATGCCGGACTGGATTCGGTCAAGCCCGGTCAGCTGATCGAGGCAAAGGTAGACAAGGTTCTGGCCAATGACATTACCGCGCCGATCGCCATCAACCAGATGCGTGAATCCGGGGTCAAGCAGGTCTTTGACAGAGACCGGGTGATCCTGGTGCCGGACCATTTCGCGCCCAACAAGGATATTGCTTCCGCCGAACAGTGCAAAATACTGCGGGACTTTTCACGCGAACAGAACCTGACCCACTATTTTGAAGTGGGCCGAATGGGAATCGAGCACGCGCTTCTTCCCGAACAGGGGCTGGTGCTGCCGGGCGAGATTATCATCGGTGCGGACAGCCATACCTGTACCCACGGTGCGCTGGGCGCCTTTGCCACTGGCGTGGGCAGCACCGATGTGGCTGCCGCCATGATATCGGGCGAATCCTGGTTCAAGGTGCCGGAGACCATGAAGTTCATGTTTAACGGAAAACTGAACAAATGGGTGTCCGGCAAGGACCTGATCCTGTACCTGATCGGCCGGATCGGGGTGGACGGTGCCCTGTACAAGGCCATGGAATTTGCCGGCAGCACCATTGATGAGCTGTCCGTGGAGGGCCGGCTGACCATTGCGAACATGGTGATCGAGGCCGGCGGCAAGTGCGGGATTTTCAATCCGGATCCCAAAACCCTGGATTTTGTCACATCAACAACAGAGGCAGACTTAAGCCCGCTTTACAGTGATCCGGATGCGGCCTATGCCGAGGTCATCGAGTACGATGCGGCGGAGATCGAGCCCCAGGTGTCCTTTCCCCACTCCCCGGCCAACACCCGGTCCATCGGCAATGTGGGGCAGGTGGTGATCCAGCAGTCGGTGATCGGTTCCTGCACCAACGGCCGGATTGAAGATCTGCGTGTTGCGGCCGAGGTGCTGAAGGGGCGGAAGGTGCATCGGGATGTGCGACTCATTATTTTTCCGGCCACCCAGCAGATCTATCTCCAGGCCATGGCAGAGGGGCTGATCGAGACTTTTATCAAGTCCGAGGCCGTGGTCAGTACCCCCACCTGCGGGCCCTGTCTGGGCGGTCACATGGGGATTCTGGCCAGAGGTGAGCGGGCCATTGCCACCACCAACCGCAATTTTGTGGGCAGAATGGGCCATCCGGAAAGTGAAGTCTATCTTTCCAACCCGGCCATTGCGGCCGCTTCGGCGGTTCTGGGTAAAATTGGGTCACCGGAGGAGCTTTAAAGCAAAGCGCAAGGCGCATCTGCCTTCGCTAAAGCTACGGCAAGACAGGTAGCGCATGGCGGTGACTATTGACGAAAATTGCTTTAGCAATCTTATAACGCAGTTCTCAGTGATCTCTGAGCGATCTGCGAGATAGAATGTCTTTGGCTTTGCAGTGCATCCTAAACTCCGTGTCTTCTGTGGTGAATTGGAGTTTAAATATTAACCATTAATAGGTTTATGATTATGGAAGCAAAAGGAAGAATCTGGAAGTTCGGCAATGACATCAATACGGATGAAATCATTCCGGCAAGATACCTGAATACTTCGGATCCGGAGGAGCTGGCCAGGCACTGCATGGAAGATGCGGATCCGGAATTTCCGAACAAGGTTCAAAAAGGCGACATTATTGTGGCCGGTTCCAATTTCGGCTGCGGTTCATCCCGGGAACATGCGCCCATTGCGTTGAAGGCTGCCGGTGTGGCCTGTGTCATTGCGGGCAGTTTTGCCCGGATTTTTTATCGCAATTCATTCAACATGGGGCTGCCGATCCTGGAATGTGCGGATGCCTTTGGCCGGGTAGAAGAAGGGGATGTGATCGATGTGTCCCTGGACACGGGCGTGATTACCTTTGAAAATGATAACAGCACGCTTCAGGCCGAGCCGGTGCCCGAATTCATGCAGGCCCTGATCAAAGAGGGCGGACTGATGAATTATGTGGCAAAAAAGGTGAAAGGCTAGGTCATTGAAAAATATTTAACCGCCCACTACGTTCAAGGCGCAGAGGGCGCGAAGAAAGGCAGGGGTTAAAAAATAACCGGCCCGTTTCTTTGCCTGCTGCGGTGAATCAAGTAATTAAATAAAATATTAAAAATCATGAAAGGATTTTGATGATGCATAAAATAGCGGTGATCCCCGGTGACGGGACCGGACCCGAGGTGGTCAATGAAGGATTGAAAGTGCTTGCAGCGGTGGCTCAGAAAAAGGGTTTCAAATACGAATTGACAAATTATGACCTGGGCGGGGAACGGTACAAAAAGACCGGTGACCTTCTGCCCGATTCCGTGGTGGCGGAACTCAGACAGTTCCATGCCATTTATCTGGGCGCGATCGGTCATCCCGATGTAAAACCGGGAATTCTCGAAAAGGGAATTCTTTTAAAGATGCGCTTTGACCTGGATCTCTATATCAACCTGCGTCCGGTAAAACTTTTCAAGGGGGTGGAGACCCCGATTAAAGACAAGGGGCCCGAAGATATTGATTACGTGGTGGTCCGGGAAAATACCGAGGGCCTGTATACCGGGTCCGGCGGATTTCTCAAAAAGGGCACTCCGGATGAAGTGGCGATCCAGGAATCGATCAATACCCGCAAGGGCGTGGAACGCTGCCTGCGGTTTGCCTTTGAATTCTGTAAAAAGAGAAACAAGGATAACAAACTGACCCTGTGCGGGAAGACCAATGTTTTGACTTACGGGTTTGACCTGTGGCAGCGCGCCTATAACGAAATTGCCGAAGAGTATCCCGGCATTGAGCGGGATTACGCCCATGTGGATGCGATCTGCATGTGGATGGTCAAGAATCCGGAATGGTTTGACGTGATTGTCACCGATAACATGTTCGGCGATATTATTACCGACCTGGCCGCCATGACCCAGGGCGGGGTCGGGGTGGCCGCCGGCGGCAACATCAATCCCGACGGCGTATCCATGTTCGAGCCCATGGGCGGTTCCGCACCCAGGTATACGGGCCAGAATGTGATCAATCCCATTGCCGCCATTGCCGCATTGCAGATGATGCTTTCCTTCCTGGGGGAAGATGACGCGGCCGACCTGGTCGAACAGGCCATTCAGAAGGTGGTCAGCGAGGATATGCGGAGCATGGCCGCCGGAAGAATGGGTCTGTCCACGTCCGAGGTGGGCGATAAACTGGCGGCGTTTATTGACCAAAGCTAGAGCGGTTATCTGAATACTGACGGTGTATAATAAGTATGGAGTTTAATAGGGACAGCGCCTATTTATAAATAGGCGCTGTCCCTATTAAGTAAGCAAGGTCCGTTGCACATAGCGGTGCACTTACCCGAGCCTTATTCGACATCAACAGGATATCTTTTGGTAGATTGCGCTACTTCGTTCCCTGGAAGGTTTTGACCTGGGCATTGGTGCCGATGGCCACCAGGGTGTCGCCCGCCTGAATGACGGTGTTCGGGTCGGGCTGAAGATTGAAACTGCCGTCATGATTAAGGATGGCCACGACCGTCATTCGGGCGTTTTCCTTTATTCGTGATTCCACGATGGTTTTTCCCGCGTACAGGGAATTTTCGGGTACCGGAATTTCCTGCAGGTTGTATTCCATGGTACCGCCGTGGCTGATCCGGTCGAGAAAATCACTGGCGACCGGTTTGGTTGCCCAGGCCGCCATGCGCTTCCCGGAGATGAGCGACGGGGAGATGACGTGGCTGGCGCCGGCAATCAGGAGTTTTCTTTCGGTGTCGGCGGTACTGGCACGTGAAACAATGAGAAATTCCCTGTTCAGGGAACGGGCGGACAGGGTAATATAGACATTGGAGACATCGGAGTCCGAACAGGCAATCAGTCCCTTCGCCGTTGTGATTCCCGCTTCCTGCAGGGTTTCGTCCGAGGTGGCATCCCCGATAATATGCAGGATGTTCTCGGTTTCATACAGGTCAGAGAGTTCCGTATTGTTGTCAATGACCACGTACTGAATGCCGGCGGCGTCAAATTCACTGCCCACCTGGCGGCCGACCCGGCCGAAACCGCAGATGATAAAATGATCTTTCAGAGCTCTGATCTTTTTTTTCATTTTTCTTCTCCTTCTGATGCCGAGGATCTGTCCCTCGACAATGACCTCAATGACCTGTCCTGCCAGGTATACCGCGGCGCCCACACCGGTGACAATCATGAAAATGGTGAATATTCTGCCTTCCTCGGACATGGGCTGGACTTCCTGGAATCCCACGGTAAACAGCGTAATGACCACCATGTAAACAGAATCCAGCAGAGACCACCCCTCAATGATGCTGTAGCCGAAGATGCCGACATCCACGATGGCTAAAAAGAGAATTGCAGGCAGGACCAGCTTTTTAAAGGGATTCAATGCGTAGCGTTCCTTTTTAGATTAATCCGGATGAACCAGTTACAGTAATACAAAATATTTGGCGCAAAGTAAAGCCCGAAGGATGGTTCAATGAATGCCAAACCCCAAATTAAAAATGTGGGGATAAAGAATGTCAAAGTTCAAATTAAAAATGCCAAATGAAATCCAAAATCCCAATGTGATGCTCCCGCCTGCAAGGCGTGGCTTCCCGGTAATTTAATTTGATATCATGTTTTGTATCGCTCTATGCCGCCCATAGGACGGGGCTTCCGCGAAACACGCCGGCCAAATATTTGAGTTTTGACATTTGACATTCACTTGACATTTGGTTTTTATCCTTTTTCATTCACGCCGTTTAGAATATCCCGGACGGCGGAAAACTCAGGTCGATGATCACTTCCGGCGGAATGCCGGCGCCGAGCCCCATTTTTACGGCCGGGTCCTTGATGGCGAGATATTCCAGCCATTTTCCGTTTCTTTTCAGTTTCTGGCGCATGTCCGATTCAGTGAAAGACGTGTCTTTCCTGCGGGCGAGAATTTCCAGGTATTTTTCAAAAAAGGCGTGGTATGCGGTAATGAACAGATCAAGACCGGTATTGTCCAGGTGCATGAGTTTGCAGCCGACATTTGCTGCCAGGGGGCTGTCCCAGTGGGCCATGTTGTAATGGTCGGTCAGTCCTGCGCGCATTTTGTCCCGGTCCTGCTTGAAGGTATCCGCAACGCGGTCCATCACCGTTTTCATGCCGTCGATGTCTTCACGGATTTCGACGGCCGGGAAAAGGTCCATATTCATGTGGTAGGGACCGTTTCCGGCAAGGGACCATTCCGTGTTGAAATGACCGATGGGGCAGTTGGGGTTTTCCGGAAAAATTTCCATCTGGAAGACCATGTAGTCCTGGGGCTTGTCCGCTTCAGGGGTTACCACCTGGTTCATCACCAGGTGGGTCACGGCCGCCTTTTCCAGGGCGCCGCCGCGGATGACAGCGACATGCGCATCGCCGACCTTGAACGGGGTGGTTGTCCGGACGCACTTTCCGGTTCCGGAGGCAGTGAGAAGTTCATTGATGACCTTTTCTTTGGTGTCGTTGACAAAGGATACGATTTTCATTTGTCCTCCGTTAAAAACTGTTATTGGTTAACTGTTTTAGTGTCATGCTCAGGGTTTGTTGCCAAACAAAACTGTAAGAACATTGAACATCGAACGTTTAACATCGAATTTTGAATGTAATGCTGATTAAAACGGTGTCCATTCAAAGTTGGATGTTCGACGTTCAAAGACCTTGACCCCTTGAACCTTGTTCCCTTGATTTCTTTATTATATATGTGTCGGTTTATTCCACCCATATCGGGCTGGACCAGGCCAGATGATAGTCCTGCTGGACCACCCGCAGGTAGTAGTAATCCCCGGACGAAGGATATCGGTCGATAAGGGTTGCCGAAAAAGAAGGGGCGGTCCAGGACCAGTGCCTGATGCTTTTCCCGTTCTTGATGATTTCGACAAGTTTGAGCCTGTCCGTTCCGGTGATTCCGAAGTCAATGTGAACGGGCGTCCGTGGTTCTGTTTGAATGGTTCCTCCCATCATATGACCGTTTATCCTGAAGTCAAGAATGATGCGCTTTCCGGAAGTGCCGTAAACCCGGCGTTTTTTCAGGGCCTCCCAGACTGCGTCGCGGGTCAGTGTTTTTGCGTATACAGCCACCAGGCCGCCGGTCGGCGAAGAAGGATCGCCCATGCCCGGATGGCCGTTATGCGTATCGCCGGAGGCGATGATTCCCAGCCGGTAGCCGCGATCGAGGGCATCCCGGACAAAGGCACCCGGTTGCGGTTTGTATATGCCGCGGGGCGCGTCAGCGGTCTCGGAGTTGCCGTGGATGGAACAGATTTCGGCCAGAAAAGTGAACTCGGGATTGTAGTAGTTCCAGTCGGTACCGATGGGGCCGCCGCCCGGATGATGGGGGACCGTGATGGCCCGGCAGCCTGCCAGCGCTTGCCATAATTTGTCCGGATTGTCGTACTGCGGATTGGCGGAGCTGAACAGGGGGGCGGGTTCTCCCTTGAAAAGGACATGCATATGGCCGGAGGTCCAGTTGGTGTATTCATATCCGGGAAAAGTAATAAAACGGCCCGGGCGGTTGTGTGTTTCTGTTTCCTTTTTAATGAATTCCCAGATTTCGGGATGGTTGTCCAGGCGGTCAAACCCCCAGGCATCGTGGTCGGTGAGGGCGGTCATGTCCAGCCCCGAGGCAAACCGGGCATAGGTAAAGTAATCCGCTGCCGTGCCGGTGCCGTCGCTGAGGCGGGAGTGGCCGTGAATATCTCCCCAGTAGAGATTAAACCGGGGCGGTGTTTTTGTGGAGACAACAGGGTTTGATTTTCCACCGAGGGTATTGTTTTTGCCGGTGGCGGTGAGGACAAAGGTCCCGGTTTTTCGTGTGGAACATACAAACAGACAGCTGTTGTTATCAAAGTCGCCCGGGGAGCAGGAAATCCCTTCCGGAGAAGAGGTCAGCATAATTTTGTCCCTGAACGCTCTGTTCCAGTTATGTCCGTGATCCACGGCGGCCACCCGGACGGAAAAAGACCGGCCGGAAACCACTTGTGAAGGCGCTGTGACCTTGAACCCCGCAGCCGGTCCGGGAAGGATATCGATCCGGGGATGGTCTGCGATCGGGGTGAAATAACCGTCCCCGTTGCCGTCAACCTTGATATAGAATCTTTCTTTCTTTTCCGCATAAATATCTGTCCGGGCGCCGGCAGCGCCGGCGCCGTAAACCAGGTGAACCTGCTGCCCCGGATAAAGGGGAGCATTGTTGAACCGTGTCAGGACATACTTGTTTGCGCTGTTGATTTGAATATCCGGTTTAAGGGATTTGTCCGAACAGCTGACGGATATGTATCCCGGTCTATCCGGCACCGTGTTCTGGGGCGGAGACCAGCCCCAGAACGGGGGAATATGGAATACCACGCCGCCGCCCTTTGAAATTCCGGTTTCGGAAGCAGTATAGGTGACGGTCCAGGTATGGTAGGAACCGGCCTGGACAGGATTATCGGGTATGACGGATGCACGGCCCGATCCGTCCTGACCGGGCGCGGAAAGCAGGGGGACCTTTGACGACGTGCAGGCCAGAACCGAAAAAATCACCAGATTTACAAAAAGGGGGCCCAGTTTCATGCTGACCTCAAAGCCTGTGCTTGTGCCGTCGCCACGGGGAAAGGAGCGAAAAAGCACGCGTGAAGATTATATCAGGGAGACGGCTTTTCGGATTCTTTCAACCGTTTTGTTTTTACCGATGGCGGTAATGATTTCAAAAAGTCCGGGACCGGCGCTCTGGCCGGTGACGGCCGTCCGGACCGCGTTGATGATCAATCCGGGTTTTATGCCGTTTTTTTCGCAGAACGCGCGCATGATATTTTCGGTGTTTTCAATATCAAAACATTTTGCTTTTTCCAGCCGGTCGGCCAGTTCCGGCAGGTAGTCCCTCAGGTTTTCGTCCTTTTTCAGGTTTTTCCTGACCGCCTTTTCTTCAAAAGGAAACGTGTCGGAAAAATAGGGCCGGCCTTTTTCCGAGAAGTCTTTCAGGGTGTGAAGGCGGGTGCGGATCAGGGCCAGGGTCTGTTCAAACCATTCCCGTTGATCCGAATCATAGCTTTCTTTCCACAGGCCGGAAGATTTCAGTTCTTCCCGCACAAAAGGAATTAGCTCGGCGATGGCAAGAGAACTGATGTAGCGGGCGTTCATGGAAACGGCTTTGGGGTCGGTCCAGTTCTTCTGATCCCCGGGGGTGTAGTTGAAAACCGCGTTGTGGCGGGCAATCCCTTTGAGGGTAAAGGCCCGGATCAATTCTTCCCGGGTAAAGAACTCCCGGTCATCGGGATTGGACCAGCCCAGCAGCAGCAGAAAATTACACAGGGCCCAGGGCAGAAAACCTTTTTCCCGGTAATAGGCAACCGTTACCACTTCACCGTGTTTTCTTTTCGAGATTTTTGCTTTTTTGGTATCCAGGGTCAGGGAGATATGGGCGAACTCCGGCGGCGGGTATTCCAGGGCCCGGTAAATCAGGATCTGTTTGGGGGTGTTGCCCAGGCCGTCCTGTCCCCGGATCACGTGGGTTATGCCGTCCATATGGTCGTCGACGCAGTTGCTCAGGACAAACAGCGGACTGCCGTCGGATCGCAGAATGACGAAGTCCTCCAGGTCCCGGTACTGTTTTTCGATCCGGCCGTAAACCGTATCCTCAAAAGTGACGCTGCCGTCCGTATCCGGGGTTTTGAAACGGACCACGCAGGGCAGGCCCCGGGCCTCCTTCTCCCGGATTTGTTCGGAGGTGAGGTCCCGGCATCCGCCGATGTCCTTGAAGGGCCTGTTTTCCGCCTGGGCTTTTTTCTTCTTGCGGTCCAGTTCTTCCCTGGTGCAGAAGCATTTGTAGGCATGGCCGCTGTCAAGGAGGGCCTGGGCGGCGGCCTTGTGCTGCTCGATCCTTTCGGACTGGAAAAAAGGGCCCTCGTCCCAGTCCAGGCCCATCCAGGTGAGGCCGTCGAGAATTTCCTGGATGGATTCCCGGGTGGATCTTTCCGCGTCGGTATCTTCGACGCGTAAAATGAATTTTCCGTTGTTCTGTCTGGCAAAAAGCCAGTTGTAAAGGGCTGTTCTTGCGCCGCCGATGTGCAGATAACCGGTGGGGGACGGCGCGAATCTGACTCTGACCTGGGACATATTGATCTGTTCCTTATGTAAAGATTTGGCGGATAATCGGTTTGATGATTTTCAGTTTTATCCTGCTGAAAGGATATCAGTGGCCAATGTTTTAAGATTTATGAACGTCCAACATCGAACGTTGAACATCCAATTCTGAATAAAACCATATTTCTGTCAGCCATTTATCATTCGACGTTGAGCGTTCGATGTTCAATGTTCTAGATA
>Ga0272441_10000767_pt1 | contig 71353 bp, 68 predicted proteins | sample SSMProp6N_FD_193582 | JGI IMG/M metagenome (GOLD analysis project Ga0272441, IMG submission 193582) | Marine sediment archaeal communities from Little Sippewissett salt marsh, Falmouth, MA, United States - SSM-Prop-6N | ecosystem: Environmental > Aquatic > Marine > Wetlands > Sediment ...
CCAACGAGATCCACAGTGTAGGGTTTCGCGTTGCCTCCGTCCCTGAGCCGGCTACCCTTGCCCTGCTGGCCCTGATCGGCTTTGTTTTAAGAAGAAGAAAAATCAAAAATCCTATACAATAAGAGCGGCAGTTCTCTGCGCTAGGTTTTTTTTATTGCCTTAAGGAGTAGAGTGAGATACGAGAGAGAAAGAAAAGGAGAGATTTAGAGGGGGAGAAAATGGAGAGAATATAATGAGTCGGGTAAATTATCCCAGAATAGGTTTCTTTTTAATTTACTTATTGCTGTTTATTAACAGTTTAACCTTGGCCTATGATTACCCAGTTGTAGTCGATTTAGGGGCTTATGGTTTTCAGAACAACGAATCCTTAGCAATTAATGATTTAGGTCAGGTTATCGGTTTGGGTGATCAGGAAGCCTTACTATACGACCATGGCAATATAACACATATATCTGGCTTTGAATCTGTTTCAGGCAGTTGGCCTGTTATAGCCATAAACAACAATACACAAATCGCGGGCTTGATGGATGGAGGATTCGTCCATATTTGGGAAAACGGCACGGCAATAAAGTTGGCGGTACAACCAAATACTACATTAACAGTCGCTTCTTCTATAAACAATAGCGCGGTAGTAGCTGGTTGGACATATAGAAGTGTTGGAATTCCCTATACTGCATGTGTGTGGGAAAATGATAATGTAACCGACTTAGGTAGCCCCGATGGTTCTAGTGTTGCCAATGGCATAAATGACTTAGGACAAGTTGTTGGAAGTTATGGCGATGGTTATGCTTATCTCTATGAGACCGGTGTCTGGACTTTTTTAAATAATTGGACTCCCGCTAATCAAGGGTGGGATGCAAGCCGAAATGCCTGGGATATAAATAATAATGGCAAAATCGCAGGTTCAGCTTACAAAGATAGCGTACTTCACGCCTGTGTTTGGGATAACGGCACTATAACGGATTTGGGTGTTGGTGAAGCCTTTGCAATAAATGACTTGGGGCAAGCTGTTGGCATAGGTCCTGGATATGGAATATTGTACGATAACGGCATAACTTATAATTTGAATGATTTAGTAGACCCTGGTCTTGGTTGGACATTGGGTGTTGCTTATGACATTAATAATTCTGGTTGGATTGTTGGCCTTGGAACAAATCCTTCAGGGCAAAATAGTGCTTATTTGTTAATTCCAGAACCGACCTCCCTTACCATCTTGGCTTTGGGCGGCTTGTGCTTTCTTAGACGCGTGCATAAAAGATAAATGGGAGAATAAAAATGTTAAGATTAATTCAAATCTTAATAATGTTTGTTGGTGTATTTTGCCTCTCAGCCTTTTCTTGGGGTGATGTATTTACCGTCGATGATGATGGACCAGCTAACTTTAGCACTATTCAGGCGGCGATAAATAACTGTGGAAGTAATGACACCATCATAGTTGCCCAAGGAATATACTTAGAAAACATCAATTTCCTTGGCAAAAACATCACTCTCACCGGCAGCAATCCCTATTCACCCAGTGTGATAGCCAACACAATTATCAACGGCGGGGGAAACGGCAGTACTGTCTATTTTAACGGAAGTGAAAACTCCAACTGCACTCTTACTGGTTTTACAATTACGGGAGGTAGTGGCACAATAGCCGACGGCATACACGGAATGGTAAATCGAGGGGGTGGAATTTTGGGAGGTTCAAATACTGCAAACACACATGCAACCATAAGCAAATGTTTAATAACAGGTAATGAAGCTGTCAGAGGTGGCGGTTTGGCCTTTTTCTCCGGTAGAATCGAAGATTCTGTAATAAGTAATAATAATTCTTCAGATTCTGCCCCTCCCGGCGGAGGTGGTGGCTTTGCCGATTGCGCTAGTCCAAACATATACAGTTGCGTAATTAGTGGTAACAATGCAGGGTATGCTGGCGGAGGTTTAAATGATAGTGGTGGGACAATATTTAATAGCCTCATAGTCGATAACCAGGCTGGATTTGCCGGAGGGGGCATTAACCAAGGAGGTGGTCGGGATTCGACAATTATCAATTGTACGTTCATGGAAAATACTGCTCAGAGCGGTTCCGCCATTTATAATGCCACTCCTGCAACCAGCATTACCAATAGTATTATTTGGGATACTACTACTGTTGACCTTTTTGGCAATGCTTCACCGACAATAGAGTATTCGTGTATAAAAGGTGATTATCTAGGAACTGGTAATATAGACGCTGCCCCACTTTTCGTTTCAGGTCCATTTGGGGATTACTATCTCAGCCAAATTGCTTCAGGACAATTGTTAACTAGCCCATGCGTGGACTCCGGTAATCAATTGGCTTCTTTGCTTAATTTAGATCAGTTCACTACTCGCACAGATAGCTTGTTAGACATGGGTATTGTGGATATGGGTTACCACTACATTCCTGAACCCCTTACACTTTCCCTGCTGGCCTTAGGTGGATTGGTCCTGCGGCGAAGAAAAAGAAACTCCCAATCGTAATCGAACGAAGGGGAGAAAACAGTTGGGGAAGTTGATGCGTTCCGCATCGCTTCCCCAGCTTATTTTGAGAGAAAGCGTTTGGAACGGTGATGGGCTGTTTAGTTGTCAAAATTACCTCTCTTGCCAACTGGGGTATTTGTGTTTGTTGGAAAATTGGGTAGTGGATCACTTTGAAAAAAGATGCAAAAATTAGGCTTGGCGCACGTTTTTTGACAAGTTAATATGGGTTTTTCCAATGTGGGCACAACAGGGAAATCGCTAGGAAATAAGTAGGATTTAATTTGACCTAAGCCCATTAACAGTGTATAGTTATAGTATGCCTAAGCGCTCAAGTAAGAAGAAAAACGACCTCAATACGCTTGCTAAGTCCATTGTAGATCAGACGATAGAGGAGAACCAGGAAGAAATTGCCGATATAATATCTGAGGCCCAAGCAGAGGGGAAAAACCCCGCTGCGGTGATGTTAGGCAGGATGGGTGGCCTGAAAGGTGGTAAGGCTAGGGCTGCCAAGTTATCAGCCAAAAAGAGGTCGGAAATTGCTAAGAAGGCAGCGAAGGCTAGGTGGGAAGCAAAAAAAGGTGGGCTAGAATAATGACGGTATGTATTGCAGCAATTTGTGAGAACGAAAAAGCGGTTGTAATCGCTAGTGACCGTATGGTGACGAGCCATTATTGGTCCATAGAATTTGAGCACCCTACATCTAATAAGATAACACCGATAGCATGTGTTCCATGTGTAGCATTAACGGCCGGAGACGCACTTGCCCATACAGAGCTATTCGGTGATGTTCAAAGTAAATTATCTACAATGAACATCTCGGATATGGAAACCGTAGTGGAGACCATAAAGGACTCTTATCAAAAAATCAGGAAAAAACGAATTGTAGAGTTGTATTTAGCGCCAAGGGCATTTGCAAATTTTGGAGAATTTTATCAAGCACAAAGACATATACTTCACGATTTAGCGTGTCTGATTCAGAAACAGATAGATGAGCATAATTACGGCCTAGAGATATTAATTGCAGGCATGAGTGATAATTGTGCACATATACACTTTATTTGTAATCCAGGCACTTCGCAGTGCTATGATGCGATTAACTTTAACGCAATTGGTTCTGGTTCACCGCATGCGATAAGCACACTCATAGCCAGAGATTGTCATTCAGGATTAAGCCTAGCGGAAACCATAATGGTTGTATTTGATGCGAAACGAGTAGCCGAAAAAGCCCCTGGCGTTGGACGCGCAATTGATATGGCCGTAATATCAAAGGGTAATATTGTTCAATTTAAAGAAGAACATATTAGACATTTGGATACTGAGCATAAAAAGTATATATCTGGAAATAAATGGAATTTAAACATAATCACGGATGGCTTAAGCATTGACCGCACGGAAGTTAATGAACAAGTAGAGGAGATACGGGCCAATGGAACAGAAAAAAAATAAACTTATGTTGCCCAATAATCAGGAAAACGATACAGCCACGCTAGATGAGTATAAACAAAAGGCCGAAGAGGCTACTAGGAAATATCGACTTGGCGCGCAACAGATTGGCATTTGCCGCCCCGTCCCACAACCTCACATTCCGGAAAAGAACGAATTTCCAAAACTTTCTCCATAATACGCTTGACCGCTCAAGCATAATGGGGTACTCAAGCTATTACAGCTCCAGTCCCCCCAGTAATCCCACCGGCCCTGCCAGTGGCAGCTATCGTGTTATTCGCGGCGGTGGTTGCGACACAGCATACCACTGTCGGATTGCAGACCGCAATTTCGGTCTCCCAGAAAACAGGTACGGTAGTGTCGGTTTTCGTATTGTCCTAGACTTCTAGCGGTTTGCTGTTTGCCCTTTGGGCTTTCGAGTTGCTTCAGTAGCGCAAGGAGTTTTACAAGCCATCCAGCAGTTTTTGGAAACCGTTCAACGCGCGCACGCACGCGACTATGGCTGGTCAAGAAACCTGCTATCCGAAACCGTCCAACGCGCGCGTGCGCGTGCGCGCGCGAGGAAAGGTTTTTTCTCCTAATATTCGGCGTCATTTTGGCGTCATTCGTAGTCGGGTGTGGGTAATGAGCCAGTAGGTAGGTTGTAGGGTGGTAGTAGGGAATTGTTTTTGACGCCCGAAAAACGCACATAAATATATGAAGGGCGAGCACTTAAAAGCAGAAGACGTTCCTTACAAGCAGGAGGTCAGAGGTTCAAGTCCTCTACCGCCCATTTTCATAACCTTCTACTTCTAAAGCGCTTGCCCTTCTGTTCAACATTATTCAACACCTCCAATTTAGTTTGAAATAGTCTCCGGCGTCACTCCAGCGTCACTCTTGTTTGACTCATCCTGTTGAGATGAATCTATGAGTTGCTGAATGACCCGTGCGGCTTTAGCCTGATGTTCAGCATCGAGTTGGGTGTAAAACTCCTGAGTAGTCTGAATGGAACTATGTCCCATCAGTTCTTTCACGACATGCATGGGTAGATTGTCAGCCCAGTTCTGCCCGCAACTTTTCCGCAAGGTATGGATGGTGAGTTTTGCAATCGGTTTTATCCCTGCTCGCCGAAAATGGGACTTAAAGTCTCGCAAGACATTATTGACCATATACTGGTTTCTCCAAGGTTGGCCCTTTTTGCGCAGGTTCTGCCACTTTGCTTTAACCAGCTCGAACCGTCCCTGAGAAAGAAGTATATATGGAACTCCCTCCGGCGCTTGGGCTTGCCACTTGGTCAAGACATCAATCGTATGCTGGGGGAGCGGTATCTGGCGAATTTCATGGTCTTTGATATGAAAGGGAGGCAGATCCACCGTGGACTCTCTGTTAGAGATAATCAGTCGGTTTTGCTCAAAATCAACATCGCTCCACATCAGAGAGAATAATTCACCCATTCGACAACCAGAAGTGTAAGCAAGGGCATAAAAGGCTTTCCACCGGAACGAGGGAGCTACTTCAAGTAATGCTTGATATTCTTTGACGGTAACTCTATGCCAACGTGTGGTACCCTGCTTTTTCCGTCGCAAATGTCCAAAGGGATTTGATGGGAGTAATTTCCACTCCACCGCTGTCCCAAAAATGGTCTTACAGTGGCGTTTAATCTGCTCAATAGTCCAGCCGGACAGTGGTTCCCCTTCATGCTTGTCGGCTACGCTCTTTTGCTGAGATACAAAAACTGCTGCCTGTTTGGGAGTAACATCCTTTAGGAACAGGGTTTTACCAAAATACCCTTCAAGCCGTTTTACGGTTTGAAGATACAAATCATAGGTAGCTGGTTGCAACTCCGTTTTCCGGGATTTGAGCCAGTCCTTGCAAAATGCACCCAAAGTTACCCTGTCTGCTTTATCACGCGGGTTGCCATCATTTAGTTCCTGGGCTTTTTGAATCTGAAATTTCTCGGCCACAGCCTTTAATCTGAATGCCTTACTGTAGCGTCTTTGCTTCCCGCTGGTCGGGTCAATATCCCCGAACCAGCGCACAATCCAGGGGTTTTGCTTGCGTGGGTCCCTGTACAAACCGACTTTTTCCTTAGCCATAATAGAACCTCCATCTGCGCAAGGTCAACCACCCGGCGGTAGCCCGCAAATTCAACGAAGAATTGGCAGACCGAGCAGTTGACCAAATATCACAGAAAATATTCACTTTTTACTGTTTGGGATTTTGTTAAATCCACGGGCTACTATAGTAATTCTAGCACAAAAAACGCTTATTGCAAGTACAAAATGACGCCTCGCAGTGACGCCCAAGCCCCTTAAAATTTGCAACTTCATTAAATATAAAACCTTAAAGCTCAATGACCTCCTGCCTGAGAATCAGGATGTCCGGTCTGTCAACCGCTCCAGAAACTTCATCAGTTCCGACCTCATGTAAAACAATTTCCGGCCTACACGGGTGGCCTGTAAGAATTTTTTGCTTCTGTAGTATTCTAAGGTCTTCAAAGGATTACCTGGCCCATCAATATCCAAACGCAAAAATTGTATGGCTTCTTCCGGAGTTAACAGTTCAGGGCAGGGCCGCCACATACCATCTTTTCCAGGTAAAATTGCAATTGGAGTCAATTTTTGGGTGTCATTCATTATTATTTTTACTTGATATATCAACAGTTGCCTGATTTAGATTCAGTGCAATGTGGTTCTACACTTTTTTCTACGCCCATCTCGTACAACTCATCTGCCTTTTTCTTAATCTCCCAATTCTGTCGCTGCCGGGACTTTATCATCCTACGCAAATGCGGCTTCATCTGAGGGTGAGACCTTCGTTCTATTAACATTAGACTGATAATATCCTCGTTGATGATTTCGCCTCGGCTCTCATAATCCTCCAGTTTGTCCTTAAATTTTTGGAGCAATTTTTCCCCGTCTCTGGACCTGCCTGAAACGTTAATCAAAATCTGCAATATCCGTCTTCTATACGAAGCACAGTGGCGAAATATCAGGTCTAATTTAGCAATGTTCCGCTGCTCCTGGATGAGGCCCCTGTTGAAATCCTGGTCATTAAGCAACCTGTAAATGGTAGTACGCGAAATCGAAAGCTGCCTCGCGGTTTCACTAACTGTCATGCCGACAGCTAAACAAAATAGAACAGCCCGCTGACGCGAAGTTAGAGACTTTAAGATCGAATTTTTAAGGCGAATCTTGTTCATATTTGTTCACTTTATCCTCAAGAACGTAGAAGAATTAGTACATGTTTCATAAAACAGTTGGAAACAGGGTGCCAATGAATGATATTTTTATCTTTCTATTTTGTTTCTTTTGCTCATAACTTATTTAATCCTTCATGCTTAGGATGCTCAGCTATTTTTTAGCTTTTCTTTCCTATATTTATCACTCGGGTCGGGCTCAAAAACGTAGGCATTAACAAGCACGTACAAAGGCTTATCCTCGATAAAGATTTTTGTCCTCGTATTTCTGCCGCTTGAAGCAACCAATTTTGTCTTGCCAGACCTGGAGAGCCGAAAAGGATTGAACATCGGCAACTCGATTATTAGCAAATCATCTTGAATATATACTTCCATTTGAATTTCCTGCTTGATGACCTTTCTGTTATGAAATATTCCAATCTACCCTAAACAAGCATTTTAGTATTCTGTGGTTCGCTTGACATAGATGCGCTAGGAAGGATGGTATATCTATAGAATGTGTTAGATTTGTGCGCATAAAAGGAAAATAGTTGAATTTTTGGGTAACGTGAGACAACTGTTTATAAATAAAGCAATTATATAAAAAACCACGCCAAAACAATGCGCACGGATTTAACATGGTGCCTTTTTTTATGCGCACTGTTTTAACACGGAAATCAGCGTTTAATGCGCAGCGTTTTAACATGGAAAAATTCTCACTCCAATTTCTTCCCATTTTTTGTATTAATTTTTCGACAGCATCGCCGTCCCAACTGGTTTCCTGGACGAAAACCACGCCCTGTAGGATAGTCTGGATATTTTGGCTGTACAAAATCACCAGTACCGTACTTTTTCCATCGTTCACTAATTGCATACAACTTCGTCACCTTGTTGATTTCCAGTTTATAACCGGCCACATCGATAAATCCTTTTTCTACCAGTTCCTTTATCGCTGCTTGAAAGGTCCGACCGGCCATGTTTAATCCAACCTGCGCCTCTTTAAAGGTAAACTCAATCTTACCATTGTTGATGATGTCCCATTCTTCCCGTCGTCCCTGTCCCCGGCGGACTTTTTGAATCACACGCTTTCGCAGAAAACGAAGATATACTTTCATAGAAGACGCCCGCAGGGAATTGAAAGACTTCGACTCCAGCAAGTCCGGATCGAGATACACGCCTTTTGGTTTCTTTCCGCTCATGTCTAATCTATTTCCGGATTCTGATAGGGCCTATAGGGGTATAAAGGACAGGCCTTGTCGGTACACAATGTGACTTCCGTTCGTACATAGCCTACACATTCAATACAGAACGCCTGTATTGCCTCGTGTGGAGAGGCCTTCGCCTGGATAACCCGCTTATATGTTTCCTTATACAGCTTCGGTATCTGTGCCAATCTGCGGCTAACTTTAGGCTCTGACAGGGATTGCCCCATTCTCTGTCGGTTCTTCGATCTAGCGCGCCCCGGCTCAGTGAGGGACGCAGACTGCGAGCTTGTAGTTGTTTCATCGTACTTCATGGCCGCCCCTCCTTCCCAAAGACAAATACCGCCTCAACGACGTTCTGAACAAACTCAACGCCTGTAGTCTTTCCCATTGTTCTAAATGAGGATTCTGGAGGCCTATCAGGATATATACTATCTCTTGGCTTAGTCGCTCGGCAGTCGAAAGGTTAAATTTTTTTGACCTGGAGGCGCTTTGGGGATATGCTTTTGAACGAACGATATTTTTTTGGCCCCTGGCTCTTGCGGGGGCCTCTTTTATATCTAACATCTTAGCTCACCCCCTTCCGACGGCATGAAGGGCATCCGTTCGTAATCCATTCCTGAATAGCGGACTGACTCCACCGCACCAGAGACCCCAACTTGCAAGGCCGGGGCATACGTCCGGCGTCACTGAGTCGGTACACCGTGCGTGGTGAGCATCCCAGCAAGTTGGCAACCCGTTTGACGTCGAGCAGCGCAACATCACCTTGGTCTGCTACCACCTTTTTGCTGTTAGTGTTGTTCGTTTGCAGCATAATATAACTCCTGTCTGTGATTTTGCCGCCATGCCCAACAAACCGCTCGAAAGACATTGGTCGGCTCCTATAGACCACAGACAGGACCGGCGGACCGTTAGCGGACCGGTCCGGATGTGTGATTAATAAGCCAGATAAGTAGCTGATTTGAGGATACTTATGTAAAAGTTATTTTGATGAAAAATTTTTGAGGTGGGTCCGGTTCGGTCCGGTTATGTTATATTTGATCTTGACGAACTATACTTCGGCCTGTTTCTCTGCTACATCTGGGTGTGTGTTTATGTTCGCCGTAGTGCTTACGTGCCTCACGAAGATATTTCGCAAAAGTGTCAAATCGACTTGGTATTTCATCACTAGTTTGTGGATTATTGCTAAGCCAATCATACACTTCTCTATCAGTTACTTCTGCTAATTCGGGTTTTTTCTCTAGTGCAAATTGATAATGATTGTAAGCTTTTTCTCTGGATGGTTTTAGACTTGGAGAATTATTGATTCTTTCATCTTCATCTTTGTTAATATCGTAAGGATGATCCCATTTTTTTTTGCCATTATTACTCTCCTCTGAATCCCCTCCAAATATCATTAAATATGACTCTGTATTCTCAAGTTTTTCCCCAAAAGATTTCTCGAATGCATCCTTTACTTTTTGCCTGATTTTTATTGCACCTGCTAATTGAGTGTCTGAACAAGAAAGCCCGGAGGAAATCGTCTGATCTATATGAAGTTTTTCAATATTTTTTTCTACTTCCACCGCTCCAATGTTACGAAATTGCTGTTTTGCCTCTTGCTTTTCTTGCTCATATAAACGGGCATAGTTAATTGTATCATTTCCTTCTTTTGATCTTAACACCACAAATTTCCCCCCACGATCTTTAGCGCCTTCCATAGTATCATATATTTTTTCATGTGTTTGAAGCAATTGACATAAAACCTTTTGGGATTCTTGCGGACATGCGGATGAGTCGGTTTTTCTTTTGAGAGATTTGTCTTTTTTAGGGGCCATGTTGTCCTCACTTTCTGGCCCGTCGCCTGACATGGACCGTGAGGACAAAGACCATATCAGACGACATCACGGGAGCGACCCGCTGGCCAAAATTTTTATTTCTTAATATTTTATCAAAATTAACATCTAAGTAAAGGAATTGTCATATTTTAATGTGTCCCTTTTGAACATGCTGAAAAATTCTATACACTGTCGAACGGTCCAGGCCAGTGGCCGAGGCGATATTTGTAGGTCCCACACCTTCGGTCTTCATTTTCATAATAGCTTTAACCTGTTCATCTGTAACCTTTAATCTACGTCCCTTTTTAGACCCACCCCACTTTTTACCTTGAGCCCTAGCAGCTTGCTGACCGGCGCGGACGCGCTCCCCCCTGATCTCCGTCTCATAGGCCGCTACAGAGGCCAAGACGTTCGCTATGAGCCGTCCAGAGGCCGTTCCCAGGTCGATAGAGTCCCGCAAGCTGATTAGTCTCACCTTCTTGGCCTGGAGGTCTTCAAAGAGCTTACAGAGCCCACTAGCCGTTCTTCCCAGCCGATCCAGTCGCCAAACTACCAGACGTCCCACCTGACCGGCATCAATGGCGCTTTGTAATTTCCGCCAACCCGGACGGTTCATATCTTTGCCGGTGGCCTTATCACTAAACCATTTCACCGCCCCATCCAGTTCCTGGGCAGCTACCCACCGTTGCAGGTCCGGTCTTTGGCTCCGGGTACTCTGTTGGCCGGTGCTTACCCTCGTATAAATCGCCGTGTATTTCGATGTTTTAATCATTTGTAAATTCTCCGTAAACTATTGGTATATTATTTATAAACAATGCGTAAATCCTAAAGCATTTCACAGGTATCGATCCGCTGTAATACCTGGCGCATATTATTACGACAATCCTGCACCAACCGGACGTACTTCGGTAATGGCTGACCGTCCAAACCTTCGGCCTGGGCGATCTCTTGGGCTCTTTTAGCCATATCCTGGGCCAGCCCCTGGTTAGTGAACGAAAACAGCTTGCAACGTGAGCCAAAAGGACCGGAAAAATTGCCGAAAAGGTCCTCTTGCAAGGTTTCTGTGGTTGTAAAGATAATCAAGGCATGGCGCGGCAAGCGCTCCAGTAAGGTAAGCCAGGCCTGGACGGCCTGACGGCTCATGCTGTGCGCTTCATTTACAATAACTACGCGCCATTGTCCCTTACTAGTCCCTAACGATAGAGTATATTCCAGATCACGGACGGCCTGGACGTTGCATTTGTCCCCATCCAGTTCGATGGTAAAAAAGTCATCCGATATACTTTGGGCAATGATCCAGGCCAGGGTAGTTTTGCCGGTCCCACTTGGCCCTTGTATCCAGATTGCATCCCGATCCCAGCCAGGCCGCGCCATTAAAGACGCGACCTGTTTCTTGATTTTGTCCTGACCGATAAAATCGGCCAGGGTTTTCGGTCTATATTTCTCGTATAGCTGCATCAGGAATCACCCCCTTCCTGATTTTCGCCCAGGATATAATCGACGGCCTTCTGCGCCCGCGCTGCAGCATTTACCACCAGTTTCTTATCACCCTTGATCTTGCTGCGCCAGCCGTCAATATAGGCCGCGCTGTTGTCGATAGTCTGGTTGTCTATACCGGCCATACCGCAAAGCATAGCCGCGCCCATTTCGGCGGTAAGCTCTTCCTTGGAATATAGCGCCGAACCAAAGGCGGCCATCTCTGTTATGCCGTCCCGATTAAGCCTGGTTTCGTGGCCGGTGGAGTGCGTTAGTTCGTGGAACAGGGTGGAATAATATTCCGGGATAGAATTGAATAATTCTTTGTCTGGCATATGGACCTTGTCAGCGCTGGGGCGATAGTAAGCCCTGGGCTCCCGGTCATGCTCAATAATAGGCCGATCAGAATAATGCTCTACAATATTATCACAAGCAGCCAAAGGTTCAAAATCAAGTAAATCATCTTCGTCAATTCTGGCATCTTCCGGAATTTTATCGGGATTGACATCGTCGCACTGGTCCAGGTTAAAAACGTTGTAATACCTTAGAACCGGATAATTTACGATCTTTTTATCGCCGGTTTCGTTGTCTGTTTCGATCTTCTGATTGATCTTCCAGAACACTACCAGGGTAGATTTTTCACCCTTGCGAACATGACCGCCTAAATCGGTGGCTTGCTTGTATGTCAGCCAGTAAGGTGATCTATACCCTGTCGATGTAGCGGTAATACCAAGTAAAAAGATATTGATCCCGCGATAGGGCTTTTTGGAAACTAGATTCTTTGGCTGACAGACAGCGCCACCCTGCCAGGGCTTGCGCCAAGGGACCGTACCCTTATCTAACAATTCCAGGATTCTGTCTGTTACGATCTGATAAACATCTTTACGGGGTGATTGAGAAGTGGTACAATTTTTCATTGTCTTAACCTCCTTACAGGTTAGGACCGCGCTCCCGGTGGTGGCTGCCACGCGGGAGCATTTTCGTCGATCACGTCGATCAACTTTACACTAAAAGATACATCAGGATTTTTTCTTTGTCAAGTCGTTTGTCAATTTTAATTGAAACGCAACACAAAATATTTTGCAAAGACAATGTAAACAAAAGGATTTACGCGCGAAAAAATATTTATATTCACTTGCAACAGTTTTTCTTGTTCAATCGATATGTTCTTGATGGAAATATCTTGACCTGGAAACAGCATAACAGATTTTACCATACACTATCCATTAACTTTTTGCATGGTTTCCGATATGTTTACAAGCGTTTTTATGTTGATTGAAAAGCAAAAAGAAATGGTGTGACTAGCCCACACAAAATGAAACGCACACACTCACAAGGGACCGCCAACCCCCCCAGGCCCCCCCTTGCTTACGTTGTTACCCCCTCACAAAATTTTCGACATCGCGACTAAGTAAGATTCTAATTTGAAAGCGAAACAACCGGTTCTGTTACGGAAAGAATTCAAATCTACCGCTTCCTGCACTTCATAGGTCAGACGGTCTTTCCGTTTAGGTAGCTTGCGGTTAAAGGGGTATCAGACAGGTCGCGGTAAAGCACATATATTTTTTACAGAGTGGTAGAGTGCGTATGGTAATTGGACCAGGGCTGGTATATCACACACATATTTTTTTCAGTGCGTTTATGCTATTTCATTTGCATCCAAACTCGAAAGGTGATATAATCAAATAGAACAACTCATAAGGGAAAAAGACAGAGCCTGGGATTTGCGGTGTGCATCTTAGCAAGTTCGCTCGTAGAGAGAGAGGACGAAGCTGAGGAGGAAATGTCGCCGTGATGCTACCTCTTGGCGTGTCTTTAACCATAAACCCCACTCGTTACGGCGGGTGGGGGTTTTTTTGTGTGCCCAGCAGTGCACACCTACTTGGAGGTGAAAGTCTTCTATGGGCCCGACAGTAGGAACCATTAAACGCTGGGGCGGGTCCCCAAAGGGTCGCTTGCTAAAAGTCACTGATGAGCAGATGGAGGCAATCATTAAAATGAAAGTCGAGGGGATAAAATTTGCCCTAATTGCCCGGACGGTAAATCTCAGCAGGCTAACGATTTATCGAGTCCTCGAACGCTACGCACAAGGATTTATTCATGCCGAGTAATTAGGTTGGATTGAGAATATACACATCCTCACCATATCTAGGTACAAAGTATAAGACATAACAAAAGGTTATGTTCTTAAGAATAGGTACAAATCGCTGAAACTGCCTGTGCATCGAGCATAACTGGATTACTGGGGCAGATCTTTGTTTCTTCCGACTTTCGTAACTTATTGATTGATAAGGATTTTCTTGGCTTGCATTGCCAAGTGCGATTGTTTATAATCAAAGTTAATAACCAACCTAACGAAGGTTGTTTTTACCAAAGCCAAAGTAGTCTGACTGAAGACGGGTATATTTTAAGAGAATTTGCTTGCTTAAACAGACTGTTAAATACAAATAAATACAATTTTTTTTATAATCTGTAGGCAGAGACTTTCTACACATGCCGGATGGTCGAGAATGGTATAACGAAGCGGACACCAGAGCCAAGCTCATAGATCCGGCTATTCATGACAGGGGTTGGAAGGAAGATTTAGTTCGCCGATAAGAATCCGCCCCGGCGGGCCGCGGGCGGGATGGAAGATAAAAGATGGTTTTACCAGTGGTTACGTAAATATCATCAGGAAAATTAATATAGGCAAAGAAGCAATGACTTTTGACAAATTGAACAAGGATCTGTGAATGCAGAAAATGGATGGTAATTCCTATAACCCGCAGCAGGAGTTATATCGGCTCTTGCAGGAAAAATGCCCGGAAGTCTTCACCGAGGACAAAATCGATCCTGAGAAGCTCAAGCGAACGCTGGGCGAAGAGATAGCCACCGATAAGGAACGCTACGGCCTCTCGTGGGCGGGTAAAAGCGACTGCTTCGGCCATATCGCCCAGCCCACTACCGCCACGCTCAAACCCTGCCGGGAAGAATCGGTCGATTTCGACGATACCGAGAACCTCTTTATCGAAGGCGACAACCTGCAAGTCCTCAAAGTCTTGCAAAAAAGCTATTACGGCAAAGTCAAAATGATCTATATCGACCCGCCCTATAACACCGGCAACGACAGCTTCATCTACCCGGACAAATTTAGCGAAACTCAGGATGAATATCTCCAGCGGGCGGGGCTGGCCGATGAAGAGGGCAACCTGACCAGTGACGGCTATTTCCGCAAGAATTCCCGCGACGCCGGCCATTTTCATTCCAACTGGCTTAGCATGATGTATCCCCGCCTGTTCCTGGCCCGCAATCTCTTGCGACCCGACGGCGTGATTTTCGTTTCCATCGACGAAAACGAAGTCCATAACCTCCGCATGATAATGAATGAGATTTTCGGGGAAGAAAATCATTTAGGGGCATTTGTCTGGAAAAGCAGGCAAATAGTTGATAGCCGAAATCAAAATAATGCTTCTATAGATCACGAATATATCGTTGCTTATTGCAAAACTGATAGCTTTTCTTTGCGTGGAAAAGCTATCGATGAGTCAAAATATTCTAATCCAGATAAGGACCCACGAGGTCCGTGGATGAGTAATAGTATTCTTGGCTTAGCAACGGCTCATCAAAGACCTAACTTACATTATACTCTCATTGATCCCGAAACGAAGAGGAAATTTGAGTGTCCGCCAACGGCAGGTTGGAGGTTTTCTCAAGAGACAATGCAACAAAAAATTAAAGATAAGCGGATTGTATTTCCCGAAAAAGATGATGGCCGGCCACGGGAAAAAAAATATCTATATGAACTGGATAATAAATTTACAGGATTTTCTTCTATCCTTTCACAAGATATAGGCTATACATTAAATGGTTCTCGTGAAGTTACTTCGTTAATGGGTGGACGTTTCTTTGACTTCCCTAAGCCATCTTCGTTGATTTATACTTTTCTTGAACAAACAAGCTCTGATGATGACATCATTTTGGATTTTTTTGCAGGCTCTGGAACAACCGCAGATGCAGTCATGCAATTAAATGCCAAGGACGGAGGCATTCGTAAGTTTATCTGTGTACAATTGCCGGAACCATGCGATGAAAAAAGCGAAGCTAAAAAAGCAGGCTTTGGCAATATAGCTGATATTGGCAAGGAGCGGATACGGCGGGCGGCGGCGAAGATAAAGCAAGAAAACGAAGGCAAGCTGGATTTTGACGGGGGCAAGCTCGATCTGGGCTTTAAGGTGTTCAGGCTCGATGAGAGTAATTTCAAGCAGTGGCAAAGTGATATGCAAGACGCCGCCCAACTGGAAAAAAAGATGTCTCTGTTCGTCGATAATGTCAAGCCAGAAACGCAGCAGGAAAACATCCTGTACGAATTGCTCTTAAAGAGTGGCCTAGACCTCAACGCCTCCGTTGAGGTAAAGAAAGTCAATCACAAACAGTATTTCCTAATAGATGGAGGCGAATTGATTGTCTGCCTGGAGGAAAAAATTACCCAGGCCCTGGCAGATAAAATCCGGACCGAAAAACCGCAGAAGTTCATCTGCCTCGACCGCGCCTTCGCCGGTGATGACCAGTTAAAAACCAATACCGCCCTGCAAATGGAAGCGGAAAAGATAGAATTTAAGGTGGTGTAGAAAACTATTTTGTTTAACGCGGACAAAAAGACATATATTGGCAGAGAGGATAATTGTGGCAAAAAAATATAAAAAGACTTTTCTAAAACAGGTTTTGGTACGAGTGGACTTTCAAAAACCTTTGGGAAATTACGAAAAAGGTCTAAAAACGAAAGTCGAAAAAACTATTGAGAAAACATTTCCTACTCGGGTTGAACATAAAGTCAAACAGAATATTGTTACTGTTTCGCCTACGAATCAATCTACGGTGTCGACTGTTGATCAAATCCTTTGGACTTACTATGCAAAAAACAAAAAAAAGCACGCAAGAATCGAGCCAACGGATTTTTACATTCAATATGATAAGTACTATTCTTTTGAGCAATTAAAAAAAGATTTTAAGTTAGTGTTGGACGCTCTTGTGAAACATTATGGAGAATTAGACATTACACGACTTGGGTTGAGATACATCGATGAAATAGAGATGAAGCAGGAAAAGGATATTTTTGATTGGAAAAAGTATCTCAACTCAAAACTATTTTCTGCTCTAACCATACCTGTTAAAAAAGACAGAGATTTTATTTCAAGAGCTTTTTCAAATTTGGAATTTAATTATGGTGATCACAATCTAATATTAAAATATGGAATGTTCAATCCGGACTATCCATCACCGATAAAAAAGAAAGTATTCATATTAGACTCTGATGCTTATAAACGCGATAACATATCAGATAATGATGTTTGCGTTGTTTTAGGGCAACTACACAAGCGGATTTCTAATTTGTTTGAAAAAATACTTATAAAAGAAGGGCTTAGGGAGGTTATGGATGATAGACGATAAAACACCAGATACCAGTGGGCAACCAACTTATGAACAGAATATTCCAGTTTATCAGGAGACTATGTCAACTCCTGCCGAGCCAAGAATTCAAGATAGTTCCGTCAAAGGCGATGAAGCCGAAAATGTCGAAAAGTATGGGATTAACAGGCCCATTAGAGAAATAATTTACGCTAATATTGTTAAACAAGAATCACAGAAGCCAACATGTACAAAAGCAGAAGAAACAAAAACGACAGAATAAATCAAGGTGATATATTCAGAAATATCGTACACATTGAAAAATGGGAAGAATCTAATAATGAATTAATAATTTCCCGGATACGTTATCCGTATATAGTTATTTTATCTCAAGATTGCGATTTAAGAGAAGATGCTTCGGTTCGATCTGATACAATAAGCGATAAGGCTTTAGTTTCTGTCCTTGCCGCACCTCTTTATAATTTCGATCTATTTCTTGAAGGCAAGCATTTGCATGATTTAGGAATTGACAACATTGAAACGGTGTCAAAGAGTCCCCAAAAAACAAATCATAAAAATCTTATCCAAAACCAAAATCCCCGTTATCATTTTTTAGAAGAAAATGCTGATCCCGCATTACCCAAGCTCGTCATAGATTTCAAACATTATTTTTCCATAAGCATTGACTATCTACAAAAATTGAAGAGTGATAATTTTGAGTGTACTCTTGATTTTCTTTTCCGTGAAAGGCTTTCTCAAAGGTTTGCCAATTATCTGTCAAGGATAGGATTGCCAACTGATCATGAAACTTCAATTTGACGCCAATCAGGAATATCAGCTAGACGCTATCAAAGCTGTGGTTGATTTGTTTGCCGGTCAGCCTGCCGCCGGTGGTGATTTTCGGCTGGAGAAGATGTTTCCGGCAGACGGTTATCTGTACGGTTCGGATTTTGTAGTGGGTAATAATCTGGCGGTAACAGAAGAAACTATCCAGAAAAACCTCCAGACGGTACAAAAACGCAATGATTTAATGCTGGGTTATGGTCATGCGCCGTATGGCAGCCATCCTTATGGTCACGCTGCTTATCCGGAATGGGCAGGTATGCATTTTTCATTGGAGATGGAGACCGGCACGGGTAAGACCTACGTCTATCTACGGACCATTCATGAGCTTTATAAGGCCTATGGCTTCAAAAAATTTATTATCGTAGTGCCATCATTGGCGATTAAGGAAGGGGTACTCAAGAATCTTGAGATTACCTGGGAGCATTTCGATCTGCTCTATGAAAAGCCGGAGATGGATTTTTACGTCTATGACCCCAAAAAGCGGGGATTGGCGCGAAACTTCGCTACGACCAACAGCCTGCAAATACTGGTAATGAATATCGATCAGTTTGCCCGGGCGGGGAATATCGTGTATCAGGAGAGCGACTGGGGCAGGCCGATTCAGTATATCCAGAGCGTAAGGCCCATCGTGATTGTGGATGAGCCGCAGAATATGGAGACAGAGAACCGCCGGGCGGCGATTGCCAATCTGAATCCGCTCTGTACGCTGCGTTATTCAGCTACGCATAAATATCATTATAACCTGATTTACAGCCTGGACCCGGTGCGGGCATATGATCTGGGATTGGTAAAGAAAATTGAGGTTGACGGCATTGAACGGGAAGACGCCTTTAATCAGGCCTATGTAGAGCTAAAGTCTGTAACCTCTCGCAAGAAGACCGTAACGGCCAAATTGCGTATCGATGTTGCCGCCAAGGATGGAGTTACCAAGAAGCTGATAACGGCACGGGCGGGTGGCGATCTTTACCAACTCTCTAAGCAGAGGGATATTTACCGGGACGGTTTTATTATAGATGAAATCGATGTTGCCAATCAGTCGATTACCTTCAGCAGCGGTGCAGCCCTCTATGTCGGCCAGAGTCAGGGCGGTATGACGGAAGAAGTAATGAAGTTTCAGATTGAAAACACCGTCCGCAATCACTTTGAAAAGGAAAGAAAACATAAAGATCGGGGGATCAAAATATTATCCCTGTTTTTTATCGACCGGGTGGCGAACTATCGGGACTACCAAAACGGCTCAGCGATAAAAGGTAAAATCGCCCATTGGTTTGAAGAGGCTTACCGAAAAATCTCTCAGGAGGCAAAATACAAAAAACTGATTCCCTATTCTGCCGAGCAGGTCCACAACGGCTATTTTTCGCAGGACAGAAAGGGAATATTAAAAGATACCGGCGGAGACACCCAGGCGGATGATGATACTTATGCCCTGATTATGAAGGAGAAAGAGCGGCTTTTGGATGTTAACGAGCCGCTGCGTTTTATCTTTTCCCATTCGGCCCTGCGGGAAGGCTGGGACAGTCCGAATGTCTTCCAGATTTGCACACTGAACGAGACGCAATCGACACTCAAGAAACGTCAGGAAATAGGGCGGGGCCTGCGTCTGCCGGTGGATCAGAACGGGCAGCGGATATTTGATGAGCAGATTAATATCCTGACGGTTACCGCTAATGAAAGCTATGAAGATTTTGCTAGTACTCTGCAAAATGAAATAGAGGATGAATGCGGAGTCAAATTCGATAAAGATCGGATTAAGAACAAACGAAAGAAAAAGCGAATCCGCCTGAAGAAGCAATTGTTACTTGATCCGGCGTTTAAAGAGCTTTGGGAGCGGATGAAACACAAGACCCGTTATCGGGTCGAATATAAAACGGCGGAGTTAATCGAGATGGCGGGGCTAGCCGTCTCTGAATTGAATATTACTTCGTCGCGGCTGGTGAGCCGCAAGGCCAGACTGGATATTGATGACGGGGGCGTTGAAGGAATTGTTGTAAAGGAGACCATCCATGAAGTAAGGCAGGATAGCCCTTCGGTCCCCGATGTTTTAGGGTATATCCAGGACAAAACCCGGCTTACCAGAGATACGATTTTGAAAATCCTGCAAGCTTCCGGAAAAATCCCGGAAATTCTGAAAAACCCTCAACAATTCATGGATCTATCCACCCATGAAATCTTACGAGTATTACGGCAGATGATGGTTGACGGTATTAAATATGAAAAAATCGCCGGGGAATATTGGGATCAGCGATTGTTTGAAAATGAAGAACTTGAAAGCTATCTCGATGGTCTCTTTAAGGTAAACCAGCAGGAAAAAACGCTTTATAATTACGTAGAGGTCGATAGTAATATCGAACGGGATTTTGTCAAGGAACTGGATAATCGGGAAGATATAAAGTTCTATATCAAACTGCCGTTCTGGTTCAAAATTCAAACGCCGATAGGTGAATATAATCCGGATTGGGCGATTGTCTTTGAAAACGACAAAAGAATCTACTTTGTGGCCGAGACTAAAGGGACGACGGAATTAGAAGATTTGACAATTCCCGAACAATACAAAATCAAATGCGGCAAGAAACATTTTCAGACTATACCGGACGTCAAATTCAAAGCCCCCGTTACTAAGGTTAGTCAGTTGATTAGATAAATAATCCAGGGATTCCCTCATGCCCGAAAAGAAAGTTAATCGCAAATCTCGTTATACGCCCCGAATACTACGGATTTTGGAATCACTGGCCCAAGGCATCGATCCCTACACCGGCGATGTGCTTTCGGAAACCAGTCCGTTTAATCAGGTGGAAACGGTGCGGGCCCTCTACAAGGCGATTAACGCCCTTAAATGGCAAATGGAACAAAAGCTCGATCCCGCCGATTTGCCGAAGAATGCCGGAAAGCCCTGGCCCAAACAGGAGCTCGGGGAACTTCATGAAGAATTTCGACAGGGCAAAAGTATAGATGAACTTGCCGAGAAACATCAAAGGACCCGAGGCGCAATCGAGGCACAACTTTTACGTCTGGTTTTGCTGGATCAACAACAAATTACTAAAGGACAGGATTAAGGTTGCTCCCTTTACAAGCGGCAAGAGTATTAACAGTCGGCACTTCTGGAAATACAAAGATAAAAACGGTGACTTACAAAAACTAAGCACCCTAAGAAAATGAGAAAATCCGTAACGGCTCAATTAAAATCCGCCCATGCCACTATCCGGTCTCTAAAATCAGCCTATAGCTTTTCATTATCGCACATTGGCATAGGAATACTCACCCATAACACATTTCAAAGAATAAGAACTGCATTGCTGTAGCCAAATGTAAGGCGCTACAACATCTGGGCTAGGTTAAACGAGAAGGAAATTTGCCAAACGGCTAATTTTGTGGTATATTATAATAGGCAATTCTGTCCAGGAAGGCATGGCAAGGCTGGTTAAATTAGCGTAGATGTTCCTGACAAGGTATAAATGTCAAATAACAAAGATGAGGAGGAAAAGACGCTGTAATTAGCCCGGCTTTCCATGGCCTTACCGATAAGCCCTGTTCGCCTTACTCAGGCTGGAGCAGGGCCTATTTTTAGGTATTTAAGGTAATATCGAAGCCGGACTGGGAAAATTTTTTCCCAGTTTTCGGATTAAGTCTAGAGGTGTACGGTTTAAGTCTTTATGTGGCTTTGATAATATCGATGCTAAAGATGAGATTGTCTATAAAAATACAGAATGAGGAAATTCCTCGTTTTGCGCTAAGACTCTGGCTTATCAAAAGATACAAAAAAGCATTTTCCCTTTGACAAATGAGCCTTATTCTGTTAGCATGGGTGTGCTTTTTACGAGAGAGTTTAAGACAATTAATAACCCAGTGGAGAGAGAGCGGTAGTTCTCTGCCCTGGGTTTTTTTATTGCCTTAAGGAGTAGAGTGAGACATTAGGAGAGAAAGAAAAGGAGAGATCGAGATGAAAGGGGTATCTATATGGGTAATCACAATAAAAGAACTCTCAGGACCGCTATTCTAACTGTCCCTATTATTAGGGTTTTTGTTCACGCAGATTCTTTTTTTAAGGAGTTAAAAATGAATCAGAAAAATCCTGCAACAGTAATTATTGGGTTCTTTCTTTGTGTTATATTTATGAACCCCCAGACATGTTTTTCTATCGGGGAAAATATTTATTGGTCTGGCGGGGAAAATCATACAAAGATTCAAAAGCTTTCAGCAGAACAAACTCCTGTAGATATTATTGCAGGATTAGAGGCTCCAAGTTGCTTAGCATATCATCAGCAATCCAATAAAATTTATTGGGGCGAATTTTGGAAGGGAACCATCAAGCGATCATCACTTGATGGATCAAATATTGAAACAATAATCTTAAACGGCTCTCAGACTGTTTGGGATATTGAAATTGATCCAATTAACAACATGCTTTATTGGTCAGATCCACATGGCCATTCTATTTATCGATCAGATCTGAACGGTCAAGGAGTTGAAGAATTACCTATGGGCAACCTTGAAAGTCCCGTCGGGATTTCTCTTGATATTAGCAATAAAAAAATATATTGGGCTGATGATGTGGAAAGCCAGATATTTCGAGCTAATCTCGATGGTTCAAATATTGAAACTCTGGTTAATTCGGGTGTTTATCCATATTTACAGGATGTCGAATTGGATCTTATTAATGGAAAAATATATTGGACAGAAGCAGTCTCGCAAAAAATCAAAAGGGCAGATCTTAATGGAACTAATATCGAAAATGTCGTTTCGTATGGATTAGGAGATCTCTACGGCCTTGATCTTGATTTGATTAATAATGCTATGTATTGGGCGGATTATAGCAATGGTCGTATCCTCAAATCAGACTTGAATGGGAATGACATGGAAATCATAGTTCAGGGTGTTGATTATACTTGGGGGGTAATAAACGTTCCGGAACCGGCCACTCTTTCCCTCTTAGCCCTGGGCGGCTTGTGCTTTCTTAGACGCGTGCATAAATGATAAATGGGAGAATAAAAATGTTAAGATTAATTCAAATCTTAATAATGTTTGTTGGTGTATTTTGCCTCTCAGCCTTTTCTTGGGGTGATGTATTTACCGTCGATGATGATGGACCAGCTAACTTTAGCACTATTCAGGCGGCGATAAATAACTGTGGAAGTAATGACACCATCATAGTTGCCCAAGGAATATACTTAGAAAACATCAATTTCCTTGGCAAAAACATCACTCTCACCGGCAGCAATCCCTATTCACCCAGTGTGATAGCCAACACAATTATCAACGGCGGGGGAAACGGCAGTACTGTCTATTTTAACGGAAGTGAAAACTCCAACTGCACTCTTACTGGTTTTACAATTACGGGAGGTAGTGGCACAATAGCCGACGGCATACACGGAATGGTAAATCGAGGGGGTGGAATTTTGGGAGGTTCAAATACTGCAAACACACATGCAACCATAAGCAAATGTTTAATAACAGGTAATGAAGCTGTCAGAGGTGGCGGTTTGGCCTTTTTCTCCGGTAGAATCGAAGATTCTGTAATAAGTAATAATAATTCTTCAGATTCTGCCCCTCCCGGCGGAGGTGGTGGCTTTGCCGATTGCGCTAGTCCAAACATATACAGTTGCGTAATTAGTGGTAACAATGCAGGGTATGCTGGCGGAGGTTTAAATGATAGTGGTGGGACAATATTTAATAGCCTCATAGTCGATAACCAAGCTGGATTTGCCGGAGGGGGCATTAACCAAGGAGGTGGTCGGGATTCGACAATTATCAATTGTACGTTCATGGAAAATACTGCTCAGAGCGGTTCCGCCATTTATAATGCCACTCCTGCCACCAGCATTACCAATAGTATTATTTGGGATACTACTACTGTTGACCTTTTTGGCAATGCTTCACCGACAATAGAGTATTCGTGTATAAAAGGTGATTATCTAGGAACTGGTAATATTGACGCTGACCCACTTTTCGTCACAGGTCCATTTGGAGATTACTATCTCAGCCAAATTGCTTCAGGGCAACTGTTAACTAGCCCATGCGTGGACTCCGGTAATCAATTGGCTTCTTTGCTTAACTTAGATCAGTTCACTACTCGCACAGATAGTTTGTTAGACACGGGTATTGTGGATATGGGTTACCACTACATCCCTGAACCCTGTGCGTTTTTAATAATGGCCCTAGGCGGATTGGTCCTGCGGCGAAGAAAAAGAATCCCCCAATCGTAATCTTGCGAAGGGGAGAAAACAGTTGGCCAAGTTGGTGCAGTTTGGTATCGCTTCCCCAGCTTATTTTAAAATAATGTGGGTATAAACGGGCTTTTTGGTTTTAATTCTTAAAGTGCCTATCTTGTGTTTTAGTGGTGTTAAAATAGGTAAATCGAGTAAACTTCTTTCTATCTCATTAGCTTATTTCCTTTACAAACGGGTGGATTTCTGGTATGGTAAAAAGACTATCCATAAAGAAAAAAATCTGCTCTGTAGAAGCCTCTGCCATTAAGTTAGGCAAAATAAGCAAGCATTATTTGGAGGAGCTAATCTTGAGAAGGGAACATTTACTAGTTTTCATTTTATTGATGGTATTTCTCTTTGCAGGCGGTTCAGTATGGGCTCAATGTCCGTCGGCGGATTTGACGGGTGACTGTTTTGTTGGCATGGAAGATTTTGTCATCATGGCAGAATGGTGGCTGGCAGAATGCAATTCAGGTAATAACTGGTGCGAAGGGGTGGATTTTGACGAGTCCAACTTGGTTGATGGAAATGAATTTGCCAACCTAGCCAGTGAGTGGCTGGAGAGAGGTACGGCTTTTATAACCACATGGAACACCAGCCTAGAGAATGGTACGACGGTTACGCTGGCGCTGGCAGGTACGGTAGATGCTTATATCGACTGGGGCGACGGCAGTGATCCTTGCCATGTAACCACACCGGGGCCGCATGTGCATGATTATGGGGAGGATGGCATCTATACCGTTTATGTAACCGGCAGCGTGACAGCGTATAACAGCTTGCACAATGGCGGCGATGATTCCGAGCGAGCAAAGCTAGTGAGCGTTGACAGTTGGGGGCAATTGGGCTTTACCAGTATGTCTCGTGCGTTCTATGAATGCACGAATCTCATTTCTGTACCGAATACTTCGGACGGGTTGGAAGCCGTCACCGATATGGGCCGTATGTTCCGCGAGGCGTCGTCATTCAATCAGGATATCGGTGGTTGGAATACTGCAAATGTCACCGATATGAGCTATATGTTCAGCGAAGCGTCAGCATTCAACCAAGATATTGGCGGCTGGGATACTTCCAATGTCACCGACATGAGCGGGATGTTTAGGTGGGCAGAGTCGTTCAACCAAGATATCGGTGATTGGGACACCTCCAGCGTAACTGACATGAGTTATATGTTTTACTGTGCAGAATCATTCAATCAGGATATCGGCGGTTGGGATACTGCAAACGTCATCAATATGCGCTGTATGTTCTTTTATGCATCATCATTCAATCAGAATATCGGTGATTGGAATACTGAAAATGTCACCGATATGAGCCATATGTTTTACTATGCGGAATTGTTCAACGGTGATATTAGCCGCTGGTTCACTTCCAGTGTTACCCAAATGAACGAAATGTTCAACCAGGCGTCGTCATTCAATCAGGACCTTTCCGGGTGGTGTGTCGAGTTGATTCCTTCTGAGCCATATAATTTTGCCGAAGGGGCCAGCAGTTGGACACTACCACATCCGGTCTGGGGGGCATGCCCGCCGCAGACAGCTTTTGTTACAACTTGGAATACGAATCTCGGCAGGGGTACGACTGTTAGTCTGGCGCTAGCCGGTACTGTGGATGCTTATATAGACTGGGGTGACAGCAGCGCGCCTCAACATGTAACTGCCCCAGGACCGCACACACACGATTACGGGGTGGATGGTATCTATACGGTATCGGTTACAGGAACGGTTACGGCTTACAATACCATGTACCAAGGCGGCGGGGCTGAAGATCGAGCGAAGCTGATTACTGTCTATAATTGGGGGCAGGTAGGCTTCACCAATATGCGTCATGCGTTCTACAAGTGCCTGAATCTCGTTTCTGTACCAAGTACTTCATACGGGCTGGAAGCCGTCACCGACATGAGCTATATGTTCGTTTATGCATCATCTTTCAACCAGGATATTAGCGGCTGGGATACCTCTAGCGTCATTGACATGAGCGGCATGTTCTACGAGGCATCATCGTTCAACGGTGATATTAGCGGCTGGGACACCTCTAGTGTCACTGACATGAGCTATATGTTCTACAAAATGTCATTTAATCAGCCAATAGATGAATGGGATACCTCCAGTGTTACTGATATGAGTTATATGTTCTACGATGCCTCATTCAATCAGGATATCGGCGACTGGGATGTCTCAAGCGTAACGAATATGAGTTATATGTTCTACAAAGCGTCATTTAATCAGCCAATAGGTGGCTGGGATACTTCCAGTGTTACTGACATGAACAATATGTTCGCCTGGACTGAATCATTTAACCAGGATATTAGCAACTGGGATACTTCCAGTGTGACTAACACGAGTTATATGTTCTACGATGCCTCGTTCAATCAGCCAATAGGTGGCTGGGATACTTCCAGCGTGACCAATATGAACAGTATGTTTATGTGGGCAGAGTCTTTCAACCAAGATATCGGCGGCTGGGATACTTCCAGTGTCACCGACATGAGTTATATGTTTTATCATGCGGAATTGTTCAACGGTGATATTAGCAACTGGAACACCTCAAGTGTCACGAATATGAGCCATATGTTTTATTGTGCGTTTGAATTCGACCAAGATATCGGCGGCTGGGATACTTCCAGCGTCACTGACATGAGTTATATGTTTTGTTGTACATGGCAAGCTAATCCACCCATAGGCGGGTGGGATACTGCAAGCGTTACCGATATGAGCAATATGTTCTCTGATGCGTCATCATTCAACCAAGATATAGGCGGCTGGGATACCTCTAGCGTCACTGACATGAGCGAAATGTTCTGGGATACACCGTTCAATCAGGATATCGGTGATTGGGATACTTCCAGTGTCACTGACATGAGCTATATGTTCTGTCATGCATCGTCGTTCAACCAGTATATCGGCAGCTGGGACACTTCCAGCGTCACAAACATGAGCGGGATGTTTGGATCTGCTTTTTCTTTCAACCAAGACCTGTCGTGGTGGTGTGTGGAGCTGCTTCCTTCTGAGCCGGAATGGTTCGATGCTGGGGCCGACAGTTGGACACTACCGCGGCCAATCTGGGGAACCTGCCCAAGGACTTTCATGACAACCTGGAATACGAATCTTGGAGATGGAACTACAGTTACGCTGGCACTGGCAGGTACGGTAGATGCTTATATCGACTGGGGAGACGGCAGTGATCCATGCCATGTAACCACACCGGGGCCGCATGTGCATGATTATGGGGCGGATGGCATCTATACTGTTTTGGTCACGGGTAGCGCGACCGCTTACAACAGCCACTCCTGCGGCGGAAGTGGTTCCGAACGAGCAAAACTTGTAAGTGTTGATAACTGGGGAAAGCTAGGTTTTATTAGCATGTCATATGCTTTCTATGACTGCACGAACCTCATTTTAGTACCGACCAGTACGCGTGGAATTGAAACCGTCGCTGATATGAGCTATATGTTCAGTGGAGCATCGTTGTTTAACCAGGATGTCGTCGGCTGGGATACTTCAAACGTCACGGATATGAGCGGTATGTTCTATGAGGCATCTTCGTTCGACGGTGACATTAGGAACTGGGATACCTCCGGTGTTACTGACATGAGTTATATGTTCTGTTATGCATCGTCGTTCAACCAGTATATCGGCAGTTGGGATACTGCAAACGTTACCGAAATGAGTTATATGTTCAATGAGGCGCTGGCGTTTAACCAAGACCTGTCTTGGTGGTGCGCGGATTTGATTACATCTGAGCCAGAAGGATTCGACGAGGAGGCCGGCAATTGGACACTGCCGCGACCTGTCTGGGGAACCTGTCCACCGCAGACAGCTTTCATAATGACCTGGAATACGAATCTCGGCAGCGGAACGACGGTTACTCTGGCTCTGGCTGGCACTGTGGACGCTATTATTAACTGGGGGGATGGCAGCGAACCCAACCATGTAACTACTGTCGGCCCGCATGTGCATGACTACGGGGTGGATGGTATCTATACCGTATCGGTCGCCGGCAGCGTGTCGGCTTATAACGGCTTTAGCAACGGCAGCGGAGATCCTTATTACGAGGAAGCTAAACTAGTGAGTGTCGATAACTGGGGGCAAGTGGGTTTCACTAGTATGGCTTGTGCGTTTTATGAATGCACGAACCTCATTTCTATACCGGAAACTTTGGACGGAATTGAAGCCGTCACTGACATGAGCTATATGTTCTATGAGGCATCTTCGTTCGACGGTGACATTAGGAACTGGGATACCTCCGGTGTTACTGACATGAGTTATATGTTCAGTAGGGCATCGTCGTTCAATCAGCCAATAGGCGGCTGGGATACTTCAAACGTCACGGATATGAGTGGTATGTTCTACGAGGCATCATCGTTCAACAGTGACATCAGCGGCTGGAATACCTCAAGCGTTACTAACATGAGTTATATGTTCTGCGGGACGCCTTTAAATCAACAAATTGGCAGCTGGGATACTTCCAGTGTTACTGACATGAACAATATGTTCGCCTGGACTGAATCATTTAACCAGGATATTAGCAACTGGGATACCTCCAGTGTTACTGACATGAGCTATATGTTCTACGGTGCACCGTTCAATCAGGATATCGGCGACTGGGACACATCCAGCGTCACTGATATGAGTTATATGTTCTATGATAACTCATTCAACCAGGATATAGGTAGCTGGGATACTGCGAACGTCACTGACATGTGCGGTATGTTTTACAAGGCATCTTTGTTTGACAGTGACATTAGCAGCTGGAACACTTCAAACGTTACTAACATGAGTTATATGTTCTCTTATGCGGAAGAGTTCAACCAGGATATAGGAATCTGGGACACCTCCAATGTCACAAATATGAGCAATATGTTTCATTCTGCATGGGATTTCAACCAGGATATAGGAATCTGGGACACCTCCAATGTTACTAATATGAGTTATATGTTCTGCGGGACATCATTCAACCGGGCAATAGGCGGCTGGGATACCTCCAGCGTTACTGATATGAGCGATATGTTCTTGGGAGCGGTTTTCAACCAAGATATTAGTGGCTGGGACACATCCAGTGTTACCAATATGAGCCGTATGTTTTATTGTGCTTGGAATTTCAACCAAGCCATTGGTGGCTGGAATACATCCAGCGTCACTGATATGAGCTATATGTTGTCTTATGCGGAACAATTCAACCAGGCAATAGGTGGTTGGGACACCACCAACGTTACGGATATGAATAATATGTTCAGTGGTGCATCCTCATTCAACCAGGATATCGGCGGCTGGGACACCTCAAGCGTAATTGATATGAGATATATGTTCTTTGAAACGCATATATTTAACCAGGACCTTTCCGGGTGGTGTGTCGAGTTGATTCCTTCTGAACCGGACGGTTTCGATGGCGAAGCCCAAAGTTGGACACTGCCGCGGCCCATTTGGGGAACGTGCATTTCTTGGATTCCATGTCCCACAGCGGATTTTACGGGTGATTGTTTTGTAAACCTTGATGATTTTACCGTGATGGCCGGGTGGTGGCTGGAAGATTGCAATGCTACCAATAACTGGTGCGAAGGAACGGATTTAGACGAATCCGGCTGGGTGGATGGAGATGAATTTGCAGTCTTAGCCGAAGAATGGTTGACAAATGGCAGTGCTGCCTTTGTAACTTCTTGGAATACTAACTTGGGACTTGGAACGACGGTTACGCTGGCGCTGGCAGGTACGGTAGATGCTTATATCGACTGGGGAGACGGCAGTGATCCTTGCCATGTAACCACACCGGGCCCGCATGTGCATGATTATGGGGCAGATGGCATCTATACCGTTTATGTCACCGGCAACGTGACAGCGTATAACAGCTATGACAACGGCGTTGGTAATGAGTGTCAAAAACTTGTGACCGTTGATAATTGGGGGCAGGTTGGCTTTACCAGCATGTCACATGCTTTTCATGGGTGCTTAAACCTTGTTTCAGTACCAACTACTTCGGAGGGGCTTGAACAAGTTACCGACATGAGTGGAATGTTCTTTGATGCATTGTCTTCTGGTTTTAGAAAGAATATTGGCGGGTGGGACACCTCCAATGTCATCGACATGAGCTGTATGTTCTACGGGGCAGAGAGCTTTAATCAGCCCATAGGTGGCTGGGACACCTCTAGCGTAACTGATATGAGCGAAATGTTCAGAAGTGCATCTTCATTCAACCAGTATATATGTGATTGGGACACCTCCAGCGTAACTGACATGAGTTATATGTTTTACTATGCAGAATCATTCAATCAGGATATCGGCGGGTGGGACACCTCCAATGTCACCAATATGAGCGGGATGTTTAGGTGGACTGCGTTCAACCAGGATATCGGTGGTTGGGATACTTCAAACGTCACTGACATGAGCTGGACATTTCACTATGCATGTGGATTCAATCAGGACCTCTCCGGGTGGTGTGTCGAGTTGATTCCTTCTAAACCGACTAACTTTGATACCTGCGCCTTTAGTTGGACAGAACCACGACCTAATTGGGGACAAACATGCCCGTAATTAAAGACAAAGCAGGTGGTGACAAGATACTGTTACATCTTGTTTACAGCCCTGATATATCGGCCCTGGCGATCCCCTCTTCCGTCACGGACAGTCTTTCTTCCAAGTCCTTTATCTCCTCTTTATATTTTAAGACATGCTCCAGAATATCATTACAGACCTGCCGCTTCAGCCTATCATCCTCGGTCTTTAGCAAACCGTTCTTCCAGGGCTTCAAGCCGTTCCAGGATGTCCATTTCGATAGGCGGACCGAGTAAGCGGTTTAAGAGTTCCCGGGCGCAGGCCACATTGCCGTCCTTGGCGTTCCTGAGCATCGCCTCGATAACCGCCTTAATGTCATCCGGCTTGACAGCCTTGAGCAGGGCTTCCCGCAACCGGGCCACGTGCTGGGCGTGAGGATTACCCGGCCCGCCGTGGTTGCCTTTGGTGAAACGGCCCTTGCCGTCCCGTCCGTTTCCCCCGTTTGGTGTCGGTGCTTTAGCCATTTGCCGTCTCCCGCCCCACGTCGGCGTATAACTGAAGCAGCGGAGCCAACCCCGGCCTTTTCCAAGCCCGCTGCATAACCAACGCCATAGACTCAAAGTCATTTTGCGGCCCTCGGCGTTCAATCTCCCGAATCCAGGGCGGCAGTTCCGGGCCAACCTGCTTTTCCATTCGGTCCAGTCGTCTTTTCAAATTATGAGTAGGCATATGCTCTCCCAGTTCTTAAGTTTTTGCATTGGTTACAAGAGCCATAACAGCGGCCCTGATATGCTCCGGAAGGTTCGGCCAGCGGGAGGTATCTCCGAGTTACTGGCAATCTCCTGAAGAGTTCTAGCGGCCCCCAGGCAGGAGTTTTGAAGGTGTTTAATTGCCTGGTCCGCCAGTTGCAGCCTAGCCTGCCGATATGCCTTCTGAAATTCCGGTTTTTTCATCCAGAGCCGCAATGTCTTTTCCGCCAAACCTGACTGCTGGGCCGCTTGTTCGATAGTCGGTCTATCCAGTAGGGCTGCAATAACCTGCTCCTGCTTACGGCTCAATTTCTCGCCATGACCTGTAATCTGCGGCACTCTGCGATTATCTTCATTCATAATTAAATTATACCATTAGATTGTTGATATTCTCGAACAAATTATGTCTATCCGTACTTCTCTATGTTTAGACGCATTAGTAGTTCGATGTATGGGAAAATTATTAGAAGGTATAAACTCAGGTTATGAATTGTTTTTTTGTACATATATACTTGAGTGCGGAATTAACAGACATAGCCTCAGTTTTTTATTGTAATTTTATTGTAAACATGTCTGAAAACAGTCCAAAAAACAGTTTAAAGCCAGTCAGAAAACAGTCTGTAACTGTAGATATAACAACACTTAAAGTGCTATTTGACAAATACTTAGAAAATCCCTGCCTGAGCTTGGGAAGCTGGCATTCTACCACTGAATTACGCCCGCAATTAAGGTCATAATTCGAACAAAACAATCATATCATAATTTATAGATTATTCAAATACATATTATTGTTGCAGATTACCAGGCAGGAAGGTGTTCTCAGGCAGTCAAATCGATGTGTTCGGAAGGATCGCTTTCATCGTCATCGGGAGATAGTTCAGATTTGGTCGAAGAAGGTGATTTCTCAGGCTCACTTTCAGAGCTGTAGAGGGTATCGGATTCGTTTTGGAGATGCTGCTCGTAGGTATCACGAGCGTCTTGGCCGTTGCGCTGGCGTTCATCCTGGCGGCGGACGATCACATCCTCGGTATGATCGGTGTCCTCTACTTCTGATTTCTGCTGGTCGGCCAGACGAGCCAGTTCACGGGCATCGCGAGTACGCTTGTTACGCTGGGTATCCTCTGTACGAGCTGTTTCGGAGGCGGATACTTGCGCTTGGATAATGGATGCATTAATATTTGAAGATATTTCAGACATAATAATGTATAAGCCATAAACTACAAGCTACATGCACAGGATTTTACAAACACTACGTATTTACTTTTCAATCTTTATGGAGAAGCATTGTCATCTGTTTTACATCATTCAACCAACTTCCAGCTCTTGTTTTTGATGGTTGATTTGAGCTTTCAGCCGGGCCAGGATGGAGGAGTGCATCTGAGAAACCCGCGACTCCGAGAGATCAAGAGTAGCGCCGATTTCCTTCATGGTCATTTCCTCATAATAATACAACACTAGAATTAGCTTTTCAGCACGGCTTAGCCCTTTGGTCAGTGCGTCCTTGAGATCGCGCCGGAGGATTTCTTCCAGAGGATCTTCTCCCCGTTTGTCCTCCAGGACGTCAATCTCACAAACGTCCTTTTGGGAATCGGTCTCGAACCATTTTCGGCTCAGAGAAACCAAAGACACAGCGGTGGCGTCGCGTTTGAGCTTGATGAACTCATTTTCATCGATGCCCATACGTTGGGCGATTTCCTCATCGCTGGCTGCACGTCCGAACTCGGCTTCCAGTTGTTTGCAGGCCTGGTCCAGCTTATGGGCCCGGCTCCGGACCAGCCGCGGAACCCAGTCCATGCTGCGCAGTTCATCCAGAATAGCACCGCGAATACGTGGTGCGCAATAAGTGGAGAACTTGACCCCGCGCTCGAGATCGAAGGCTTCGATGGCATCCATTAGGCCAAATATACCGGCACTGATTAGATCATCAAGCTCAACCTCGTCGGGGAGTTTGGCATAGATGCGCTCGGCGTTATACTTTACCAGGGGCAGGTATTCTTCCATGAGGCCATTGCGCATCTCCTCGGTGTGCTCGTGGCTTTTATACCTTACCCAGACGTCCATAATGTCGTTTTTTTTCTGCTGAGCCTTCTCCATAATGTCTCAACCTCATAAATAAAAATTTTTTTGTTATAAGTTATACGTTTGCAATCCTTGATGCATATATCTTGATTAAGTTGTGTTGGGCCATTTTTTCATTTCCATATTCCTTTCCATTAGCAAATTTATTCAAGTCGCCGGACTTGCCTGGGGAACCGGCGTTTCCGTCTTGCTTGCCTCTGAGGCTGTATTTTGCTGAGGTGACAAGTTCTGGCTGGTTTTGTTGGTCATCGATTCCTTTTCCGCTTCAAAGTTTTCGACAATCACCCGGCTGCCCAGCGACGCCAGTAAACAACCGAGCAGATAAAATAACAACATGATAAACAGGGAACGGAAAACTACGGTGGTAAAGGGATTGTCCACCCAAAGTCCTATAAGCATACTCAGGCTAAATCCCAGAAACGCCATTCCAGCACCACAAATATGTATTGTCAATTCAGCACCTCACTGTTTTACATCAGTAAGTGTCATATCCTCATATCGGTCCGAAAAAACGGGCCGTTTAAAACTTTTATTACTGATTGGAAAAAATTTACGTCTCATAAATATTTTAAAGTCATTAAAATCACAGGAACCAATTCACTACTCGTCGGAAAAAACCACTTTCCGACTCGGCTGGCTCCAGAAAACGAGTCATATTAGCCGCCAGAGAGCGAAAACAATAACCGGCCGGGCAACGCGGATAGGCCAGTAACAACGGCTCACTCTGCTTTACAGCCTCCGAGACATGCTCATCCCGTAGAATATAGCCGGCGCTCGAGATCGAAACGGAAAGAAACTTTTGAGCTGTCTGCGCCAGGCGCTGATAGACCTTTTGAGCTTCGTTGCGATTTTGCACCATGTTGACTAACAGGGAAATTTTTGTGCCGCTTTGACTGCTGACGAGCTTTTTAATTACTGCGTAAGCATCCGTAATGCTGGTAGGCTCAGGTGTAGTAACTACCAGTGTAAGTTGGGCGGCTTCACAGAAGCACAATACCCCGGCAGAAATACCCGCCCCGGTGTCGATTATTATATAATCCAGTTGATGTTCCAGAGTGGATAATTCCTGAATCAACCGCTGACGCTGGAATTGGTTTAGTTCCGTCAGTTCCGTCAAACCCGACGCACCGCAAATTAAACGTATTCCACCAGGCCCGGGCTGAATGATCTGTTCCATTCGGCAGCTGCCTGAGATTACATGAGCCAGGGTATAACGAGTACGTACGTTTAACAGGACGTCAAGGTTGGCCAGCCCCAGATCGGCGTCCATAACGACCACCTTTTTACCGGCGGAACTAAGACAAAGGGCCAGATTGGCAGCCACATTACTTTTACCTACCCCACCCTTTCCACTGGTCACGGCAATTATATGCGCCGTTTTACCGGTTTCGCGAACCATCAATCTCAACTTTTCAGCCTGATCTACTATCATTTTTTATCTTAATTCTTATTTTTGTAAGTGTTATGTTTCAGTTTATTATTAATATCACTCGAGGTTCATACAACATTCTCAAGTACATTAGGTTGATTCATATCTACCAGTTCCATGCCCAGAAGTAGTTGGGCCAGCCGCCGGCCATTACCTACTTCGATATCATCTGGCACATCCTGACCGGTCGTGATGTAAGAAATTGACGCATCAATTTTACGCAGTACGGAAAGTACGACCCCAAAACTGATTGCCTCGTCCAGCTTGGTCAGGATAATACGGTCCACACCCAGAGCACCAAACTTTTCCACAGCGCTGAGCATATGGGCGTGATGGGTCGTGCTGGAAAGAACCAGGTGAATTTCATCCGGTCGAGCGGCCTCCATGAAGGTTTTGAGCTCGGTAAGTTTAAGCCGGTCGTTCTGACAGCGACCGGCAGTATCGATCAGCACCACATCCAGGTCGCTCAGGGATTCGACCGCTTCTTTGAGCTCGGCAGGCGTCAGGACCACCTTGAGCGGAACATCGATGATTTGCGCGTACATGCGGAGTTGATCAACTGCCCCGATACGATATGTATCGATGGTAATTAGGGCGACCTTTTTATTCTGTCTTAATTTCAAATTAGCTGCAATCTTGGCAATCGTAGTGGTCTTACCCACTCCCGTAGGGCCGATAAGAGCAACCACGCGGGCCTTACCATTGAGATTTGGACTGATGGGGCCTGTGGTGCTGATCATCTGGTCCATAACCTGTACCAGCTTTTGCCGGGCAATATCGGCACTTTTGATCTGATCTTCGGAGAGGTTGTGACTAATACGTTTAACCAGATCGCGGGCGATTTCGTCGGCTACTTCGCGTTGGATAAGATCCAGATATAAGTCAAACAACTGCTCGGGCATCTGGGGCTCATGCAGATGCCGCTGTTCCTTGACCAGGTTTTCCACTAGTTGTCGAATTTCCTTTATCTCTCCTTTAATCTGATTTTCTTCAGCGTTCCTCTGCACACCTTTGGAGGCTGGAACCAGTTGACGAGCCTGGCGTGCCGGAGGTTGAACATTACGTTTTATATTGGAAGCATTTGTTGTAGTTACCTCACTATTCGTAATGTCAGAGCGGCGATAACTTTCTTTGCGACCATTGCTATAAAGACGTTGTAAACGATTGTCTGCGGCGCGCGAGCGAGGTGGAGGATCCGATTCCCCGCTCCGGGCGGTAATTTCCACTATGTTGCGGGCGCCTATTCCAAAGATACCGCCACGTTTGTAGGAACGGGTCTGGACGATCACAGCATCGGGCCCCAGATGGCGTTTCACCTGGGCCAGAGCCTGCGGCATTGAGGGAGCTCTAAACATTTTCAATTTCATCTTCGATCCTCTTTCTAAAACACTCAAAGATAAACATTATTTAATTTTCCTTATCTGACGTCTTTATCATTAACACATTTTGCATATTATTATTTTAATGCCGTTGCTACCGGGCGGCGTTACACCGGCACCGGAGCGGCGGCCGGACGTTTATCCTTGGGTTTTTCAGCCTGATCATCTAAAACAACCATACCTACAGACTCAATTTGCACTTCCTTGACGATTTCGTTATAGGCTAATATAGCCACCGTAGGTAAATTCGGGGCCAGCAGCCGTCGCAGGGACAGGCGAATCTGAGGCGAACACAAAAGTACCCCTGAGCTACCCAGCTCAATTAGTTTTTGTAGTTGCACGGAAATCGAGTTTACGATCTGGTTTGCCAACACCGGTGGCAAAGTAAGAAAGCTGCCACTCTCACCGCGTTGGATGTGACGATTGATGGTATCTTCCAGTGCCGGATCGAGAGTCACACACCGCAGACGGCCCTGTTCATCCCGATACTGGGAACAAATCGTCCGGGCCAGGGCGTTACGCACATATTCTGAAAGAACTTCTAAATCCTTTGTACGCGAACCCCAATCGCCGATGGTTTCCAGTATAGTTTCCATATCGCGAATCGGCACACGTTCTTCGAGCAGCACCTGTAATATTTTCTGAATATCTCCCGCCTTGAGAGTGCCCCCCACCACTTCTTCGACCACCGCGGGAGAACGCTCCTTGACCGTGTCCAGCAGCGTATTGAGGTCCTGCCGGGAAAGTAGCTCCGCCGCGTGCGATTTGATAACCTCTGTCAAATGAGTTGCCAGCACACTGGAGCAATCGACTACTGTATAGTTCATCATTTCCGCCTGCTCCTTACGGGCCGCAGGAATCCAGACCGCCGGCAAACCGAAAGCAGGTTCTGTTGTCTCCACCCCGGTAACTTTGCCGGTTGTGGCCCCGGAGTTCATCGCCAGAAACTGATCGGGATATGCCTGATTTCGCGTGACTTCGACCGATTTAATTTTAATGCAGTATTCATTGGGCCCCAGTCGGACGTTGTCTCTAATCCTGATACTGGGCACTATAATACCCAGCTCCGTAGCAACCTGACGGCGAATCATACTGATCCGCTGGAGCAGATCTCCCGCCTGCTTTTCATCTACCAATCTAATTAACGCATAGCCGATTTCCAGTTCCATCCGATCCACCGGCAGCAAATCTTCAATCTTTTCCGTACGGGCCGGAGCAGCGGCTTCACGTTCCGCCCGAGCTTTCGATACTGCCTGTTGTTTCTGGGAACGACTGATAACATAACCTATCCCCGCACAACCGGCTGCCAGAACGGTCAAAGGCACACGCGGAAGTTTGGTAAAGGCCAGCATAAGCAAAAACAAAGAAGCCACCCAAAGAGCCTTTGGTTTTCTGGTTAACTGGTCGATGAGTTCCTGCCCCAGGTTCGTCTGAGCTGTTGAACGGGTCACGATTAAGCCGGCCGAGATCGAGATGATAAAGGCGGGTATCTGACTTACCAATCCATCACCGATAGTTAGCTTGGTAAAGATATCAAAACATTTGCTTAGTTCCCAGCCATATTGCAGCATACCCACCCCCAGCCCGCCAATTATATTGACCAGCGTGATAATAATGCCGGCGATTGCGTCACCACGTACAAACTTACTGGCACCGTCCATCGCACCGTAAAAATCGGCCTCGCGGGAAATAGACTCGCGGCGGCGGCGGGCTTCGACTTCGTTGATCAACCCGGCATTTAGGTCGGCATCAATCGCCATTTGTTTACCGGGCATACCGTCCAAAGTAAAACGGGCCGCGACTTCACTTATACGAGTAGCTCCTTTGGTTATAACCACAAATTGGATAACAATTAAAATTATGAAAATAATCAGTCCAACTGCCAGTGATCCCCCCGCCACAAAATTACCGAATGCCTGGATCACATGACCGGCTGCGGCCGTGGCTTCGCCCTGACGTTCGGGAGCGGTGAGGATCAAACGAGTGGTGGCACAGTTCAAAACCAGACGAAACAGCGTAGCAGCCAATAACATAGACGGAAAGACCGAAAACTCCAGCGGACTGGTTACGTAAATCGTGGTCAGCAGTACCACTGCCGCAAAGGCCAGATTGGCCGCCAATAGCACATCCATCAGCCAGGTCGGCAGCGGAATGAGCATCACAAATATCAAACTCACCGCCGCAAAGGGCAGAATAAGATCACGGCTGTTGTGGAATCTGGTAATCCATTTAAGTCTGGTTGTTGTTGCTAAAGGCATTTTAAACTTACTTATTACTATTTATGTTTACTGTTTAGCTGGCCCGGTTGCTGCGGAACCCTTTGCCCGCCAGTTCGAACACATAAGCCAATACTTCCGCTACCGCCTGATACAACTCTGCCGGAATATAATCACCCACCTCGCAGGCCTTGTAGATAGCCTGGGCCAATGGTTTGCGTTCAATAATTGGTACGCCGTTTTCTAGGGCGATTTCGCGAATACGCCTAGCCAGAAAACCGGCCCCGCGGGCCACCACCTTCGGCGCGATCATCGTCTCCGGTTCATATTTCAGGGCTAAGGCCAACTCAGTAGGGTTGGTTATAACCACATCAGCTTTAGGAACAGCTTGACTCATCCGTTGAGCGGCTAATTGCCGGGCGACCGCCCGGCGGCGCTGACGCATTATGGGATCACCTTCCATGCGTTTTAGTTCTTCTTTGATTTCTTCCTTGGTCATCCGCAGGTCTTGCATATGCTTATATCGCTGAAAGGCATAATCCAGTATCGCCAGCAACAGCAACACCAACGCCATTCGTAGCCCCAGCACAAAAACCAGATGAGCACCCTGTCCTACCACTTCCACAAAGCTCAAACCGGCCAGGTTAATCATCTCCGGGAAAAAGCTTCGTATAGTTAAGTAGGCCACCGTCCCAATGATACCTACCTTGGCCAGACTCATCACCAGCCGCATCCCCGAGCGGGCTGAAAACAATCGCCGAAATCCGCTCAGCGGCGATATTTTTTCTAAAGATGGTACAATCGGGCGAGACACAAACAAAAAGCCTACCTGCATTATATTAATCACCACCGCCACAACCACTAACACCAGAAACATTGGAGCAGCAATAGCCCAGGCATAACGCAACGTCAAGCGCCAACTCTGATCTAGAACTAACGAGCCCGTTACTGACACATTATCAAAAACCAATGACTGCCTCATGACCTCCATGAATCCTTTAATTATCGCTGAGCCGTAGAAATTCAGCACAATCAGGCCGGCTAAAAGACCAACCGCGGCGGCCAGGTCAGGACTTTTGGCAACCTGTCCTTTTTCGCGCGCTTCCTGTAAACGGCGTGGGGTTGGGGCTTCAGTCTTTTCACCAGTATCAGCTGGCATATATTACATTTCCTTTTGTTACAATTGCATAAACAGTGCGCCGACCCGTTTGAAGACCAGCGCCAGGCTGTTCTGGAACAACAGACCAACCATAGCCAACGAGGCAATCAACATAATCAATCCCAGCGTAGTGCGCACGGGAAAGCCGGCGGCCAGGATATTTAACTGGGGCATAGTGCGCGAGATAAAGCCCATGGCCAGCGATGCCAAGAACAGCGCCACAACCGCCGGACCTGAAATACGGATTCCCAGTTCGAAGGCCTCACGCAGAATTACCAGACACATCTTGATCACTGGTTGCGACTGGAAACTTGATAGCAGCGGGATCGTTTGAAAACTCCCCGCTAATTGTCGGATAAGGATTAAATGACCGCCCATCAAAACATATAGCAGTGTAGCCAACAAAAGATAAAACTGGGAAAGAGCCGTAGTGGAAACCTCACTAAGTGGATCAATCAGCCGGGCCATTCCCAGTCCCATCTGGTAACTAATCATTTCGGCTCCCAATTGAATTCCCACAAATAGCAGAGAAAGGGCAAAGCCGATAGTTATCCCGATAAGTAGCTCCCCCCCAACACTCACCGCCAGGTGTAAAAAGGAGTTGGGAACGAATGACGTTTTGGGAACCAACGGGAACACAGCAAATCCGAGTACCAGCACAAATAGCACTTTAACCTTGACTGGTATGGTGACCGATCCCAACAACGGTGCCAGGGCAAAAAGACCTCCCAGGCGAAACAGAACCAGGGCAAAAACAGGTGCCTGATCAAAAAGTTGTTGTATCGGAGTTAATGGCATAATAAATAATTTTCAGTTAGTGGCTGTTGGTGTTACTGATTTATGTAAAACTTCTCCTGTTTATGTTGACGGCATCGCCCCAAACATCTCCTTGGCAAAAGTGGTCATCTGATTGATTATCCAGGGCATAAAGAAGGCAGCGGCTATAATGATGGCGATAATTTTGGGTACAAAGGTCAGGGTCATTTCCTGAATCTGGGTAACTGCCTGTAAAATGGAAATAGTCACGCCCACCACCAGCGCCACACACAACAGGGGAAAGGATATTTTCAAGGTCAAAACCAGAGCCTGACGGCCTAAGTCTAAAGCAAATTGCTCGTTCATACAAAATCCTTTCAAATTAACGGATTAAAACTACTCAGCAGTGATCCCACTACCAGCCGCCACCCATCTACCAGTACGAATAACAGCAATTTAAACGGTAGAGAAATAAGGATAGGAGGCAACATCAACATGCCCATAGACATCAAAATCGAGGCGATCACAATATCGATAATCAGAAACGGCAGATATATATAAAAGCCCATAATGAAGGCTTGCTTTAATTCACTGGTGATAAAGGCTGGGATAAGAGCGGTTAGCGAAACATCCTGCCAGTTCAGATTCCGTTCTTTGATTTTTTGCTTTACCTCTGCACTGGGACTGGCAAACTCGGCGAACATATATACATCATCATAGTTTTGGGTCGTAGTGATCTGATTGACCATAAACCTCCGCAGGTGACTCTTGGCCCGCTGCCAGGCTTCCCCCTGGCTCAGCGCTTGGGTATTTTTAGAAGGATTCACATAGGGTTGGATGGCATCCTGGTTGATCCGGTTCCAGGTCGGAGCCATCACACAAAAGGTCATGAATAAAGAAAGCCCGATGATTACCTGAGATGGCGGTAGCTGCTGAGTCCCCAGAGCCTGCCTTAATAACGCCAAAACCACTACAATCCGGGTAAAACAGGTGGTCATAACCAGAATCGCCGGCGCCAGCGACAAGACTGTCAAAAGAAGCATAATCTCCAGTGTGGAAGATAGCTTTTTAGGACTGGTAGCCTTCTCCACCAGTTCGGTGGGATTGGCTGCGTTCAGTAAGGAAGGTGGACTGATTCTTGTCTCAGTAGAATTTTGGACCGCATCCACCTGCGCCCGACTCACGATTGGTGTCAGCGTAAAGATTAAACTAAATAATATAGCTCGCAAAAATGTCTTCCTTGACTGATTCATATATTTTTGAGTCATCCGTTAACTCATTTTTAATCTAGTTGTCAGTTGCCCCGCCGCAGCAGGGCAGTTATAAACAAATCAAACACCTTTCAAAAACGTAATCTTGCCAGACCTTTCACTTTATTCAAAAGTCCGGAAAGTTCGCGTCTGGCATAACTCCACTGGCCCGAAGTTTGATCTTGGTAATCAAAAACCTGAGTATCGAGCTCTTCTTCCGTCACATCGCTGGATAAATTATAATCCCGTGCCTGCCGATGAAACAGTTTATCAAAACTGTTGGATATCGAATGAGGTGATTGTTTTTCCACCAGGCCCATAAGGCGGCCTATATCTTCCGGATCATCCAGCACCAGTAATGAGGTCATATGGTTGGGACTCAGACCTACCAGCACCAACCGCCTGTCCAGCCTTACCAGGCAGACTGACTGTTTGGAGCTTATAGTAGTACGGGTAATGATTTCTATGGCTGAATTGATCCGGCCCGACCGGGATCCCATCGCAAAACGTCGGTACAGCCAGGCAGCCAGTACTATCAATACCAAAACCAGTATTAAGGACAGTACGGTCCGCCAGGTTGAAACTGCCCCACCCAGAGGATTTGATTCGCCGGAGATATTTTTCCGAACCGGTGTAATATCTTTGTTTGTGGCTTGTTCTTCCCGCGCACCGACAAGCAATTGTTCAAAACCGTTTGAGGGCAAGTTGGCTTGCAAGGCTTTTTCTGCCTCTGCCGTTGCTTCAGCTCCGGTTTGAGCTCTCACCGGTCCGATAGAGGCTATAACCAGCAAACAACACCCCAGCAATGTGGTGTAGTTCGTTTTAGGGGTATGATTTTGGCGCTGTAACATGGATCACTCCAGCCTGGCTCTTATATTTTGGGTCTTTTATTATGTTTGCGTCCCGGGATTATGGTTCCACTCGGCGTTTGGACACAAAAGAATCTTAAGCAGTTTTATGCCCCGGCGTGGGCGCTTCTGCTCCGATTTCCAACTCGGAACTTTCGGAGGTCCCCTGCTTGCTGATTCCCGGAACGATTTCATTCACCCGGACACAAAAATTATCATTAACTACCAGTATTTCCCCGCGGGCGATCAACTGTTCGTTGACCAGAATATCCACGGGGTCACCTGCCAATTTATCCAGTTCTACAACCGAACCACTCGCCAGATGCAGGATTTCATCAACTGTCATCTCCGCCCGGCCCAGTTCTATTTTTACGTTTAGTTCGACATCGTTGAGCAATTCTATGCTGCCGGCCGCAGCTTCGGACAGCATACCCGTAAAATCGGGCAAAGCCGGTATTTGAGCGTCATCCGCTTCCTCGGGAACGTTTGTCGGAGAAGACGAACTCTCGGTTTGGGAATCGGAACTGTCCTCGGTTATGGCCACACTATCATTATCAGCCGCAGCCGGTTCCACTTCTACCTGTTCTTGCGTTTCGGCAGCCGAATCTTTTTCGCCGGCATTTGCTTCTGGTACGCTGTTTTTATCTTCTTTTTCGGGCATGAGTACTTACCTTTTCTAGTCGGTAATATAGGTTTGCCAAACCGGCAGTAAAATTTCCTGAATTAATCCTTCGCCGACGATCTCCTCCACACCTTTTTGAATACCTCTTTTAATAACTTCCAGACGCGGATCTTTGATCTGATCAGGCTGAGCGGACGAAACTAGAATACGCACACAATTGAGTATTTCTTTACTGTGCTCGTCAACTTCTTTCTGTAGTTTCTCCTTGTTGGCTCCCTCAACCTTGGCGGCCACCTCTATAGTTACAATCATACGCGTGCGGCCGGCCATGTAGTTATCCACCTGAAAATCTTTAACCATGACCACCTCGGCAAAATTATTGTTAACGTTTTGCTCAGTCTGGATGATCGGATCGGTGGCCTCAGCAGGAGCGGGGCCGCCCTTCAGTATCCAAAACATGGAGATCAACCCGCCTTCCAGTACCAAAACAGCCGCGATTATAATTAAGGTTTTCAGCGGCAATTTGGGCTTTGCCTTTTGTTGATCTTTTATTTCCTGAGTGTCTTCTGCCATAAGTATATCTCCTAAAAATTAAATCACACCTGAAGGTGTATCTGTAAGGTATTAAAATATATTTCTCTGATTATCTTCCGGTGCTGTCCCCTTATATTGCTCGACCAGATTTTCTGTAACAATAATCGAAACTCTGCGGTTCTTAGCCCGCTCACTTTCTTCGTAAGCCTGGGCAATAAGCGGCTCGTTCGCACCGCACGCCTCTACTGATATCCTTTCTTCTCGTATACCCTTACTTACAAGGAACTCTTTGACCGCTTTACCGCGGGCGTAAGAAAGATCTTCCAGCGAACTAAACGGTTTATATTTATCCGGGCTGGTTGGTACGGCATGACCGCGTACCCGTATTTTGGTATTCAGACCACGCAAACTATCGGCAAAAATTGACAATTGTTTTTGGGCTTGGCTCAGCAACTTGGCCTTGCCTGGCTCAAAACTGACCAGACCGCCAAACGTAAATTCCAATCCGTCTCTAATCGTCTTTACCGATGGATTAGGTCCCTGTATGCCCACATCTTCACTCATACCGATTTGTTGTTCGAAATTTTCTCTGATAAGTTCTTGCATCTTTTTATCGAAACTGTTGGACGGAGGAATTTTACCTGGAATCCACCCGGCCCCCCCACGATAGCCGAACGCTCGCTTGATCGATTCGGCCACATCGTAAAATCTTTGATCTTCCTTGATCTCACTCATGGATACCAGAATCACAAAGAAACACAGCAGCAGCCCCATCATGTCACCGTAGGTGACCATCCAGGCTGGAGCCCCTTCTTCGACTTTTTGTTCCTTCTTGGGCATATCTATTCCTCACCCTCCGAGTCTGATTCCTTACGCATACTTGGAGGCAGGAAAGTCTTTAATTTTTGTTCAACGATTCTGGGATTGTCACCTGATTGAATGCTCATCACCCCTTTAATAATAATGCTTTTCAGCAAAAGCTCATCGTTACTGCGTAAACCGAGTTTATCCGCCAGCGGCAGGGCAAACATGTTGGCAAAGATGGAACCATACATCGTCGTCAAAAGAGCCACCGCCATACCAGGCCCGATCGCATCGGGATCGTCCATGTTCATCAACATAATAACCAGCCCCACCAGTGTACCAATCATGCCGTAAGCCGGGGCATATTTACCGATAGCATCGAATATCGCTTTGCCCTTTCCATGGCGCTCGGCAATCGCTTCCAGTTCATTGTTCATGATGGCTTCGATTAATTCCGGATCCGTTCCGTCCACCGCCATCTGAATTCCCTGGATAATAAATGGATCGTCCGCATCTTTAATAGCGTTTTCCAAAGAGAGAATACCATCCCGCCGGGCGATCTCTGCGTATCCCACTAGGTCATCGATGAGTTTCTGGGACGACTGCTCCTTGTGCAGAAATGCCTTGGAAATGGTCTTACCGCTCCGCAAAAAATTCACCAATGGAAAGCTGGTGAGAACCGCGGCAATTGAACCTCCGATAACTATCATAAAGGACAGGGGATCAATAAAGGCTCCCGCCTTATCTCCGGCTCCCGTAAATATCGCATAGCCGACAAGACTCATCCCCAAAAACAAGCCTATCAATGTTGCCAGGTCCATTTGAGTTTACCTTTATCCTCTCCTGAGTTTTTGTTCTTTCTCTTCCATATCAGTATTAAAATCTCTGTCAGCCAATCATAATAATCGGCTATCTCCTGGGTGAAATTGACACCCATTCAGGCCGGAAAAGCACGTAATTGCCTCCCGTATTCCAGCGCCAGTTGCACCACATCTTCGAGTGCTTCCTTGACCATGACTTTGTCCCCGTTCATCAGGGTTATCATCGTGTCCGGAGTAGTTTCGATATAACGAATCTGCTCGGCGTTGATCACAAATCTTTTTCCATTTAGTCGGGTCACAGGAATCATTTCAATCTTTTTTAGTTCTCATTTATAGATATAGGTTGGCTTGTGTAGCCACCTTTGGTTTTAGATGGCCCCGCGACAGCAGAATAAACACTCTGCCGCGAGGCCCGGGTAAACTTCGTTGTCGGTTTCAGTTGTCATCTTCTTTTATATTCCTGGGTGGCTCATTTCGTTGCCACCTTTGATTTCAAATGACCCCGCGACAGCAGAATAAACACTCTGCCGCGAGGCCCGAGAATACTTGGTTATCTGGTCATCATCATCAGTTCGGTCAGCAGACTATTGCTCGTCTGAATGACTCGCGAAGATGCCGTAAAGCCGGCGCTGGAAATTATCAGATTAATGAACTCACGGCTTAGATCCACATTACTCAGCTCCAGAGCCCCGGCATTGATCGTACCTGCCCCCAATTCCTGCGGTTTCTTTATAATGGGACTGCCGGAGTTCGGTCCGGTCTTGTACAGGTTGCTCTCATCGGCTATCAATCCTTCATAATTCCGGAATGTGGCCAAGACCACCTGACCCAAAGTCCGCGTCAATCCATTTGTGAAAGAACCCGTAATATAACCATCAGGACCTATCGAGTAATCCTGCAGGGTTCCCGACTGAAAACCATCCTGACTTAAAAGTGACATCGCACTGGTCATGGCAAAACCGTCCATATTGCTGAAATCAAGCGATACAGTCTGGGGGGTGGAAGCTCCGGTATCAGTCCGATCAAGGACGATAGTCAGATCACTACCCTCCAGATATTGACCGGTGGGATCAAATTTTACTGTACCCGTACCCAGTACCAGGTCAAAATCGGTATCATCGCCGCTCTCGGCAAAATATCGCCAGAGAATACCGGTATCATCCTTTGACTCCATCGCCATAGTAATATCAATTTCCATGGGATTACCGATCGAATCATAGGCTCTGAAGGAAGTCTTAATGCTCTCTCCCAATGTAGATGTATCGGTGCTGTTAGTAAAGCGTAAGGGCAGAGTACTACCCGGCGCTGAGGCTCCCGTACCCTGACCGGCGGTAACGGCTCCGGTATCCAAAGTCATGTTGTTATACAGGCCTATATTACCCACAATATTTATTGAACCGTCCACGTTGATGGTAACACCGGGATCAGCTACACCCAAAGCCGACAAGTCGGGCAAATCCGTGGAGGTATTGACTCCCAGAACATCCTCGAGCCAGGCCGCCAGGTCTCCCAGCGTCGTGCCCGTAGTACCCACAATGAACTCTTCCTCGGGTAGATTAGCCCCCCCCTTATTTGCTTCTGCCAGGGTAATAACATTACCGGTTTCAAATAGTTTGACTACTCCGGATTCATTTTCATACAGACTGGTCAAATCAGTACCGGACACCGCCGCCACCGTACCAGCCGCATCGGAATAAAGCGACTGACTGCTTAACACCGGCCGGGAAGCCGCCGCCTCACCATCAGCGTTGAGGTCACCGCTGAATTTGGCATAGCTAGTAGGTGACGCCGTCGTAATTTCGCCCAGTGGTATCCGCAGATTGCTTAGTGCCCCTTCTACAATATTGAAGCTGCTGTCAACATTATAGCCCTGGAGAAAATTACCATCGGTTGACAGAAGATAATTTTCCGCGTTGAATTGAAAGCTGCCGTCCCGGCTGTACAATTCAGCACCGTCCGGACGTTTGAGGATAAACATTCCCTGGCCCTGGATGGCCAAGTCTGTCTTACCTCCGGTAGTTTCGGGGGCACCCCCGGAAAAATTACGCGTTATCCCCCCCACCATCGAACCGGTACCGATCTGCATCGGATTGGTGCCGCCAATCTGTCCCGATGGTGCCGAACCAAAGCTGAAGGTGTTTAAGAACTGATTTTGAAAACTGCTTCTTGTGCTCTTATATCCGTACGTGTTGACATTAGCGATATTGTTACCTATCACATCCATGCGGAACTCGTTGGTCTTCATCCCTGAAAGACCAGCAAACATTGATGATGTCAGACCCATTTTTTATCTCCACTTTTTAACACATAGCTTTTTGTTGATATTTTCCGATTCCTATCCATTGTTATCCCGTCAAACCATTGTTTTCCTTTACGTCTTTTCCGGATCATATTGCTTTGTCAATAAATTCTGGTTAGCTCCGTCAGAGGTAGTTTATCAATCCCTCCCTCGGAATTCATGATATTCAGTAACACGCCTTCTTCCGTCCATTGGACACTGTTGATGACGCCTTTGATATCATCCAATCCTTCGGCGTTATAGCCGATCAGCAGATCGGCAGTGTCTTGATTGATGGCGCTGGCACTACTGATGGGCACCGCCACCGTCTCGTCTTCCGGCGTCCCCGGCACATGCAGGTGTAAGGTTACCTCCGTACCGTCCACCTCCACCGAAACCACTTCCCCTACCACCCGGGTCCCGGCGCTGTTATTCCCTATGACCATTTGGCCAATGATATCCTTGCTGTTACTTCCTCCAAAACGATTTACATCCTTGATGTTCAGATATTGGCCCGTGTCGAGTTCGAGCAGTATATCTTCATCCTGCAGATTAACCGCCACTACCTTACCCATTGCATAATTACCCGAGGTGGTGGGACCCGAGACTAGCTCGCCGATCAAACCCGATGCCGTACTCAGTTCCTGACGCAAGAGCAGACTGTCATAATTTTCCATCAGTTTATTGAAAGATGACTCTAACTGCTGGGAGGACTGAATCTGCTGAATGGTGGCCATCTGATTGAGCAGTTCCTGATTATTCATGGGTTCAAAGGGATCCTGATTGGTCAACTCGGTAATCATCAGATCCATGAAGTCCTGGGTGTCCAGGGCCAAAGAACTTTTCCCGGTGCTAGTACTTGTCGTTACCTGACTGCTTATAGCTGACGTATCCACTTGCAATCCTTTCTATATTTTTAATAAGAGGTGTCCTGCACCCCTCATTGCCTTATACTTTCACATCCAGATTCACAAATTCCATTTCCTGCCACTGATTTTGATCCTGGCCTGCGGACTCTTTCAGCAGGTCGCTAGCAGCCGATTCTGTCGTAGTTATAATGCTTGCGGCAGCATTATCGGTGGACAGGTTATCCTTTTGCGTAGGCTGCTGACCGCTTTGATTATTAAATTGTTGTGAAAAGCTTTCCTGTTCCCCCTTGCCTTGATGATGCTGGCCCTGATCCTGCATCTGCTGTTGCTGCTGATCGAGTTGCTGATCGTTACGCAGATCCAGCCGCAATTGAATTTCTATCTGATTAGTCTGAAAACCTTGTGCCTCCAGCGCCGTATGCAGATCGCTGCTGTGCTTCTGGAGCAGTTCATGAGCCCGCTGATTGGTCGCCTGCAACTGCAGATGCAGACCATCGGTTCCATTTCTTATCTGTACCCGCAGTGTTCCCAGCTCCGGTGGTTCCAGACGTATCTGCAACAGGGAAGAATTTCTGCTTACCGCCGAGCGGGCCCCTTTTACGATACGATCCACGTTCTGCTGCATACCAATTTCTTTATGCGTATCGACTTTGTCCGTTCCGATAAGCCTCTGCAGAGCCACCTCTTTTTCCGCTCCTGTTTTGACTTCACCTTGCGTTAAAACTTCGATTTGCACATCTTTACTGTGCTGCTGCCGCTGCAAATCAGATCCCTGCATATGATCCGTAGTTGATGAACTCGTAAGAGTTGCCGTCTCGGTGCTTACCCGCATTTGTGATTCGTTAGACAGCAGTTTATTTTTTGGCTTACTTTCACTTATGCCGTTCGATTGATTCAGCTCGGTCGTCGTGGCATTCTGCCATCCTGCTGTCTGCTTCACTTCAGCCGCAGAGCTCTGTTCGTTTTGTTGGTCGCTACCAGCCGAATCATTCGCTGAAGAAGTTCCGTTCTCGAGAACATCTTGCCCTATCGCAGCATTTTCGTTAGCTCTCACGGTCGACGGCTCAAATGAGGCCGTATTTTTTTCTGATGTGGACTCCGCCGACAAATTTACCTGCTCGGTAGTCTGTTGATTGTCATTTTTCATTGCTGACAACTGCTTATTTGCAATATCTAACTTCGCCGATTCAGACTGAAGCTCTGCCCTGTCCACCTTATTCTGCTGGGCATCGGCGGATGTCGCATCACCGGAACCGGAATTCTGATCCGCAGCTTTCCCTTGATCTGTATTATTGCCCCCCTCACCCGCTGACTGACTTATGACCTTTACCTCGAGCAACTTTTGATTGTCGAGGGCAACAGTCTGGGTATTCGACGCTGATAGATTCTTACTCGCCCCGGATGCACTTCCTTCCGCCCCCGCATTCGCTGCTTGTTGGGCCGCTTCTTTTGCGGGCTCCTGTCCGGATGAGCCTTGAGAGGCAGATCCCTTCTCTGTGCCCACCGCCGCTTCAGATGAATCACCATCCGTACTGGTAGAATCTGTCTCATTTCTAATTGGCGCATCATCGGTCCGTCTATCCTCCGATGAAATGCCGACCTGTTCGGATGGGCTCACCTCTCCGTCCTGATATATGTCGTGATCGGATTCACTCGGACGAACATCCGCAGATAGATCCTCCCTGGAAATCGTTTCTCTGGAGGAACGACGATCCGTATTGTACGCATCAAGCCGATCCTGCGGGGATTGATGCATTTCCCGCAATTCCAGTGCATTGCCCTGGGTTATTTCAAAACGCGCCGAATCAAATAACGAACCGAACGTATCGTCATTCACACCTTTGACGTTATTCTTCTGGCTGTAGTGTTCCAGACTCGGCATTAAATTTTTAACATCTTTTATTTGCATGTAACGCCTTATTTGTACTTTTTGCCCCTGCCCTCAATTTTGGCTCACCAGGTTATCCTCTTTCGGGGCCTCAGTTTCTTTATCCATATTGATGACGCCATAATTTTCCAATAATTTCATCAGACGCAATCTTTTACTCTGTTCCTCTGGCTGCTTGAATTGCTCCAGAATTTTGGTGGCAGTATCCGATTTCATCTCCGCCAGATAACGGATCACGTCTTTATCATCCATCTCCATAAAATCATCTTTGACGTATTTAGGTTTCATGATGGAGTAGTTTTTCAGAGCTTTACGGAAGTTTTCATCTTGGATCTTTTCGTTATTTTCCTCCATTAGGCTAGCAAACTCTTCTCGTTTAACTTTTAAATCTTCAATATCTTTTTCCAGTTTAATTTGTGCGACATCGATGGTGACTTCTTTATTACGGAGCAGTTGAGCATAAAGCTCCATTTCCCGGTTCAGAACTTCTCGTTCGACCTGGGCCGCCATAATCCGCGCACCTGCCTGCTGCGGTGTTTCCTGTTTTTCTTCGACTACCACTTCCTCTGGCGGCGGTACAAGCCTTTCCCCTCGCCACGTGGCCAGATACTGCTCTCTCTTATCGTAATCGAATCGTCCTGTAAGAGCTCCGTAACCCAGAAAGCCCACCAAAGCCAGGCTATGCGCCACCAGAACAAAAAACAGAACTTTTAATATCAACTTTCCCATTTATCTCGCTTCTTTATGCCGTACTCCGCGTCCGCCATTGCACCTTGGAGCCTATTTCATCCATTTCGTTAACCTCGATTTTCTTAACCGCTCTGTCATAACGGCTTCTTTGTCTTTCGCGTAGTTTCTCTAGGATTTTGGTTTGCTTCGCCGCCTCCGCCAATTCCCGCCGCGCCTCCTGCAGCCGCTGCTGTACCCGGCCGACCTCGTCAATCTTACTACTGATCGAATGTCGCAGATATGTGACATAACCTTGGTACAAACCCACCCAGTTTACATTCACGCTCCCCTGTATATATGGTCTCAGGATTTTGCCCTGTAGGCTGACATCTTCCGCCATCTCCAGAGCTTGCCGCTGCAGATCATTTATCTCAGCATTGAGTTCGCCGACGGCTCGCTTCTTTTGATCTTCTTCTTGCTGCCGCAGTTTCAATACTGTTTGTAATCTAAAGTTAAATTTTTTCATGGCTTCTTATCGCAAACTTAATGGACGTTCCAAAATCCTTATCGTTTATACTCCCAATCTCATCCGCTCCAATGTTGGCCCACTTGGCTGATTCCCACCCACAGCCTGGGCTGGTTCCCCCTGATTCATCGCGCCGACCCCCGGCTGGTTCATGCTGCTATCGTCCCCTGCGACACTGCCGGCCAGTTGCTTAACCAGTTCCTTAAGCATTTGCCTCGTCTTCTCGTAACTGAAACCTTCTTTTATACCCTGACGGAGAAATCTCTCTATCTGGGGACGTGAAGTTATGGCCAAATCATATTGAGGATTAGTGCCTTTGGCGTAAGCCCCAATATTCACCAGATCTTCTATATCCCTATATACCGCCGTTAGATTGATCACAAAGCGGGCGTCCTCCAATTGCTCTGACCTTACCACCTCAGGCATGACCCGGCTTATACTTTGTAGAATATCGATGGCCGGATAATGACGCCGATTGGCCAACTCTCGTGATAGCCACAAGTGGCCGTCCAGAATACCACGCATAGCATCTGAAATAGGTTCGCTCAGATCATCACCTTCCACCAGGACCGCATAAAAACCGGTAATACTGCCCTGTTGACTGCGACCGCAGCGTTCCAGCAATCGTGGCATCAGAGCAAAAACACTGGGGGTATAACCTTTTGTCGCCGGCGGTTCATTCATAGCCAGCCCTATCTGTCGCTGAGCCATAGCAATACGCGTCACGGAATCCATCAACAATAAAACGTTTTTACCCTGGTCCCGAAAATATTCTGCGATTGTTGCTGCTACAAAGGCAGCTCTAACCCGAATGGGCGCCGGCTCATCTGAGATACTCACCACTACTACCGAGCGGGCCAGTCCCGCCGGGCCCAAATCTCTTTCGATAAACTCTCGCACTTCCCGACCCCGCTCCCCCACCAGGGCTATAACATTGACATCCGCCTCGGTATTCCGGGCGATCATCCCCAGCAAAATGCTCTTGCCTACTCCGGGCCCGCTGAAAATACCCATTCTCTGACCGCAGCCGCACGTCATCAATCCATCAATAGCCTTCACCCCGGTTGCTATGGGGCTATTGATCCGTGTTCTTTGTAAAGGCGGCACTCCTTCAGCACTTACCGAACGACGCGTTTGACAAAGCAAATTTCCTTTTCCGTCGATCGCCTTGCCGTTGCCGTTTATCACCCTGCCCAGCAGTTGATCTCCTATCCATACCAGTGCCTTTCCACTCCGGCACAACACCCGGTCTCCACACCCTATACCTGTCATATCTGCCAGGGGCATTAACACCGCCGCTTCACCATGAAAGCCTATGACTTCTGCCGGTATAACCGTTCCGCCCCGCGCCAGGATTTCACACTGCGCTCCAACAGGCGCGCCAAAGTCCAGCACCTGCACAGTCAGTCCCGTCAGTCCGGAAACTCGTCCCTGTATTTCCAAAGCGAGGGTCTCTTTCAGTGTTTCCATCCTTAGGTTCAAATTGTTGTCCGAATGTGCCTTCATATTTTTTTAATCACCCCTGCTCGGGGATGGCTAATTTTTCTGTTTATTGTGCCTCTCCGGTCGTTACTCCGCCCTCCTGGGCCTCCTTCATGGTTGCCAGTAGCTGCTCGGAAATACGACTGATCTGGGTTTCGATTTGCCCGTCCACCTTGCCGTTATCGGTGCTCACCACGCACCCGCCTGGGGTAATGCTCTCATCCGCCTCCCAGCGTATGCTTTGATATTGGCTTAATTCCTGTTTATTCTTACTTGCCATTGTTTCCAGATATTCCAGAGTTTCCGGATTTACCTTTACGACTACATTGGTATTTCGGGTAACCAGCTCCATCGTTTCTTTAACGTTGGCTGCGGTTATCTCGTTAAGCTTTTCTTTTTGGGTAACTGTCTGATGAATCACTTTTTCAGCTACCGCCAAAGCCAGCGCCACCGTATCCTGTTCCGCCCGCCAGAGCAGACTTTGCTTTACCTGGTCAAATGCTGAGCTTATTTTCTGGAGAGTTTCGAGAGTTTCAGCACTTTCGCGGGCAAAATTATCCCTAGCTTCCTCCAGTGCCTGCTGCATCCCTTCTTCCCGGCCCCGCGCAAATCCTTCTTCCCACCCCTTGCTGTTACCCTCCCGACGCGCCTGTTCTAGTTGTTGTTTACATTTGGTCTCGGTTTGTTTTTTCAGACCTTCGGCATGCCGCCGGGCCGCGGCTATGATCTCCCTTGCTTCTTCTGCAATATCGCTGAGATTAAAGACTTTTTTGGTTGTGTCTTTCTGCTCAAATTCTGCCGATTTTAATAACAACTTTCTGCCCTTGTATTTTCTTCTCTACTATTTCTTTAACAGATCCTTGATAGATTTGCGTGATCTTTACACCACCAGTTCCGATTCGCCGCCGCGACCCGAAATAATAATTTCGCCGGCATCTTCCAGACGGCGCACGATATCTACAATCTTCTGCTGCGAGGCCTCCACATCGCTCAAACGCACCGGACCCATATATTCCATATCTTCCTTGATCAACTGCGAAGCCCGCTCGGACATATTGCTGAATATCTTTTCTTTCAGTTCGTCGCTGGCCGTCTTCAGCGACAGTGCCAGCTCATCATTATCAACTTCCTTGAGAACCGACTGGATACCCTTATCATTGATTAGCATGATATCCTCGAATACGAACATCAGCCTCCTGATCTGATCCACCAGGTCTGGATCATCCGTTTCCAGATTTTCCAGGATACCTTTTTCAGTGGAACGGTCCGCCAGGTTCAGAATAGACGCCGCCGTATCGACACCACCGGCTTTATCAAACGTCTGCGAAACAATATCACTCAACCGGCTTTCCAGTCCTATCTCCACCTCGCGTATCACTTCCGGATTGGTCTGATCCATCGCGGCGATACGTTTGATTACCTCGGTTTGTTTCTGCTGAGCCAGCCCCATAAGAATTTCCGCCGACTTTTGGGATCCAAGATGGGCCAGTATCAAAGCGATGGTCTGCGGATGTTCATCCTGGATGAACGTCAATACATTTTCCGCCTCTGCCTTTTGCAGAAACTGAAATGGTGTCTGTTGAATTGTTTGCGTCACCTGCCTGAGAATATCGGCGGCATCTTCAGAGGAAAGGCTTTTTTCCAGCAGCCCTTTCGCGTAATTCAGTCCACCTTGCTCCATATATCGCTGCGCTATAGCCAGATGGTAAAATTCCCCCAGCACCCGGTCCTGTTCCTGCTGATCGACTCTTTCCAAACCGGCTAATTCCCGCGACACTTCTTCGATGTGTAACCGGTCCAGGCAGCCCAGCACATTAGCGGCAATATCCTGCCCCAGCGAGAGCAGAACAATAGCTGACTTTCGCAATCCGGACAATTGTATTTCTGTTTCTTCTGCCATCGAAAATATCCGTTTAGGAAATCAATATTTATTCGTCTTGTTTCAGCCAATTTGCAATCAGGTTAGCACCGACTTGGGGCTCTTCTGCTATCATATCGCGCACCTGCTCCAGTACTTGTCTGGAGTGTACGGCATCTTCATCCAGTTCTACCCCCGCCAGCAGCCCCCCCGCTCCTTCGCCGTCAACAATGTTGCCTTCCTCCATGCCCAAGGCATCCAGCGGCCTGGGACCACGGACCATCTCCGAACCGCTTTGTTCGGTAATATCTACCGGATGTGAAGCCTTACGCACCATCATCAGCACCATAAACAGCGATATCATTGCCAACGCAAATACCGCCGCATGCTTACCGTAATGTTGTGCTATATTAATGAAAGTTGATCCGCCCTCTGGTATGGTTTCCGCCCGCTCCGTAGGAGGCAGACCCGGCCCTTCTGATGTGGCGCCGGGTATCCAATACGAATCAACCACTACCTGTTTTTCGAATTCCGGTCCTTCCCCCGCCGTGCCGATTACCCCCATCACCATTTGCGTTATCTTGGCCACCTCCTGATCTTTTATCTGTTGTACTGCTTCCGGAGCAGGGGCATCAGTCGAACCGGATTCCTTTTGGGCAAAGCTTTCGAAATATGACAGTGGATATAACACCGTCGCGGTGATCTTGGATATCGTACCCCGGATCGTATCCTCGAATTTCTCGGTAACTCCCTCTATGACTTCTCTTTTGCTGACGGTTTCTTCTTCGGTTTCCTGTCGTTTGGTCCCCCCACCCGCGACCGCTCCGCTCACGTTAGCTCCTATCCCCGGTGCCTGCTGCTCATCGGTGCTCGTATTGGTCCTTTCCCTGCTCGTCGTTTCGATGGGAACTACCACCGTCCCTTTACCCTCGTCGGCAGCCGTGCGCGTCTTTGTGGTCGTCTTGGCCGAATTCAGTTCCACGTTAACACCGACCATAATATCCAGTCCTTTGGGCAGAATTTTCATGATATTTTCGCGAAAGTAGTTATCCAGAAATATCTTTCGCTCGATGAAATCGTCCATTGCCGCATCACCTTTGGGTGTAACCGGCACTAGCTGTTCATCGATGATCACCTGCACATCTTCGCGTCTCATATTTTTGTTCGCTCCCCCGACGAGCGCCGCGATGGTGGAGGCCAGCTTGCGTTTGGAAGCTACCCGGGAATTCGTTTCCACCCGTACCGAGGCCGAGGCAGCCGGGCCGATACGGTTAATCGTAAGTTTGTCGTCCACATTCAGAAACACATCTGCTTTGTCTATTCCCGGAAAACGTGCAATCGCCCGGGCCAGCTCCATTTGCAGATATATTTTATTCCGGTTAGACCGTTCCGATTCCGGCATCCAGATATTGCCCTTTTCCTGTAACATGCTCGAAAATCCGGCCGAGGTGTCCTCCGGCAGCAATTCTTCATAGGCCAACAGGGATACCAGATCATCACGACGCGAGACGGGTACAAAAATGCGGTCCCCCCGCACTTCGTATTCTTCATTCCACCCTTTTAATCTTTGGATGATACGCAGACGGGCGGTTTCCGAAAATGACTGATCGAGCAGCGGAACCATTTCCCTCTGGGCACTGTACTGAGCCATCCAGTAGATTGCTCCACCCATTATGACCAGCAATAAAAACAACACCAGCTTTTCGCTGGTCTTTAGCCCTTTTAACTGGCCTTTAATCTGCCCGATAACTCGGCGAAGGAACTCCATTTCCATTTGCCTCTCTAGCTGGTTTAGTTATACCTTTTAACTTCTTTCATACTCGCATTTGTTTAATTTCATCATAGGCATCCATAAGCTTGTTACGGATCTGCATCAGCGTTTGAAAGGCAAGCTCCGCCTTCTTCACCGCTGTAAACACCTCTGCCACATTGTCCGTCTCTCCGGTAGCCAGATTGACCGTAGCCTGATCAGCCTGGTTTTGTAGCTGATTGACCTCGTTGATGCTTTTCATTAGCAGCGACTTAAAATCTTTCCCCGTCTCTACCGGCGTCGCCCCACTCCTGAGCTCCTGCGGTAGCTGCGGAAGAATAAATCCGCTTCTGTTTATGGCATTATTTTCTTCTACCATTTTTTACACCTTTTCACGCCAGCAATCTCAGCGAACTGTTCAGCATATCTTTACCAACACTCACAGCCGTTATATTGGCTTCATAGGCCCGCTGGGCCTCGATCATGTTCGCCATTTCCATCAAAGGATCGATACCGGGTAATTTCACATAGCCGTTTTCATCTGCGTAAGGATTAGAGGGATCATATTCCGTGCGAAACACCGCCTCTTTTTCGATCCGGGCTACGTGCACACCTTCTCCCGTCCGGTCTTGGACGTCCTTGCCTGCCTCAAACAATACCTTGCGCCGTTGGTACGGACCACCATCGGGACTCATAACCGTATCCACATTGGCCAGATTCGCCGCACAGGTATTCATGCGTATCCGCTGCGCCACTAGTCCGGAGGTTGATATATCAATCGAATTAAACATTTACAATTGCCCTTAAGCTATCCTGCCGCTTATCGCGCTCTTTAAAAGCCCATATTGTTGTCGCAGCAATTCCGTGGCAACATTATGAAGTATGCCGTTTTTGGCCAAAGCACTCATCTGCTTCTCCACAAAACGGTTATTCCTGTCATGAAAGAGAATATTATTATCCTGTAATTCCGCCGGCTCCCCTTCCAGCCGACCATTAATGTCCCATTGTAAGTGTCGCGTGGACTTCATCTCCAGCGCCGCCCCCGCCCCCTTACTGTCCCGTTGCTCAACGGCTTCTCTCAAGGCGCTGAAGAATTCTTCTTCTGGCAGATCCTTGACTTTATATCCAACCGTATCGAAGTTACTGATATTATTTGCCAGAACTTCATGACGGGCTTCGGTAAAGCCCATCACCTGCTGCAATACCGGCAGCGTCCCACGATTTAGCAAACCTTCCAATAACATCAATTCATCCTTACGCAAACGGCGCAGTCCACACACAACTGCAACCCATAAAATATGCAAATTTTATGCCATCCTTCTTTCTTCATCTCTCGCTCTGATCCCGCTCCGCTCAGCAGCCTCTCACCACTGCCTGACAACCCTCCTTTGCCTTGTACTTTATAAATATTTAACTCGGTCGATATCTTCATAACTTACTTTTAATAAAACAATTACATTAAATTTATGATTTTTGAAATCTTTCGTTGTCCTCTTATGCCATCAACTTTATGTTTTTTCCTAACTTAGCATTTTTTCCGTTTTTCTCTGCCGCCTCGCACCTTGTCGATCGGCAATTTTTGCGCCTTTCCCGGCAATAAATACCGCTAAACCGAGGACGCCTGCTCCTCTTCCTTCCAACGCTTGATTTTCATACCCAGCGTTCTTACTCCGATCCCTAAAGCCCCAGCGGTCTTGACTCGATGTCCCCCGAATCGCTCCAAGGTCTTTTCTATCATCTCTCGTTCTAATTCAGACAGCGTCTTGCACTTGCCGGACGCTTTAGGAGTCTTTTCTTCCACTTCGTCAGTATCCAGGTTGATCCAGCCGGTTATCATTTCCGGACCGATCACCTCGCCCGCGCCGAGGATGGCCACCCGTTCCATCAGATTTTCCAGCTCCCGCACATTTCCGGGCCACGAATATTTCTCTAAAACCTCAATACTTTCCTTGCTCATCATCCGTAACTGCGTACCCTCCCGATCCGCTATCCGCCGCAGGAAATACTCGCACAAACTTTCCAGGTCATATTCCACTCTTTCCCGTAAAGGCGGTAAATCTATAGGTACCACATTGAGACGATAGAACAAATCTTCGCGAAACTTATTTTCGCGCACCCATTCCTCTAAATTCCGATTCGTTGTGGTCAGTACCCGCACATCCACCTGCCGAGGTATACTGCTGCCCACCCGCTCAAATTCTCTTTCTTGCAGCACCCGCAGCAATTTCGCCTGTAATTGCAGGTCCATCTCGCTGATCTCATCCAGCAGCAGCGTACCGCCGTCGGCCAATTCAAATCGGCCCTTTCGTACCCGTTCGGCGCCCGTAAACGCCCCCTTTTCATGCCCGAACAATTCGCTTTCCAGTAGCGAACTCGACAAAGCTGCACAATTAACACACAGCAGCGGCTTATTGGCCCGCGGACTCCGGGCATGGATGGCCCGAGCAATCAATTCTTTTCCCGTACCTGACTCTCCCCGGATCAAAACCGTTGCGCTGGTCTTCGCCAAAAGGTCGATCTTTTCCAGCACTGATTTCATGGCCGGACTGTTTCCGATAAGCTCTCGCCCCCGCTGCCAGTCCCGGGCGTTGGTTTGATATGCCTCATTTTCCTGCCGCAATCTCCCCTGCTCCAGCGTCCTTTCCACCAGCAGGTTGATCTCGTCCACCTTAAATGGCTTCTGGATATAATCATAGGCCCCCTTCCGCATCGCTTCTACCGCGGTCGGTATCGAAGCATAAGCGGTCATCATGATTACCGGAATCTCTAAGTTCAGCTTTTGCTGCTCTTCCAGGAACCGCAACCCATCCATTTGGGGCATCTTCAGGTCGCTGATGATCAAATCAAATGAAGAGCTTTTCAGCAGCCCCAGCCCCTCTACCCCGCTTTGGGCGGTGACCACTTCATGGCCGGCGCAATTCAACGTAGCCTGCAGCGAATCTCGCATCATTTCCTTGTCATCAACTACCAGAATACGTGTCATCTCTTGTCCATGCTCTTTCTTTACTTAACTACGGCAATAAAATCGTAAAAGTCGCCCCTGAGTTCTTGTTATTGGCGGCCGTTATCACCCCTCCCTGACACTCCACCAGCCTATGCACAATCGCCAGGCCCAACCCCGTCCCGGTATCTTTGGTGGTGAAAAAGGGATTGAATATCTTGCTCATATCTTCCGGCTTGATTCCCTTCCCGGTGTCGCTCACACAAATCCGAATCTTAAAGTCCGGATCACCTTGACTCTCCTCCGCCCTGATTGCCACCTCACCTTGTTCCCCTACCGCCTCCAGTCCGTTCAATATCAGATTCAGTAAAACCCGCCTGAGCATATTTATATCGGCCCAAATAGACAGGTTTTCCGGCACACCCCCTAAGCCCACCTGCACTGCTTCGCTCTTGATTTGCGGCTTTACATAGTCCATAACCTCCAATATCAGAGCTTTCAGTGCGACCTCTATCTTTTGGCAGTTTTGTTCCTGCGTGAAGGCCAATATATCATTAACAATCATATCCAGGCTGTTCACGCTCATGATGATCTTTTGGGCCCACTGCTGCAGATCATTGTGCTCTTGCAATTCTCGTTCTAAAAGTGATGCATACAGTTGCACTCCTCCCAGCGGATTACGTATTTCGTGGGCCATCCCCGCCGCCATCTCTCCTAGCGCCGCCAGCCGATTCTTGCGCTCCAGTTGCTCGTTTTTCTGTTTTAGTTCCCCGCGCAACCTGTTCACCTCTTTTTTCAAATCTTGATAGGAGTTGTACAACCGGTTTGTCGTCTCGTTGTACGTTGCCAGAATGGACGACAACTGTTCCACGGCCCCGTCCGAGCTCTGTACTGATTGAAGATGTTTTGCTTGGGTAATTTCGTTCATTTTATTTACTTTGGGTATCCAGATAACGGCTTTGACCCACACTTACCGCCGGGGCATAAGCCTGATGTACTCGTTTGCCCGCCATGGCCCCCCGTATTTCTCCCGCGACTTCCTGTTTCTGATGACTCAGTCTCTCACAGTCTTTTTCATCATGACTAAGTATCTCCCCCAGAATCTTTTGCACATCATCGATAAGATGTTGGACTTCCAGTTGCTGTCCTTGCGACAACTCACCGGATATTTCCGACCAGGCTGCTCGCACAGGTGCCAATTCCCGGTCAATTGTTGTCAGTTGATCTATCAGACGCTGCCGAGCCCCCAGTACTTTTAGCAGCATTTCCGGGTCGCGCCCGTCCACCAGCTCTGTTTGTTTCCGGGCCAGTTCTTGTAATTGGCCGTACAGGCAGCGCTGTTGGGAAAGTAGCTCGATAAGTTTTTCAACTTTTTCAGTCGTTTGGATCGTTTGCATTCTGATTTCCTTTCACCACAGACCTGCTTTATCCGTCCAGTGAAACCACTTCTGCCACTCCTCGCGGCTCAGTGCTATCGGAGTATCCGTCAGCGCCGAATCTGTCATCTTGGTCAACTGCCATAAGGCTCGACGGTTGGCCGAGGCCGCCTCCACCGCATTATTCATTTTTACATGACAATTGACTATTTGGATAAATGCCATCAAAGCCGTCGGCGTCAGTTGATAACGTAACGCCACTTCTTCGTACAGCAATACGGCCTGCTGATACATACCCAGATCAAAAAGGCAGTCCCCTCTGTATATCCAACTGTGTCTTAAATACAGATTATCCAGTTGGCTCCGCCGCTCCTCTGGTACATGTTCATAAAAATCGACCGCCATACTGAAATACTCCAGGGCCTTTTTCAGATGTTGTCGTTTGCGATTGGACGTCTTTTCCCGGCTCACCGTATCCGCCGGATCTTCCGAGAGTTTATCCAGAGTATCGTCCAGTTTCAGACCGCTTTGCCGGTAGGAGTCCCCCACCAAAAACAGATATTTACCCAGCCCCGGTTCTTTCGGATACCTGTCGATTGCCTCGATCAATCTGCTAATTGCTTGAGGATAATTTTGACCGTGAAAATACAGCTCTCCCAGTTCGAACAATGCCTGCCGAAAATAAGGTGCCTCCGGCGTCAACGCCCGGTTATTCAAAACTGATAGCAGTAATTCCTCTGCTTTTTCCCGTTCCGCCGGCTCCTCAGCCAGATAACAGCGGGCCAGCGGCACAATGCTGTCAAAGGCCGCCGGCGAATGGGGATGACGGTGCAGTAGCGTCCTGTAATAGGTAATCGCATAATCATAATGTCCCAGCGCCTGATGGGCCTGGGCCAGATAAAATAAAGCCCGTGGCCATCGTGTTTTCCCTTCACGCTGATCCACAAATCGTTCCCAGGTCTCGATAGCTTTTTCGGCGTTGCCCGCCTTATCAAAACACAAAGCCGACTGCCAGAGGCTCTGGCCATATAATTCGTCTTCATCCACCGCCAGTTGCGAAACTCGCAGAAATTGTTCCGCTGCCTGATCGAAATGAACGCTAATGAGTTTACGCTGTTGCCTGACCCATTCTTCGTCTTTTTTGTCTATGACCGACTCTTGCCCCTCCCGCTGGGCCGTTTGTTCCTGCTCTGACAGCAGCATAGCCTCTCTGTAGTGCATACGGCCGAAACGCTCCGCCGCCTTTATATCATCCTCTGGGGCTATCTTTTGTTCAATATTTAGAAAGGAAAGGGCCGTCCCATATTGCTTTAATAAGGCCAGATGCTCCGCTAGCAATGCCAGACTTGCCTGTACTTGCTTGGCATCAACAGCTCGATTAGGTCCGTTTTGTTTTAGGAGATCTACGGCTTCCTGATAGTAACCGATCGCCTCATCATAACGTTGCTGCAGGGCCGTACACTCTGCCAGGCCCAATGTACCCGCCACGTACCAGTCCTTACCCGATTGGGAAACTGTTACCAGGGTAAAAAATTCACGGGCATCCTGGTCGCGATACTGTTCGTAATTTATCTTCCCCAGTTCCAGACAGACCTGGGCATATACATCTCCTCTGTCTGTCAATTGTGAGAGAAGTTCCCGCAAAATCAGGTCTGCTTCATCGGCATGACCGGCATGACGAAGGGCCCTGCCTCTTAGCAATACTATTTCATCTCGGTATTCCGATTCCTCTAAGTCCTTCCCGGATGTATTCAGTAAGTCCAGCGCCTCCTTTTCCTTGCCCTGAGCTATGAGTACCTCGATCTTTCTCACAAACGCCCAGGCCTTGTCGTCAACCCTCGACTCCTCACTGACCAGAATATTTTCTAGCAGGCCATAGCACCTTGCCAGATAACCTTTCGGACGCGATGCCAACAGCATTTGCACCAGGGCACGATGAAGATCAGGAGTAAATTTCTCACCGACCTCTATGGCCCGACTAAGGCTCAGAACGGCCTTTTCACTGTCGTTAAGCCCCCAATACGCCAGGCTCATATCGTAATATACCCGAGCACTCGCCGGACTGTTCGGATCGACCCAGTTGCGGTGTAAGGCCTCTTTATAATCCTTGATGATATTTTCATAATTTACCCGCGCACTGCGGTGCTGATAGACGTCCAGACCCAGTTCCCGCTTCTGACGAAGTTGTTTTACCCGTGTTTGGGCAACCAGTCCATGTAACTGGCCTAGCTGTGTTTCCGTCTCAGCCGCCAGCCGAACCTGCTCGGCCGCCCCAAAAAAATCATGGAAACGATTTTCCTGAGCCAGCCATTCCAGGTATTTGTACTGTTGCTCAAAGCTTGGTTTTTCTTCGCGTGGTCGTATTTGCCACAGCACTGCGGCAAAGCCGATCATGCCTGCTACAAACAGCGGCATCTGCCACTGTCCGGATAGGGCCTGGCGGAGGGTCAATTTTGGTTCCGGCGAGTTTTCCATCTAATCTGCTATCGAGACCTTACACCACAACGACGACTGTGGGCCTTAATATGACAACTACCGGTGACACCGGTGTCTTCCCTGAGTATTTCCCTTCCTGTTACCTTTTAAGTTTTCCTTTAACCTTATATTTAGCATCCTGGAATCGGCATCGTATTTCGCTCCATCCTCTCCCTTTCGATGATGGCACGAATTTCCCGTAGAGTCTTGGTCTGCTTGAGGGATTCAATCCAGGCCAGATCTTCGAATACCGTTTCCGGGTAGAGTCTGTGGCCCCCTTCGGTCCGGTCCGCTTCGTTTATTAATCCCATAATCGTGTAATTATGTATTGTCTGCCGCGAGATACCACTAAAGCGCACAATCTCCCCGATCCGGTACTGTTTTTCAGGCGGCTTAAATGTTAATTTCCGGGATATTTCTTTCATTTGCTACTTTAGCACTCGATTGGAATTGTTATAAAACAAAATGTACTTTACATTTTGTAAAATATAACATAAAGCTAGCCTTGTCAAACCTTTTCTTTAATTTTTTCGATTTTTTTTGAGAAATTTTGGCCTTATTTACACCGATAAACCTATTGATAGACCGGACATAGCGATTTGAGGTCGCTGGCGCATGTCCAACATATAGACTTTTTTGCTAGCAAAACACTATATATGGATACCAAGCTCGTATATATTGGTAATGATCAATCTTTTACTGCTGCTTTGGCGGAATCTGCCAAATTTTTTAAAATTTCTTTCCTCCATAGCCCCTCTGACCAGGCGCCAGATTTTTCCCCCCAGCCAGAAATGCTCATCTTTATTGACCGGCAGTCTCTGACCGATTCTTCTTGGCTCTCTTCCTTGAACATTGGAGCCCCCCTTCCTATATATATACATGCCGTATCCGATTGGGATGAGCAATCTCCCCTGCTGGACATCCCCCCCTTCTTTCATGACACCTTGATCAAGACTATCCCTCAGAAATTATTACTGCAAAAAATCGAATTCTATCTGAATTATCTGCAAACCCAAACTCAGCCCGGACTTAACGAAAAGATCCATGAATTAAACAAGAAAAATCATCGGCTCACGGCTCAAGTAGTCAATTTACAGGAAAAAATCACTCAGATTGGCTCAGACTTGCATATTCAGGAAAAGGTTATCGAGAAAATTAACCAGATCAGTCATCTTTCCAAGCAGATCAACTGCCTGGACATTAAGAAGATTTCCTCGGTTTGCATCGAGCAGATACCCAAGTTAATTGCCGCTAATTGCGCTTCTCTGTATACCTATGATCAAAAAAAGGGCGTCTTACAACTCCTCCAGCACAATCATCCCTATACCATTGCCCGGGTCGTTATTTTGGCCAATCACCCCAAATCGCCCATGACCCTCGCCGTCGAACAAAAGAGACTCCTCCTGATCAAAGACTTCTCTCAATGGGAACAGGAGGAGGAAACCAGTGTCAAGCGCTTATTTGCCCGCAACTACAAGACCACAAGCTGTATCATAGCTCCCCTGCTCAGTGGCGATAAGATTCTGGGAGTCCTTAACTTGGCCGACAAAATCGACAGCCCCGCCTTTGATCGCAGCAGCGATCTTCCTCCGGTGCAATTGCTTTGTGAAATAATTGGTTCTGCCATGTCAAATATCGAATTATATGAGGAAGTTCAAAAACGCGCCCAAACCGATAGTATGACCAATTTATTGAATCATCGTTCCTTTTACGACGCCTTGGACCGCGAAATACACCGTGCTCAGCGCTATAACAGCAATCTTTCCCTGTTAATGATGGACCTTGATTCTCTCAAGATTATCAATGACCGACACGGCCATCGTGCCGGCGATGCCGTGCTTATGCACGTAGCCGACAAAATCCTCGCTTGCATTCGTGATAGCGATATAGCCGCCCGCTACGGTGGCGACGAATTCGCCATTATCTTGCCCAACACCAGTCTTTCCGATGCCATGCACGTTGCCGAGCGTATGACCGAATTGATTTCTCACCAACCGGTCGATATCGACGGCCATCAGCTTACCGCCTCGGTTAGCGTCGGACTTGGACAGTATCGTTCTGAGCAATCTATCGAGGATTTCATGAATGAAACCGATGGCGCCATGTTCGAGGCCAAAACCGCTGGCAAAAATCGGGTCCACGTCTGCGGTGCGTAATTTTCTTGCCCCCACCCACTCCACTATATTACAATCCAACAAATGTACTTTTGATATCTTGGCTCTTTTATGACCGAATCAAACGATAACTCTGACAACCCCATCATGGAAATCCGCTCGGCCCGCGAACGAGCCCTTTTTCTGCGCGACCAGCTCATGACCGAGTACCTCCGCATCGAAGAGCAATTTCTCGATCAGCCTCAATCTGACCCCGACCAGGCTCACCGTCACGAACTCGGCCGCCAGGCCATGCGTAAGGCCATTGCCGCCGCCGAACGCGCCATCGCCAGCATCGATCAGGCCCTCAGCGAAGTCGAACGCGCCGACGATCCCTGACCAGCCTCTCTCATCTCATCCGTATGTCTTTCCCCGGCCGCAGAAAATATATATACATCTCTTTAACTGCCCTCCCCGTAATCACCTCAACTGCCCGACGATACAGATACATTTGCACCTTATACTCCTCCGCTCGCTCTTTGCACTGTTCCCGTGACACCTGATCGGTTTTATAATCGATGATAACCATCCCCCCCTCCGCCTCCAGCAGGCAGTCGATCACCCCTCTCACCAACACCGGCTCATTCTTGTCTTGCTCACTAACCTCAGCCCCCCGATAAATCTCACCCGCCGGCACCGAAAGTGTAAACGGCCACTCACGTTCCATCTTCTCCCGGTTCGCAATAATCTTTTTCCCCAACTCGCTTTGAAAAAGTTTCTCCACCCACTTCAAATCAATACTCCGCCCCTGCTGCTCACTCAGAAATCCCTTCTCGATTATCCTTTCTAACTGATTCTGCAGATCAGCTTCCTCCAGAGTTCCATTTAGCTCCAGCTTCTCCAAAAACAGATGCACCCACGAACCTGTCTCCGCCGCCGTCGGCCTCTGCTCCTGCTCCGCCATAAACTTCGGCCTTTGCCGAAAAGCCCCCACCCCCCTCTCCGCCTTATTTTGCTTACTTGCTTGACTGCCTCCATTTGCAGCCGTCACTTCCATATCCCCCCTCCAATAATCCAACACAAACTCAGGATCCTGCTCCATCTCTATGATATGTTTCAGGTCCGTAACACTCGCCCTTGCCCGCATCTTCTGCAATCCCTCATGCCGATACCGCCACTCCAGCCTTTCCACTACTTCCCGCACCTCCTGTGAAAGCCCGGCTGTTTTATCGCCCCCCGCCGCCCGCACAACTTCTTCCACTGTCTTGGGTTTCCTTGACCTCTCAGCACTCGTATCAATCTCAGCCAGATATCCTTTAACTTCTTCGCCGCTGTAACTTCTGACTGCAAACCGCCCGGTTGCATCTTCAGTTATGCCTTCTTTGTTTTCTTTCCCCTCCCCGAAGAAATCCTGCATATCCGTATGACACGCCACCGCCGGCCCCAGCCAATCCAATGCCGACCTTGCCCCGCGCAGCAGAAATTCCGGCAGTCGCTTGCGATAATACCGCCAGCTCTCCCATTCCCCCCGCCGCTTTTCAATATCCGTACTTGCCACCAGCACCAGCCTTTCCCTCGCCCGCGTAAAGGCAACATAGAGAATCCGCATCTCCTCCGCCAACTGCCGCTGTTGCAAATCATCTGCACTCACACTATGCGCCACAGTCGCCCAACGATCCTGTGTCATCGAATCCACCACTCGCAATCCCACCCCATACGATCCCGCTCCCGCTTGCGGATTGGTAAATAGAATCGATCCTTTACAATCACGAAAATTAAACCTTCGATCCAGATCCGCCGCGATCACCACCGGAAATTCCAATCCTTTACTCTTATGGATACTCATTATCCGAACCACGTTATCCGCCTCGGTCAAAACCGGTGCCGGCCCGAAATCACCTTCTTCCTCACGCAGCTTTTCTATGAAACGCAGAAACCGCCCCAGCCCCTGCTGCGCAAAACTGTCAAACCGCCTCGCGCAGTCATGCAGATAAATCAAATTACGATACCGCTGTCTTCCTTCCGGCAGCCCGCTCACATACGCCGGAAAATCTGTCTCTCGATATATCTGCCCGATCAGCTCTGCCAAAGACCCTTTTCGCCCGCGTCCCCGCCACTCTTCCAGCCGTTGTAAAAACCCGGCTAACTTATCTCGCAGCTCCGCCTCATCTCCTTCCTTTATATAATTTTTTACCGCTTGATAAAAACTCCCTTTCGGATCATTTATCCTTATCGCCGTCAGTTCTGATTCATCCAGCCTCCCTATCGGCCCCCGCAGCACCGCCGCCAGTGGTATATCCTGCTGCGGATTATCCAGTAATTGCAGCAAACACACCATATCCTGGATCTCCGTCGCCACAAAATACCCCTGTGACAAATCCGCGTGCACCGGGATCCCCATCTGGGTAAACACCTCGCTCCACGCCTCCGCCCGCATCTTCATTGATCGCAGCAGCACCACGATATCCCGAAACTCCGCCCTTCGCTCCTGCCCCGTCTCCGGATCAACTATGCTCAGCCCCTCAGGAATATCCAGCCCCACCATCTCACGAATACGCCGCCCCACAATCAACGCCTCCCGCCGCGTAGCATCAAACTCCTCGCTGCTTTCTTCCCAATCACCCTCGGTACTTGCCTGATCAGCCCCTCCATTTCCCGTTATTACTCCGTCCAAATCCCGTTCAATAAAATGCCATTCTACCGCTGCCCCCCCTGCCGATTCTTCTTTTTGATAGCAAGTTGCCCCATATACCAGCCGCGCCTCCGTATGATAATCGATCTCGCCAAACTCCCTGGTTATGCAGCGCGAAAAGATATAATTGATACCATCTATTAGCCCCCGTCGTGCCCTGAAGTTCTTATTCAAATCGATTCGTTTCGGACCTAGCCCTGCTTTGCCTTTATGGCCGGGCTTTATCGGCACAAAATTCTTGAACTTTTCCAGAAAGATATCCGGCTCCGCCGAGCGAAATCCATAAATACTCTGTTTTACATCCCCCACCAGAAACAAATTACCTTTCCCCTCCTCATCCGCTTCCCTTCTCAGACATTGAATAATAGCTTCCTGTAACGGCGAAATATCCTGATACTCATCCACTAGGATATACTTAAACCTCCTCTGCAACTGCCTCGCCACCTCTGTCGGCCCATATTTTTCCCACAAGAGTCCCAGACACAGTCTCTCAAGATCCGTAAAGTCCAGCACATTCTGCTGCCTCTTGACTTTTTCATACCGCAGCGCAAATTCTTCCCGCAACTTATTCAACAAATCCACAAATCCCCCCGTGGCTTCCAGATGTCTGGCCACCGCCGCCGCCCCCACTGCATATTTCCCCCGCAGTTTTTTATATTCCTCTTTTGCCTCATCTATCAGGTTTTTAATCGGCGCGATATCTTCCTCCCCCATATCTTTCGGCCGACTCGGCGCCCGCTCTAATTTTGATAATTCCTCCAACCTTTCCAGCGCCTCTGCAAAATTACCCGCCCCCAGCTCCTTACTGATCTCTTCGAACCCCGGCAGCAACTTATCCTGAATATACCCCGCATAGAAATTCAATTCCGGATAATGTTCTATCATCCCCTGCGCATGTTTTAACCGTTCGATCATTCGGCCTAGCTGCCCTTGCAATATTTCCCGCTGCCGCCCGACCAGCTTCAGATTCTCCGGCCCCACCTTCCCCGCCGCCTCCAGGTCTCCCCGCCAGCATTCCAGCCACTTCTCCTGATCCCCCAGCGTATCCAGAAAATTATGCAGTCGAATCAACAAATGTACCAGGGATTGATCCCCCCCACCTGCCCCGTAGGACTGCACAAACTGCGGAAATAACTTCTCTGTCTTTTCCGAATCACCTTCTGCTTGTGCAAAACGACCTTCGAACAAATCCTCCCCTATTTGCAGCTTGAGCAGATCCGCATCGTCCGCGTCCAGAATCTCGAACGTCCCGTCCAGACTCAGCTGATAGAAAAATTCCTTCAGTACCGCCAGACAAAACGAATGCACCGTCCCGATATGCGCCTTATCCAGCAGCACCAGTTGTTCCCGCAGCCGTTTATCACTGCGTGCCCGCTTCTGTAACTGCTCCCCAATCCGCGCCCGCATCTGCGCCGCCGCCGCCTCCGTAAAGGTCAGCACCAGCAGCTCATCGATATTGCACCTCTGCTCCGCCTCGGTCAAGAGATACACGCACCGCTCTGCCAGCACCGCCGTCTTACCCGATCCCGCCCCCGCCGTCAGCAGCACATCCCCCTCCCCGGCCCGTATCGCCAGCTCCTGCTCACCTGTCCACTCAAACTTATCCATCATTCACTAATGACATGCAATATATAGTATAAAGATATTATCTCACCCCTGCTATTCTCACCTAAAACCGACCATCTTTCAAGGTGTATCTAAAGACAAAATCACACCCCCCTCTGACATCGTTTCCCTTCCCCCTTATCTCCTCTTCACTCATACACCCATACACTCATACACTCATACACTCATACACTCATATACTCATATACTCATACACTCATACTCTCACTCACACGCCTGCCCCCACACCGGCCGCGGCTGGGTCCAACTCGTGGCCCCGTAATCGAAATAATCCGGTTCAGAAGTAATCTGCTCCACGCACCACCACGACAAATCCTGGTTGAATGCTAACGTATGGCGAAACATGGAGCCCATATCGGTAACATTAGCAGTATCCCAATTGCCGATATCTTGGTTGAACACAAACGCATGGTTGAACACACCTCTCATATTAGTCACGTTTGAAATATCCCAGTCGCCGATATCCTGGTTGAACGATGTAGCATAGTAGAAAATATATCCCATCTGGGTGACATTGGAAGTATCCCAGCTGCCTATGGGCTGGTTGAAAGACATCGCTGAGGAAAACATGCCGCTCATGTTGGTAACACTGGAGGTATCCCACCTGCCTATGGGCTGGTTGAAAGATGTCGCCTCCCAGAACATACTTATCATGTTGGCAACACTGGAGGTATCCCAGTCACCTATGGGCTGGTTAAAGTCATAGGACTCGTAGAACATATAACTCATGTCCGTGACACTGGAGGTATCCCATCTGCCTATAGGCTGGTTGAAAGACGTCGCTGAGGAAAACATGCCGCTCATATTAGTGACATTTGATGTGTCCCAGTCGCCGATATCCTGGTTGAACGATGTAGCATAGTTGAACATATAGCTCATATCGGTAACATCTTCCAGACCGTCAGAAGTAGCCGGTACTGAAATGAGGTTCGAACAATAAAAGAACGCGTATGCCATACTGGTAAAGCCCACTTGCCCCCAGCTATTGACTCTTATCAGCTTCACTTCCTCAGAAAAAGGCCACCCGTCTCCGTTATCTTCGCTGTTATATGCTGATACGCTCCCCGTTGCCGAAACGGTATATATTCCGTCCTCGCTATAGTCATGCACATGCGGCCCTGCCCCGGTTACATGCTCAGGTGCTCCGCCGTCACCCCAGTCGATATAAGCATCCACTGTCCCCGCCAGCGCCAGCGTCACCGTCGTACCATCCCCGAGGCTTGTATCCCAGGTGGTTATAAAAGCAGTACCTCTTTCCAGCCACTCCCTGCTCATGGCTGCAAATTCATCCCCATCCACCCGGCCGGATTCATCCAGATCCACCCCCTCGCACCAGCTATTACCCCCGCTGCATCCTTCCAGCCACCAGCCCACCATGATGGCAAAATCTTCCATATTAACAAAACAGTCACCCGTCAAATCCGCCGATGGAAATTCTGCTAATGATACACCGACCAACCCCAGCACCAACCCCAGACTAATAACTAAAACTTTTCTCATCCCGCCTCTTCCTTAATTTTATTCTAGTAGGATGGGTTCTTAACCCATGCGGTTCTTTTTTTCCTGTTCACCCATTTACTCGTTTATTCATTCATGTAGGGTGAGGCTCTGACCCACGCGTTTGCTGTCTCTCTCTTACCTGTTTACTCGTTTACCCATTTACTTGTCCACTCGTTTACTGCC
>Ga0272441_10000768_pt1 | contig 71224 bp, 58 predicted proteins | sample SSMProp6N_FD_193582 | JGI IMG/M metagenome (GOLD analysis project Ga0272441, IMG submission 193582) | Marine sediment archaeal communities from Little Sippewissett salt marsh, Falmouth, MA, United States - SSM-Prop-6N | ecosystem: Environmental > Aquatic > Marine > Wetlands > Sediment ...
GGTTCGACTTCCACTGGCGCAGCATCCCGGACGACCAAAAGGATGGTTTCGCCGGAGTCGCAGGTCTGTGTCTCGACCATGACGGCAAAATCTATGGGGATCGTTATCCTTTAGAGGTCATCGATACGACCTATCTTGAAATCGTCAATAGATATAAAATCAGCGGGGAAAAAAGGAATGCGCTCAGAACCGATGTTCTCAGGCAGTATCCTTACCCTATTATTGAAGGCGAACGGTTTATCAGAGACGATCTGATTTGGAAACGCATGGCCCGCCGTTTCAAGCTCAGATGCTTCAACGAGGCGGTTCAAATCATTGATCACCAAGCTGAGGGTCTTTCGTCGAATGCTATTTCAAACCGTTTGAAAAATCCTAAAGGTTTCCGTTATTACTTTCTCGAAGAGATCAATCAGTATTCGTCGCTGACCGGCCGGTATATTCGGTTCAAATATCACAGTAAATTCGTACGCTATTCTCTCCATTGCAAAGTCGGTCTCCGTCAGCAATACGCAGAGGTCCGGTCCAAGTTTTACTGGATCATCAGTGTGCCGAGAGGAATTATCGGGTGGCTTGAAGACAAAATTAGAATGACATTGAAGGCTTATTGAAAGACCACGTTGTAAGTACTGGGATATTCCATAAATCTATAAATAACTAACAAAAACAAACAAGATTTCTATGATATTGGTGCGTTCAAATTATGCACTTTCAAGCTATTAAATTGATAGGGCCTAATCCAATTAAGAATATTTTTTATCTTTTTAGGACACCCCGCTTATCTTGAAAGGCGGGATAAGCAGAATGGACTTTTTTATGTTTAACGAATTGTAGTTGAAAATGTCACCCGTTTCAATTCTCCCAAACGGTAGGTGCGCTCCATCAGATGATAGAGGATGACCCCCTTCCATTTTCCGCCGATAATTTCCAAAGTCGCCTCTACAGGGCATCAATTGTTACATTTATACGTGCTGTGTCGCATTGATTTTCCTCAATAGTATCATTTTTGTTACTACGTGATTTATTAGTGCCTACTTGCGCAGGCAGAATATACGAACTATTTTCTCTTCACGTTGCTGAGGTCAACTGAAATTTTGACTATTTTTTTAGGGCAAAACAAAAGGAGACAGTTATGGATTACCAAGGCTAAACAACATTCAAGGCAGAGGCAAACGGAGCAGTTCTTACGGTTACCTTTGATTAGCTGATGAAAAAGGTTTCGAGAATGACATTGAGAACCAGCGTAACTGGAATGATGCCCAGATCGGCATTCAGGAGATCAAATATTGAGCACTAAACAAAAAACCATTCTTATTACCGGCTCCACCGACGGGATCGGGTTGGAAACAGCCAAGATGTTGGTCTCGTTGGGCCACAACGTCTTGTTGCACGGCCGAAGCCCGGCAAAACTGGAAAACGTGGAAAGAGCGCTCTCAGCGATAGCGGATGGTGGGCAGGTTGAAAGCTACGTGGCCGATCTATCACGTATGGCCGATGTCGAGGCACTGGCGAAGGCTGTCGCTGAAAAGCACGCTAAACTCGATGTACTCATCAATAATGCAGGCGTCTTTACCGCGACCGACCCCTTTACGCATGACGGGCTTGATGTACGATTTGCCGTCAATACGCTTGCACCCTATCTGCTGACAAAACGGCTTTTGCCGCTGATTGAATCCTCTGGACGGGTAATCAACCTGTCCTCCGCAGCTCAGGCTCCGGTCGATCCGGAAGCGTTGGTCGGGCGCGTCAAGCTGTCCAACGGTATGGCTTATGCGCAAAGTAAGCTGGCGATTACCATGTGGTCACGCAGTATGGCGCTTTCGCTCAAGGATGACGGCCCGGCCATCATAGCGGTTAATCCCAGGTCAATGCTCGGCAGCAAGATGGTCAAACTGGCCTATGGGGTGGCCGGCGGCGATCTCCGCATCGGTGCGGAGATTCTCTGCCGTGCGGCCTTGTCAGATGAATTTGCTGCTGCTTCCGGCCAGTATTTTGACAATGACATCGGTCAGTTTTCCTCGCCCCATTCCGATGCACTGAACACACAAAAATGTGAAGCAATTGTTCGTTTTATCGAGACGGTTCTGGCTGAAATAATAAAATAGTACCATAGCTAGGAAATAGACATGTATTACGAAGGAAAAGTATACCGTCCCTGGATGGAGGCCAACAGCCTGCTGATACTGACAACCCTGGGCTGTACTCATAACAAATGCACTTTCTGCGACATGTTCAGGGAAAAACGATTTCGCATCAGAAAGATCGAGGAGATTTTCAAGGAAAAATACCTCCTGGAAAACCTGGCCGGTTTTGAGACCATTTACTGGGGGGATCACGCTAACAACATTGTCTCCTCAAGGGGCAGACTGCCGGAATCCCAAAAGCAGTTTCTAAGAAAGATTGACCATGCAATTGCCAGCCATCCTGTTACGAAACAGGAAGTACTCATAACATCACCATAGTAAAATATGCAGGTTAGGAAAGAAAAAAGTCAGAAAGTAATGAAAAATGACTATAAGGAAAAAAATGAGGAGTATAAGGATTATGAAAAAATTTCTATCAGTCGCACTTGCAAGCATCGTAACCGCCTGCGCTAGCATGCAGGTCGCATTAGATAGCATCGCTCAGGAACCAGCAGCCGAGGCAACCTCCAAGGTTGTCTTGACGTCCGAAGTCAAGTGGGGGCCGCTCAACCCCGCCCGCGGCGACAAAGGCCCGAAGGCTGGCACCCTTTGGGGCGATCGTACTGGCTCCGGGCCGTCAGGCTTTCTCGTTAAGTTTGTGGACGGTTTCTCGTCGCCACCTCATATTCACAATATCACCTACCGCGGAGTGGTCATTAGCGGCCGCATTCACAACGATGATCCTAATGCCGAGGATATGTGGCTGCCGACGGGTTCTTTCTGGACGCAGCCAAAAGGAGCTGTGCACATTACCGCTGCCAATGGTAGTGACAACCTGGCGTACATAGAGATTGATGAAGGACCGTATCTCGTCCTTCCTCCCGAGAAGGCGTTTCATACCGAAGAGACGCCGATTAACATGGACGAATCGAACATCGTTTGGATCGATCAACCCGGAATGCCAGCCGCTGCCAATGGACCAAAGGTAGCCTTTCTTTGGGGCAACCCGCAGGACGATCAGTTGAACGGGACCCTTGTCAAGCTACCGGCTGGATTTACTGGAAAGATACGTAGCCACGGCTCAACCTTCCGCGCTATAGTGATCCAGGGTCTACCACAGTACCAAGTGCCGGGTAAGACCGACATCAAGACCTTGGAGCCGGGCAGCTATTTCGGGTCTAAGGGAGAGTCGGTGCATCAGGTCTCGTCTAAAGCGGGAGAGGTGAGCATCATCTATGTACGCACGATTGGCAAGTTCGACATCATTTCGGCGCAGTCCAAGAAGTAGCCGAGCCCAATTAGCGTAATCCCAACGGCCGCACCGTCTGGTGCGGCCGTTCTTTCTTTCTGAGTCGGGCAGTCCGGCTCGATCAAGGAGAGGGGGCGATCCATTCGATGGTGAGCTTCGGCTTGATCGGCCCTCCTTGGAGTGAGTCCGAACTCCCGCCGCTGATCCCAGGAGGAAGATCCAGCCGAGGTTCTTGGCCCGTTCCGCGCTCCCCGTTAGCGGTGCCTCACTTTTGACGTGGGACTAAGAATGAAACTATCATGTGGTATCGTCTTGCTTGCCTTTAGCTGCTTTTCATGCACGGGAAATTTGGGCATTAGAAGCACAGTCTTTTACGGCGAGACCTGTTGGTTCGGACGTCACGGGTAATTTATTATTGCTGTAACCTTAATATTAAATGAGATCATATGCCGTATATTGTGTATGACTTTTTTTTATCAAAAGTATGGCAGGATTCTCATCTCTAATAGCATTTCACATTTCACATAGGACAAAGAAAATTTAACGTCAAATATCGAGTGTGCTGACTTCCAATGCGTTAGATTGAATAAACTCCCGGCGCGGCTCAACTTCTTCTCCCATCAAAATCGTAAAGATCTCGTCCGTGTCCACTACATCTTCGACCTTTACCTGTAGGAGGTTTCGTTTGGCCGGGTTCATGGTGGTTTCCCAGAGTTGATCGGGATTCATTTCACCCAGACCTTTATAACGCTGCACCGCGAGTCCTTTCTTGCTTTCTTCGAGCACGTGAGTCAAAAGTTGTTTTTTATCCTGGATGACGACATCTTCCGTGCTGGACTCTTTTGCTTTGTCCGTAATCGTGAATGGCCCCACATCGTATTTGTAGATTTTTTTACCGATCACTACCAGATCCTGGTAGGTTTTTGAATAAATGAGGCCTCGCCCTATAATCAATTTTATAGCGTCATTCGCCGCGTCGGCTGACGTTGTGGTGATATGCTTCAGTTTTCGGGGAAGTTTGACTTCTATATTATAGGCACTGCGTTCTTCACTCCATATCACCTCGCCGGCATCGAACCCTCCGCCCTTCAGGTGATCTCTCAACAGAAGCATGCGATCCCGGCTTTCCAGAAAATTTTTGTCTTCGACTCCCTCCTTTGTGAGAAACTCGGCAAAATTCGGATTAATTCCCTGGCGCTCCATTTTTTCCATGATGGTATAATATTCGGAAAGGTTTCCCAGCAGCAGGTAGAGCCTGTGACCGCTCACCTTTTCACCGGATCCGGTATTCAGGACCTTGTTCTCACAAAACCGCTTGAGTATGAAATCGTTGAATTCGGTTTCGTCTTTGAGATAGACCTCGTTTTTACCCTTGCCTACTTTGAGCAATGGAGGTTGGGCGATGTACAGATAGCCATTGTCCACCAGCTCCGGCATCTGGCGATAAAAAAATGTCAGCAGAAGCGTGCGGATGTGGGAACCGTCGACATCGGCATCGGTCATGATGATGACCTTGTGGTAGTTGATGTTGTTGATATTGTATTCTTCTTCACCGACACCGGTTCCAAGTGCAGTGATGATATTTTTGATTTCTTCGCTGCGCAGTATCTTGTCGAAGCGGGCCTTCTCAACGTTTAAAATTTTGCCTTTCAATGGCAAAATGGCTTGAAACTTGCGATCCCGCCCCTGTTTGGCACTGCCGCCGGCCGAATCACCTTCTACCAGAAATATTTCCCTCTCCTTGGGGTCCTGACTTTGACATTCCGCGAGTTTGCCCGGTAAGGTGGAATCCAAAAGCGATCCCTTGCTTCTGGCGATATCGCGGGCGCGTCGGGCGGCATCACGGGCACGGGCAGCGTCAACCCCCTTGGAGATGATTTTCTTGGCAACGGCGGGGTTTTCCTCGAAGTATGTGGTGAGTTTTTCATTCAACAGCGATTCGACCAATCCCTTTACCTCACTGTTGCCAAGCTTGGTTTTGGTCTGGCCTTCGAACTGCGGATTTTTGATCCGGATACTGATGATGGCTGTCAGTCCCTCGCGCACATCATCACCGGTGATTTTAGCCTGCAGGTTCTTGGGCAAATTGCCGTTGGAAGCATACTGATTGATGGTCCGAGTCAAAGCGGCCTTGAATCCGATCAGATGAAAGCCACCCTCGGTGGTATGTATATTATTGGCAAACGAGAGCAGTGTCTCATTGAAAGTGTCATTGTATTGAATTGCCGATTCTATTTGAACGTCGCTGCGTTCTCCTTCAATGATGATCGGCTTGTGAAGCGGGGCGTGTCGCCGGTTCAGATACTCGACAAATTCCCTGATGCCGCCCTTGTAAAAGAATTCTTCTTTTTTTTCTTCGCGTTCGTCCTCGATGGTGATCTTGATGCCCTTGTTGAGAAAAGCCAGTTCTCTGAGCCGGCGGACAAGAATTTCATATGAAAAATCGGTTGTTTTAAATATTTCCGCATCGGGAATGAAGTGAACTTTGGTACCCCTTTTGCGGGTTTTTCCGATGACTTTTAATTCACTGGACTTAATCCCCTTTTCGTACGTCTGATGGTGTATGTTCCCGTTGGAAAATATATCGACTTCGAGAAAAGAGGACAATGCGTTGACGACCGATACGCCGACACCGTGCAATCCACCGGACACCTTGTAGGAGTGGTCATCGAACTTGCCGCCGGCATGCAATTTAGTCATAACGACTTCGAGCGCCGGAATCTTCTCGGTTTTATGGATTCCGACCGGAATCCCACGGCCGTTGTCGACGACGGTGACACTGTTGTCATGGTGAACAATAACTTGAATCACGTCACAGTAACCCGCCATGGCCTCATCGATGCTGTTGTCGACCACTTCGTAAACGAGATGATGAAGACCGGCAGTGTCAACATTGCCGATATACATGGAAGGACGCTTGCGAACGGCTTGAAGACCTTCCAGAATCTTGATGTTGTCTTCTGTATAATTGAAATTATCGTTTTTTTTGTTCATACTCTCATCGGCATAATGACGGTTATAAAGTTGTGCTCGTCTTCCCCTGCAAGTATGCAGGGTTTTTCATCGTTGACGAGATCCAAAACCACATTTTCCTGCTCAATGACGTTTAGAGCTTCGATAAAATAGCGCGGATTGAATGCCGCCTCGATCGGCTCATGATTATAATCTATTTTCATTTCTTCTTTGGATTCACCGATGTCGGGATTGGTGGAGTTAATGACCAAGCGGTCTTCGTTGAATTTAAAAATAACACTTCGATAGTCTTCGGTGGATAGAATCGACATCCTTTTGAGCATCATCAAGAAAAAGTGACGGTTAAACTTAACCGAGACGGTATCCTCATTTTTTTTCAATATATCATGATATTCAGGAAACTCGCCCTCTAAAAGGCGAATGATGAGAATTTCATTTTTCTTCTTTATGACAAGATTGTTGTCTTTAATACCAAACCGGACCGAGCCGTCCGCGTCGAGAAACTTGGCGACTTCATACAGACCTTTTTTGGGAATAAGGATACCTTCTCCGGCAGGAAGCATGACCTCATCCTCGTAATTCCAATCTATTTTTGCCATCCGGCTGCCGTCCGTCGATACCATCCTCACTTGTTTAATGCTGCCCTGCTGCAGGGTCTCCAAGTATATTCCGATGATATGGGCCCGCTTGTCGTCGGAAGCTCCGACAATATAAACGGTTTTATCGATCATTACTGCAAGTGCAGTACTGTCGATGGTGATAAAGTCGACCGTGTCAAAACGAGGAATTTTGGGAAAATCTTCATAATGCATACCGACCAGGTGGTATTCGACATTCTGTCGGCCAATTTCGATCCAATGATTTTCGATCTCATTGATGTTGATTTCCTCGCTCGGAAAATCACGGACAATCTCAAATAATTTTCTGGCATTGATCGCGATGGTTCCCTCTCCTACCACCTCGGCGGGAAATGTTCCCTCATATCCGGTTTCAAGATCGGTAGCCCGAATGATAATATTAGATCCGCTTGCTTCGATAAGGATGTTGGTGGTTATAGCAAGGTTGGTTTTCCGTCCTGCCAGACCTTGGACCTTTGCCAACGTATTAAGAATAACGTTTCTTTTTATGGTAAAGTTCATGACCTCATTCCTTATATATTGTTTTATTAAAAATTAAAGATGTTGATAAGGAAGGGGTGACAATAAGATTAAATATTTTTTAAATACTTTGAATATATACCTAATTTACTATAATTCGTTATCGATAACAACCACCGCAAGCGATCTGTATTTTCTGATATATGAACAGGAAAAAAAAATATGTTCATAAAGACGTTTTTTATTGACAGAGAGTTGACGAATTGTGATCAGGATTACTGACAGCGTCACCTCTTTGTCGGTAAGCGTTCACAGGGCACCGCATCTGCTTTGTTGTCGGGCACTTGAAGTACAAAAGGTCGTCTGCGCGCCCGACGCCTTGCATCTGCGGCACCCTGTAAACGCTTACAATCAGGTGGTTTGAAGGGCATCGGACTTTGCAACCCTGTGGACACCTTTGTCGTGTATTGATCCGACTCAAGATGTCTTATTAATCCACTGTTTCATCTGAGCGATAATATTTTTACCCCAGTCTTCCGAGATCCTAAGACGCACAAAATGACGAAAGGCGCCTTCGATGAAATGAATGACCTTTTCATAGAGAAATATCTTTTCCAGAACCGCGCCTTCGATATCTTCTTTTGTTTGGGTGACGGCTGTTTCCGGTGTTTTGAAACTGCTGATATTCAGGCTTTCGCCTTTAAGGTTGAACTGCCAGGTATTGTCGCCGCTGTGGTAAATGAGGTTCATTTCGGTCACCAGGGCCCCTTTTTTGAGGGCCAAGAGACCTTCCTCGAGACCGGCATCGTCACCCTTGATGGTGATGGTTTCGAGGCCTTCACTGCGGCGATTCTCCAACACCATGCGGTTACCGATTTCAAGAGTTGATAAATCGGCATCGATTTCTACGAGTTGTGACGAGCGGTTTTCCAGCGTGTACCACAACCAGGTCAAGAATTCGTTTCCCAAGAAGCGGTAGCGGTTATAAGCGATGGCGACGTCGAGCATGGTCTAACCTAACGTGAGCGATTGTCGAGTTTGAAGCAGATACAAGGAAGAAGTCTTTCCGTAACCAATAGGATTCCTATTAAATAAATAATTTCCCCTTCTTTTGAAATTTGAAAAGCTCATTTTTGGTTTAGGGTTTTCCCGTTATATTAACAGGTGAAATTTGATTGAGGCGGTCTCGTTCCGAATCGGATAGGTCGGCATCCATCTCGGCGGCGGTATACGGAAACATCCGGATGAGTGAAAGTTTGAATGATTCGGCAAAAAGAGTTTCCAGTTCCTCATTTGCGGCCTTGAGGTTCGAAAAAAACCACAATTTTCCGCCCTCGTAATTCCATATCAGATCGTAAATATGGGGGGTGGCCGGAATACGCAGGCTCAGACGGTGCAGAACCTCTTCTTTTAACAGTTTTTTTTCATTTCGGGAAAAAAATTGGCGCCCGCTCGCAGTCAATCGTTTTGTTTCTTCGATGGAAAAATGTTTTTTTAATATTTTACTTGGGATACTTTTTTTGTCGATACGCAGCGAAAATACCATGTATGAACCGAAAAGATGGTTGGATCCCTCAAATTCCGGCGCAAACGGATTTTCAAAGGAGGTCCAGCCACAAGATTTTTCAGCGGCATCGTTGTCAATATCCAAAACGGCATGCCGTTTAAGTGCACGGGCAATTGTATCAAGGACGGGTTCTTCCAGTTGTCCTTGGACGCGGTAGCGCGTGATCGATACACTCTGTGACAGTAAACCCATGAAAGCAGTATCCTGAAAAGGATCGGTTTGAAGTGTAATACCAACAAATTGTGGTTAATTAACGAAAAACAAATATATATAGCGTATTTATCACTTGAAGACAAGACAATTATTGCCTCTTGATAAGAGATGCCGATGAATTTCACCGTCTTTTTACACATCCGAATCGGGAACCGCTGCAGTGGCCGCAATTTTACTTGAGCCCGGTCAATAAATTGTGTATCATTATAGTTTGATGAGTTTGAGGCCGTATCGATCAATCCGATGGGGCAGAAGTTTTTTTTCATGACGCACCCGCGGGGGGGCGCTTTTATAGGAAGGATGCGGAGCGAGGAAAAAAGCGACTCATGATGGCGGGCACCTACCTCAGGAATATTAAGCCTTTTTTCGGTCTGTTGGCGGCGATGGTGATGGTATTATTGTCATCAGCACCCCTTCGGGCCGATATTTACATGTATGTCGACCGTGATGGGGTGGTCCATTTCACCAACGCCCCGACGGCTTCCGAAAACGATTATCGCGTCTACGTTAAAGAAAAAAAAGTCTATTCCTCTCAGATCTATTCTCCCCAAAGCTTCGAAGACTACATACGGCAGGCATCCGACCGTTACGGCATTGCCTTTCCCTTGCTCAAGGCCATTATAAAAGCCGAATCAGATTTCAACCCGCGGGCGGTGTCTAAAAAAGGCGCCATGGGACTTATGCAGATCATGCCCGAGAACATCAAGGCCATGAACATCAGCAATCCGTTCGATCCCTTGGAGAACATCCTTGGAGGTGCCCGCTATTTTCGGGAAATGCTCGACCGTTTCGAAGGCCATCTGTCCCTGTCGCTGGCGGCCTACAACGCCGGCCCGACAGCGGTTGAGCGGTACAATAATCAGATTCCACCGTACAAAGAGACAGAAAACTACATTGAGCGCGTTTTGAAGTTCTACTCTTCCTACCAGTACTGATCTGCTTTTGACCGTTTTCCTTCGGCGCCAAATCCTCGACCGCCGTGTTCTCGCAATTTCCGTCAATCAACTGCTCTCAGCACAATCCCGGACCGGTTGGGCAAATAGAGACTGAGGTAATGTCGGCCGGGCACGACATCGCCGGTGGTAAAATGTTCCTGATCCTGCGTCAGACGCCCGTGTCCGCCGAAATCAACGCTATCGCTGTCCAGGATCATGCGGTACTTTCCGGGTGGGGTCACGATCAGATAATCGCTGTAAGAGCGGTGCGGGTGAAAGTTGAACACAAACAACAGGCCGGCGCGTTCGCAAGCGATGATTTTATTTTCCGAGTGCTCGTGAAAAATACGGGGACCCGGCGTATCCAACAACATAGAGGTTTTGGCCAGCGCGATCATCTGCCTGTCGAACCGCGCCAGCAGGTGGTATTTGAGATTGATGTCCTCCATCAGGTGCCACTGCCGGCGGGCATAATGATATGACCAGTTGTTGCCCGGCCGCGGAAAATCGATCCATTCGGGGTGACCGAATTCGTTGCCCATGAAATTGAGATAACCTGCATCGGCAGTGGCTATTGTGATCAACCGTATGATTTTGTGAAGGGCCATGCCGCGCGCGACCCTTAGGTTGTCATCGGTTACCTGCATGTGTTCGTACATATCGGCCCCGATTAACCTGAAAATGAGCGATTGGTCTCCCACCAGGGCCTGGTCGTGGGATTCGGCATAGCTGATGGTTTTTTCATCGGCCCGCCGGTTGTTCAATTCGAACCAGAGATGACCCAACGGCCAATCTTCGTCTCGTGTTTCTTTAATCAGGCGGATCCAAAGATCCGGAACACCCATGGAAAAGCGATAATCAAAACCGTATCCGCCACTGGCGTCTCGAACCGCCAGACCCGGCATGCCGCTGATGTCTTCGGCGATAGTGATTGCCTGTGGTCGAACCGCGTGAATCAAGCGGTTGGCCAGACCCAGGTAAACCAGGGCGTCTTCGTCAACGTTTTCATCGAAGTAATCCTGGTAGGATGTAAAGGCCGTGCCGAGGCCATGATGCTGGTAGAGCATGCTGGTGATGCCGTCGAAGCGGAAGCCGTCGAACTGAAATTCGTCAAGCCAATAGCGGCAATTCGAGAGCAGAAAGTGCAGGACCTGGTGTTTTCCATAATCGAATAGTCGTGAATCCCAGGCCACGTGGTGACCGCGGGGCCCCTCGTGAAAGTATTGGTAGGGAGTACCGTCGAAACGGCTGAGACCCTCGACTTCGTTGGATACGGCATGCGAGTGAACCAGGTCCATAAGGACTCTTAAGCCGCAACCATGGGCGGTGTCGACCAGGGCCTTCAGGTCTTCCGGTGTTCCAAAACGGGATGAGGAGGCGAAGAAATTCGCTACCTGATAACCGAAAGAGCCGTAAAACGGGTGTTCCATGACGGCCATCAACTGCAGTGTGTTATAACCGGCGGCCACAATGCGCGGCAAAATGACGAGTGTGAACTCTCTGAAGCTGCCGATTTTTTCTTCATCCTGGGCCATACCCACGTGGGTTTCGTAGATAAGGGGCGGCTCGCTCGTGTGATAGGAGTGGCTGTTTTTCCACCGATACGGTTCCGGTGGAAGCCAGACCTGGGCATTGAATATAAGCGTGTCCGGGTCCTGAACCACCCTGCGGGCATAAGCCGGGATCCTTTCGCCCATGCCGTCCGGCCAGTGGATCCGCAACCGGTAGAGATTGCGGTGTTCCAGTTTTTCAGACGGCAGGCGAATCTCCCAAACCCCGTCGGCGCCGGTTTTTTCGAGGGCAAAAGCTTTCTTTTCGGTCCAATCGGTCATGTCCCCGATCAGGTACACAGCCTCCGCGTTTGGTGCCCATTCACGAAATATCCAGACGTCATTACGGAAGTGCAGACCAAAAAATTCGTGCCCGCTTGCAAAGTCGGCCAGGCTGATTTTACCGCCGGTGAGGCGTTTCTGCGTATTTTCCAGACGTGTCAACCTGCGGTGGATCAAACCGGCGAATGGTTTCAGCAACGGATCGTTTTCTAAAAGTGAGAGCATGCGCTTCTCAATTGGTTTCACGGCGGCACCAGACATTAATTATGGTCTCGGCGAAGTCTCACGAGACGCTGGGTTTGCAGCGAGATGCTCTGGCGGCGATTCAGAGCTCCGCCGGCACTGTATCCGATTTGGGGATCAGTGGGCGGTTGAGCATTTTTTCATACAGTTCCGTGTAGGCGCGCGCGGTTCTATCATGAGTGAATTCAGCGGCGCTCGTCCTCATCGCGCGCGTGATCTGCCGAGCCTTGGTTTCAGAAGGCAGACTGTAAAACTCCATGGCCTGCTCAATAGCCCACAGCAAGCCGGGGGCATCGAACTCCTCGAACAGAAAACCGTTGCCGGTGTTGCGGTCGACGTCCATATGGGTAATCGTATCATGGATACCGCCTGTGTCGTGGGCCACCGGCAGTGAACCGTAGATCGGCGCGATCATCTGAGGAAGACCGCAGGGTTCATAGAGGGAAGGCATGAGGATAAAATCGGAGGCGGCATACGCCAGGTGTTCCAACTGTTCGTTGAAATCACAGATCGCCACCCTTTTGTTAAATTGGTGCTGACTGACGATATCCTGAAACACTCTCTGATACGGCCCGTCGGCCACGAACACCACCTCGAGGTTCTGTTTCCAGTAGCCGGAAATCGCCTTGTAGAAAATCTCCGCCAGCAACTGGCAGCCTTTTTGAACCGGATCGAGGCGAGAAGGCCAGAAAAACAGCGGGGCCAGCGGGTCTTGAATGAGGCCGAGATTGCGTTGCAGGAAGCGTTTGTTTTCCTTTTTAGCTTCCAAATGGGTGTCGGGGCCGAATGATACCTTAAGATCCCTGTCGGTCTGTGGATCGAAAGCGGGGTCCGGAGCGTTCAGGATACCGGCCGCACAATCCGAGTTCCACTTGTTGACGATTTCATGTCGCAGGTGCGGTTGGATGAAATCACGTGGACCGTTAACGATCTCTTTGAGGAAATTGGGACTCACCGTGTTGATGAAATGGGCTGCGAAGACACCGCTGGTGAGAAAATCGATCGGATTGGTTTGCCGCGCCGTCCCGTAATCGGTGGCCATGACCTCGAAAAAAAGATTCTGCCAGAAGAAGGCACCGTCGATCCCCCTGTCTTCGATCTGCGCTAAAGTCGCTTTGACTGTATAGAGGTTGTGGATCGTAAAAAGGCACGGGATCCGCATTTGCCGTGCCATGGCGGGAATCAGACCGGTCATCCAGTCGTTGCAGTGAATTAGATCCGGTTCGACACGCGGAACGATGGTGTTCATCACTTCGCGCTGAAACGCCAGGGCCAGTTTCAAGTTCTCTTCACCGTAGGATGAGTAGACGCGATTCAGATAAAAAAAGGCGCGGTCTTCCGCAAGGTGAACACGCTCATCGGGCATTTTGCGCCTGATCCGGTGCAGTTCTTTTTTTAAAAAGGGCCTTACGTTGTCGCTGAAGATATGACGGTAGTTGGGAATGGCGACGTGGACATCCGCGCCATGATCGAGCAAAGCGGTGATCAAAGCGGCCGAGACGTCCGCCAGACCGCCGGCCTTGGCCGTGAAGTAGTTGGATAGACTGCCCATGCGGTCCGGCAGGTATGTGACCTCCGGGGTGACGATGAGCACCCGTGGATTGCGCCGCATGTTATCTTTCATCGCGCAGGTTTCCTTCCGAGAGGTCGCGACTTATTACGAAAAGTTAGAACATCCAAATTTGTTCCGCGATGCCTCACCCAATAGGTCCGGCGGCCCAAGTCAAAAATTTCGGATTGAATTTAATACGCTGGTCGCCACGGGGGGTTACCCGGGTAGTGAATCCGAAGCGACCCGCGGTGTCGCAGGTTATCGAGCAACTGTAAAGGTAGATGCCGTTGCCCCTATCCTCTTCGACGTTCATTGGTTGGTTGTTGCTGGCCGACAAGGTGTCGACTGATTTCATACTGCCGTAATACAGCTCGACATCGACTTCGTCCGGTTTAAGCTCGCCCAGGTGGACAACGGTCGATACCCGGAAATCTTCTCCGACTCGAAAAGGTCCGCTCGCATCCCTTACCGGTATTTCGACCCGTATGTTCTTCCAATGGTTGCCGAGGCGCTCGTGCTGCCGGTTGAGGATCCTGGCCGCCTCGGCCGAATTCTGCAGCAGCATGTGATGATTATTAGCCGCCTTGGTGTAGAAATTTTCCTCATAGTGCTTGACCATGCACTGGGCGCAGAATTCCTGCATGGCCATTTTGATCGACTCTTTCATCATATGAATCCAGCGTGTCGGCGCATCGCCGTTTTTGCGGTCGTAGAAACAGGGGATCACTTCATTTTCCAAAATGTTGTAAAGAGCCTGGCTTTCCACGGCGTCCTGGTACGCGTGATCGTCGTATTCTTCGCCGTTTCCGATTCGCCAGCCGCGATCCTCCTGGTATCCCTCACACCACCAACCGTCCATGATGCTGAGATTGAGCGAACCGTTGGCGGCGGCCTTCATGCCGGATGTACCGCAGGCTTCCATCGGCCGGCGGGGTGTGTTCAGCCAGACATCTGCTCCCTGGACGAGGTGCCGCGTGACATTGATATCGTAATCTTCGATGAAAGCCACCCTATGGCGCACCGCGGGGCGGCGTGCAAAGTCAATCAGGAGCTTGATCAACTCCTTGCCCTCGTTGTCTCTCGGGTGGGCTTTGCCGGCGAGAATAAGCTGAACCGGACGGGAAGAATCCGTTAGCAGCGCTTCCAGGCGATCCGGGTCATGCAGCAAAAGGGTGGCCCTTTTGTAGGTGGCGAAGCGGCGAGCAAAACCGATGGTCAACACTTCCTGGTCGAGAATTGATTCGGCCGTTTCCATTACCGAGCGAGGTGCGTTGCGCCGCCCGTATTGCTTGAGCATATGGTTCCGGCACATTCGGATCATCCGGGAGCGGGCCATTTCATGCGAACGCCAGAGTTCTTCGTCGTATATCTCATCCACGCGCTCGGTCATTTCGGTGTCCCAGGTATGCAGTTGCCAGTCCGGTCCGAGGTAGCGCTCGAATAGCAATGAAAGTTCGATCGAGATCCAGGAAGCGATGTGGACACCGTTGGTGATGTGGGTGATCGGCACCTCGTCGTTCGGCCGTCCGGACCACACGTGGGCCCACATGCGGCGGGCTACGGCGCCGTGCAATTCGCTGACCCCGTTGCAGTACTGCGACAGATTCATGGCCAGAACGAACATGGAAAGCGGGCTATCGCTGCCGGAGCCGGGTGCTTGACCCATGGCGAGAATGTCACTGACGTCGATGCCGAGTTTTTCCTCGAAAGGGGTCAAATAGGGCTGGACGCTGTCGCTCGGAAACTCGTCGTGACCGGCCGCCACCGGGGTGTGGGTGGTAAAGACCATAGCACGCGGAACAACCTCCATGGCTGTTTTCAGATCGATATTGTTTTTTTCCATCACGGCCACCAGCCGTTCCAATCCTGCAAAAGCGCAATGGCCTTCATTCATGTGACAGACACTCGGTTCGATGCCCAACAGTGTCAACGTCCGCATACCGCCGATACCCAGCAGTATTTCCTGGGCCAGGCGCAACTTTTCATCACCGACGTAGAGCCGGGCGGTTATTTCACGAATTTCGGCTGTGTTTTCCGGGATGTTGGTGTCCAGAAGATACAATGGAATTCTGCCGATCATCAATACCCAGACGATGGCCTTAAACGGACCGTTGGGGCCCTGGACGGTAATCGTCAATTCATTGCCGGTCGGATCTTTGGCGCGTCGCACCGGCAAATGATAGAGATCGGATTCCGGATATTCCTCCTGTTGCCACCCTGAGGGATCGAGAAACTGGTGGAAGTAGCCACGGCGGTAGAGCAAGCCGACGGCAACCATCGGTAAATTGAGGTCCGACGCCGCTTTGAGATGGTCGCCGGATAGCACCCCCAGGCCGCCGGCGAAAAAAGGCAGACTTTCATGGATGCCGAACTCCATCGAGAAATAAGCAATGATATCGTCTTTACTGTATTTGGAGGTCGCTAAATCGCTCGGTTTGAGAATCTGGGTTTCAAAATTTCTTTTCACCCGTTCCACGTGTGCCAGGAAACTGGCGTCGTGGGCCAGACCCTCGAGACGCTCCTGTCGAATCATGGTCGAGAACACAATTGGATTATGGCCGGACTCCTCCCATAGCCGCGGATCGATCCGGCGGAAGAGTTCGATGGCATCGAGGTTCCAACTCCACCAAAGATTGCGGGAAAGTGTTTCGAGGAAAAGCAGAGGCTTTGGTGTATACGGAAACACCTGAAATGTTTCAAAATGACTCATAAACACGGATCCTTTTTCTCAACGTAGTTAATTGGGTTATGGACGGTATCACTGGTCCATATCCTTAAAGTCCATATGTTTATATCATATGGGCTTAATGTAAAGGATCATTTTGATGATTGTTCATCTGAGGACCAGCCCCCTGAAGGAATGGACGTTTTCAAGCGGATAACGTCAACCAGACCCTAAGCAGTTCACTCACTCCCCAGGCTTGAGCATCGCAGCCGCGGGGTATGTGCGGGAAATCGCCGTCCAGAATTTCCGGCACGTGACCGATACACCCTTTATTGATCAAGGCGGTACTGCTGCCGAGCCAGGCCAAAGCCGTCTGACAGCCATCTTTCCCATACACCTTGGCCCAGGCTTCACAAAAGGAGGGAAAAAGCCATGTCCAGGCCGTACCGTTGTGGTAGGCCGGCTTGCGCTGTGTGTCTTCGTCACCAACATACCGGCCTTGGTAGGGGTGATGCGGGTCGTTGACGAGCCGTCCGTTGTGAAAGACCGCAATCGGGCGCGCGACTTCTTTATCTGCAAGGCTCCTGATGCCCCCGGGCACCAGCAACCTCTCGCAGGCCGCCAGAACCGAACGGGCAATGGTTGGGTCAGTAAGGGCACCCAGCGTCAGAACCAGCAGTTGGTTGGGTCTGAGAGCATCGTCCGGTGCGGCGGACTGTGCCGCCGTGCCGGTCACTGCATGCAGACAGTCGGAGAAATAGCCCCTGTCCTCGTGATAATAAAGCGTGACGAGAGACGATGCGACCTGCCGCATGAGTTTCTGCCATCGCTTACGGCCGGAGGTATCGATTTGGGTCAGAAATTCCAACGCCCGGTGCCACAAGGCCTGAATTTCGATCGGGTACCCCTCACGAGGGGTGGCGGCGGGGTGATTGGTGTCCATCCAGGTGAAATGCGCCGGGCTGAAAATCAGGCCGGAAGCCGGATCCATCCGAATCCCGTTGGGAGTACCGTGTATCAGAGAATCTGCCATTGCAACCAGTATCGCGCGGATGGTTCGGTCACCCCAGGTGCTGTCCAGGAAATCTTCACTGCCTTCGGCAGCCACAAGGTCAGCGCAGGCCGTAAAGAACCACAGGGGTGCATCGGAAGTATCGCGGTTACCGGCGTCCTGTCCGCGGATCATGTTCGGAATGGTGCCATCTTTCTCGAACTGTCCGAACTGTTTCAGCACGGCTCGGGCAGCCTTCCACCGACCGGCAGCGACCAATCCGCGAACGACAATCAAAGAATCCCGACCCCAGTCGAGAAACCAGGGATAGCCTGCGATGACCGATTTCAGGTTACCGCGCCGAACAACGTATTGATCAAGGCAGGTTTTAAGGGCATCGATGGGTTTCAATGCGGCGCCAGGGCCGGGCGATGGCGTCATCTGCGGGGATCGATCGGATTCGGTGACCGTTATTGGGTCGTCACCGTTCTCCACGATCCCGGCCGTCAGGGTTTCGGTCCGGTCACCTTCGAGAATCAGAGAAAAATAACCGGGGCTGAACAGATCCGAATTCGGGTCTAAACCGCGTTCGGCCTCCAGTGGATGGTGGACCATGTACTGCCATTCGGGTTCCGAAACGAATGTTCCCCTTGAGACCGTCATTTCCAGGTTAACAGCCGCCGCAGGGGTGAATAAGAATCCATCGGTCAGGCTGCGGATCGCGGCCGGCCAACGATTCTCCGGCCCCAGAAAGGCCTTGGTGGTTTCGTGAAAGCTACGGAATTCAATGTCCGGCCGGAGAATCAACTGGACGGGACTGCGGTCGTCCAACCGACGTCGGGCCATGTCGGCCGGATGGCGGTAAAATGTGAGCCGAACGGCGTTTTTCAGCGGAAGCATTTCGGCGGTGATGCCCAAACCAATCGATTCTCCCTGGCCGGTCGGTATTTGAAACCGCCATTTACCCGTTCGATCACCGGCGTAATGAAAAGCGGTCAGACAATCATTTCCAATTTCCTGCGAATACCCCTGGTAGACCACCCAAGCCCGGCAGCGGGTAAAAAGAATGCAGCGGTCTTCAGGGACCTCGGGGTCCAGATTGGCTGCCAACAGGGCATCGTAGCGGCTGTTGAGCTCACCCCAGGAAACCCCGGCCCGCAGCATGCCGCCCCGAGCATTGGTGGCCAGAAAGAGATACCTTTGGTGCAGCAGTTGCGAGCGGCCGAATAGTTGTTTTATTCTTACATCCTGCGGCCTTGACAGACCGATGAGCGGCGCTTCGATGTGCCGGTTGCTCTCGCCGCCGAAGACGCTGAGTTTCAGGGTGAGGAATGAGGGTTTCCCGCGCGGCGGTAAAGGGGCAAACAGGGCAAAATGCGACCCGTCCTCTGCAGGCAGTCCGTCTTCACAGCCAAGGCTGCCCTTTTTGTCCGTGATATAGGCCCGAAAAGGAACATCGACGCGAATCAGAAGGAAGTGCTCCGGCGGCAGCATGATCTGCCGGCGCTGATCCTGAGGCCAGTGCCAGGTGACGACACGCGGCTCGTCACCGTTTGGATTGAGACGAGCGCAGAAGCCCTTCGGGTCCCGGCGGAGCTCGCCGGCAGCCTGGGCCGGATCGAACGAGCCGATGTCCCCGGTTTCATTGTAGAACGTGAACACATCGAGTGCCTTTGAACGATACCTCTGCTGTAAGGTCAGCTCGGGTGGTCGCAGAAAAACCGCGGCCGCATTTTGAGCCAGGTCGAGGTCGTCTGCATTGGCCGAGAGACACAGCACCTGGCACGGATCCAATCGAACAAAAATCCGATCATCGTCGGCTTCCACCGCCACCGTTTGGCCGGTTAAGAGATCGAGGAACTGCGGCCCGGTCATGCCCGTTGCCGAACCGCTCCAGGCAGCGGTCCTCGGTTGCTGGTCATCGAGATTGACCGCCACAATCAGCTTTTTGCCGGAAGCCGGATGGTTGCGCAACAGGACCACTTGATTGCCCTCCCCCTGTTCGACCAAATGAATATCACCGTCCTTTCCAAAGGCCGGATGAATTCGCAGCAGGGCATTGAGGCGCCGGATCTCGCCCACCTGATTAATCTCGGCGCCCCAATTCAGCGAAGCCGCGTTGTGGACATCGATTTTGTCGGTTGCAAACCATTCCACTCCGTTGGCAAAACCGAAACCGCCCTGCTGTGAAGACAGGGCACACAGGGCCGTGCGCATCCGCGCATAGTTCGGTGAACGGGCGGCAAGGCGCAAGTTGTCATGGGTTTCGGCAAAGTGCACCATGATCCCATCTTGACGAGAAATCTCAAAAACCGGTGGCAGGAAGTATTCGATCTGACCGCGGTCGTAGTTCTGGAACAGTTCGGAATAAGCCCAGTTGAAATTTGCCCGGTTGAGCAGGTCGCGGGTCACCGACAGTTTGCCGCCCAGACCCTCCAATAAAAAAATCGTTTCGGGATACTGCTGCCGAACCCGCGCGATGATATACATCCAGGCCGCAACCGGAATCATATACCCGGCATCGCAGCGGAAACCGTCCAGACCACGCCAACACCATTTTAAAAGGACGTCGGCCATGTACTGCCAGAGGTCTCGATGGGAGTAGTCGAGTTTGGTTAAATCTTCCCACCGGACACCCCAGGCGCCAGGCACCTCTATCTGTCCGGCCTTGTCCCGCGACAGCCACTGGGGATGGGATTCGTGCAACCCCGCCGCCCAGCCGGTATGGTTGATGGCGATGTCGATCATTATCTTGGCGCTGCGCGCGTGAACGGCATCCACCAGCTCGATAAATTGTTCCAGAGGAGTTGCCCCCGGGTCGAATTCGGCCAAGGCCGGATCGACATCGGTGAAGCTCAAGGCAGCATAAGGGCTTCCGAAACGCCCCATGCGACCATAGGTGGTGGGGGTGGGATGAATGGGCAGCAACTGCAGGATGCGGCAGCCGAGCTCCCCGATAATGAAATCCAGCTCTCCGATGAGGTTACGAAAAGTTCCGGAGGGTGGAATAACGGCGAACCCGGTTTGGTCGAGCGCGGTGATGCTTGCCGGATCTACCTGAGGCGTGAAAGTTCCCGATTTGTTAGGGCCGAATTGCCGTACGAAGGCATTGTAGATGATATTTGCACAACAGGTGTCCGCCGGTTCGACATTGACCGCGGTATTGGCTCCGGATGGCCACACCGGCTGAGACTCGCCCTCTTCGAGAAAGAAACATTTGGCCTCGAAATGCCCGGTTTCGCACAGGGGCAGGGTGATGCGAAAGTGACGCGGGTCGATGGCCACCATGGGCCGATCGAACCAGTCTCGCCCCAGGGGAACTTCTTCCAAATGAACATTGCGGACGATTTCGTTGCGGATCACCTTGCCCGATCCCATGTTGGTCCTGAGCCAGGCACTGCCCTGCCGCGGCCGCTCCAGGGTCAGGTGAAACGTTAGGGTATCGCCACGGTATTTCAGCATCCGGCATCCGGGTGCCGGTTCCTGGCGCAGCCAATCGCGTACGGTCATAACCTGTCAGGTTCCTTTTTTGGAATTAGAAATTTAACGGAAAGGAGGCTTGGTCAAACGGAGTAAGCGGTGCTAAAAATACAGGTCTTTTTCGATGACCGCGCCCTTTTCGACCACCGCTTGGGAGGCACGGCTGTTTTTGATCAGGACCCGACCCGCGATCGTGACGTCGCGCTCGAATCGCACATCACCCTCGATTTTCAATTTCTCACAGTTGACCAGAGATGGTATGCCGGAGTTAAAGCGCGCGTCGAAAAGATCGATTTTGGCGTAGTATTTGGGGTCGAGGTCGACCGCGAGGGTGTCGGGGCGTCCTTTTTTTTGCCGCTCAGGGTTGACCACCAGGCTGCCATTTGAATCAAAGACAAAGCCATCCGATCTGACTGCCAATAGATCACTGCACATTTTGACCGGAAAAAACCGTGAGCGGGGAACCCTGACGGCCGCGGCGCCGTCGAAAAGCGAGATTGCCGCACCCATTGCGGTTTCGATCTGGAAGACATCCGGACTGGTTTTGTCCCGTGGATCCAGATTTTTGGGGTTGAGGATCATCGGCAGGTAGATCGCCTTTTCTCTTCCGATCAATTCCTTCAAAAATTCCAGATTAATCCAGATGTTGTTCGTGTTGAAGAAACGGTAGCGCTCGATGTCCATGCACGCGTCTCTTTCCTCTTGCGGGCACTGGGCGATTTCCCTCAATATGAGCCGGCCATTGGTCAGCCGGGCCAGATGACCGCCCTTGACGTCGGCGACCGTTTTTTCAGCCACTTCCATCATAAAGGGGAAACTATTTTCGGCAAAATATCCCAGCAAGGCGGCATCCATATTAGCGCCGAGGTTATCGGAATTGGAGATGAAGGCGTAGACCACCCCCTCATCGAGCAGGCGCTGAAGCATTCCGGATGTGTAAAGCGCCGTATACACGTCTCCGTGTCCGGGCGGATTCCACTCGAGTTCCGGATTCTTCGGCCAGGAGGCCGGACTCAGATTGCTCTGCAGAATTTTGGGAAACTTGTGCTGCAGGAACGTCAGCGGCGGATGGTTGGGATCTATTTTCTCCAGAGCGGCCAGGGTGTCGCGGTGGGTGTTGAAGCTGTTCATCAACGCCAGCTTGGCACCGATGCTGCGCGCCTGCTCCACGATGATCTCGAGAAATGACTTGTCGTCTTTGACCTTAAGCAGACTCTTGGCACCGGTCAGGCCCATGCTGGTGCCCAAGCCACCGTTTAACGTAATCCGCACGGCTTTTTTAAACGCTTTTTCGCCCGCAGCTTTGTAGGGCGCCAAGTTTTCGGCGGCTTCGATTTCTTCCGGCGCCACGGCCGAGATGTCCCGGTCGTAAATCAGACCGGTTTCACCTTTGACGAGCTTGAGGTAGTAATAACTGAAGGTGTCGATGACTACCGACGGCAGCCCCTCTTTCTTCAGCTTTGCCTTAAACGACGGTAGATGGGCAAATTCCTGGTCAGAAGTCATTTTCATTTACCCCCGGTGCAGCTCAACTTGATGTCATCTGAAGCGGTTCACAGAATCGGTTCGATCCAGCCCATGGGGTCGGCGGCCCGACCGTATTGAATGTCGGTGAGTGCCGCATAGAATTTTTGGGCCAAGAGGCCGACCCGGCCTTCACCCACGGTGTAAACCCGATCTCCGTATTTAATCTCACCCACCGGTGAAATGACGGCCGCCGTGCCGGAGCCGAAAATTTCCGTCAGTTTTCCCGAGCCATGGGCTTCGATCAATTCGTCGATGCTGATCAACCGCTCGGTTATCTTCATATTCCAATGCTCGGCCAGCTTGATAACGCTGTCACGGGTGACGCCGGGCAAAATACTGCCGTTGAGCATCGGGGTAACGATCTCGCTGTCGATAACAAAGAAGATATTCATGGAGCCGACCTCTTCAAGGTATTTCTGCTCCACCCCGTCCAGCCACAACACCTGAGTGTACCCTTCCAGGTGGGCCTTGTTTCCGGCCAGGAGGCTGGCGGCGTAGTTTCCGGGTGTCTTGGCCTCGCCGACACCGCCGCGAACGGCCCTGACATAGTCCCTGGTGACCCATATTTTTATCGGGTTGAAACCTTCCGGGTAATACGCCCCGACCGGCGAGAGGATCACGAACAGCCGATAGGTATGAGATGCCCTAACCCCTAAAAATGGATCGGTGGCAATGATGGTCGGCCGGATGTAGAGCGATGTTTCCGGTGCGTGCGGTACCCATTCTTTTTCGATGCTGATCAATTGCTTGAGGGCTTCGAGAAAACCGTCTTCCTCGACCTCCGGAATGCACAGGCGGTTTGCGGACCGGTTCATGCGCTTAATGTTTTCGCGGGGACGAAACAGTTGAACACCGCCGTTTTCCGTCCGGTAGGCTTTCAATCCTTCAAAAACCCCCTGTCCGTAGTGCAGCACCATCGTGGCCGGATCCATGACGATCGGTGCGTAAGGTTCGATGCGTGGGTTGTGCCACCCCTTGTCGGGATCATAATCCATGTTGAACATGTGATCCGTGAAATGTGAACCGAATCCCAGGTGATGCTCGTCCGGTTTGGCTTTGAGTTGGTCGGACTTCTTGATGGTTAACGACATGGTTTTCTCCTTGGCGGTAAAAATATTTATGCCCGAAATTAATATATCAAGCGATATAGTAGATTTAGAGTTTAAATCAAGACTTAATTTGCGGTCGCACCCATTGGAGGTAAGCGTTCACAGGGCAACGCATCTGCTTTGTTGTCGGGCACTTGAAGTACAAAAGTACGTCTGCGCGCCCGACGCCTTGCATTTGCGGCACCCTGTAAACGCTTACTATTAGGTGGTTTGAAGCGCATCGGACTTTGAAACCCTGTGAACGGTTTCGATTGGAGAATACCAAAAAGACAAGGATTCTGCGGGTTGACATGCCCGTGGGGCTCGGATAGGGTGGCCTCAAATTTGTGTTATCGGATTACCGCAAACCTCAACATATATGAACGAGAGCGAAAGGATTGGCATGTCAGACAGCGAAAACAAAGCCGGCATCGAGCCGATGCAGCTCGGCTTGGACAACCGGTTCAAATTCAGGTGCTACAAGGGCGTCGACTGTTTCACCAAATGCTGCCGAGGGATCAACATCGTCTTGACTCCCTATGACATCATCCGCCTCAAAAACCGGTTGCAATTGCCATCGGAGGAATTTATAGCGCTCTACACCGACGTGCAGCTGCTGGAGAAAACCGATCTGCCGGTGGTGACCCTCAAACTCCTGGATGACGAACAGCAATCCTGTCCTTTCGTCAGGGACGATGGCTGTATCATATACGAGGACAGACCCACCACATGCCGGTATTATCCGTTGGGCACCGCCTCTCTGAGTTATAAAGAAGGTGCGGATAAATCCGGATTTTATTTTTTTGTCAACGAACCCCACTGCCTCGGTTTCGAAGAAGATCAGGTGTGGAGCGTACGTGATTGGCGGGAGGATCAAGGCGTCGACACGCGTGACGACGTCAATGCCGAATGGACCGATCTCGTGGTCCGCAAGCGCTCGTTTCCACCGAACATGAAGCTGACCGAACAGACCAAGAAAATGTTTTTTCTGGCCAGCTACAACATCGATAAATTTAAAAAATTTGTCTTCGAAAGTTCATTTTTATCCCTATACGATGTAGACAGCGAGACGTTGAATGCGATTCAAAAGGATGAAATCGCCTTGCTCAAATTCGGAATGAAGTGGTTGAAATGGCTGCTTTTCAAGGAGGGGGCTTTCAAACTCAACGCTGAAGCAGCGCAGAGGCGACAGAGCCGGTAAGGGTCACGGTAAGAAATAATTCTACACGATTGCGCCGGATTATGGTTTGTCTACAAGGCACATCCACCTGCGCATATCGGGATACGCGTGGGTGGATGTAACGCAGTAGACGGGCCCTAAGACAAGCAAGAAGTGGAATTATTTTTTGCCGGGGCCCTAAGGATCGGGCTGAATGTGATTAAATCTCAACGGTTGTCGTCCACAAGTGGCGGCCGGGATGTCCGCTTTGTGCGCAACAGTTTAACTTTAAAATTATGATGGTGAATTCTTCCGGAATTTGTCCTTTAGTCGCCGATCAGTATTCCTTGTAACACAAATTCTCCAAAAGCGAAGGATTTTCCAGCCTTTCGGAGATGTTGACCTCGAAGAAGTCTTCCACAGGCTTGAAGACCTCAGGGTTTTTGCTCTGGACGGTGCGGGCGGCCCTGAGGACGACATCGATGCCGTTGCGGGTCATTTTCCCCAGCGGTTGACGGCAACCTCCGGAGGGCATTCCCAAGATGGACATCAAGGCTTTGACGGCCAGGGGGTTGCGGGCGCGGCAGACCACTTCGCCGTAAGGCGTTTTTTCCATGGTTTTGACGGTCACCAACCCAAACAACGGCTCGAGGGCGGAAAACAGATGCCGCGCTTCGTCTTGCCGGCCTTCCCGCAGCAGGCCGACCATGCGGACGACAGCACCCGGTGCGACGTTAGAGGCAACGGAAATCACGCCGCCGGCCATGATTTGAGGGTCCGTCATCATGGCAAAAGTCATGCCGTCGTCGCCGGAGAGAATCGTGAAGTCCGGACCACAGCAGGTCCGCGTGCGTTTCATATTTTCCAGGTTGCCGGTGGCTTCCTTGACGGTGCGAACATTTGGATGGGATTTGCTCAAAATGGCGAGGTCTTCCGGCAGAAGCTGAGCGCCCGTTCGCCCCGGAATAACGTAGGGGATGACCTGAACCTCCGGAAAGGCTCTTGCCACCGGTGCGACATATTCCCGGCGAATCTCGAGCGAACTGGGACCGTTGTAATAGGGGTCGACTAAAAGGACCGCTTCGACATCGGCTTTGACGGCATGTTCGGTTGCAGCGAGAGACTCGCGGGTGTTGTTGCTGCCGGTGCCGGCGATACAGCGGCACCTCCCTCGGGTGCTTCTTGCAACCGCCTCGATCACGCGGTTGTGCTCATCCCAGGAAAGCACCGGGCTCTCGCCGGTGGTTCCGGCGGCCAGAACCCCGCTGATGCCGTTTTTGATCTGAAACGCGACCAGTGCATCGAGACCGTCGTGATCGACGCCGTCGCCCTTGAACGGTGTGATAATGGCTGTGAAACATCCCTCCAGCATGGCGACCCCCTTTTGTGCAGTGTAGCAGGCGAACCGGCGGTGACGATGCACACGGTTCGTTTTCGACGGTAAAGAAAAGGCCCCGGGATGTCAAGAAAAAATCTGCCGATTCAAAGCGGTTCGCCATCTATGGCCGCAGCGGTCGTTCCTACCTGCCTTGACATTCCACGGCAGGCGTATTAGGAAAAATCGAAACGGGTGATTTTTACCGGCACCCCCCGGCGGATACCACTGCCTAAGCCGAGCGTTTCAAATTAGGCGCCATTTTATAATCTGAAATTTAATTTATTTTTGGAGGCAACCCGGGGGTTGCCTCCAAAAATAAATAAGGAGATCGTGACCACATGGCACAGGCAAATGACGTGCACGAATTTACGGCCAAGCAGCGGGCGGCGATTGCAGCGAATCCCGATTGTGGCGTATCGCATTATAATCTGGGAGTCGCCCTGGCTGGCCAGAAGAAATATGACGAGGCCGAAAAAGAGTTCCGAAAGGCCATAGACTGCAGCCCCAGCCTGGCCGAGGCGTACGTTCAGATCGGCGGCATTAAACTGCAGCGCGGCGATCTGGACGGATGTTTGGAATACAACCGGATGGCGACCAAGGCCCGGCCCGGTTTCTCGGAAGGCTTTGGCAACATCGGGTTTGTCGAACTTCAAAGAGGAAACGTCGATGAGGCCATCGAAGCACTGGAAAAGGCAACTTATTTTAATTTTCGGTTCGTCCAGGCCCTGACGACGCTGGCCAACGCCTATTTGATGAAAGGCCGCATCGACGACAGCATTGAAACCAACCTCAAGGCTCTCAAGCTGCAGCCGGAATTTGCGCCGGCACACAACAATCTATCCATTGCTTACCTCGAAAAAGGCGAATACGCGTTGGCCGTGACCCATTGCGACAAAGCCGTCGAACTGGGGTATGCGGTCGCGCCGAAAATTCTCAGTGAGATTGCGAACCATCGCTAATCCGCATCCCACACGAACCGGTTTCTGGGGACAACCGGAACCGCCATCACACGGCGACGCCGGCAACCCGAGGGGCTCCTATTTTCTGGCTTCGGACGACAGACCGGTTGCCGAAAACTCGCCGCGCTGGCGCATGCCCCTGCCCCTTAGCCCTGCTGGCAGTGTCAAATCCGGTGAACCCGCCGCCGGCGCAGCAGTGACCTACGGCGATTATTTTACGGCCGTGCATCGAATTTTAGAAGGCGACCGCTTCGCGGCCCTGACCGGCGCTGTGAGAAAATGTTTGGGGAAATCCGTGACGGCCGCAGACCTCGGCACCGTTCGGATTTACCTGGAAAAACACGGTCAATTCTATCACCCGGCCCGGGTGGCTGTCGCGGTGGCAAACACCCGGTTGGCGTTCGTGGTCAACGTTGCCGTGACGAAAATCGGCCGATCCTATCTCAGAGAGGATTTCGGCAACATCCGGTTGCTCAACGACCGCTTTCCCTACCGCTTTCTGCCGCAAGTCTACTGCACAGGCGAGGCCACGCTGCCGGGCCGATCCCGCCGACTGGAGATGTTTCTGGGTGAATGGCTGGACGGATACCACGAATTTCATCTCTCCGGCGAACCGGCCGGAACGAATAGCCGCCTCGTCGTCTGGGACCCGGTTAAGGGCGCCCACCTGCTCTCGAAACAGCAGCGGGTCGATATATACCGGCAAATCGCCCTCATTTTGACGGCATATTACGACCTGGAGACATTCGAACAGATTTTTTCGTGGCACAACGCGGCCGGCGATTTTATCGTGAAAACCGATGGCGGGCAGATCGATCTCCGCCTGATAACCGTCCGAAAATACGCCCCCCTGTTTGCGGATGTCTCCGGGGATGTTGACACCACCTTGCAGGCCCTGCTGATCTTTTGGCTTAACTTGTCGATCCGCATCCGGCTGGATCGGTTCGACGGTGTGGGAGAATTTGGCTGCGCCGATGACGATATGGTCGACGCCGCTCTCAACGGATTTTTCGACGGCCTGGCGCTGCAAGTGCGGTTCGGACGGATTCCGAAAGAATTGCCCGATTTGTTTGCGGGTTATTTGAAGGCGCTGGCGCCTGACGACCGCGACACGCTGTTGGAAGGGGTCGCAGGGCGCTTGAAGTGCCACCCATCCGAAAAAGCCCTGATCCGAAAACATCTGAAGCGCCATGGTGAGAAAATGACACAGGCCATCGATCGGTTGCCACAGGAGCTGATCGTATCCACAAGATGATGCGGTTTGATTAAAGGCACACCACAAATTGAGTGACAGGCGGCGAAATTTTTATCATGCGATTCGACAAACCCCATCATTTGGAGCTTTTTTATTGACAAGGACAGGCATTCATTTTATAGCTGCCCCTTGCAAACGATGATAATGAAATTAATGAACCCACGGAAATAAAACAGGAATGTGAGAGGAGGTGAATTGAGGCGCCCTCCGGGCACGACAGCTTAGCGATAGAGGCATTAAGGTTAATTTTTCTAAAAACAATGGAGGTAATGAAGATGGCGAAACATGCAACCCCTATGTTGGACCAGCTTGAGTCGGGGCCGTGGCCGAGCTTCGTTTCGGACCTGAAGCAGCTGGCCGAAAAGCGGGCCAAGAACGCGGAAGGCGTCGAATTCCAGATTCCCGTCGATGTCGTCGAGGACCTATTGGGCATTCTTGAGCTCTCCTTCAAGCACGGCCGGACCCACTGGAAGCACGGCGGGATCGTCGGCGTTTTCGGTTACGGCGGTGGTGTCATCGGACGCTACTGCGATCAACCGGAAATGTTTCCCGGGGTGGCCCATTTCCACACCATGCGCGTCTCCCAGCCGGGCGGCAAGTTTTACACAGCCGAATATCTGCGACAAATATGTGACCTGTGGGATTTACGCGGCAGCGGGATGACCAACATGCACGGTTCGACCGGGGACATCATCTTCCTGGGGACTACCACTCCCCAATTGGAAGAAGTTTTTTACGAATTGACCCACAGGCTGAATCAGGATCTGGGTGGATCCGGTTCCAACCTACGGACCCCCGCCGACTGTATCGGACAGGCCCGCTGCGAGTATGCCTGCTACGACACCCAGGCGCTGTGCTTTACGCTGACCAATGAATACCAGGACGAACTCCACCGTCCGGCGTTTCCCTACAAGTTCAAGTTCAAATTCGACGGCTGCCCCAACTGCTGCGTGGCCTCCATCGCCCGGGCCGATCTGTCTTTCATCGGTACCTGGAAAGACGACATAAAAATCGACCAGGAAGCCGTGCAGGCTTACATCGGCGGTGAAATCCCCCCCAACGCCGGAGACCACAACGGCCGCGACTGGGGCGCTTTCAGTATCCAGAAAGAAGTCATCAGACTCTGCCCCACCGAGTGCATGTGGATGGAAGACAACAAGCTGATGATCGACAACAAGGAGTGCAATCGCTGCATGCACTGCATCAACGTCATGCCGAAAGCCCTGCACATTGGCGACGAACGCGGCGCCAGCATTCTGGCCGGTGCCAAGGCACCGATTTTGGACGGCGCCCAGATGGGCTCCCTGCTCGTCCCCTTCATCAAGGTGGAAGAGCCCTATGACGAAATCAAGGAAGTCATCGAGGGTATCTGGGACTGGTGGATGGAGGAAGGCAAGAACCGCGAGCGCCTGGGCGAACTCATGAAGCGCCAGGGCTTCCAGAAGCTGCTCGAGGCGGCCGGCATTCAGCCGGATGCGCGCCACGTCAAAGAACCGCGCTCCAACCCCTACATCTTCTGGAAGGAAGATGAGGTCGAGGGCGGCTGGGAACGCGACGTCAACGAATTCAGAAAAGACCACAAAAGATAGGGAGGGGGAATCACCATGGCATTTATATCTTCCGGATACAATCCCAAAAAACCGATGGAAGACCGGATTACCGACATCGGTCCGCGAAAATACGATGAGTTTTACCCTCCGGTCATTGCCAAGAACAAGGGCCAGTGGCAGTATCACGAAGTGCTCAAACCCGGCGTTCTGGTGCACGTGGCCAAATCCGGCGACAAGGTCTTCACCGTCCGCTGCGGCGGGGCGCGCCTCATGAGCACCACCCTCATTCGTGAAATTTGCGAGATCGCGGAAAAGCATTGTGATGGCTATGTCCGCTGGACCACCCGCAACAACATCGAATTCATGGTCGACAGCGAAGACAAAGTTAAGCCCCTGGTCGATGACCTGGAAAGCCGCAAGTTCGGCGCCGGCAGCTTCAAGTTTCCGGTGGGGGGCACCGGCACCTCGATTACCAACATCGTCCACACCCAGGGCTGGGTTCACTGCCACACGCCGGCCACCGACGCTTCCGGACCGGTCAAGGCCGTGATGGACGAAATGTTCGACTACTTCAAAAGCCACAGCCTGCCGGCCAAGCTGCGCATTTCTCTGGCCTGCTGCCTGAATATGTGTGGCGCGGTTCACTGCTCGGACATCGCTATTCTGGGCTACCACCGTAAACCGCCGATGCTCGATCACGAGTATCTCGACAAGATGTGCGAAATTCCGTTGGCCATTGCGGCCTGCCCCACGGCGGCCATCAAGCCGTCGAAGATAGAAGTGGGCGGCGTTAAAGTCAACAGTGTCGCCGTAAACAATGAGCGCTGCATGTTCTGCGGCAACTGCTACACCATGTGCCCCGCCATGCCGCTGGCCGACAAGGAAGGCGACGGCATCGTCATCATGGCAGGCGGCAAGGTATCCAACCGGATCAGTGCACCGAAGTTCTCCAAGGTCGTCGTGGCCTTCCTGCCCAACAATGCGCCGCGCTGGCCCGAGACCACGGACGTGATCAAGAAGATGGTTGAAACCTACAGCGCCGATGCCAGGAAATATGAGCGCCTCGGCGAGTGGGCCGAGCGGATCGGCTGGGAGCGGTTCTTCGAGAAATGCGAACTCGACTTCACGCATCACCTGATCGACGACTTCCGCGATCCGGCTTACTACACCTGGCGTCAAACCAGCCAGTTCAAGTTCTAAACCGACTGCTCGAAACCGATGCGGGGGGCTCCGCACTTTAGTCTGTGCCCCCCGTATTCTCTGAAAAGGGGCCCATCATGGAGTATGAAGAGGCAAAACAGAAACTTGTCGAAGCGTTGACAAAAAAGCTCAAGACCAAGTCGAAGTTTTATTTCAACGACCTGGCCAAAATTCTCGAGTCCAAACCCAGAGATGCCAAGAAACTCATCAACAAAATGGTGCAGGAAGGCGTCCTGGAATATTGGTCCAGCGGCAGCACGTCCATGTATGGCATGCCCGGAACCGGCAAACAGGCCGCTGCCGAGCACGAAGAAAAGGAAGAGTAAACCCGACCGGCTTTTTGCTATCTTTGTTCACCGCTTTCCGCTGTTTGACATTCGCTGATGCTGCAGGCAGGATTGATTGGTACTTCCCAGAATAATGATATCGGCTCTGCGGGGCGGTTCGGGAAAGACCATCCTTTCCATCGGCATCATCGCCGCCTTGTGCCGCCGCGGTAAGACCGTTTCGCCGTTTAAAAAAGGTCCGGATTATATCGATGCGGGCTGGCTTGCCCTGGCGGCAGGCCGGCCCTGCTTCAATCTGGATACCTTTATGGTCCCGCCGGCACGTGTGCTGACCTCCTTTCTCTCCCGTTCATCCCGCCAGGACATCGCCGTCATCGAAGGCAATCGCGGTCTCTACGACGGGATCGATATCGACGGGACCACCAGCACCGCCGAGTTGGCCAAACTACTCCAAACCCCGGTCCTGATGTGCATCGACGCAACCAAGACCACCCGCACCATGGCGGCTGTCGTCTCGGGTTGCGAACAGTTCGATCGGGACGTTCCTCTCAGGGGCGTCATCTTGAACCGGGTGGCCGGCGCCCGGCATGAAAACATCCTTCGTCGAAGCATCGAGGCCCATTGCGGCGTGCCCGTGCTGGGCGCCGTTCCCAAGCTGAGCCGACAGAATTTTCCTGAACGCCACATGGGACTGGTTCCCACGCCGGAACACACCTGGGCACGGGAGTCAATTGCCGCCATCGCCGCGATAGCCGAAAAACACATCGACCTATCGGTACTGATCGATATCGCAAACCGCGCGCCGGTCCTCCAACCATTGGAACCGTCAACGACCACAGACATCACCGCAGCCGACCCGACTGCGGCAGTCGATCGATCGGCGCCTCGGATCGGCATCATCAGAGATTCGGCCTTTCAATTCTACTATCCGGAAAACATCGAGGCGCTTTCATCCGCCGGAGCTAAAATCGTTTTTTTCAGCCCCCTTGCAACCGACTCCATTCCGAAGCTCGATGCCCTTTACATCGGCGGTGGTTTTCCGGAAACCCACGCCGAGGCTCTGGCTCAAAATGTACGCTTCAAAGAGGAATTGAAGCACCTGGCCGAAAACGGTTTTCCGATTTACGCCGAGTGCGGCGGTTTGATGTATTTGGGTAAAGAACTGATCCTGCATGACCGCTCCTATCCCATGGCAGGGGTACTGCCGATATCCTACGGTTTTTCCAAGCGCCCGCAGGGACACGGGTACACGGTTGTCTCGGTCGACAGGCCCAACCCTTACTTTGCGGTCGGCAGCGAACACCGCGGACATGAATTTCACTATTCGCGGGTGTTGGAATGGGGAGAGCAGGACGCGGAACTGGTCTTTCGCATGCAACGCGGCTCCGGTATCTGGAAAGGGCGCGACGGCGCCTGTCGAAAAAACGTACTGGCCACCTACACCCATTTGCATGCGCTCGGTACTCCGACCTGGGCCGAAGCGGTGGTCCGCATGGCGCGGTCTTACCGGCAGGGCACACCAAAACGTGAAGAGACCAACTGAAACCTTTGGTCGTCGAGATTGCGAGCCTTCATCGGCACATTCACACTACCAGATAAATCCGGTTGAAAAACGGAACCGATCGTCTCGAAGAGCACACCGCTCGAGACCAACGACGACTGTTTCTCCCCTCCCGATCGATATTATAATGGAAATACAGAATTTTGCCGTCGAATACATCGCGGGAGCCCTTCACAAGGTCAGCCCCGCTGAGCTCAGCAACGTCCTTTCGAACCGCTACTTCCTCGGTCCCCGTCAGGTTCGCTCCATCATCAGAAGTCTGCTGACAGCCGGAGAGCTGTCTTATACATATGAATATGGCACCAGTTATCTGGATATATCCCTTCAGCGGCCGCTGAACGTCACCGAACGGATCGTTATCCTGCCGCCGGGGGTCGACTTAGATTCCGGGAAGTCATCCGCCGCTGTGCGGATCAGCACCGGTGCGTCCTTCGGGTCCGGCCGCCATCCGACCACCCGCCTGGCGCTGCGGGCTATCGATACGGCCGTGTCACTCTCGACCGCGCAGTTAGATGACAAAGACAGCGCCCTCTTGGATATCGGCACCGGATCGGGAATTCTGGCGATAGCGGCCCTGCAGTTGGGAATTCCCAGGGCCGTGGGTATCGATCCGGACCCTTGCGCGCGGGCGGAGGCAATGGAAAACGCCGTTCTGAACGGTCTTGCGGCACGCCTTGCCATTACGGATCAAGCCCTGTCGCGGTTACCGCACGGCGAAAAATTTACGATAATTACCGCCAATTTGCGATACCCGACGTTGGTGCGGTTGTGCGGAACCGTCGTCTCACACCTGGCAACTGCCGGTTCGCTGGTGCTCTCCGGGATAAAGAGCGACGAGCAGGCCTTCGTCATGGCGGTTTATGGTGAAAAAGGGTTTGCGTGCCGTTGGCAGGCAACGGAAAAAGGATGGGTCGGCCTCGTCCTGCAGCAGCGTCAATGCTGACCGGGCCGAGGGCGGTTGTATCGGACTAAACGCTCATGGATCTTAGGGCCGTCACGGTGCATGAGAATGACGTACCGGAGCCCGAACGAACGGTTGCGAAAAGCGGCTGACTGCCTGAGTCGCTTACGGGGTCTTTGACCGGATCCTATGCCGATACCGGTTGGAAGGCACAACCTTCAAACTGCATCCGAACTCATTATTTGAAGACGGGAGAAGTCCGGGTTTAGAGACCGTTGGCGGCGAGTTTCAGCCGTCTTTCGAAACCGTTCGTTCGGGTGAAGGTGCCCACCTTATTTTTGTGCTAAAATAAAAGAGGCAGGAAGCAACGCTGTGCGTGCTTCCTGCCTCTTTTTAATCAAGCGACCTGGTGTCTGATCGACTTATTTGGTCTTGGGATGGCACTTGGTGCAGGTGGTGGGGGCCGCTTTGGTTTTGTTAGCCTTATTGAAGGCCTTGTGGCAGTCGCGGCAATTCACGTGAAAGGCCTGGGCGACATATTCCAGTTTCTCCTCGTCCGAGAGCTTGGGGGCGTCCTTACCTTTGGGGGGTTCACCGCACTTTTTATGGCACTCGATGCACCTTTTCACCTCTTGACCGGCCGCAATGTCGACCAGCGGTTTGCCCTTGTCGTCGTGGTGGCAGGTGCCGCATTTGTTCTTGTATAGATCGGGCGATTTCTTGGCATAATCTTCGGAATGTTTCTTGTGGCTGAACTCGACAATGCCTTTAGTGTATTCACACCCTTTGTCCTGAATCTTGACCATATCCTCCACCTTGGTGGCGGCGTAGATTCCGGCTGCGAAAAACACGACGGCCGCTCCGATGACCATTGCAATCAACAACGAACGCGTTTTCATAAATTGATTTTCAACCTCCTTTCCTCGAATGGGCATTTCCTCCAGTTGCCCGGCCGGGCCTGCTTTTCATGCGCCAAGACCGGCACCGACCGGATTATTCCGAATTCCGCCGGCGCACAACCCACACGCCGGGCGGAAAACTCCCCTGAGGTCGCCGAATTAGTTACCAAGCCGAAGGGTTCTTGTCAACGGCTATAAACGGATGTCCCTGAAACCGCCGGTCCTCTTCCATTTATTTCCAGTGGGTTAAAGCGGACAATCCGAACAATAGCGTATAAAGTTTCGGAAATCGGCTTTGTAAACCTTTGAACCGTGAACCCTGAACCTGGATCCGATCGGTTATGTTATAGACGTTTGGGGTCTCCGATTGGTTTACCCCCGTCTTTATTCGACTGCAGCGGCGATTCGCGCGATTTAGGGCGCGCGAGGTTTGACGCTTAAACTATCTCATTCGCTGCCGCCAGCCGCAGCGGATTCCTCGGCCGCTGTATCCTCCTCCATTTTCTTCTTCCCGAAAATGCGGGCCCCGATGATGCTGATTTCGAAGAGAAGCATCAGCGGCAAGGCCATCATGATCTGGGTGACCACATCCGGGGGCGTCAGAATGGCCGCTCCGACGAAAAAAAGGAGCAGGGCATACTTTCGGTTTTTCTTCAGAAAATCAACCGATACAATGCCAAGCCTGGCTAAAAAAGTGATCACCAGGGGCAATTCGAAGACCAGTCCGAAGGCCAGCAGGAGTTTGGCCGAGAACCCGAGGTACTCTTTCATCGAGGGCATGGGGCGGATGGTTTCCGTGGCGAATCCGAGGAAAAATTTGAAGCCCCAGGGGAAAACGAGAAAATAGCCGAAAAGGGCGCCGCCGATAAAAAAGAAGGTGGAAAGAAAAACAATCGGCAGCATCAGCCGTTTCTCTTTATCATAGAGACCCGGGGCCACAAAAATCCAGAATTCATAGATGATAACCGGTGCGGCCAGCATCAGGCCCGTGAGAAAGGCCACTTTGAGATAGGTGAAAAAAGCTTCCGGTAGTCCGGTGAAGATCAGCGAGTCACCGGGCTGCATGACCTTGACCAGGGGATGGACCAGGATTTGAAACAGGTATTCTTTGAATCCGTAGGAGATGACAAAGCCAACGCCGACGGCGACAAAACAGACAATCAACCGCTTGCGCAGTTCTTCCAGGTGGGATGTAAAGGGAAGTTTCGACTCCTCATTCATTTCGGGTCGGTCCTTCATGTGCTGTTTTCTCCGGCCGGTTGCGACCGGTATCAACCGTTGGTCGGTCTGCGGTTTCTGTCCCATTATCAGGGATATCCGAGCCGTCCTGCTGCCATTTATCGTAAGCCTCTTTAAGATCAGAGACCTTCTGATCGGACGGTTTTGGATTGTCGCTTACTTCCGGCTGGTTTTTCAAAGCGACTTTATTATCAGTGACGCTATTGGTGAAGCTTTTTTTGACCTCTTTAAGCTCACTGTCCAACTCGATTGATTCTTTCAGTTCGCTGGTTGCTTTTTTGAATTCGCGCAGCGCTCGACCCAATGACTTCGCGAGATCCGGTAGTTTCTTGGGTCCAATGACGATGAGTGCAATAGCCAGAATCAACAACATTTCCGGCATGCCGATACCAAACATGGGGTGTCTCCTTGCAGATCCCCGACCGGTCGGTCGTTTGTGGATAAATTCCGGCGGGTAATTTGGAACGTTTGCTAAACACTCATGGCCCTTCGAGCCGCCACAGTGCATGAAAATGACGCGTCGGAGCCCGGATGAGCGGTTGAGAAAAGCGGCTGACTGTTTGAGTCGCTTACGGGGTCTTAGACCGGACCCAATGATCATACTGCATGGAAGGTACGACCTCTGGGAACAGTCTCCCCCTTCATTTGAAGACGGGACTGGTCCGGGTTTAGAGCCCGTTGGTGGCGAGTCTCAGACGCAATTCGAAACCGGTTATCCGGGCGGAGGCGCCCACCTTATTTTCGCGTTAAACCTGCGTTAATTAAAAGGCTTAACTTCTACTGGGTTTCCGATAACCTGTCAAGACCAATGGAAATCCGGCTCATATTTTGCTTGATGGAAAGGAGGATTTTTGATAAATTTGTAGGGGTTAAAAAGATTTCTCCCCAACCGGCGCTAAAGGTGAAGTCCAGGATTAAGAGCAAAAGGCATGCGGTTATGATTCAGGCGTTCGACCAGGAGCAGATCGAAAAAACGGAAACGATTTTGGAAACGGATCTTTCGGCCAATGGCGTAAAAGTTGCCCTTTTGGTGGACATGGCCGGCCACATCATCGCCAAATGCTGTGGTGAAGACCGCAACCAGGGCGTCTATGCCCTGGCGGCCCTTGCGGCCGGGAACTTCGGGGCGGTCAATGCAATGGCCAAAATCGTCGGGGAGGACGAATTTTCGCTTTTGTTTCACAAAGGTCAAGACGAAAATCTGCACTTCAGCAAGGTCAACAATGAGCTGCTGCTGATTACCGTCTTTGGTAATGATGTGTCGCTCGGATTCCTGCGGCTGAAAATTGCAGAAGCGATCGAGCGGATCCGCGTGCTTTGGTAAACCGAAAGAATACCCGTCGGAAACGGATCTCCGGGCAGGCAATAACGTCAGTCCGCCTTTTCAGGTTTCAAAACCATCAGGAATAAATTTCCTCTCTGCTGCATGTATCCAGCGGCTACCTCGGCATACGGGCCACTGCCCCAAAACAGGTCGGCCCGTGCCGGACCGCGAATGGCGCCACCGGTGTCCTGGCTGAGCACGAATCGGCCGAATGTTTCCCAATCGATAATTTGATCGCTGCTATCGAGGATCGGCTTTTCGGTTTCGATGTAGACCAGCGCCGGCAGGGGAAAAAGCCGGTAGTCAAGAGCAATCGAGCGGCCGGGTGTCAGTTTGACCTCCAGGAACCCCAACGGCCCGTCTTTTTCAACCCGAAAAAAAACGTAACTGGGATTGTGGTTGAGGATGCTGCGGGTTTCCTCCGGGTGGGCCGCCAGGAAGGAGCGAATGCGCTGCATCGACATTTCCGGGAGCGGTATTTTGCCTTCGTCGACCAGGAGTCGGCCGATGCTTCGATACGGCCGACCGTTGGATGAATCGTAGTGAAGGTTGAGCGTCTCGCCGCTCTCCAGCAAGACCCGGCCGGAGCCCTGAATCTGGAGAAAAAACAGGTCCACAGGGTTTTCGAGCCACGCCAGAACGGGCGCATTGCCCGCCAGAACGCCCTGTTCTTCGATGTCTTTGCGCTCATAATAAGGGACGACGGTTTGGCCGGTCAGACGACCGGTGAGTTTTTCACCCGTGTATTTCTCTGAAAAAGCCGCGAGATCGATGGTCACCAGGTCATCCGGGCGTCCCAGGATCGGCACCCGATGTGTTTTGTCGGGCTGCCGCCGGGCGCTCAATAGGGGTTCATAGTAGCCGGTAAACAGGACGTCCTTTTCGGGACCGTTGCCGGCGGACCGATACACTTTATAGTTGTCCCGGATGAATCGGCTCAGTTCGTCATCAGGTGGACCGGTTTGGATAAACGCTAAAAACGACTCCATCGAACGCGCCAAGTGCACTGCTGAATAGCTGTCCTCGCCGAATCGGAATTCTTTGTCCAACGGCACGCGTTGTAAATATGCCAGGCTTTGTCGGATGCTCTCCTCTAAACCGTCGAAATGCATGTCGTCCGTGAATTTGGGATAGCTTGCAGAAGAGATCTCAAAGACGGCATGCTCCTTGGGGGCAGCGCAACCGCCGATCCAGCCGGCCAGAAGGAATAGTCCTAAAAATAGAGGCAGCGTTAAAACGGTCTGCCGAGACCTCTGTAACGCCGACCCACGCGCATCGAAGCACCCGGACCGGCCGGTTCTCATTATATCGCCGAACATATGCGCACCGCCTTTATTCTCGCTTTACTCTCCACGCGCGTAATGGCCGCTTTTGCCACCGGATTTTTCAACCAGACACACATCGGTTATGGTCATTTCGCGGTCATGGGATTTGCACATGTCGTATATGGTCAAGGCCGCTACGGTCACGGCAGTCAGGGCTTCCATTTCAACACCGGTGCGGCCCACAAGGCGCGCGCCGGCTTCGATTCGAATCAAATGGGCCGCCCGATCCGGAAAAAAATCGATCCGCACATGGGTCAAGGGCAGCGGATGACACATCGGTATGAGGTCGGATGTTTTTTTGGCGGCCATCACGCCGGCGATACGCGCCGTTTCAAGAACATTGCCCTTTGTCACGGCACCCGCCAGAATTTTCTCCAGAGTGTCGGGCTGCATGGTGATTGCGCCCCTTGCGACTGCCGTCCGATCGGTCGCCTCTTTGGCGGTAACGTCGACCATGCGGACCCTTCCCTCGGTGTCCATATGGGTGAATCCCGTCATGCGCGGCCCTCCTTTACTCAAAGTGTTCGATTTTACGGGTTGCCGTTTTTTTGATGGCGTCGAGCATCGATTGCATTGCGGAAAGCACGTTTTCACGCACATCGCCGGCAACCACCAGTACCATCACATCTTCGCCCACCGGCAGATACCGGTTTTCGGCAATGCTGACCTCAACCGCAACGATGCCGGGTCTCCGAAGACCTTCGGCGATGATGTGATTCAGCCGATCGTGATCGACGCTCACTTCAAGACCCTTGACCCGACGCCCATCGCGGGAGGTGGCCCGCACGGTTCCGTTGTGGCACAGAATCATGCCGACCCGATCGAATTCGGGATGTTTTTTAACCGTGTCGATGAGGTGTTGGGTATCCATGGGATCTCTCAAAATCTAATTGGGGAGACGGTTCAGCAGTCCCGTTCAGATTTCGCACCATGCAGTGCTTCGGCCCGGGCCATGTCTGCCGGAGAGTTGATGTTGAAAAACGATATCAGCTGTGGGTCGAGCCGGCGCAGGCGCTCTTCCGGAATAGTTCTGACGTGCATCTTTTTTAAGAAGAGTTGGATTTTGAGTCTGTTTTTGGTCAAGTGTCGGCGCACGTTTTCCAGGCAGCGTGTCGAATAAGCTGCACAGAGGGGCTCGAAGCCGGCCGCTGTTTCCGGAATCACGGCATCTATATCAGGCGTGATGGCGCCGATGACGGACTCCACTACCTCTTTTTTCAAAAACGGAATGTCACATGCCGCGAAAAACGCATACGGTGTCCGGCTATGAAAAAGGCCGGCATGGATTCCGGTCAATGAACTCCGGACGGGAAAGAGATCGGTCACGATGTGGGCGTCCCAATCCAAAAATTTGATCGGATCGTTGGTGACCACTATAATTTCTTCGAACATTTCCCGAAAAATCCGGTAGAGTCGATCGACGATGCGCTCGCCGTCGATGGTCAGAAACGCCTTTTCTTTGCCGGAGAAACGGGTGTTAAGCCCACCGGCAAGAATGATGCCGCTGCAGGAATTTTTCATTTCTTGATCGGAAACTGATTCGTATTCTTATTAAACGCTCATGGCCCTGCAGGCCGCCACGGTGCATGAAAATGACGCGCCGGAGCCCGGATGAGCGGTTGAGAACAGCGGCTGACTGTTTGAGTCGTCTACGGGGTCTTGGACCGGACCCAATGCCGATACCGCATGAAAGAAACACCATTGGGGATACAAACCCGACCCCCTTATTTGAAGACGGGCCAGGTTCGGGCTTAGAACCGTTGGCGGCGAGTTTCAGCCGCCTTTCGCAATCGCTTATCCGGGCTCCGGCGCCAACCTTATTTTCGTGTTAAAACCTTGCAAACTTAAATTAGTAAAAATAGCATGTAAAATCAAGACAATTTGATTTTCTACAGAATTCTTACGGCCACCGAGAGCCTCTGAACGATGGGGCTGCTTCCCGATGCAATTCTATACTCCTTGCTTCAGGAAAACCTTGAAAAGGCCCTCCTGATGGGTGTAAAGATAATGAGCAAAACATGGGAACCCACACACACAAAAAAAATGCACCGCGGTCGGTCACCATCGGAATCTTGACGGTTTCCACGACGCGGAGCCTCGAAACCGATGAAAGCGGCAAGTGGATCGAGGGCCGGGCTCTGAATTCAGGGCACTCAGTGGCATGCCGACAAATCGTTCCCGATGATGCGGTCCGCATAGCCGAAACGGTGTCCGCCGTGATTCGGGGGCATCATCCTCAGGTACTTATATTGACCGGCGGCACCGGCATCACGCCTGAGGACGTGACCATCGAAGCCGTGCGCCCGATGCTACAGAAAGAATTGACGGCTTTCGCACCGCTTTTCGCTTTTCTCAGCCACAACGAGATCGGATCGGCCGCCATGCTCTCGCGGGCAACAGCGGGCGTCATCGGAAGCACGGTTGTTTTTTGCTTGCCGGGCAGTCTTAACGCCTGCCGGCTCGCCTGGAATGCCCTCATCTTTCCTGAGCTGGGACATCTTGCACACCACACCCTGAAGAGATAATCTGTAAGCGTTCACAGGGTACCGCATCTGCTTTGTTGTCGGGCACTTGAAGTACAAAAGTACGTCTGTGCGCCCGACGCCTTGCATCTGCGGCACCCTGTAAACGCTTACAATTAGGGGGTTTGAAGCGCATCGGACTTTGCAACCCAGTGAACAGTTACGATAATCTGTTTATTTGTACGACGGGCCGGCGTGTCAGTGCGGTTTTGACAATAGGTCTTCGGTTGTCGCTCGAGCTTGATTTCGCAACCCGACATAACCGGCAAGGGAGAGTTTCTTGAGTAAAAAAACCCGATTTCTGACGGCCCTCGTGGCCAACCGGCGGGGGGAGATTTATGACCTCGAAGGCTATGCCGCCGCCGGTATGGCGGGAAATCAATTGGTGCCGCTCGAGCCGGAAAACACGGTCGATATGCCCTTCGGCGGTGAACTGATGTTCCTGCCCGACCGGGTCCCGATCCTCTTAAATCTCCGCAGCGGCCGATTCGAGCAGGTGGCAACGGATCCCTACCGCTGTGGGGAACCGGTTTTTCCGGTGGCGGCTTTCAACTCCCCCGGCTATGTCGTCCGCTGGATCAGTGCCTACGCTGAAAGAGATAACGCCGGCGATCTACCGCTTTTTTCCTACGGCGCCGTGGGGTGGCATCACGGCGGATACCGTTCGGCGGTTTTTCGGGTGGATCGTGAGAGACGGCAGGATCTACGGCTCATGCCCCCCGAGGCCGTCAAGGCCGGCGTTTGGACCAAACGTCGGCAAATGCCCGGCAATCGCTTGAGGGAACACCTGGAGACCTGCGCCCTTGTCTATGGTTGCCCGGCGGCCAAGAATTTTTTCCTCGGGCGCTGCGAAGCACCGCTTCCGACCTCGCAACGGTGCAACGCCCGCTGCCGCGGCTGCCTCTCACATCAAAAGGATAGCGGAATCCCCCATAGCCAGAACCGAATCAATTTCACCCCGACCTCGAAGGAAATTACGGCAGTCGCGCTTGCGCACCTGCGCCAAGTGAAGCGTGGGGTGGTCAGTTTCGGTCAGGGGTGCGAAGGCGACCCCCTGCTGGCGGTCGACGTTATCGCTCCGGCCATCCGTTCGATCCGCGCCGCGACCGGCCGGGGAACGATCAACGTGAACACCAACGGCAGCCGCCCCGCTGCGTTGAACTTTTTGATGGATGCCGGTCTCGACAGCATTCGGATCAGTCTCAACAGCGCCAGGGAGAATTTTTATAATGCTTACTTTCGACCCGGTGGATACCGCTTTTCCGATGTGGTCGCGGGAATCGATCTGGCGCTGCGGCGGCGGGTCCATGTGGCGCTCAATTATTTGAATCTTCCCGGTTTTACGGATACACCGGAAGAGGTCGCAGCCCTCAAACACTTTCTACGCCAGCATCCCGTCCAGATGATACAGTGGCGAAATCTGAACTTCGACCCGATGAGATATTGGGAGATGATGGCAACGATTCTACCGCATGGAGACCCGCTGGGAATGAAAGCCGTGTTCGAGGAGGTGCGATGCGGTTTTCCCCGGATGCGCCACGGTTACTTCAACCCGCCAAAGGAAAAGTTTTCGGATCCGTATCAATAGCCGAGTTGAGCGCCCGGTGTACCGCGACACCGATTTCTTCGGTCGTATATGGTTTTTTTACATAGACACCGGCACCGAGGCGCTGCACTTCCTTTACCAAAACGCTTTCGGAGAATCCGCTGGCGATGATGGCTTTCTGGCCGGGGTTCAGGGCCAGAATCTTGCGGTAGGTTTCGAGACCGTCCATGCCGGGTTCCATGATCATATCGAGAACAACCAAATCCACCCGGGCCGTTTTTAGATAATCCACCGCAGCCTCGCCACTGGGGGCTGTAGTAACCGAGTAGCCGAGTTTTTTCAACAATACAGAGGCGATTTCACGCTGTTCGGCTACATCGTCGACGATCAGAATCGATTCGTTGCGGCCCATGTATTTTTCACGGGGAAACGGATCATTCTTGCGAGCGAGGGGTTTGCGTGTCACCGGGAAAAAGAGGGTGAAAGTGGTGCCTCTCTTCGGACGGCTGTTGACATCGACATAGCCCTTGTGATCCTTGACGGTGCCCCAGACCACGGCCATCCCCAGACCGGATCCGCTGCGGCCCATAACCTTTTTAGTGTAGAACGGCTCAAAGATCCGCTCGATGTCGGCGGCAGAGATCCCGATGCCATCGTCGGATACCGACAGGACCACGTATTCCCCTGAGGCTATGGTATCGTATCCTTTGACAGGACGGTCGACATATCGATTTTCGGTCTTGATTCTTATTTCTCCGCCGGCGGGCATGGCTTCGGCTGCATTGTTAACGATGTTCATCAGCGATTTGGAAATATGGATCGGTGAACCGATCATGTTCAATAAATTCGGTGCGGTTTCAACCTTGATGTCGACCTCGGAATACATGGCCCGCATTTTTGCGAATTCAGCGCTTTTCAGATATTCGTCGACGACCTGCTTGAGGTTGATGACCTGCGAGACGGCGACACCGCGTCGGGCCAGCGTCAGAAGGTCCTGAACGATTGCCGAAGCCTTCTCGCCTGATTTTTGAATCGTGAGAATCGGCTTTCTGAGGGGGCTGTCCTCGGGTAGATCCATCAGCAGCAGCTCCGGATAACTGACGATGCCCGATAAAACGTTATTTAAGTCGTGAGCGACGCCGCCGGCCAGCGTGCCGATGGCCTTCATTTTTTCGGCTTGCTGAAGCCGGGCTTCCAGCACCTTGCGCTCTTTTTCCGCGAGGATCTGTCCGGTCACATCCCGGGCGAGACCGCGAAAACCGGTCGGTTCGCCGTCGGGGTTGTGAATGAGTGAAACCAGGGCCTGAACAAAGCATTCCGATTTGTCTTTACGGAGCATTTTCCAGTCCAGCGCCCGGGTCGCCTCACCGGTTCGGTAGACCGCATTGAATGTCTGAAAAACCTTTTCAGACGTCACCGCATCCATGAACTGGCTGTAGTTCACCCCGAGCAACTCATTGCGTCCATAGCCGAGCATGCGGCAGGTCGACTCGTTGAGAAACGTCAGATTGCCGCTGAGGTCGACTTCGAAATAACCGTCATCGATGCTCTCGAGGATCGAACGATATTTTTCCTCGCTGACCTGAAGTTTACTGAAAGAGTGAGCATTGGCGATGCTGATGGCCGTCTGTGAGGCGACACCCATCAATAAGTTTATGTCGCTTTGGGTGAGCAGGCGCTTCGAATTGACAGTGTCGACAGCCAGGATGCCAAACGATTCTTTTTCATACACCATCGGGACGCAAATCAGGGATTTGACGCCCATTTCCATCGCCATTGCCCGGCTTCTGCGCGAAAGCTTGTCTTGGTCGGCCTTTACGTTCTGCATCAGAAAAGGCTTCTGGTCGAGGAAGGCCCTGACGAAATATCCGCGAGCCTCCGGCCGGTCCAAATGAAAGCTGTTGCTGCGCAGCAGTTTTTCATGCCCTTTGCTGTAGCCGAACCCATCGATGTATTCCAGGCGTGTTTTTTCCGCATTGGCCAGCATGACGACTCCGCGGTCGAAATCAAGCCTCTTGGAAATGGTCCTTATGACCGCGGATATCAATGCGTCGATTTCAATTACGGTCGATGTCGCTTGACCGATTTCCTGGACCAGCTGGGCGTTGCTGTAACGGGCGCTGAGTTGATCGAGATGCTCTTGGGCCGCTGCCTTCTGCGATTGAATGGTTCGGATCAGCTCGCCTTTTTCACATTGGGTTGAAATCAATGACAGCGTCAGAACCGCCGCCAGGCCGACGAGAGTTGCAATCAACCAGTGATGCACTGGAAGGAAGGCCCCAAAGACCAACGAAAGTAAGATAAAGAGAGCAGATGAATAGTTACGGATCCCGGCCCAGAGAAAGGCGGGAGACTTGTCCCAGGAGACGGTGTACCGGCAGCATGCATCCCCGCGATGGAAACATTCCGGGTGGTCGATGCGCGCGAATTTACCGGTAAAAACCTCGGCCATCGCTTCCAGATGTCCGATGCGGTTTTGGCACTGATAGGGTTTTTCCAGGACACCTGGATGCTGTGTAAATGTGGATTCGATCCTGTTTGACCCCAGTTTTCTGGCCGTGTTGACCGTAGCCCGACTGAATTTGTCGACCACTTTACCGGCTGCCAGATAGGCAAGGGCTGGTCCCACGTAGCCGAGGAAATACTGTTTGGCGGCCCCAATCCCGCTGGATGAACTGACATGGCGGCCGGCCTGTCTTGAAATGTCGGCCGCCCCGGTTTTTTCTACAATGACATCGTGAAAGCAATCGACCTGTTCCTGTGTAAACCAATGCGCCGGATCATCTACCTGGTAACGGGTCATGCCGGATTTTTCGAGCAGCTCGTCGCAGTCGACCTGCGGCCAGTGTATTTTCAGGTAATTAAGGTAGGATTTGGTAATTCGGCTGTTATAAATCGGCCCGCTCGCCATTTCCGTTTCGCTCTGTGGGATGCCCAAAACCGTTTACCCTCTTGTCCAATCGGCTTTTGCACTATTTGTGATATCTGCGCAGCGGTTTGACGTTAAAAGGACCATGGCGTATGTTGAGCGGGGCCGCATGAGCTTCGGTGGTACCGAATCGTCAATGCATTGACTGTCGATACAAAAAAAGAGTCACCGCGCTGACACGGGTGGGCCATATGACTTGGGTAAAAGGCGCCGCCTTAAGAGGCCTACTCTTTATTCTTGCAGCTGCACACGAGAAAACTATAAATCAATGCAATAAATATACCGTTATGAAATGGATAGAAGCCAAAGTTGAGTTCGATTGTACCGACACCGATACCGAAACCGCCGTGGACGTCATTGCCGGGGTTTTCTACGACCATGGTCTCAGAGGGGTTGTGATTGACGACCCCGGTTTGGCACCCGCCGAAGACTGGGGGGACGCACCGGTTGTGCGTCCGGAATATCCTGCGGTGACCGGATTTCTGCCTGTGAGTTCCGAGGGTCTTGCGCGCTGCAACAGCCTGCAACTGCAGTTGAAAAACGTGGGCGAACGACACAGCATCGTCACACGCTTACGGTTGAGAGAAATCGACGACGAAGACTGGGCCGAATCCTGGAAGGCGTTCTTCAAACCGGTATGGATCAGCGGCGACATGGTCATCAAACCCTCCTGGGAAACTGTTTCAGCCAAAACGGATACGATCGTTATCGACATCGACCCGGGCATGGCTTTTGGCACCGGAGGGCATCCGACAACCATATTGAGCCTGCGACTGATTCGTGAACACCTGAAAAAAGGGGATGCTTTCCTGGATGTGGGCACCGGTTCCGGGATTCTCGCCATCGGTGCCGCCAAATTGGGTGCCGGATCGATTTGTGCCATCGATGTCGATGAAACGGCCGTCACGGTGGCTGCAGATAATTTCCTCAGAAATGCCCTCACCCGCGACCGCTGCCGGCTGATACGGGGACACTTGGGAGCAGCCATAAAGGAACAATTCGACCTTGTGGCCGCCAACATCCTCACCGATGTTATTCTCGAACTTCTCGACGACCTGCAGCGTGTGTCGAAGCAGGAAGGAATCTTCATTTGTTCCGGAATCATACCACAGCACAAAGAGCGGGTCGTCGCAGCCCTGGAGGACCACCGATTCGATATATTGGCGATCGACAGGCTTGAAAACTGGGTCGGGATTGCCGCCCGCCGGCGGGGGTGATGAACTTATTTTCTATTGATTTCCGGGGCTGTGCGTCATATACCGCCAACGGGCGTTTCCGACGGCGCACGTGCGGATCGCTAAAGGATCGCAAAAAAGTAATTTGATCGAGCCCTAAGTATTGGAATGAAGGGTCATGAAAATAATGAACAAATCGAAAGTGGGTCGGAACGATCCCTGCCCCTGCGGCAGCGGACTGAAATATAAAAAATGCTGCCTCGGAAAAGATGACGGGTCGACGGAGGACAAGCGGACGGCCTACGCAAGAAAATACAAAGTTCGTTTGAAAGATGAGAAGGCCGTCGAAGGCATCCGGATCGCCGGTCGACTGGTTCTGGAAACGCTCGATCTGGTGGAAGCGGTGATCCACCCCGGGACCGTGACCGATGTCATTAACACGCTGGTCCATGAACACACCGTTAAAAAAGGCGGCATACCCGCACCGTTGAATTATCGCGGATTTCCGAAGAGCGTCTGTGTCTCGGTTAATGAAGTGATTTGCCACGGCATTCCTGGAGAACGCGAGCTGCGGGAAGGCGACATCGTCAACGTCGATATCACCACCATACTCGACGGTTATTTTGCCGACGCCAACAAGACCTTTTTCGTTGGTTCGCCGGGGCCGGATGCCCGTAAGATCGTAAACGTAGCCCGGGAGTGCCTGCGGCTCGGAAGGGAAAAGGTTCGCCCCGGTAACACCATCGGCGATATCGGTTTTGCAATTCAGCAATACGCCGAGGGGCAAGGGTGTTCGGTTGTGCGCGAATTCGTCGGACACGGGGTCGGGTTTGAATTTCATGAATCTCCTCAAGTGCCCCATTTCGGCCGCAAGGGCGACGGACTCACCCTGGTGCCCGGCATGGTCTTTACCATCGAGCCGATGATCAACCTCGGTGAGCGCTACCTGAGAGTTCTGGACGACGACTGGACGGCAGTGACGCGTGACGGGTCACTGTCAGCCCAGTTTGAACAGACCATCCTGGTGACCGATGACGGTTATGAAAGTCTGACGCCCTATGATCTGTGAATTGATTCTGCTCCGACCACCGAAATCCGGTCTGCAAACCCATTTTGTTCATCTATTCGTATCTTATTACACCCTCCACGCGCAATGGCACACGGCCCCTTTTTCAATTTCAGCACCTATCGATCGGTCACCACCATTTTGATTCGAAGGAGGCATAATGGCAGCGGAACAAGAATATGGCATCGAGGAATTAACCGGATTCGCAATGGACATTATCCATGGCGTCGGTGAAAAAGCCCTGGCCTTCTACGGCAAGGGGCAGCATCAGACCCGTTTCGACGAAGACCTGGTCACCACAGCGGAGTTGCGGTTGTCCGAATTTTTCAAAACCGAACTGCAGAATCGATTTCCGGGACATCACCTTTTCAAGGACACATTAGAAAGCACGGATTATTCTCATGAAAAGGGACGGTATCTTTGGATTTTCGATCCGCTGGACGGCGTTGCCAATTTTCAGGCCGGTATTCCCATCTGGGGGTGTTCATTGGCCCTGATTGAAAATTTCTGGCCGATTTTCGGCGTTTTTTTTATGCCGGCCACCGGAGATCTTTTCCATGCCCGGGCCGGTCGGGAAGCTTTCTGGGGCAATGAGCGCATTCGGATTTCCGGTATCGATTCCACCAACGACGAGAGCCTGCTGTTGACATTTTCGCGATTTCACAACCGCTTCAATACCAATTTTCAGGGAAAAATCCGATCCTTTGGCTGTACTTCGGCCCACATCTGCTACGTTGCCATGGGACGAGCGGACGCGGCCATCGTGGCCAACGAGTCTTTTCAGGATCTGGCCGCTGCGCGGGTCATCATTGAATCGGCCGGGGGCAGGTTCTGCAAGATCGACGGCAGCGACTTCTTTCTCAATGATTACCTTGGCGGTCATAAAATCGAGGAGCATCTTCTGGCAACATCAGCGGAACTTTTGCCTCAAATACGGGCCTGCCTGAAACCAGTCCCTTAATCAGTTTTCGATATAGAAATGTGCAATTTTCTGCAAGTATCTCATTGCGTGACAGCTGTCTATATGGTATCAATATGATATAATATCAATGCGTTGATTTTGCGCTACGGTGTGGCCGCCAGTGCGCTTGTTGTAACCTTATCGAACCACCGGGGTCTATCGATTCGATCGTTTCAGAGGACGAATACCGGTTGTGCCATACTGGAGGGTAAAATGCACAAGGACAAAAAGACGATAAAAAGGGAAATCCTCGACAAATTTCGATCACTGGGCAGCGAAAACGACACGCTGCCGCCGAATTGGCTGGAAGTGGATTATCTTGCAAGTCTGGACAACCAGGAGAAAAAGATTTTCAAACAAGCCATTAAAGAACTCGTGTCAAATGGACTGGTTGAGCACCTCAAAGAACCTGATGACAACCTTCGGTTGACGCAGAAGGGTACAGATCTCATCTACTGACCCGTAGATGAGTGGATTTTCGGTCATAACCGCGCGCTTTTTATAGTGGGCGGTCGCATTGTCGCAGTTTTCATCCGTTTGCCGCGCACCTGAATTTACGGGGGCGTGTTTACCTTCCTTTGCCGCTGTGGATATATTCCTTCCAATCAGCACTGTTTCTTCGAGACATCCTCCGTTAGGGTTCCTGCCAAATTGCAAACTTATTTTTACCGGGGCCCTTATATCAAGCGCTCTGGTTTCGAAGTGTGCGGGGACGAAAAGCGCTTACCGTGCGATCCTGGCTGAGGAAAATACCCGTCAGTATCAGGAGAGCCGCCAGATACTGAGTCGGTGTGAACTGCTCGCCCAAGATCAGCCAACCCAGAAGAACCGAGAAAACCGGGATCAGGTTCACAAATGCGGACGCCTGGCTGACCGGGATGCGGCTGACGCCGAAATTGTAAAGCCCGTAGGCCCCAAAACTGATAAACGCCCCGAGATATATGATGGCCAACGTGCCTCCGAGATCGAACTGCAACGGCAATCGGGTCGACGGCAGAAACAGAATCGGCAGGTAAAAAATGCTGCCGACGAAGGCCTGAAAAGCGGTCAGAAGTAAGGGACTGTAACGGGCAGTGAGTCTTTTGAGTGTAATGATGTAACCGACGGCACACACCATGGCGACAAACTCGAGAAAATTGCCCAGAGGAGGATTGGGTGCCGACGGTGATGCTGCGCCGCTCAAGCTCAGCCAGACGGCACCGCTGATGGCCAGTGCAAAGCCGAGCAACGTCTTGAGGGCAATGGTTTCTTTCAGAAATACTCGCGCGGCCACGGCAACCATCAGTGGTAATAGGGCTGAGATCATACCGGCTTGGGAGGCGGCGGTGTTCTCTATCGCCTTGGCTTCAAACAGAAAATAGAGACAGGGTTCGCAAAAAGCCATGAAAAGAATCTGTTTCCAGTCTCCCCGGTGAAAGGTGACGGCCCGCCATCGGTGAATGAAGAATAGAAAACAGACGCTGGCCACCAGCATGCGGCCGAATATCACCACCATCGGGTGATAACTGCGAAAAGCGAGTTTCAAGACGATAAACGAACTGGCCCACAGCATCATCGCCGCGACAAGTCCGGCAACTGGAAGCCAGTTTGACCGAGTTTGCATCACGGGGCACCTTCACTGCCGCATTTGAAAATTCTCCGATAGATCCTTGAGGGCAAGGCGAGGCTCCTGTCGATCGAGGGAGAAAGATTCGTCCTCTACCACGATTCACGGTAAAATAAAACCTCCGTTCGAAGGCGAAAACAAAAACGAAACCGATTGGCCTTTCGTTCTACCGCACGCATGTGGTGCTTGACGCCTCCTCATCCGACGGCTAATATGACACCGGTTACACTCTTTATTGTCGTAAAAATAAGCGGCGTTCGCATCGATACGGTCGTGATCATTGCGGACGGTCGACTGGAATGGATTTCACATAATCGAAAGGAAGGCCCAATCAATGGCTCAGCAATACTCTTCTTTATCAACCAGAGAATTTTCCGAACTGACCGGCATTGCCGTCTCAACCGTCAATCGTCTGTTGCGGGAAGGGAAGATCAAGGGGGTGAAAACCGCCGGAAAGTGGAAAATTGACAAGACTGAAATGACGGCCAAGGCGATTCAAGCCATCCTGAAACCGCCAGGTAAGGGGGGGGCGGCACCCGGTAAAATCGACCGGATGGCTGCCAAGAAGGAAAAGGTGAAGGGGCCGGGGGTTCCCACAGGCGGTATTTCAGCCGCCGCAGGCACAAAAGCAACCTCTGGAACCTCGGCCGACGGCGCCCAGACATATTCCGTGACCGAATTTAGTGGTTTAACTTACCTGACCGAATACGGTGTGCTCGAATTCCTGAAAAAAGGACGTTTGCAAGGGATCAGGGATGAAAAAGGACAGTGGCGACTGGGAGCCGACAATCTCCGGAACCCCGGTATGCGTCACCTACTCCGTTGACATACTCCCGGCCGATCATCTCTTTTGTGCCTTCGAAAAAGGCAGCGCGGCATTCAAGTTCTCGACGACCTGCTGCTCCTGGCGGTTGATCTCGTCGATGTGCTCTTGCAGGATCTGAGCCAGGCTCGGGTCGTAGAACCGGTGCAGGCTGTGGTTGGCCACCGCTTCGAAACCACGTCGAACTTTGTGGGGCGAACCGGCGCCCGGATCGAAAAGACCGACCCCGTGACGGATCGCCCACTCGATCGGGCTGTAATAGCAGGCATTGAAATGCAGGTGATTTATTTTTCTAGCACACCCCCAGTAACGTCCGTACAATCGATCATTTTTGGTCAACAAGAAAGAAAGGCCCACGGGGAGTTCGTTTTCCGGCCCGTCAAAAGCCGCCATCAGCAACAACCGGTGGCGGAAACGATGATGCAGGCCTTCAAAAAAAGCCTTTGTAAGGTATTTGCAACCCCATGGACCGTACTGATCATTGGTACGACTGTAATAGGTGTACATCAATGGAAATAATTGGCGGGGAATCTCCGCGCCGGTCAACGGCTTGATGCAAATTCCGGCGCGTTCCGTGCTCCTGCGCTCACGGCGGATGTTACGGCGCTGGTTGGTGTTGAATATCGCCAGGTAATCCTCGAAAGAGTGAAAGCCTCTGTTATTCCAAGCATAACTTTGATGCTGCCAGGCGATAAACCCCAGCGACTCCATTTGTGCCTTCCATTCCGGATCGACGAAGAGAAAACTGCAGCCGACGATTTTGTTGGTGTAACAAAAGGAATCGATGGCGTTGACCATCAACCGCGTCACCTGAGCGGCATCCGAGCTGGGATCGATCAGGAAACGGTAACCGACCACCGGTGAGAAGGGACTCATCCCGACCAGCTTGGGATAGTAGCGAATTCCGAGACGCTGCGCCAAGTGAGCCCAGGCATGATCAAACACGAATTCACCGTCGCTGTGACCCTTGGCGTACAACGGGGCGGCACCGACGAGGCGATCTCCCGACCAGACCGTCAGATGCAACGGCTGCCAGCCCGTTTCCGCCCGCGCACTGCCCGAATCTTCAAGCAGATGCAGCCATTCCCACTCCAGCAGCGGGGTTTTCAACGGCAGCGCGAGCGTATTCCATGCCGACCGATCAATGTCGGACATACGCGATTTCCAGACAATCGAGTAGGTCGGGCCGGGTTCGGCTTTGGTCGCTTTTCGAGACAACATGGTTCACCAACGGTCTTGCAGTTCAGTGCCGACTTTGGCCGCAAGCATCCGGTTTAATCGAAGAGGAAACTGTTAAGTTTAATAGAGACAAGGTAGGTATCTCCGAATTTCTGTCAAGCAAAAGGATGGGACGGCCAGCTGGAATGGGCAATGGGAGGCGCCGCGGCGAAGTAAGCAAAGAATCGCGCCGTCGCCGATAGCCGCTAAACGGCGTAGGGAAGAGGCTCAGAGAGGAGCGGCATCCTTAAAATCTTTCGATGATCTTTCCCTTGTCGATGAAGGCGGCGATGTCGTCGCGGGCATTCAGCAAAACCGTCATCGCCCGGGCAAGCTCATCGAAAACCGGGTCTTCCTCTCCCAGCCACTCCCGCGCCTCTTTCATTATCTGCTCACCGCTTTCAAGGAATCCATTGATGCGGCTCAGCAGAGCCTTGCGCTTTTGGTGCTTTTCTTTTTCTTTTGTGATGACCGGCATCAGGCGCTGGATCGAATATTCGACCAACGCGTCGCGCGGGGTCTGAAAGTTTACCGAGGCCAGCTCCAGGCTGTTGAGTGTCCGGCGGCTGAGAACAAATGTTTTTTGAACGCGACTGGGTTCGTCGAACTTCGTTGTCTGGACTTCGCGCGCAATGACTTCCAGCGCCTTGATATCGTCCACCAGATGATCGAAAAGGGACTTCTGTTTGATACCCAGGTGAATCGATACGGCACTCATGGTTTCAATGGCCTTGGCCGTCAGTTTGAAAGTGGCCCGCACCGACTGCCGCCCCCGCAGGTCCCGTGAAGACGGTTGTGGCAACATGTCGTCGCGGAGCTGGTTTTTATGGTTTTCATCTTTCATTTCCAAATCTCCCCTGGTCCGATGATGACGACAAATGGCCAATTACTTGATTAATTTCAAAGTTTAAGTAATAGAATATTAATTACAATTATTTGATTGTCACCATAACAAATGTATTTAGCAGAGTGTCCGGCAAATTGACAGAAAATTCAATCCGAAAAGGGCGGCGATGGTCAACCGCCGCCCCTATCATCAGTTGACTTCCTCGTATTCGGCTTCCACGACCTCCTCGTCTCGGCTTGAGGCCGATGGATTGGCTCGCGAACGGCTTCCTTCCGGTGCGCGGTCTTGGCCGGCTCCAGCAGCCGTTGGTTGCTGATAAACCCCCTCTACAAGGCGCTGAGAAGCGTGGCGCAATTCTTCGGTCAGCCGTTTGATGTCACCCGTATCCGCGCCGTCGATGGCCCGTTTCAGGTTGGCGATAGCCTCTTCGACCCGTGACCGATCTTCCGCACCGGTCTTGCCACCCAACTCCACGAGTGACTTTTCGGTAGAGTGGATCAAGGCGTCGGCGGTATTGCGGGCCTCCACCCGATCACGCTTGAGCTGGTCTTCTTCAGTGTGCAGTTCGGCCTCTTTGACCAGCCGGTCGATGTCTTCACGGCTGAGACCGGAAGAATGGGTGATCTTGATCGACTGCGCCTTGCCGGTGGCCTTGTTGGTGGCCGAAACCTCAACGATGCCGTTGGCGTCGATGTCGAAGGCGACCTCGATTTGCGGTACACCCCTGGCCGCGGGTGCAATCCCCGTCAACTCGAAGCGACCCAGCGTTTTGTTGTCGATCGCCATTTCACGCTCGCCTTGCAGTACATGGATCGAGACCGCCGGTTGATTGTCCTCGGCCGTGGTGAAGATTTCGCTCTTTCGGGCCGGTATCGTGGTGTTCCTCTCGATCAACTTGGTCATGACCCCACCCAAAGTTTCGATTCCAAGAGACAAAGGCGTGACATCCAGCAGAAGAACGTCTTTTACGTCACCTTTCAACACGGCGCCTTGAATGGCGGCCCCCAAAGCGACAACTTCATCCGGATTGACGCCTTTGTCGGGCATTTTACCGAAAATCTTCTGCACGCGCTCCTGCACCGCCGGCATGCGGGTCATACCGCCCACCAGGACCACCTCGTCGATGTCGGTGGCCGCCAAGCCGGCATCCTTGAGCGCCATGCGGCAGGGACCCTCCAACTTGTCGAGCAGGTCCGAGACCAGGTTTTCGAGTTTCGTGCGGGTGATCTTCAGGTTCAGGTGTTTGGGACCGTTGGCATCGGCCGTGATGAACGGCAAATTGACGTCGGTTTCGAATGTGCTCGATAGCTCCATCTTGGCCTTTTCGGCGGCCTCTTTGAGACGTTGCAGAGCCATTTTATCTCTTCTCAGGTCGATACCCTGATCCTTTTTAAATTCGTCGGCAAGGTAATCGATCAAGTGCAAATCGAAATCCTCACCGCCGAGATGGGTGTCGCCATTGGTCGCCTTGACCTCGAACACACCGTCCCCTATTTCGAGGATGGAAATGTCGAACGTTCCGCCACCCAGATCGAACACCGCGATTTTTTGGTCCTTTTTCTTGTCCAAACCATAGGCCAGAGAAGCCGCCGTTGGTTCGTTGATGATTCTCAGGACGTTGAGACCGGCGATTTTACCGGCATCCTTTGTCGCCTGGCGTTGGCTGTCGCTGAAATAGGCCGGAACCGTTATGACGGCGTCGGTGACCGGTTCTCCCAAAAATTCCTCGGCCGCCTTTTTCATACCGGCCAAAATAAATGATGAAATCTCAGCCGGGCTGTAAGCTTTACCCTTGAGATTGATTTGAACATCACCGTTTGCGGCCTTTTCAATCTTGTACGGCAGATTTTTAATGTCGTTCTGGACTTCCGTTGTATCGTATCGTCTGCCCATCAACCGCTTGACGCCGAAAACCGTATTTTCTGGATTGGTGATGGCTTGACGCTTGGCGATCTGACCCGCCAAGCGCTCACCGCCGTCGGTAATCGCCACTATAGACGGCGTGGTTCGTCCGCCTTCGGGATTTGTTATAACCTTTGCTTCGGTTCCCTCCATTATGGCCACGCAAGAGTTGGTGGTACCGAGATCGATTCCTATTATTTTATTCATTGAATAGTCCTCCTTGTACGGATAGAATCCTATAGGCTTTGAGATAAAGGTTTTGGACTGCGTTATCGGTCGTCGGCGTATTACAATACAGCCTTCTCCCTCTGGCCTTGCCCAAACCTTTATCTTAAAGCCTATAGTAAGTCTTTGGTTGATCAAACAGGTCGAATTCACAAAGATGCTTTGTTGACAAATATAAATTTATTTTTCATTTTGTCAATAAAGAATAACATTATTTTTTTATATTATTTGTATAAGTAATAAAAGGGCCGAATATTTTTCCAGCCAGGTGGAAACCATTTGAGACAGGCATGAGCTTGTTTTCATGGGCTCCGTGGTTAACATGTTTTTAGAAATGGAATTGATATTCCGATTTCAGGGAAAGGGGAACAATGCGAACGGTTTTAAAGTCCATCGGTCGGATAATAAACACTTTCTGGAAAGGAGTGACCGTCCTTCGGGGGGTATTCCTGAACCTGCTTTTTATTGCCCTTGTCGTTCTGGCGGTCGGTTTACTTTTATCGGGCACTGAAGATCTTTTTCCATCAGGGTCCGCACTGGTATTGGCGCCGGCTGGGAAAATCGTCGAACAATCTACCGAAACGCTGCTGGTCGATCGTTTCTACGGCACAACAACGGGGGCCGAGACGGTTCTCAGAGACCTTATCGATGGTGTCGACGCCGCCAGGAATGACCCAAAAATCAAAATCCTTGTGCTCGACCTCGAGAAACTGGAGGGGGCTGGAATCAGTCAACTGCAGGAGATCGGTGAGGCTTTGAAGCGGTTTAAAGCCGAGGGAAAAACCATTGTTGCCTTCGGTGACAGTTACGATCAGCGACAATATTATCTGGCCGCGCATGCCGATCGGCTATACCTGCATCCTATGGGACAGGTTTGGTTGAGCGGGTTGGGGATTTACCGCCACTATTTCAAGAGTGCTTTGGACAAACTCCAGGTCGAATTTCATGTTTTCAGAGTTGGTATCTACAAATCGGCCCTGGAACCCTTTATGCGAAACGACATGTCCGCGGATGACAGGGAATCCAACCAGGCCTGGCTGACCGTGCTGTGGGAGGCTTACACGAGCGATGTGGCCGCCCTGCGCAGGCTGCCGGCTGAGCGAATCGACGACTACATCAACAACCTGGATGTCAACCTTGCCGAAGAAGGTGGTGACGCCGCCCGGCTGGCATTGAAGTCCGGTCTGGTAGATGAACTGAAAACCCGGGATGAGGTCAGGGATGAACTCATCCGCTTGGTTGGAGAGGATGAAAACGGGGAGAGCTATAAAAAGGTCGCGTTCGAGACTTACATTTCGAGCATGCTCCCAAAACTTCGGCGCCCTGGCACGGAAAGCAGTCGGGTCGGTCTGATTGTGGCCGAGGGCATCATTATGGACGGAAAGCAGCCTGCCGGCCGGATCGGCGCTGAATCGACGGCAGAACTGATCCGCCAGGCACGTGAGGACGAGAAAGTCAAAGCCGTGGTGCTGCGGATAGACAGCGGCGGCGGCAGTGCCGTGGCCTCTGAGATTATTCGACGCGAGCTCGAATTGACGCGCAAGGCCGGTAAACCGGTCGTCGTCTCCATGAGTTCAATCGCCGCATCGGGTGCCTACTGGATTTCGGTGGCAGCCGACGAAATATGGGCCTTACCCACGACCATCACCGGTTCTATCGGAATTTTTGCCGCCCTGCCCACATTTGATAAAACGTTGAAGGCTATCGGGATCAGCGCGGACGGTGTCGGAACAACCCGCCTGTCCGGTGCTTTCGATCTCAGCCGTCCGCTCAATCCGCTCCTCGCCGATGCACTGCAGCTGCAGATTGAAAGGGGGTATCAGCGGTTCATCGAACGGGTGAGCCGGGGGCGCAACATGGCCCCGGAGGCAGTGGAAAAAATAGCCCAGGGCCGCGTTTGGGCCGCTCAAACCGCAAAGGGCCTGGGTCTGATCGACAAATTCGGAGGACTTGAGCCGGCTGTCGTAAGTGCAGCGAAACTGGCCAAGCTTGATAAATACGACCTTGTGGTCATTGAACAACCCCTGACGGCCAGGGAGCGCCTGGTCAAAAGGCTGAGCCGGCTGATCGGCATCCTTATATCCGGCGCCAGGAGTCTCCGGGCGGAAAAGGTCCTTCACACTTTCGGGTTTGCCCTGAATGATCGTGAAATCGAAGCCGTCCTTCAGATCGGGGATCCCGGCCGCGCGTATGCGCTCTGTCTTGAGTGCTTGGCTCTCGGCGACTGACCGTTCACAATACGAAGGAAAAATCCGATGGTGAGATTCGATTCGACTCGGAAGTCGATGTCTCAGAGGTTCCGGAGGTTCATGACAAGACCGAGGCTTATTGCATCAACTGCGCCTGGCACGGTCGTTTCGACATGCTGAAAAAACCGAAGCCTTAAAAACGGCATATCACTGACGCTACGATGTCACCTCACCAAGTTGAAGTACCGGTTGTAAACTAACGCAGCTCGATTTCGCGGTACGGTAGATCGAGTTGTGCGGCCAGTCGATCGAGATTTTCTTCCAGGGTCTGCACGCCGTTTTGGTTCCGGCCTACCGGAATCGTCTTATCCGCGACCACAAACACTTGGATGCGCCCTGGGTCCAGATAGCGTCGCGCCAGGTCCTCGAGTTCAGAGGTACTGGCTCCAATGTAGGCGTCCTGAATTCGATCTAGCGTGTCCAGCGGTTCCCCGCGCATCCGGTAGCGGGCATACGTCGTAACCAGATCATGAGGCGTGTCGACGTTAAACACAAAACTGTTGAGTGATTCGAGGCGCTTGCGTTCCAGTTCGTCCTGTGGAATTCCCCGTCGAAGCTCCCGCATGATATCCACGGTCTCGGCGATCGCCATACCGGTTTTGTCACCCTTGCATCCGATGTATCCGATCAATATCCCGGCATTCCACTTGTAGGTCTGGAAAAACCCTGCCGAATAGACCAAGCCCAGGTCATCCCTCAACCGGGTGTACATCAACGAGTCGCTTCCTCCAAAAATGTCCGTCAACAGCCGCAGTTTCCAGAACGCAGGGTCCGATCTCTTGGGGCCACTCAGGTTCAGCACCACCTGTGACTGAACCTGACCCGCTTTGGGTACGAGGGCGAGAACGGGAGGGGTCGCTGATGGGTCCGCCAAGCGCCGTTCGGGTGCCCGGTCGGTGGGCAAACTCTTCATCAATCGTCCGACGCCTGCAACCGCGGCCTCCTTGGAGATGTCCCCGGAAACAGCCACCACCATGTTAGATGGGACAAAGTAGGTGCGCAGGAAACGCTTCAAATCTTCCCGCTCGATCGTCGGGATCGTTTGAAGCCCCTTAAGGGGATCACGGCCATAGGGGTGCCCGTTGAAATGCCAAATCGCCCCTTCACGCATGGCCACCGCCTGGGCGTTCTCACCCTGGCGTTTCAGTCCGATTAACGTCTGTTCCTTTACAACGTCCACCACATCGGACCGGAATGCCGGTTGAGTCAGGATTTCCTTCAGCAGGTCCAGCCCATTCTCCCATTCATCCTTGAGAACCGACAGCCGGATGGTAGTGTCTTCCTCGCCCACCGATACCGACACTTCGATGGCATTATCATCCAGCACTTGGGCCAGCGCTTCCGGCGCACGCCGCGCGGTGCCGCCATTGACGAGGCTGCCGTTGATGAGGTCCGCCAACCCGGTTTTGGAGGGGTCAATGTCGACATCGCCGGCTTTCACCAGCAGGGTCAGGTCGATCATCGGGAGCTCGGTATCCCGCATGAAAAACAGGGTGGTGCCGCCGACCGTGGCGGACTCTGCTTGGGAATAGGCTACTTTAACGGGTTTACGCTCGAAAGAGAGCGGATGCCGCCAGCCCTCAGGAGTGGTGTAGATCGATTGATTGGAGAGATTCACCGGAGGCGTGGTGCGAGCGGCAGCTTTGCCACCCACGGACCTAATTTCGTTATACTCTGACGGCGGTTTGTCCGGTTCACCACCGGGGATAACGTAGACACTGGTCTGGTTTTCGTTACGAATAGTGGACCGTGCCACGCGCTGTACATCCTCCGGCGTTACCGCGGCGATGTTGTCGAGGTAAGTGTTTAGATATCGCCACCCGGTTTGAACTTCAAGGGTGGCCAACGTTGAGGCCAAGCTTTCATTGCTTCGCATCCGTTCAATAAAATCCCGCTGGTTGAGTTTTTTGATGCGCTCGAGCTCCCGGTCGGTGACGGGCTGGTTCTTTAGAACCTCGACCTCTGCCAGCAGCAGGTTTTCGAGGTTGCGGCAGGCGTCAAGGTAGGCCCGGCCTCTTTCCTCTTCCGTCTGGTTGTCGCTTTTGAGATTCTGCGGTTCGTTGGGCGATCCACCGAGAATCACCATTCCCCCATAGCGGTTGTCCGGGTTGGCGGCCCAAGCCTCGACCGCCAGACCCTTGTTGATCAGGTTTTGCGTGATGCGGGCACTGCGCCCCTGGCTGAGCAGCATGGTCATCACATCCAGCGCGTAGAAGTCCTTGGTGCCCATCAGGGCCCCATGGAAACCGATCCGCACCAGTGGGGTCCGGGCCCCCTTGAGATGCCGCACGCTGAGGCGCGGGCCTTCCTGGGGTGGTTCTTCCGTAACGGTTTCGGGACTGCGGGTGCCGTTCGGATATCTTTCGAAATATATTTTGGCGAGTCGGCGGGCTTTTTCAACAGTCAGGTCGCCGACCAGGACGCAGACGGCATTGGTCGGATTGTAGTACCGGCGGTGAAACGCCATGGCGTCTGTGGTATTGAAGTTTTCCATATCCGATCGCCATCCGATGGTCGGATTGCGATAAGGGTGGGCGGTGTAAGCGGTGGCATCCAGATCGAGCCATGCGGCACCGGCCGGATTGTTGACATAGCGGAAGGCCCACTCTCGCTGGACCACCTCTTTTTCGACATAGAATTCGCGCCAGGAAGGCTCGAAGATCTGTTCACTGATGATCGAGAACCACTGCTCGAGCATGTCAGACGGCACCGATGCGACATACTGGGTCTGGTCTTGACTGGTAAAGGCATTGATGCCTACGGCACCGTTTTTTCCCAGTTGGGAAGAAAAGGCCTGCGGCACGAAAATACTTTGGACCTCACTGCGCAGGGTGTCCATCTCGGCCAGCTTTTTTTGGATGAGCTCCCGATCGGGGTGGCGGGATTCTTCCTCCCGCAGAACCACCTGGTAGGCGGCTTCGATTTCTTTCTGGAGTTCCTGATCCTTGGCACGGTCCAATGTTCCGAAATTCTTTGTGCCTTTGAACATCATGTGTTCCAAAAGGTGGGCAATGCCGGTTTTGCCTGTCTCTTCGAGCGCCGAACCGGCCCGTATGGCCAACCGGACCGCTACCTGGGGCATTGCCGGGCGGTTGACTACCAAAAAGAGCATGCCGTTGTTCAGCGTAAATTCTTCGACATCAATGTTTGTCTCAAGGTTTGCTTGGGCGCGCGCGCCGAGAACGCTTGCCGTCAACAGCAGTATTGATAAAGTGATTCGCAGCAGTTGTCGCATGCAATAATCCTCCAACGAAATAATTCAGCTTACCGTCAAATGACGGTCCAGTATGGATTGAGTTTTGTGCCCTTGGCTGACGATCTGATTTTTACTTTTTACGTTACTAAGATAGGAAACGTCAGGCACTTTGTAAACCGGGGTCGAGCCCGGAGATACCTTTGTCGCATAGATGCTCTGCCAGTTCGTTTGCCGTGAGCGTCGTTCCGAAACATCTCACATCTGCGCCAGACAACCGGGTTCGAATGGCATCCAGGTGGTAGGGGGTGCCCATCAGCCGCCTTTCCAATTGTGCCGCATGGCCGATGGTATTGATATTTTTTCCAAAACGGATGTCGACGATGCGGCCGCTTGCCACCGCGATCATCGTTTCCAGATAACCGGCAGGCGTCCGACTGCTGCGGCGAATGCGAAAAGCCGGGGCCCTGCCGAAGTTCCATTCCCAGGACCGGTACTTTTCCCTGGAAAGGCGGCAAACCGAATTCCATACTTGGTCAGGAAGAGGGATTTTTTGCAGGCCCCCTTCCCGCTCGGCGATGCACTCGACCAGCTGTTGCTGAATCACATCCATGCCGGAGCCGGGAGGCAGATGATCTGAAATGTTGGTGACATCACTCGAAACCGATTGGCGTGCCCGTGAAATGACGTGCCCTTTGTTCACTTGCAGAGCCCGGCGCAGCCAGACGAGGTCGCTTTTCAACAGCAGGGTGCCGTGCAGGATGATCCGCTTGGTGTTTGAAAATTGCGCATTGCCCGATATTTTTTTACCGGCGACAAACAGGTCGTTTTTGTGATTGAATTCGGCAGCCACGCCCAATTTTAACAGCGCCGAGCGGACCGGTTCGAGGATATGGCTGATGTCTTTCAGGCTTCGCCGGTCATGGTGCCGGATGAAACTGAAGTTCAGGTTTCCATCGTCGTGATAGACCGCTCCTCCGCCCGATATGCGACGCAGCACGTACAGACCGTGTCGGGCCACAAAGGGCAGATTAACTTCTTCAAGGATGTTCTGGTGGCGGCCGACGATAACGGCCGGCTGGTTTACGTACATCATAAAATATGTTCGGTCCGGGTCGAGGTGGCGCAGGGCGCACTCTTCTATGGCCAGGTTGACGTGAGGATCGGACGTATTGTTGTTGTCAATCTGAAAAATCATCACGCGCAATCATCTGTTAAAAGATTGTGAAAGTCAAAAGATCCGTTTATGATGTATCTGATCGGCAATCCGACTCATGACACCCTCTCGATAAACAAGAAGACCGTTCAGGCCTTGGGAGGCACCGTCTGGTATGCGGCGCTGTTTCTGGCAGGCTTAGGCCGCCGGGTGGCGGTTGTCGGCATAGGCGACGATAAAATAAAACGCCGGCTAGCCCGAGGCGGTGTGGATGTCCGGCATTTTTCCGATGCCGGGCCGGTGCCGGTGTTCGAGAACACTTACTCGGCCGGTATTCGAAAACAGAGAGCTTGGCCCGGCGGTGACATTCAGCTTGCCGATGTTCCTCAAGCCGCATTCGATGCGACGGGTTTGCTGGTAGGCCCGGTTTTGCAGGAAGTCGATCCGGCCATCATGCGCACGCCCCGCTCAGGGTGCCTGATGCTGGACGCCCAGGGATTTCTCCGGCAGCTCTCCACTGCCGGAGACGTCATTCTTCGGATGACGCCCGAAGCCGAAACGGCGCTCAGGCATTGTGATATCCTGAAAGTCGACGCAAGGGAGGCGGCCGTCATCACGTCCACCGGTGACGGCGAAACCGCCGGGCGCGTTCTTCATCGGATGGGACCGAAAATGGTCATCATCACCAGAGGCGCAGACGGCGCCCTTTTTTATGACGGGGCCCGCTTTACGCAGATCACCGCTCCGGTGGTAGACGTGGTCGATCCGACCGGCGCCGGCGATGTTTTTTCGGCGGCTTTCCTGGTTCAATATATCGCATCCGGCAATCTTATCGCAGCGGGTCGGTTTGCCGTGACAGCCGCTGCCCTCTCGACCCGGGGTTTCGGTGCATCCGCCCTGCCTTCGGAAGCTGAAATTTCTTCACTGATGAAACGGCACTTTTAAACTCCGGACCGTTACAGTTCCAAGCGGCACAGGCACACCCGACAAGACACGTGTTTTACCGTCCGGCAAAGTGTGCTATGGCTTCTCCGTCGGTCATCAGCATTGAACCCGTAATTCGGGCAAACCGAGAGGGGTTGGAAATGGCGATGAAACGCTGGCGGTGTATCATTTGCGGCTATATCCACGACGGGAATGAGCCGCCGCTGATATGTCCAGTGTGCGGTGCACCCAGAGAACTGTTTGAAGAAATCACGATTTCAGAGGAGCAACCATGATCAGGATCAACGAAAATTATCTGAAGCTCAAAGCATCCTATCTCTTTTCAGATATTGCCAAGCGGGTGGCCGCGTTCCAGCAAACCCATCCGGAACGAGAAATCATCAAACTCGGCATCGGCGACGTCACGCGGGCATTGCCGTCGGCCTGTATTGAAGCCCTTCACCGGGCGGTGGATGAGATGGCCGATGACGACACCTTCCACGGGTACGGCCCCGAACAGGGGTATTCGTTCCTGCGCGAGAAAATCGCCCGCCATGATTATCAGGACCGAGGTGCGGACGTCGCTGCGGATGAGATTTTTGTCAGCGACGGGGCAAAATGCGACACTGGAAACATCCAGGAAATTTTTTCAACCGACATTAAAATCGCCATTCCCGATCCGGTCTACCCGGTCTATCTCGACACCAACGTGATGGCCGGACGCACCGGCGACTACAGCGGCGGCCGCTACGACGGCATCGTTTATCTGGAGGGAAACCGCGCAAACGGGTTCGTACCGGATCTGCCGACCGAACCGGTTGATCTGATATACCTCTGTTTTCCGAACAATCCCACGGGGGCCACGATCGATAAGCCCCGACTCAAGCAGTGGGTCGAATTCGCCAGAGCTCACAAGGCGTTGATTCTCTACGATGCCGCTTATGAATCATTTATTCGCGACGATGCCATTCCGCGGTCGATTTACGAAGTAGAGGGGGCCCGGGAGGTGGCGATCGAGTTCAGGAGCTTTTCCAAAACCGCCGGTTTCACCGGCACACGCTGCGCCTTTACCGTGGTGCCCAAGTCCTGCCAGGCGTACACGAACACGGGCGCAGAGCATGAGGTCCATGCCCTGTGGAACCGACGGCACACCACCAAGTTCAACAGCGTGTCCTACCCGGTCCAAAGAGCCGCCGCGGCGATATACGGCGAAGAGGGTCGCCGTCAGGCCAAAGAGATGACCGATTATTATTTAAGCAACGCTGCGGTCATCCGCCGGGAGATAACGGCGCTCGGCTATGACTGCATCGGTGGAGAGAATTCTCCTTACATCTGGGTAGACGGACGGACGGATTCATGGAAATTTTTCGATCTGCTGCTGGAAAAGGCCGGCGTCGTGTGCACGCCCGGGGCCGGTTTCGGAAAATGCGGCGAGGGCTTTATCCGTATCAGCGCTTTCAACTCCGCTCAAAACGTCGAGAAGGCCATGCAGCGCATTTCTGAAGCGCTAAGAGAAGCCACATAATTTATGCCGATCTCAGCCTTTGCATCCACGACACGGGTGCCCACGGCCACGCCATGGGCATTTATTCAACAGGTTGCACAAGATCCAGATCGTCGTTGCCCTTGTTGCTTGATAGATCACGATCTTCAAGGTTGCACCCGTTCTGAAGACAGAATTTTAAATATTTTTTTTCGGCTTCCTGGAAATCTTCTTCAGAGTAATGCTCCAGGTTTTCTGGGATGCGAAACTCCTTTTTAAGGTTCTGAATCAACAACTTTATGCCGGTTGTTCTGTCTGGCGTATCAGCCATTATGACCCTCTGATCATAAAAAGAGGTGAATGATAGGTTCTGCTCAAGAGGTAAATCCGTCAACAACTGCATTAGCTCTGCCTTACAGGCAGGTCTTTCACCTATCACCCCTGGTAAATTTGATCGGCGATGTCGGTCAGTGTGAAGTCGATCCCGCCGGTTTTGAGCAGGCAAAACATTTTCCGCATGTATTCGGCGTTTTCAATAACGACCTCAACCGCCGGAGAAGATTTGGATAGAAAGTAACGGTGCTCTTCGAGAAGCCGGACGGATTCCTGGAATTTATCGACCAGCAGCGCCAACACCGAATAGTCGGACATGTAGCAGATGGGCAAACATGCGCCGCTCAGATGAGGTAAGTCAACGGCAGCGAGATCCACTTCTTTCGGTAAGATCTGTAATTTTCCCATATTCTCTCCTTTGGGCATTTATTCAAAATTGGTTCCGTTCTAAAAAATTTAATTCGCTTTCTATATAGCTCTCATCGTAAAAGAAGTCGCCTGAGGGCCATAAATCCGATCAAAGCAACGGCGGCTATGGCGGCTCCGGCTATGAAAGTGGCTGGTGCTGCGAAGCCTTCCCACAACCGGCCGGCGATAATACAGGCGAGAAGGCTGGCCACCCGCTGGCCAGGCTGAAAATGCCGAAAGCCGTTCCTCGCAGATCCTGGCGGGCGTTATCGGCTATCATGGCTGAAAGCAACCCCTGGGTCAAGCCCATGTGCAGACCCCATAGGGCCGTGCCTGCGGCCACCGCCCAGCCGCCGTTTGCGACGGCGAATATCAGATCGGAGGCGATTAGGACAACCAAACCGACGGCCATCATACCCGTACGGCCGATCCGGTCGGACAAACGCTCCACCGGGTATGCCGTCAAAGAGGTGACGACATTCATGAGGACCATCAAAGCAGGAACCATGAACATGCTGACGAAACCAAGGGCCCAGATCGTTTGGGGAATACTCTTCAATCGCCATTTTTCACCGGAAGCATCCGGTTGTCTTTCGGGTTTCATACGCTTGAAACTGACGGTTTTGAGGGGAAAGTCATTCTGTTTTGAAAGTGCCCATTGTAAAGGTGCGTTCAAGACGCCGATCTTTACATCCGTATCGCCTACATGTTAAAGGGGGTGCTCTTCAATTAGCGGGGTTGCAGCTTCCAAACCGATAAAAGGCAACAACTCAAGACTTGTGGGGAGGCCCTTATGGAGTCGTCCGAGTTTTTAGTGTCGGTGCAGAGTCGTTACTTTGAAGATTACGTGGCCGGCACAATCCATGAGTTCGGGACGATCACGGTCGAGGAAGATGAGATCGTCGCCTTCGGTCGGCGATTCGATCCCCAAGTTTTTCATACCGACCCCGAGGCCGCAAAATCAACAATTTACACCGGGCTTATCGCATCCGGTTGGCACACCGCTGCTCTGATGATGCGGCTGTTCGTGGACAACTACCTGTCTCACGTGGCCAGCCTCGGCTCGCCGGGCGTGGACGAACTGCGCTGGATCCTGCCTGTGCGGCCCGGTGATAAACTTTCTTTGCGGGTGACCATCACGCAAACGAACCGCTCACGTTCAAAACCGGACCGCGGTATTGTCCATTCGTTCATCGAAGTGCTGAACCAGGACCGCATCGTCGCCATGAGCATGAAGGCCGTGAACTTTTTGCTCTGTCGCCCCTCTTTCCCCTGAGCCGGCAAAGACCCCCGATCTCGGCAGCGGTCATGATGATTGCCTGACCAACGCCGTAAACATACCGGCCCCAATCAGAGCACTGCCGCCGCAGCGGTTGAACCATTTGTGTGCACCCTTTTTTTGAAGGACATCGCGCAACCGTCCGGCGAACAAGCCATACATTGACGCATTCAATGCCGCAAGAATCAGGAATGTGGCCCCCAGGACGATGAGCTGGAAAGTTATCGGCGCACGGTGGTCGACGAACTGGGGCAGAAAGGCGACGAAAAAGACGATGCTCTTCGGATTCAAGGCGGTCACCACATAGGCACTCGTGAAGAACCGGCGACTCGATACCACTGCCGACAATGATGGTAAATCTTGCTGCTTTGGATCGCTGCGCCAGAGTTTGATGCCGAGGTAAATCAGATAAACGGCGCCGATCCATTTGAGTATGGTAAACAGAGCAGCCGATGCAGCCAACACGGCACCAAGGCCCAGAAGAGAGAGAGCCATGGCCGTGAAGTCGCCGAGTGTCACCCCGGCGGCAAGCGGCAGCACGGCGCGACGGCCGTGGCCGGCAGATTGGCTGATCACCAGAATGATTGTCGGCCCGGGTATCACCAGAACGATCATTGCCGCGATCACAAAGGCGCCGTAGGTTTCCAGATTCATGAAAAAGCTCCGTATATGGAATTATTTCTTGCCGTGGCCCTTACATCGGGAACAACCGGATGGCGAACACCGCGGCCAGAAACCCGAAGGCAGCGGCGATGAGAATGAGGCGGGCGGTGCGGTTATTGACGAGGTTCTTTTTTTTATGACGTTTGAAGGCGGTGTAAAGCAGCTGTTTTTCGTCTGACGTGACCGCGGACTTGATGGGAAGCTTATCGGCCTTATTTTGATTTTCGTTTATGCGGTCTTTGATGAATGCCATGGCTGGAACCTGAAATGAGAACCGGTGATACGCACCTGTTCCCCATTTAAGCGATCTGTGTCAAAACTGGGCTCATCATATCAAAAGTGACATAAAAGTCAATGATTTCAAAACTTACCCATTGCGTTTATTGGTAATTTCGGTGTATAGATGAATCTCTTAGCCCACGTTTTCTGTTCGTTGCATTTGATCGGTATACGAACAGGATATCCAGTATGCAAAACGAAGCTGTCCCCAATGTCCTCTTGAACGTCTCAACTTGTATGGCATCGAAAGTGTACCGATGACGGTCAAGTCCATCGTATCTGCGTTTATACATAAACTTTATCCACTTAATTCTTCCCGTGAAGACGGCCTGGTTTACTGGCGCGAATGTATTCTGCACGCGCTCCTCGGCGTCGCCCTGGTGCTGGGATTGGTCGCGTTGGTGCCGGCGCTCGCCCTGGCCATCAAAGAAGAGCTCTGGGGCCTGCTTGTTTTCGACATTTGCATGTATCTGAGCATCGTCGTTCTGGTGCTCTTCAGGAACTGGTCCTATGAACTGCGGGCAGCGGGCATATTGATTGTGGCCCTTGCGATCGGAATCTGGGTGACGGTCAGCGTCGGGCCGCTGAGCGGCGGGCCGGCATGGCTGTTCACGGTTGCCGTATTCAGCGGTTTGCTGCTGGGCCTGAAGGCCGCCCTGATTACCGTCGTTTTGAACGGCTTTTCACTCGCCGCGATTGGATGGTTGGCGTTTAACGGCCATCTGGCTGACGGACAGCCGTTTTTCAGCTCTGTAGAGCGTGCGGTCGCAGCGGGGGCAAACTTTCTGGCCTTGAATGCCGGCGCGGCGATAACGGTATCGGTACTGGTTCACGGTCTTCAGGCGACGGCCGAGAAAGAAAAGGCCTCCAAAGAGATCATCAGAAAGGAGCAGGCCCGGCTGATCCAAGCCAGAGAGGATCTCAAGAATGAAGTCGATGTGCGCAAACAGGCGGAGGAGGCCCTGCGGGTCGAGCGGGATACGCTGGGCAGAATTACCCGCAGCGTCGGTGCCGGCCTTGCAGTCATATCGCGGGATTACCGCGTTGTGTGGGCCAATGAAATTTTGAAAAAAATGTTCGGTGCCATCGAAGGTCAGCCCTGCCAGAAAGCTTTCAATAAAACCGACGAGGACTGCCCCGGGTGCGGCGCGCGCGAGGTTTTTGACAACAGAAAAGAAGAATCGCTTCATGAACAGACCGGTCGGGACCTTCAAGGCAATGTCGTTTATTCCCAGATTATCGCCACACCCATCCGGGATGCGAAGGGAAACGTCACCGCAGCCCTGGAGCTGGTTATCCCGATTACCGAGCGCAAGCGCGCCGAAGAAGAACGGCGCAGGCTCGAAGGACAATTGGAACAGGCCCGTAAAATGGAAGCAATCGCGACGCTAGCCGGCGGTATCGCTCATCAATTCAACAACCTTTTGTCGGCCGTGTCGGGCAATATCGAGCTGATGAAACTGGATGACCGTGACCGGCAAAAGTACGACAGATATTTTACGCCAATTGAAAATTCGATCCAGCGAATGGCGAAGTTGACGGGGCAACTGCTGGCATACGCGAGAGGCGGTAAATACCGCGTCAGCCATATGTCGATGATCGAATTCGTGCGGGAAACCCTGCCTCTGGTCGAGCATACCCTTAAACCTACCATAACGGTCGAAACCGATCTGCCCGAAAAAGTGTCCCTCGTGACCATAGACGTCACACAGATGCAGACGGTCCTGTCCGGGATCCTGTCGAATGCTTCGGAGGCGATAGAAAAGGCCGGGCACGTGTTAATTTCAATCCGGGACGAACACATCACGGCTAAACAATCCAAAGAGACACCGGGCCTGGTCCCCGGCGATTATGTTGTATTATCGGTCACGGATGACGGAAAGGGGATGGATGAAAATACACGCCAACGGATATTCGAGCCGTTTTTCAGCACCAAGTTCCAGGGGCGGGGGCTCGAAATGGCTTCGGTGTACGGCATCATAAAAAATCATGATGGTTGGATTTCCGTAGACTCGAAACCGCTCCGGGGGACGACGGTAAAGATTTTCCTTCCAGCTATCAAAGGCGAGGCACCCGCGATAAAACCGGTGAGGGCACTGAATATGGAGAATTCTGGTACGATTCTGGTTATCGAAGATGAAGAAATGGTCCTGGATGTGACCAGCTCGATGCTGAAAAATCTCGGCTATCGTGTCCTGGCGGCACGCAGCGGAGAAGAAGCCCTGCGCATCGCCGACAGCCATGATGGTCGGATCGACCTGGCGCTGCTCGACATCATTCTGCCTGACATGGGGGGCAAAGATATTTACCCGCGCTTGTTGGCTTCACGACCGAATCTGAGGGTTATCGTTTGCAGTGGTTACACCCTCAACGGACCGGCCCAGGAAATACTCAAGCAGGGCGCACAAGGCTTTATTCAAAAACCATATACGATGGCGGCGCTCTCTGAAAAACTGTCGGCGACAATCAATTTGAAGTAACCAGTCACGCTGCTTCGTTCAACCCCATGAGAACTTTCAGATAATCACCTCTTTCCATGGGTCTCGGGTTGCCTCGATTGCTGCCGTTGGCGGCACTGTCGCTGGCCAGTTTTTCGAAATCACCTTCCTTGACGCCCAGTTGTCTGAACTCGGGCAGGTGGATGTCAGCGGCCAATTTTTTTACTTCGGCCACCGCTTGCCGGGCCCGGCTCTCGACGCTGCCATCACCCAAACCCATTGCCAGGGCAATGCGGGCGTATCGATCGACACAGTAGTCCAGATTGTATTCCATTACTGCCGGAAGCGTCACCGCGTTGCATACGCCGTGCGGCAAATCGTATTGACCGCCGAGAGCCTCGGCGATACAATGAACCGCTGCCACGTCTGAATGGCTGAAGGCTATGGCGGCTAACAGACTTCCCAACAACATGCCCGAACGGGCTTCGATGTTTTGGCCGTCGGAAACTGCCGCTCGCAGATGCGTGGAGATGAGTTCGACGGCATATAGGGCGACGGCATCCGATAGAGGTTCCGCTGCTTTGGCACTAAAGGCTTCGATGGCATGGGTCAATGCATCCATCCCCGTTGCGGCCGTTAATGCCGCCGGCATGGACAGCGTCATTTCAGGATCCACTAATGCAACCCGGGGGGCGATTTTCGGATCCTTGATGCTGAATTTAAAATGCTCTCTGCTGTCCGTGACAACGGCGCTGAAGGTTACCTCACTGCCGCTGCCGGCTGTGGTCGGGATCGCTATCAACGGCAGGACCTCGCCCGGAATTTTTCCATATCCTTCGAAGTCTCGCACCTGACCGCCGTTGGCTGCGACGACATTGATGGCCTTGGCGCAGTCGATAGGGCTGCCGCCACCGATGGCCACCAGGCAGTCCGGCTTATCGAATGCCGCTTTTTTAGCGCCCTCTTCGACATTGTAATCTTTGGGATTCGCTTCAACACGGGCAAAGATGTCGTAGGCGATGCGTTTTGAGGCCAGATGAGTTGTGAATCGAGACAAAACACCCGAAGAGGCGAGCCGGACATCGGTGATCAGCATGACTCGCCGCGCATTGATAAGGGCCAGCTCGTCAGCGAGTTTTTCAACCGCTCCGCTACCGTATTCGATCCGGGTGGGCAGGGCGAAACTAAAGGGTGACAACAGGTTCATGGGAAAATCCTTTCCAATTATCTGTAACTTTTTGTGGGGCTCTCCTTGCTTCCGTCCAGAGCCCGCCGGAGACGATCGCGCTCGACTTTGGCCTTGCGAAGCTCATCCGTCAGCGCTTCCTGTCTCTCCAGTAGGGCGTCATCGATCTGTTTTTCAAGTTCTGAAACTTCCCGGATGAGGCGATAGAGGTCTCTTGCAATCAATCGGATCGACATAAGCTTGA
>Ga0272441_10000769_pt1 | contig 71191 bp, 58 predicted proteins | sample SSMProp6N_FD_193582 | JGI IMG/M metagenome (GOLD analysis project Ga0272441, IMG submission 193582) | Marine sediment archaeal communities from Little Sippewissett salt marsh, Falmouth, MA, United States - SSM-Prop-6N | ecosystem: Environmental > Aquatic > Marine > Wetlands > Sediment ...
GCGTGTCAAATTATCGGGGCGTCTTTTCTCTGACAATATCTAGAATGCCGCCAATCGGCAGATAGAGGCAATCCACGGCGAGAATATTTTCGACAATATTCGAGATTCTGCTTGACATGCCATCTGAGGCCCCCGGCTTGTCCCACGGGCATGCTCGTGGGCACCATATATCGTGTATGGACGCGCTGCCCGAGCTGACGCGACCGTCAACTTCCGCCGTGTTCGACGCCAGCAAGCAGCTCCTTCACTCCCGGCGGCGGCTTGCGCGTGGTGATCCCCGCCGCTCGCACCATTCTCATCGCCTCGGCGTGCGACTTCTTCCGCGCCGCCGTAAACCGTGCGTTGAACACTGAGGTGGGGAACTCCCAGCTCATGTCGAAGTCGACGGCCTCGGAAACCGAGTAGTTCGCGATGAAGGTCATCGACAGGTCGGAGAAGTACTTGCGCGAGCTCTTCAACCCGTAGCTGCTCAGCAGGTTCTTCACCACACGCTTGGGCTGGCGATCTATAACGGACGGGTCCTGCCTGATCTCCCACGCCGACAGAAAGCGCCCCTTGCGGTCGAGGAAGTACTGCCCCCGGATGTCGAAGTAGGCCCACTTGCCGCCGACATAGGCCTCGACGACGCCGTGTCCACGCATGTGCTCCCACTTTTCGTTATAGATGTTGATATGTCCAACGTAGCGCGCCGGGATCCCCGCGACCTGGCACATCGTGATCATCACTCGGGCCTGCTCGTTGCACATCGAACTGTGCTTGCGGATCACGTCCTCCTCGGCCCCGCCGGCGAAGACGTCACCGGTCACCGCCGTGGCCTGTTTGGACAGTACCCCCCTCAGCGCCTTGCGTTTGCCAAGGGGTATGTCGCGAACGAACCGCTGGATGGCCAGCACCTTGTCGGGCGCCTTCCGCTTGCCGCGCGTGACCTCGCGCACGATCGCCTCAAGCATGCGGCGCGAGCCGCGCTCGTAGTCGATCTCGAGCGGCGTGTGCTTCGAATATAGGTACGGGGCCGTTCGCTCGCAGAGGAAGACCAGCCGGTCGAACATGGCCCCGTCCGGAGCCTCCCGGCCATAGAACGCGAGCGACACCGAGCTCCCCTCGTAGTACGCCGCCCGGTACAGGGGGCCGCCCACGTCCGCTTTCAGTCCGACGTATTTCCTCAGGTGCCTTGGAACTGCCATTCCTGGACTCCTCTCGACGCGCGATCGCGCAGGCCACGACATATGTTAAGCCGCCATCCATGCCTGAGTCAAGGAGCCGTTTTCAGGTCCGGCGGGGCCACGGTGAATCTCCTCAGGATTCCCGGCGGCCACCCTAACCGGCTCAATTGCACCCGCACAGTGCGGCAGAGCAGGTTAGTGCACGCACTCATGCGGCAAGCGCATATTATGGCGGAAAACGTTTGCACTGCCGTGTGGGCGCGGTGTAACAGGTAATAGGGTCCCACAGAGCGGAGGGTTCTGAGATGTCGAAGCGCGCGGTACTCATGGCAGCGGCGGCCACCTTTCTTCTGGCGACCCAGCGGGCATACACGGCGGCTCCATCTGCGCCGGTCATCGACAAGGTCGTGCCGCTCGCGCCCGACCCCTTGAAGAAGGCGCCCGGCGTCTTCTACTTCGACGACCTGGAGACCGAGAGCGACCTGAGGAAGAACTACCATGACACCGGCCTCAAGAGCGGCCGGTTCACCGTGAACGCCAAGGACGCCTTCAGCGGATCGAAGGGGCTGGAGATGGCCTACATCTCCATCGAGGACATGAAGAAGGCCGGCCACAAGGACCCGGGCTCGGCCGGATGGATATGGCGCTTCTTCGGCGACAACCCGAAGACAAGCCGCATCCCGGCCAGTGAGCGCAAGAAACACAAGGTTGCTGTCGCGCGCTGGTATCACAAGTTCCCGGAGGGTTTCAAGCCACGGGGAGGTACGCACTACCCGCCGAAGATGGCGCGCATGCGCGTCTTCACCCGCGGCGCCTGGGGAGGCGCGTATACCTACCTCTACTGGATCGGCGGCAAGGACGGCCACCTCAGCCTTGAACGCCACACCAGATCGCCCAAGGCTCACAGGGAGTGGCTGCCCAACTACACGACGAACTTCAAGTTCTCCAACCCGGTCAACCAGGGCCGCTGGATCCACTTCGAGATGAGGATCGAGATCGGCGACAAGGGGCGAAGCGACAACTGGCAGGCCTGGGCCGACGGCATCCTCATCGGCGAGGCCGGCAACGATGACATGTCAGGCGGCTGGCAGGACTTCTGCCTGAACGGCATGAGCTGGGACACCTACTGGAACGGCGGCTCCCCCGTCGCCCAGTCGCGTTTCTACGACGACCTGTCGCTCTCGACGAAGCCGATGGGCCCCGCACGCACGCCCCTCAACCCGGTCATACAGACAGGCGCGTTCCGGGACTCCGACGAGGGCGACGCGCTCAAACAGTGGCAGGTCGAGGTCGGCACCGCGAAACAGAAGCCGCTGGTCGTCACAAAGCGCTACAGCAGCATACCGTCCGGATGCAAGCCGTACGAGTTCGACCGCGAGACCGTATGGGCGAGCGGCGCTTCGGCCGAGAAGGATTCGCTCACCGTCGACGCCGCCACGGGCGCCTTCAAGGGGCCGCTCGAGGGCAAGCAGAGGCTCGACCCGAACACCTTCTACATGTGCCGCATCCGGCACCAGGACAAGGGCGGCGAGTGGTCGGAGTGGTCGGCCTGGCACGCCGCGTTCGCCACCGTTTGGCCCGAGGACACCGCGGACGACGCGAAGACGCCTCCCAAGGGCTACTACCTCGGCCAGACGATGCCGGCAGAGAAGTAGTCCCCGCGCCTAGAGCTTCCGCAGGAGCTCGATGCACGTCCCGCGGAACTCGTCGTCGCTCATGAAGCCCTTCGGCCGGCGCCGCCCGCCGGGCGCGATGTCGCGGCTCACCTTCTCGAGGAAATCGATGGCCGCCCTGCCCGCGGCGGTGCCCATTTTCTTCTGTGCGGCGTTCCAGAGGGTGACCGCCAGCTTGAAATCGACGATGCCCTCCGCGACGCGGTAGAGCTTGATCGTCGGGATGATCTCATCTCGTCCCCAGTTGACGGTGGCCGTATCCGGCTCTCGGCCGTCGAGATCGAAGAACTGGTATCCGTGCAACGCCAGCAGGTGCCACTGCACCCGGCCGCGGACGCCCTTGTGCATCTCGGCCCACTGGTAGGCCCCGAAGCTGTAGCGGCTCAGGCCCTGGTTGTAGATGTAGAGCTCGCGGCCGAGCTCCTTCGCCTTGTCGATGTCAGCCTGCCGGTGCGAGTTCAGCGCAGAGAACGGCATCGTCTCGAAGATGCCCTGGATCGCCTTGCTGAGCGGGTCCGTCCGCTCCCAGTGGACCGAGTAGTAGCCGCCGAATCTCACGAAAGGAGCTCCGTCGCGGAACGCCTTCAGGAACTCGAGCTGCGCCTGTGCCTTATCGAGGACGCGCGGCTCGTCGATGAAGCTTAACGCGAGCTTGGGCCACTTCTTCTCCTTGGCGTGGTCGCGCCACGCGGCGTAGACGGTTCTGAGCACCTCCTTGAAGGGCTTGCCTGTCTTCTTCTCCCACTCGCGGCCCTTCGGGCCGATCACGCCGCGCCCGTGCAGCCCCGTGACGTGGCCGGGGCCGCCGTAGCCGTGCACTTCCTTGGTCAGGCCGCACTCCTCTGCAATCCTGAAATGCTCGTCGATGGCCGTGAAGTCGAGGATGGGCTTGCCCGCCGCGTCGAAGCCCTTCAGGGGCACGTTCGGCCCGCCCGTGAAGCCGTTCATCCCGAAGCCGCGGAGCAGCGTGAAGAGCTCCTTCTGCGCCGTCTTCTTTCTTGCTGCCGGAAGCTCCCTCGGCACCCAGCTGCCGAACATGGCGATCATGAAGTCAGGCTCGTCGAGCTTTACGTCGAGCACCTCGATCTCCAGCGGGATGGTCTCACGGAGGCCCCCGGCGGCGAGCCTGACAGTGCCGCTGTACTTGCCGGCCGGGGCGTCGTCGGGGACCGTGACGTTGATCCAGAACTGCCTGGTCAGGCCCTTCGTGAGCTTGAGCCCCGAGCCCTCCACCCGCCGGACGGACTCGGGCAGGATCCTGTAGGCGATGTTGTTGAAGCCCCGCTTGACCAGGTGGTGAACGTAGCGCAGGTCCACGTTCGAGGCAGGGATCCTCCCCCGCCGCGCTTTCAGGTCCCCGCAGCTCAAGGTCAGCGCCTCCGCTCCGTGGTCCCTGAGCGGCCGCACGGCGAAAGTGAGCGAGGCCCTCTGCCCTCTCGCGGCCATATTCGAGAGGCCCGCCCCCGGACCTCCCGGCGGGTCGTAGAAGGTGACCGTGTCGCTCAGGCTCGGGAAGCCGAGCCACCAGCCCTTGCGCGACGCATCGGCGGGCACTTCCAGGCGCTTCGGCTTGGGTCCGATGAAGGCCGCGCGGCTCTCGAACTCCTTGCGGTTCCGGGCCTCCACTTCCGCGACCCACTTCTCGGCCTCGGCCTTCTTCGAGTCCGGGTAAATGATGATCCCGGCCACCTTGCTCGACCACGCAACGTCGGCCCTGAAGCGCAGGTTGAGCTGGCCGTCCCTGACGGTCGTCCGTAAGCGTGCGGGCTTGAAGATGGTCCCGACGTACAGGTCCCAGAGGCTGTCGCCCGGCTTCGGTTCGACGCCCTCGAAGCGGAAGAGGTAATCCGGCGGGCCGGCCTCCCCCCGCTTCTGCTCCCACGCCTTCTTGTATTCCGCCTCTATGTAGCGCCACTGGTGCTTGCAGACCTCCCCGCCCCAGTAGCCGCAGTCGTCGTAAACGAGCCACACGTGGTACTCCCCGTTGGGCACGTCGACCATGAACATGCTGTTGTCGAAGTACATCTCGACGAAGTCCTGGTAGAGCCGCGACGGGAACGTGTCGTCGCGCGCGCGGTTCGGATGGCTGCAAACCTTCTTCAGCCCGTATTTGCGGCCCTCCTCGCCGTAGACGGTGTTCCACGAAACGGGGGTGAAGCCCGGGAAGACCACCTGGCTCGGCGGCCCGAAGTCGAAGGCGAGAACGCCCTCCGGGCGGCTCTCCTTCACCAGGCGCATGTTGTCCATGTAGATCGCCTTCACGGACTTCCCCATCGGCCTGAAACCGAAGTCGATGCGGATGATCTTGTCGGGCTTGATGTTGTAGGCCAGGTCATTGTTCCGGCTGCCCGCCTCGCCCCGGTAGAGGCCTTCGACAGGGATCGACGCCGTGTTCTTGCCGGGCTGCAGGTTGAAGCTGCCGTTGTGGCGGTTCCAGTATTTGCGGCCCTTGTTGGTCCAGTCCTCGTCACCCACCAGAAGCGACACGCCCACCCCCTCGTCGCCGTCGACGAAGAAGTCGATCTCGAGCGCGTCGTAGCCCGACCAGTCCCACTTGCTGAGTGTGTTGACCATGTATTCGTTCGGGGCGAGCTTCATGCTGTGCCTGCCGAGCGTCGCGTGCTCTGTGCTGAAAGCAGGCTTGGCCTTCTTGAACTCCCACCGCCTCACCTCCGCGGAGTCCTCGAAGTCGTGGAGCACCTTGACGTTCTCGCCCCCCCGCGCCGCCGCGCACAGCGCCGTGACGGCAAGCACCACAGTGATGCTACGCGCATATCGCATGTCCCACCTCCATGAAAGACCACATCAGAGTATAGGAACCCGTGCCTGGGGCCGCTACTTGCATTCAACTTTGTTTGACATGACTTCGCCGACGCGCTACACTCGCCCCGTTTGCCGCCGTTAACACTTTTCGAGCAGGAGTCAATCGCCAGCGGAGGAGTACCCGTGAAGAAGACCAGCAAGGACTTCCTGAAGAAGATCATGGCTGTCAGCTGCCCTTCGGGTTTTGAGCAGCCCGTGCAGCGGCTGATTTCGGCCGAGATGAAGAAGCTCGCGGACAAGGTCCGCACGGACGTCCATGGGAACGTGATCGCCGTCAAGAACGAGGGCGCTCCGTTGCGCCTGATGCTCGCAGGCCACTGCGACGAGATCGGCTTCATGATAACCCACGTCGACGGCGAGGGCTTCATCTCGGTCGCGACCATCGGCGGTGTCGACCCGGCCATCGTGCCCGGAATGCGCGTCAAGATTCACGGCCGCCGCGGCCCGGTCACGGGCGTCATCGGCCGCAAGCCCATCCACCTCATGCAAGCCGAGGATCGCGGCAAGGGAGTGAAGCTCGAGCACCTGTGGATAGACATCGGCGCGAAGAACAGGAAGGACGCCGAGAAGTCCGTCGCCGTCGGCGACGTGGCCACCTTCGACGTCGGCTACGACGAACTCAAGAACAACATCGTCGTCGCCCGCGGCTTCGATGACCGCATCGGCTCCTTCATCGTGGTCGAGACCATGCGCCTGCTGGCCCGGAAGAAGCCGAAAGTCGCGGTCTACGGCGTCAGCACCGTGCAGGAGGAGGTCGGCCTCCGCGGCGCCCGCACCAGCGCCTACGGGATCGACCCGCATGTCGGCATCGCCATCGACGTAGGCTTTGCGGCCGACTACCCTGGCGCCAACAAGAAGCGCGTCGGCGACATCAAGCTCGGCGGCGGGCCGATACTCCACCTAGGGCCCAACATCAACCCGGCCGTTGCCAAGCTCCTTGACGCCGCCGCCAGGAAGGCCAAGGTGAAGACCCAGATGCAGGCGGAGCCCAGGGCCACCGGCACAGACGCGAATGCAATCCAGCTGACGCGCGCGGGCGTCGCGGCCGGGCTCATATCGGTTCCCAACAGGTACATGCACACCCCGGTTGAAGCCGTTCACCTGGGCGACGTCGAGAACTGCGCGAAGCTCCTGGCGGCCTTCATCATGCAGCTCACGCCGACGACCTCTTTCATCCCCAAGTAAGCGGAGCGAGGCCATGCTGGATATCCAGGTCATCCGAGACGACCCGAAGGCTGTCGCGGACGCCGCTGCCAGCAAGGGCGAGAGCGATATCAACGTCGACCGCATCGTCGACCTCGACAAGAGGCGGCGCGCTCTCTCTACCCAAGCCGACGGACTCAAGAACGAGCGGAACACCGGCTCCAAAGAGATAGGCCGGAAGGCCAAGGCCGGCGAGGACGTGGCGGAGCTCAAGGCCCGGATGCGCGATCTCGGCGACAGCATCAAGGCGCTCGACGCCGAGGCCGCCAAGGTGGAATCGGAGCTGCGCGGCCTGCTTCTCCGCGTGCCCAACGTGCCCGCCGACGGCGTACCCGTCGGCAAGGACGAGCGCCACAACGTCGAGGTGCGCTCCTGGGGAGAGCAGAAACCGTTCGATTTCGACGCCAAGCCCCACTGGGAGCTCGGACCGGCTCTCGGCATCCTCGACTTCGAGACGGCCACCGACATTGCGGGCAGCTCCTTCGTCCTCTACAAGGGGGCGGGGGCAAGGCTCGAGCGCGCGCTCTGGAACTTCATGCTCGACATGCACACCACCGAGCACGGCTACACCGAGGTCTTCCCGCCGTTTCTGGCGAACCGCGAGTCCATGACCGGCACGGGGCAGCTCCCCAAGCTCGAGGAGGACATGTACCACGTCGGCACCGACGACTTCTTCTTGATCCCGACCGCCGAGGTGCCCATCACCAACATGCACAGGGGAGAGATACTGCAGGCCGCCGAGCTGCCGCTCCGCTATACCGGCTACACCGCGTGCTTCCGCCGCGAAGCGGGCTCCTACGGCCGCGACACCAGGGGCATGGTCCGCGTGCACCAGTTCAACAAGGTCGAGATGGTGAAGTTCGTCGAGCCCCAGAAGAGCTTCGACGAGCTCGAATCGCTCGTCGCCAACGCCGAGGACGTCCTGCAGGCTCTCGGCCTCCACTACCGCGTCCTGGAGCTCTGCACCGGCGAGCTGTCCTTCGCCGCCGCGAAGTGCTACGACATCGAGGTCTGGGCTCCGGGAGTGGGCCGATACCTCGAGGTGAGCTCGTGTTCGAACTTCTGCGACTTCCAGGCGCGGCGCTGCAACACGCGCTACCGGGCACCCAAGGACAAGCCGCGTTACGTCCACACGCTGAACGGCTCCGGCCTCGCGACCCCGCGCGCAATGATCGCGGTCCTCGAAACCTGCCAGCAGAAGGACGGCACGATCCTCGTTCCCGATGTGCTGAAGCCCTACATGGGCGGCATTGAGGTCATCCGGCCGGCGTAACCCGGCTGTGGTTTAACGCGACATCCTGTCGGGGAAGCCGACGGACGCACCCCGGCCCCGAGGGAGAAGCGGCTCAAACGCATCGCAGCGGATCTGAAAATGCCTGTGACTTCGGCCCGGCTTTTGCGTCTAAGAAGTATGAGGAATGTTTCCTGGAGGCCCGCGCCATGAGAAGGCTCGCCCTGGCCGTTGCACTTTCGGTGCTGCTGTCCGCATCCATCTATGCCGCCGAGGAGACGGGTGAGAGCGCCGCTCCGGCCCCCGATCTCGCCGTCTGGTTCGAGCTGGACTCGGGCACGTTCAGGTCGGGCTATCTCCTGGCCTTCGCGCAGGACCTCTGGAAGATAACCGTCGCCGGCGAGAGCGAGAGCATTCGGGGGGCTGACGTCAGCCGCGTCGGCTTCGGCGACCGGCCCGACTGGTACAAGAAGGGCAAGCCGGAGCCCGTTGAGATTCAGCCGGAGAGCGAGACCACGCCCGTCCCCGCCGAGGCGGCTCCGCTGCCGAAGCGAGACCGGAGGGACCTCGGCGAGCGCCGGCCGGAGAAGCCGCCCTGGGACGGCGAGCGCAACGATGAGCGCCGCCGTCCAGGCATGCGTTTCCGCAAAGACGGCATGGACGACTCGAACCAGCGCAGGCTGGAAGAGCTCCGAAAGCTGCGCGATCCCGACGCTAGGGAGAAGGAACTCGGCAAGATCGAGACCGCGCTCAGGAATGCCGACGATCCTCGGACCAGCGGCAGGCTTGCCATGATGCTCTACTCGGCCTACAAGATTGCCGGGATCCCTGCCGAGAAGACGAAGGTCAGGATTCACGGGGCGATCGAAGGCATGAAGAATCCGCAGGCTCGCTCCGCTGCGCAGGGCGCACTGCGTCGCCTCAAGATGATGGAGGAGCGCCGCCGGCGCTTCGGCGCAGGCGGAGGCCGCATGCCGGAAAAGCCCCGCTGAGAGCCCGGTGATCAGGAGGTGGTTTCAGGGACCGGAGCCGTCTCTTCGGGAGCCGCCTTGGTGTAGGAAGCGCGCGACCCGCCAACGACTTTCACTACGGTGCCCTTCTTCAGGCCCGTCCTCAGGCAGCTCGCGCAGATCTTCTTCGACCGTATCGCGCCGCCAACCTCGCGGACCTTCACTTTCTGCAGATTCGGCCTGAAAGTGCGGTTGGTCTTGCCCGTGATCTTCTTGCCGACCCCGCCCTTCTTCTTGGCCAGGCCCCTGCGCGAGTACGTCCGCCCGCTTGTGGGGCCTTTTCCACATATTTCGCAGCGTCTTGACATCTCTCCGCCTCACTTCACTTGCGTGGCCGTTTCCGGATTCAAAGCAGAGCATTTTACCACATGATGCCCGCTTGCGCAAGCAGACTTTTCGCCAAACATGCCAGAATGCCTTGACACCGCGCGCCAGCCGCATTAGAGTATGTGCTCACGGTCAGCCTCGATGCTGGCCGCATTTTGTTTTGGGCCAGGCGGCGACGCCGGATGGGGGGCCTCCGAATGGGCGATGAACAAGTCTCCGCCGCTCCGGGGACCGCGACCAGCCTCTTTGTGCTGGATAACATACCTGAAGAGATGTGCTTCGAAAGCCCCCTCTGGGGCGAAATCCCGGTCTCCGGCGAGGTCGCGTGCGCGGAGGGGGGGCGGCTGTTCTTCCGCGTGGCCCACGATATAGTTAACCTCTACCTGCGTATCGAGTCCACCGAGGCCGACGTCAAGGCTCTCCGTTCCGGCCGGAATGCACAGATCGGCCACCTCTATCTCGACGATGCCGTTGAGGTTACTCTGACGCCCACTTGGGCGCCGGGCCCCTGGACCCTGAGGATCAATCCTTCAGGCGAGGCCGAATGGCTCATGCCCGAGGGCGCGACCGTCGCGCCCCGGACGCTCATCGAGAACTCGCTCACCGGCGCCAGCTGGAACATCTTCCTCTCCGTGCCCTTCATAGATCTCTTCAGCGGGGGCGATGCGGCCGGAACGCCCGTCGCCGGCGAAACCTGGGGCTTCAACGTCGGCAGGACGACCCCGGGTCCGGCCCCCACGGCTTCGCGATGGATCGGCTCCGGCGACGTCACCAAGGCCTCTGGGGCGGGCAGGCTGGAGTTCTTCGGCGGCCCCACCCGCCGACGTGCCAGCCTTGATGCGTACAGCCCCCCGAGCTTCGGGGTCAACACGGTCAAGTTCGACTTCGAGACCTCGGTGAAGGACGGCGCACTGGCATCCATGGACCCGCCGCCCGCCGAACGTCTGAGGACGCGCACCAAGGCTCACATGCGCTTCCGCGTGGCCAAGCCCTGGGCCTATCGCGTGTGGATCGACATCGCGGAGGAACCCGCGCCGGAAATCGACCCTGAGGACGAGTACGAGGAGGAGCCGGGCGAGGAGGAAGAGCCGAAGGAGCCCCCGCGAGGCGAATCCGCCTGCCGTTACGGTGTGGCATTCGAACTCACCGACGTCTGGTCCGAACTCGAAAGCATGGAGGATATTGTCAACATCCTGCGCGCTCGCCTGGAGCAATCCGGCAAGCAGGCCACGCCGCAGCTTCAGGCCTCCATCGGCTTCTTTGAGGGGACGCTCATCCGCGTGGACCGTTTCCGCTCGCCGAATGTGCGCGAATCGCTGACCGATGACCTGTGGGGACAGCTCCGCACGCTCTACGACGCTTCTGTCGCGGGGATGCGCGCTCTGCTGCTCGAGGCCGGGGCCATGCACGTCGTCAGCCCGTACGCTGGCGAAGGCCACTGGTACAAGGCCGCGCTTCACATTACGCCGGGAGATCTGCCGCCTTCGGAGCTCGCCACCAAGTATAGCCAGGCGGGCTATAAGATTCTCGCGTTCGCTGTGCCCTACACCGGCGGCCGCGCCGGCGGGATCGATCCGTCTCTCACCGGAATGACCGACCTCGTCATACTCCCAGCAGCAGACGCCGGCGAGCATCTTCGCTTCCTAGCGCTCGGCGTTCCCTCATGTGAGCTCGCTGCAAGCTCCTACTCATACGAGCTCATCGGCCGCACAGCAGCCGCCGGTGGCGCCTCGTTCCTCGCTGCGCTACAGGGAGATGCCTACCCGCTGCCCCCCGAGGCAACGGGACTCCTTGGCGTCGAGGGCGACTTCCGCCTCTGGGACAAGTACCTCAGCGCGGGGGCGCTGACGATGCTCTTCCTCCACGCCGAGCCGACTTCAAAGGCCCCCGGCGACGAAGCACTCAAGGAGCGTTTCAACATGGTGCTGGCGACCGACCTCACCCGCGAGGCGGCCTTGGAGGCTATCTCCGCCGGCCGATTCTACGGGTCCACAGGACCCATCATCTCGGCCATCGAAGTCACCGGACCCACGGTCACGGTACGCTCCCAGGCGCCTGCGCACATAACCTTCATCGGCAAGGGCGGTGAGGTGCTCAGCGGAAAGATGGGCACTGAAGCCAGCTACACGTTCGACGGGTCCAAGGATTACGTCCGCGCGTCGGTCCTCGCGGATGTCGACCCCGACGGCTTCAGGCGCGAGGCCCTCACTCAGCCGTTCGTCCTCTCGCCAGACGTGATCGACGGCGTCGCCCAATCCGGGGCGGCAGCCGAAGATGACACCCAGGAGGAAGAGCCCGAGCGCGCTCCGTACGACCCGAATCTCTCAATGCCCGTCGGCGCTGTCACCACTGTGCTTGACGATTTCATCGACGAGGGCCCTGCCGACGATGAGCCCGAGGAGACGCCTGCCCAGAGCCCCTCTCCGAGCGACCCCGGACCTGACACCAATGCCACCGGCGCCTGAGGCCGCCCGCGTCAATCAGTGCGCGATTGTCATGTTGAGCGGAGGGAACCACTCGATGCCCAGCTCCCGGTAGCCCGGGAGCGGCGACGCCTTCTTGATGGCCACCTCGAGCGCGGTTGTCAGCATCGGATGATCTGACCCAAGTACCGACATACGCTTGAGCTTGCCGTCCGGGTGCAGCTCGATCCTGAAGCGCACCTCTCCGACCACACCGTGCTTCGCGAGGAGCTCGAACGGGTAGGCGTCGGCAATCTCGGTCCTGAGCCTCCTGCAGTACCATCCGAACCACTTCCGGTTGGTGCGAGCAGCATCGCCCCGAGCAGAGGGAACGAATGCCGTCTTCACCCTCGGCGCCCAGGTGCCCTTCTCGTGCAGACCGAGCATCCCGCCCAGGCGCATCTCGGACCTTGCAGGAGGCACGCCGCACAACTTCGTCGGCGCGCCGGTCGCAGTGCTCTCCATACTCTTCAGGGCAGAGCCAACAGGCGTCACAGGGGCAGGCGCCGCCGGCTCGATGCGTCGAGCCAGCGACTCCATCATCAGCTCAAGGTTAACCTTCCGCGCGGACGGCGATCGCGGCGATATTCTGGCAAGGACCGGCACCGCCGGAACATGAGCCAAGATGGAAATCACCACGGCAAGCGGAAGAACAACGCGACCACGCCGATCCGCCGGTTTCTCGGCAGGAAACAGCAGGCGCGCACGAAGGCGCGGCGACATACGCTCCTCTTTTCAGTTCCCAACCACCCAGGGAGCTGAAAAGCCCTTTCCCCTTCCGTCCGACCCTTATACCACATATCGTCCCAAAATCAAGAACTTTCCACCAAATATTGTATAGTTTATATATGGGAGCTCATACGCGCCAGGGATGCCGGCGGGGGACCGCGCCCCGTGCCGGTGCCAGCTCAGCCGGCGAGGAGGAAGTAAATGGCGACCGCAGCCAGGGCGCCCTCGACCATGCCGATGATCCGGAATTCAGCTGGGGAGAGGTCCTCGACCAGCCGCCGGATTCTCGCGGGGAACACCAGAAGGAAGACCGAGTCGATGACAAGCAGCGCAACGAGAACCGCCAGGACACTACGCATCGGCTTCCCTTCGATCGCAGAGGGCCGAAGCTACCAGCCGGCGACCCGACTGTCAAGCTCATGCAGGCAATGCGCATTTGCTGGCTTTTCGTCTCCCGGCTGAATAGAATTCATGAGTGCGCGTCTACAGGTGTAGAAACGAGCCGCACACGTTCTGCTCGAGCTGGAGGGCGATCCGATGAAATGACTCACGTTCCTAGCGGCGGCACTGCTGGCCGGCCCAAGCCTGGCTGGATGTTATATTGGCTACTACGGATCCTGGCATCACGGCGTCAGCCATGTTGACCTGGGCCTCGGTGCCGGCGTTGCCGTCACCTCGTCGAGCGCGGTCTACTCTACCCAGACCGCAGCAGTTGCGCAGCCCACCTCCTTCGACGACGGCAGCTATTACATCTATGACAACCGCTGGTACTTCATACCAGGCTACGTTCACATCCAAGGAGGCAACTACTATTACTACGACGGCTACTGGCACGTTCTTCCGAGCGGAGTCCAGGTGATCTACGGCACTCCCATGTTCACGTACCGCCCGGGGTACATCGGCTACTGGGACAACTTCCGATGGATATACCTGCCATCGCGCTACAGGTTCGGCCACTACTACGGCGGGTGCTGGCACGTCCATCCGCCGACTTCGTACGTCTACGTCACCACCCGATCCAGCGGCCGCTCGAGCTCCGGCTCCACCAGCTGGGCCCAGAGCCGCCTGATGGCACCCGCCCGAAGGAGCATGCTCGAAGCCTCCCGCGCGCCACGCAGCCGCCCCGGTGCCTACCGCTTCACCCCCACCAGCATTCCTGCCGACGCCGACCGCAGAGGCCGGCCGGCCGGCTGGACTCACAGCAGGACGCGATCTTCTGACAGCGCAGGCGGCACCGCCCGCCCGCGCGCGGGCGCGTCCGCCCGCTCCGCCCCGCCGACGCAGCCCGTCCAGCGTGGCCGCAGCCGGCACCTCGAGAACCCGCCTCCGGTCGGGCCGCCGAGTTCCATCGCTCCCCGCGGGCGTGGCCGCCAGGAGCCTCGGAGCCCGTCGCCACCCACAACCACACGAGCCAGGCCTGACAACGAGCCCCCCAGGAGCACCCCCGGCCGCCCTGGGCCGCGCACCGCGCGGGAGCCCGTCTCCGCCCCGGCGCCAGATCCGTCGCGGGGTCGCACCAACCCGCCCCGCGTTGCGACGCCTGCTGCTCCGATTACTCCCGCGGGACGCGCCCCCGATACCGACGACACGGACGAGAAGAAGCGGCGCCGCCCGCAGGCCCCGGGCCATCGGACCGCCCGCCAGCCTGACCGCACTGCTCCCGTGACGACCGTCGTTCCGTCGCGAATAGACCGCGCCCGTCCAGCGCCACCGGGCCATGCCAGGACCCGACCGCGCCCTTCCAGCAGCAAGGTCCCACCTAAGGAGCGTGACGAGGACGAGAACGAGGATTAGGAGCCCGAAGACCACAGCAGCCGGCGCTCGCGCCGGCGCTGATTGCGAACAGATTTCGCCGCTGAGGCTCTGCCTATTCAGCCGGCTTCTTCGCCGGCTTACGTGACTTCCTGAGCGCGCGTTGCGCCCGCTTCAGGTCTTTGCTGGCCTTCCGTGCGGCACGAAGGGCCTCGGCCTTGTCTGCGTCCGAAGCAGCTTCAGCCGCCGCCGTCCTCTTGTTCAGCGCGGCCTTGCGCCGCGCGACCACATCTTCCATCCGCTCCGACTTCGCCATCATCGCCTCCGCAGGATCTCCACCCATCTTCAGGGAACTAGTCTACCTTTGCCGCGGTGGATGTCAAGCGAACCCCAGTCCGGCGGCTGGTAATTGACATTCGCGCTCCGTGCTATAGAATGTCAGTAGAGGCGAAGGGGGCCCGGTGAACACCAGCATACTCCTCACAAATGACGACGGAATATCTTCGCCCGGGCTCGCCGCGATGCTCGACGCGCTCGCAACCTGGGCCGCCGTGTACGTCATTGCGCCCGCGTCGGAGCGAAGCGGCGCCGGTTGCTCGGTGACTCTCTCTGAGGAGCTGGAGTCCGTACCCGTCCACGTGCCGCCCGCCGAAGCCGCATGGGCCATCTCGGGGACTCCGGCTGACGCGGTCAAGCTCGGAGTTTCCGAGCTTGTCCGAGACAAGATAGACCTGGTCGTCTCAGGCATCAATGACGGTCCGAACGTCGGGGTCAACGTCTTCTACTCGGGCACCGTGGCCGCTGCCATCGAGGCGTCCGCACTTGGCCTGCCGGGAGTGGCCGTCAGCCTTGACCGCGCCGACCGGATGGACTTCGCGCTCGCGGCCGAGCTCGCTACGCCCCTCATCCGCGCGACCTCAGCTAAGGGCCTTGGTCGAGGGTCCCTGATCAACATCAACATCCCCAACCGGCCGCGGGCGGAGATCGGCTCCCCTGCCCTCACGCGGCACGGTCGTGCCGGCTTCAACGAGTTCTACAGGCCTGTCGGCGAGACCGATGAGCCCTCCTCGCCCGGGGCGCGTCGATGGCGGATAGACGGCGAGTTTTCGCCGGGCTCTGAGGCCGACGGTAACGACGCAGTCGTTTTGGCCGAGGGGCGCATCTCGGTAACCCCCATGGAGATAGACCTGACGGCCGGCAGCTTCCTGACCGGCCAAGACGGATGGGAGTTTCTTCTCGATGGCCAAGAGCGCTCGTAGCCAGAGCAGCACCTCCGTGATGAGGTCCGTCAAGCGTAATCGCGCCGGCCTGTGCGCGATTCCCGTCGTCGCCGTGCTCATAGTCGGCGCTTACTTCGCCGCAGTCGAAGTGAGGCCCATCATCGATGCCAGGCTTCAGATCAGCTCGCTTCGCGAGATGCCGCCCGAGGACGAGGACGACAAGCGAAACATACGCGTCAGATTGCTCGCGGCCGGCAAGCACGCGGCGAAGCCCTGCGCCGAGCTCGCCGTTGACACCACCGTCTCGGACGTCTCCAGGCGCATAGCCATGGATATTCTTCTAGAGCTGGACAAGGTCGGCAAGGCCGACGACGCCACTGTCTGCAACGCGCTTGCCGATATCGCCTGCTCGGGAGCAAACTCGACCGAGCTCCGCACCCCCGCTCTGCGCGAGCTCGCCGCCCGCAAGGACGCGCGTCTGCTCGAAGCCCTGCCTGATCTCGCCCGGTCTGCCGACCCGGCATACCGCATAGAGGTCGTTGGCGCCGCCTCACAGTTTGATGACAAGGACGCCCGTCACGCCCTCATGAGCATGACCGACGACAGGGACACCGAGGTGCGCGCGGCCGCCATATCTGCCGTGGTCAAGATAGCCAGGAAGAACCCGAGGGCCTCCGTCTCCGATCTTGTCGAGCGGCTCCGAGATGCTTCCCCCGTGCAGGCACGCCGTATCATCTCCATACTCGCGAGGGCCATCGATCACACCTTCGACCTCGGGAGGCAGTGGGAAAGGGACTACTACGGCGGCCTCCGGCAGGTCGAGGAGGAGCTCAAGGAGCTGGCCTATATCCTCCCCCCTGACGGGACTGAGCTGATCGAGCACTCCGTGAGGTCCGCCGTCACGAACGATTTCCATTTCGTCGCGGCGCAGAAGGCCAACGGCCAGATCGTCGTCACGCTGTCGCGGGCCAGCGGCGAGCCGGTCGAGCGGTTGCTCGGTCGCGCGGAGGAGTTCGCAAAGGCCCTGGAACAGAACCCAGCAATTGAATCGGCCAGGGGCTACGAGCGCAGCCAGTTCCTGAAGGATGAGACCGGCCAGGTCAAGGCCCACTTCTGGATACTCATCGATCTGAGAGCGAAGAGGTGACCGCCCGGGCCTCCTCGAGTGCTCAGCGCGCGGCGGGCACTTCTGGATGCTCGGCCGGCGCTTTCTCGGCCGCAGGGATCTCCGCCGGCGTCTCCGGCTTGGCCTTGAACCGCTTGGCCAGGCCCTCGTAGGCGCCAACCCCCTCGACGTCGATGTCAAGAGCCGTCAGAAGCTCATAAACCCCCCGCTGGAGCTGCAGGTCCTCTTGCAGGTCGCAGACGAATTCCGACTCGCGCTGGTCCTCGATCTTCGGGCGGAGCGTCGAGCGCACCATCATCCTCACGTGGTCCCGCGACAGCCGCGCGTTCTCCTTCGCGCGTTCGTAAAGCTCGTCGAACCCGGGATACGCGGAAGTGTCGCCCCCGTCGTAGTCCGCCAGGCGGCTGAATAGATTGTTATCAGGAGTGAAAATCTTCTGGATGTAGTCCTCGACCACGCCGGACTCCTTGAGCTTATCCATCTCGTCCAGGACCCAGCCCGGGTAATCGACGGGGTCGATCTTGATGTCGGGCTCGATGCCCTCCTCGTGGATGCACCTTCCGCTGGGCAGATAGTACTTGGCTACCGTCAGCCGCAGACGAGTAGTGTAGCCGGTCGACCGCATCGGTATGATGCTCTGCACCGAGCCCTTCCCGTACGTCTTCTCGCCGACCAGCTTCGCTCGCTTGCGGTCATGGAGCGCCCCCGCAACGATCTCGGACCCGCTCGCCGAGCCCGTGTTGATCATGACCGTGAGCGGCAGCTTTTCCCAGGGCCCTCCCTCGGCGGCCATGAAGTCACGCCTCGGCGCCGTGTTCGGCCGGCCCTCGGAGTAGCAGATCAGCCCTTCCGGAAGGAACAGGTCAGCTATATCGACGGCGCTCTTCAGCAAGCCGCCCGGGTTATTCCGGAGATCGAGGATGAGCCCCTTCATCCCCGCCTTCTCGAGGGTGGCAATTGCCTTCTTCGTCTCCTCGTGCGAGTCGCTCCCGAACCGCGTCAGTCTCAAGTAGCCGAGGCCTTTCGGCAGCATGGTGCTGTGCACCGATTCGACATGGATGAGAGCCCTGGTGATGACGATGTCGCGCGGCTTGTGCCACCCGCGACGATATATCTTGACCGTCACCTTCGTGTTGGGCGTGCCCTTGAGCTTCGCCACGATCTTCTGCATCTCGTTCGGCAGGTACCTGGAGCACTTCTCACCGTCCACCTCGACGACTCTGTCCATTGAGCGCAGCCCCGCGCGATAGGCCGGGCCGGAGTAGATTGGCGTGATGATGGTGAACATGTTGTCGCGAACGCCTACGTAGGCGCCGATGCCCCCGTAGCGACCGGTTATCCCCTGTTCCATGTCCTTGACGTCGGCTTCGTCAAGGTAGCTCGAGAACGGGTCAAGCGCCGAAACCATCCCCTTGGCGGCAGCGCTGTAGAGCTTCATGGGGTGCTTGCCCTTGTCCTCATCGGGGTACCGTCGGGAGATGTTCTCGAGAACCTCGCGCAGCAGCTTGCCGCCGAGATCCCGCTCGCGTTCCACGATCTCGAGGGCCAGCTTCCCGTAGGGCGAGGGCTCCGTCACCAGCACCATGAGCTCATCGCGCACGAGGTCGATCCGTCCGGCCTCGGCCAGGGCGAGCACCGCCTCCTTGCGGGCTATCTGGTCTTCCGACCGCGCAAGCTTGTGCAGCGCTCTGAGCGGCATCGCCTCCCGGGCGCTCCGCCAGAGCGCCTCCGCCACCGCCACCTTGACCCTGTCGTCCTTCTCCTCATCGAGTGCGTCGCGCAGCGACTGCCGCGTTGCCAGTATCCCCCATGTCGATGGTGACAGCCGCACGGCCCTGGCGGCATAGAGCCTTACCTCCGTGGCCTTCGCGGACTTCACCAGCTCGAGCAGCGCCGCCCCTCCATCCTCGCTGCCCCCCTCCATCTGACAGAGCATGTAGCCAACCGCCAGCCTCGGGACCTCGGCGAGCCGCTCCAGCTTAGCGATCAGGAAGGGCACCGCGTCAGGTCCAAGCGCCCGGACTTTTCCGGCCGGCGCCCAGACCTGATCCAGCTCGAGGCCCTCCAGTGCCGCCACGGCCGCATCCACGCGGTCGTTGAGCAGTTCGGGGTCTTCCGCACGAGCGCCCGCTCCGCACACCAAGACGAACGCCACGGCGCCTGCCAGCGAAGATGCATGAAGCCAATGGGGTCGCATCGCTCCCTCCGTGGATGCCACGTCACTCACATCGATAATAACCTCTGAGAGGCCCAGAAGCAACGCGAAAAAAGTGACCCCATTGAGTTGAACCTACGTGTAGGCCGGCAATTCGAGCCGGAACACGGCCCCACCCAACTTGCCGGTACCCGCAAGCAGCGTCAGCTCTCCGCCCATCCGGCTCGCGGCCCTGTAGGCCAGCCACAGGCCCATGCCCGTGCCTCCGGACCCACGCCTGGTGCTGAAGAACGGGTTGAATATGCGGCGACGCATCTCGGTAGTGACGCCCGGGCCGCTGTCGGCGACGGTCAGCGCGATACGAGACCCAGCGTTCTTCCATTCGCGAACAGCCTCGATCTCAAGTTGCCCGCCCTCCCCGCAGGCCTGCGCCGCATTCTCGACGAGCGCGGTCAGCACCCGTTCGAGCGCCCCGGCGGCCGCCGCCACTCGATCCGCCGCTTCCGGTATGTGCACCGATACCTGGAGCCCCCCGGCCACCTTCTCGACGATCGGCATGATGGTCCCCTCCAGGCCGACCTCTGACGTGCGTCCCTCCTCGGGCGCACCGAGGACCGTGCGCTTCAGCCTGAGGACCTCACGCGCATTCCGGTCTATGACCTCGAGCTCCTCCGCGACAGATTCCGGCATGTCAGCCAGCTCCTCACGGATCGCCGCAACCGCCCCCGGCACGAGCCCCGCCCTGTTCGCGACCCAGTGGATCATGTCGCCAGCCACCTCACCGATCGCGGAGAGACGCTCCGCCACGATTGCCCGCTGCTGCGCGCGATGCAGCTCCTCGAAAAGCCGTGCGTTTCTTATGGCGACCACCGCGTGGTCAGCCAGAATCTCGAGCAGCTCAACGTGCTCCGCCCCGAAGTGCGCGAGCGCGGGGCTCTCGAGGTTCAGCACGCCCATGAGTTCCCCTCCCGAGACCAGCGGCACCGCCACCTCCGACCGGGTGTCCTCGAGCCACTTCTCGTAGCGCGGGTCCTTGCTGACGTCAGCCACGACCTGGGACTTCTTGTTCTTGGCCACCCACCCTGTTATCCCGCCCTCGAAGCCCCGCCGAGACCCGTCCGCGGAACCGTCGATGAGCTCGGCCCTAGTGTGCATGACGAGTTCGCCTGTGCCCTCGTCGACCAGGAGCAGCTGACCACGGTGAGCCAGTGCCACGAACCTCGCAGTGTCGATTATGAGGTGGAGCACCTCGTCCAGATCCGTCGGCGAGTTGACGGCGCTCGACACCCTGGCCAGGGCCGTCATGTCGCGCGCTTTCCGCTCGAGTTCCTTGACCGTGCGGTTGAGCGAGTCGGCGACCTCGGCGTGTCGCTCAGCGTTCGTTATGGCGAGCGCCGCCGCCTCGGCGAGCGCTTCGATGATCTCGCGGTCGAACTCGCTGAAGCCGTCCGCCTCCTTGCTCTCGACGTTCAGAACGCCCGTCACCTCTCCGTGGACTACGAGCGGCACGACCAGCTCGCTCCTTATCTCGGGAAGGATCTCGACGTACTTCTCATCGGTCGCGACGTCCGCGGCATAGCGCGCCTCGCCCGTCACGGCCACGCTGCCGCTCAGGCCCTCGCCAAGCTCGAACCGCCCCTGCCGCGGGGCGTTCGAGAGATCGAAACCCCGTGCGGCCACCATCTCGAGCCATTTGTCCCCGGCATTCGACCGGACAACGCTGATCCAGCCCAGCTCGGCGCCCACCGCCTCGAGCCCCCGATCAAGGATGTCGTCGAGGACTTCGGCCGTGCTCAGCGAGCGGTTGATCTCTTTGGTGGTCTCGTAAAGGAGGCGCCACACGGGGGACCCGTCGTCGATGCGGCTCTCAGCGCTCAAAGCTAGGCTCCGGGCACCGACGCCGCCCCGTCAGTCGGCGCCGCGCTCATCAACCTTGACGTCACCGGTGCCCCTCTCGAGCTCCACCTCTTTGCGCGAAACCGACATGCTCCGGCTGAAGCCGAACCGGTAGTTGCGCTCGGCCAAGGTCACGATCAGTCTCTTATACCCGTCCTTCGCAAACGTGACGATGAAGTAGTTCGGATAGCCGGCCCTCGACCTGATGGCCCGCGCCTTCTGCCTCCCGTATTCCTTGCGGAACGTGTAGTCCCCGAAGGCGTCTGTGCGGCCGGCACCGGCAACAGATGTCCTGCCGTCCTTGACCTGCACGCTAACGCCGGAAAGGCCACGGCCGCTGTCAGCATCGCTCACCTTGAACCTGATCGCGTAGGATTCATAGCCCCCGCGCTCGCCGCTATAGGAGAGCGAGCAGCCTGCCAGGCACGCGACCGCAAACAGCAGCAGCGCCCTTCTCACGCCAAGGCCCTCCCCGTCCGGCTTAGGCTATGTTAGCCAGCATCTCTTTCGTCACCTCGCCCTCCATCGATTCGCCGGCGAGGCAGCGGGCGATCTCCCTAGCCGCGTGCAGGCCGATACGCCACCTGTTGTCGGGCCCTCCGGCAACGTGCGGCGTCAGCAGGACATTCTCGAGCTTCCGGAATGGGCTGTCATCGGCGGGGGGCTCCGGGTCCGTAACGTCCAGCAAAGCGTAGAGTCGTCCCTTTTCCAGTTCTGCTATCAGTGCCTTCTCGTCGATCACCGAGCCGCGCGCGGTGTTGACGATCACGCACCTGTCGCGCATCTTCGCGAACGCGTCGGCGTCGAACATCTTGGCCGTCGCCGGTATGCTGGGAGCGTGGATCGAGATAGCATCGGATTCCGAGCAGAACTCGTCGAACTCGACCTTCCGTGCCCCCCAGCCGGCGGCATCGTCGACACTGACGGTCGGATCGTAGAGCAGCACTTCGCAGTCGAACATCGTCAGCAGCTTCATCATGTGCTTGCCGACGTGGCTCGCGGAGACGATGCCGACCTTCTTGCGTCCGAGCGACCGCGCCCACGAGGCCGCCCTGGCCTCCCACCAGCCGCCGTCGCGCAGCCCCTGCGACAGCCGGAAGACGTCCTTCAGCCCACAGATGAGCTTCCCCAGCGCGTCTTCGGCCACCTCGACGGCGATCTGACACGCACCGCTCGAAACCCGCACCCCCTTGGCCCAGAGCTCGTTCGACACGATAGGCTTGACCGTGCCCGCGGCATGGGCGACGACCTTGAGCTTGCCAGCCTTGGCCACCGCCTCCGCGTCCAGGCGCTTCACGCCCCAGCTGGTCATGACCCCGTCGCAGTCGGCGATCATCTCGGCGACTTCGGATGTCTCCATCGCCTCGTCCTTCTCGTTCCTCACCACCTCTCCGAGCTCGGCGAGCACAGCGTCGGACTCCGGGGTGAAGAGATTCTCCTGAAGACTCGTCGTCGGCAGGATTGCGATCTTGTAGCCCGGCATCAGGGAATGACCTCCAGACAGGCCCGGCAGACACGTGAACAGCGGCACCGAATTCAGTATAGTCGTGCCTGCAACCCGCTTCAAGCAGCTTTCAGACCTATCGGGCAGCCGAGGGGTGAAGCGACATGCCCTACCCTATCACCTCCTCCATGAGCCTCAGCACATTCCCGCCCATCACATTACGGCAATCCGCCTCGTTAAGGCCTGCCGCGAGCAGCTCTGCTGTGATACCACCGTAGCAGGAGACGTCTTCCAGGCCGATCGGCGGAGCGCCGCGGAAACCGTCGAAGTCGGACCCTATGCCGACATGATCGATGCCCCCGACTGAAGCCGCGTGCAAGACATGCTCCACAAGCGTCCTCACCGACGCTCCTTCGCGCTCCGGCGCCAGGAAGTAGGGAACGAAGCTCATGCACATGACGCCGCCTCGAGAGGCGATCGACGCGATCTGACGATCGTCCAGGTTGCGGACGTGGTCGCAGAGCGCCAGGCAGTTGCCGTGGCTGTAGATCACGGGCGCCGAGGAGAGCTCGAGCACGTCATCGAGCCCGGCCTTCGAGAGATGGGCCACGTCGATCAGCATGCCGAGCGCGTTCATCTCTCGGACAAGCTTCACGCCGAAATCCGTGAGGCCGGCTCCGCTCGGGCAGTCCGTGACCGACTCCGCCGCCGCGTTCTTCCGCTTATGGACAAGGCCAACCGACCGGGCGCCGAGCTCGTGGAACAGGCGAACGCCGCCCACGGTGTCGCCGAGCAGGCCGGCGCCCTCCAGATGCAGCACCGCTGCCAGGCCTCCCGACTCGCGCGCCGCCCGCACATCCGATACCGAGACTGCAAGCGACAGCGCTCCGCCAGACTCACGCGCGATCGCCTCCAGCGCTTCCGCGGTGCTGCGCGCGAACCCGGGCCCTCCGTCACACTCGCAACAGGCAAGGAACACACACGTAAGCCCCCCCTCGCGAGCCCGGGCGACATCGAAGTGGCCGTGTGGACGCGAATGCAGCTCCAGGCTGCCCCTGAGGACTTCCACGCCAAGAGCATCACAGTGGCAGTCGATGACGACGCAACCCGAATGCACTCCGGCACTCTCTCGTGAACGCGGCACCGAAGGACCTCTACTGACACCTGATCTCACGAGGACACTTCAGAATTCCCACCCCACCATGGCGCCGATCACGGCCTGCCACGCGCCATCGGCGGGCGGGTCGCCGCGGATGTCGGTCGTGAAGAAATGCCTTCTCATCTCGGCCATGACCCTCACCTCGCGGCAGAGGAACACCTGCAGCGCCGCGCCAAGGTACGGCCCTTCGGCCTTGGCGTCCGGGCGTGAATCAGACTCCAGTCTGTGCCAGCCCCACCCGGCCGTGAAGCTGTAGCTCGGCGTGTATCGCTCCGGGCCGCTGGCCCTGAAACCGAGCAGCCACGACTCGTAGTTGACCCGGCCGCCGAAGTCGACGTCGTCGTGCCAGCTCTCGCTGAAGGTGAGATCGATCGAGAATTCTGAGACGAGGTGCCGGTCCTGATCCGACACGCCCGCCACCAAACCGGGCGCGACCAGGATAGGCGCGAGGCCCGTCGTGAGACTGCCGTCGCCGCCGCCTTCCATCTCGATCGCCGCCACTGCGCACACCCCTATGCCCGAGATTGGCAGCAGCGGCGGCATCGTGATGCTCCAGCCGGTGCCGGGCTCGATGCCCTTCTCGTCTCCGGCGAAGCGCGAGTGCACCACGGCACCCGCCGAGATGTAACCGATCCCGTGCTCCCAGTCGAGGAGGTAATCCTCCGCCAGCTGAGTGCACCCACTGGCGCAGACGAGCAGCAGCAGCCCGGCAGCCGCGCGTACGGCCCCCCCCCTCCGGCTCTGTCCACGCACCATCCCCGTCCTCCCCCGGCCGAGTGAAGTCTACACTCCCGGTGGCCGGAATACCAGCATCAGGAAGGCTACTTCAGGCCGCTCTCGACGAACGCCTGCCGCACGTCCTCGTAGCGATTCACCTCCGAGACCAAGAGATCGCCAAGCAGCTTCTCCATCCCGTCCGAGAGCTCAGCCAGCTCCGCCCTCGACGTATTAAGGAGTTCGCAAAGGGGCGAAAGAACATCCTCTCCCCCCACCCTCAGGTGCGATCCGCTCCACCGGTCCCACTCGAAAAGACGGCCGTGGCCTCCGCCGGCGGCTGGAACGCAGGCCGTGGTAACGCGGTGATGCCCGCCGCTGCGGTTAATGAAGAGCATCAGGCCTATGTGATCCAGATCCTGCGGCCGCGCGCCCAGCGGAGGCGAGCTAAGGATGCCCAGCGTCTCGTCGACAGTGTCGGCGTGCAGGCACGTGGCTATCGAGCCCGGCCCTCGGGCTAGGGCCATGTAATCCGCCACCGCCGGCCCCCACAGGTAACCGTACCAGGGTCCCGAGCCTATCTCGTGGACGAGATACACGGCCTCGTTATCGGCGCACGAGGTCGAGAGATCATCCGCCGACTCGACGGTGGCGATCGGCCTCCCCGGAGCAAGGAACCCCAGCAGCGACGCCATCAGCGTCGTCTTCCCCGCACCACCAGGGACGGCGCCCGTCAGCATGCTCGCCCCGCGCGCGATCGCCGCCGCGCAGAGCCCTGCAATCTCCAGTGAGAATGTGCCCGCAGCGATAAGGTCGATGCAGGAGAGGGTCCTCCCCCCGCGTTGATTCAGCCGCTCGATCTGGCGGAGGTTCTCGGCTTCGATCCGCTCGGCCAATCCGGGGCTCGCTAACCACGGTCAGACGCTCGTGTCATCGAGGATCTTGAATGCGCAGAACTCGCCGCACATGCTGCAGGTGTCCGCCTCGGACGGCTCCGCCGACGCGCGGCCCTCCCGGGCGGCTCGGGGATCCATCACCTTCTCACACAGCTGATCCCACTTACGTGCATGCCTCAGCTCGCTCACCTCACGGTCCCACTCCGCGGCGCCCGGAATGCCCCGCGCCACGTCCGCAGCGTGCGCGGCGATACGCGTCGCGATGACCCCGACTCTCACGTCCTCAACATCCGGCAGCCTGAGGTGCTCCGCTGGAGTAAGGTAGCAGAGGAAGTCCGCTCCCGCCTCCGCGGCGATAGCCCCTCCCACCGCGCCGACGATATGATCGTAGCCCGGGGCCACGTCAATCACTACGGGGCCCAGAACATAGAGCGGCGCGCCACGCGTAACACTCTTGGCGAGGCGGATCTGCGCGACTACCTCGTTCAGAGGAACGTGGCCAGGCCCCTCGATCATGACCTGCACGCCGGCCTCGTTGGCCCGCCGCGCCAGCTCCCCGAGCACGGTCAGTTCGCCCACCTGGGCATCGTCAAAGCTGTCGGCGATGGCGCCGGGCCTCAGCCCGTCGCCCAGCGAGAGGACCACCTCGTATTGCCGGGCGATCTCGAGCACCTCGTCGTAACGCTCGTAGAAGGGGTTCTCCTGCTCGTGATAGAGCATCCAATGCGAGAGAAAGGCGCCGCCCCTGCTCACGATGCCGCAGACGCGCTTCGCCTCCTTCGCGATCTCCACGACCTTCCGCGTCACACCGGCGTGCACGGTGGCAAAGTCCACACCGGCCTCGGCGTCGGCCCGGAGTGACCCGACTATGTCGTCGGCGGTCATCTTCTTGATGCCGCCGCGCGCGGCCGCTCGCACCGCGGCCGTGTATATCGGGACGGTGCCGAACGTGACGGGGCTCGCGTCCAGAAGCTGCTCGCGCACTGCCGTCAGATCGCCGCCGGTCGACAGGTCCATAACCGCGTCGGCACCGGCCTCGGCGGCTACCCGGAGCTTCTCGAGCTCTTCCGTCACATCGCACACGTCGCCGCTCGTGCCGATGTTCGCATTGACCTTGATCTTCAGGCCGCGTCCGATAGCTGTAACCCCTCGCGTGGCCGGGCGGCCCACGTTCGCGGGCACTACGGCGTGGCCGGCGGCCACGAGCGCGGATATCTCCTCAGGCGAGACCGGCTCGCCGCGAGACGCCCTCGCCACTTCATCGGTGATCCGCCCTGCGCGGGCCTCCTCGAGCTGCGTCACCTCTCCTCCTCCGGTGAAAAGCCGCGGGAGTCGGGCACTGGCCCGACTCCCATGACTGTCGGTGATCTGAGAAAACCCCTGTTACCGTTTGTCGCGGTGGGGACGGCGCTCGCGGTGCCCTCGCTGCGGCCCTCCCCCGCGCGGCTGCGGCCCTCTGCCCGCCGGGCTTTGCTGGACGCCGCCGCTCTCCAGATAGTCTCCGACGCGCGAGATCAGCTGGGGGTTGTTCTTGAGCATCTCGGCCGCCTGCTTGACGCCGCCCGCCTGCTTGACAAGCCTCTTGACCAGCGGGTTGGAGCCCATTGCCTTCTCGAGCTGCTTCTCTATATTGCGATCGCCGAGGTTGGCCGCCTTCGGCTTCTCCCCCTGGTTCGGCTTCTCCGCCGGAGCGCGCGGCTCGGCCTCCTCCTCGCGGAAGCCCTGCCCGGTGACCTTCTTGGTGCCGTCGACCACGTCGGTCTTGAAGGAGGTGGTATCCTTGGCGGGCTCCCCGCGCACGATGCGCTCAACCTTCTCGTTGGGGATGACCACTTCCTTCGCTTCGCCCTCCTTCTCGCCCTTGACAACCATCACAACGGCCTTGATCCCCGCCGCGATGACCGTGCCTTCCAGCTTCGTCCCGTCGACAAGGAAGACCTGATCCACCGTGTCGCCCACGCGGAAGTCGGCGCGGGCCTGCACAGCGGCAACAAGGATGCACAGAGCAACAACGATCAGCCTGGGCCTCATTTCTCCAGCCCTCACAAAAGCCCCTCCCACAGGAACTCTAACACCCCAGCGGCGCTCCGGTCAAGCCTTTTTGGCGATATCCCGGCAAGCCCGCGTCAACGTGCAGTTGACATCCGTTCCGCGCCACATACACTCTCAAGCCATCTTGACTGGCGGAGGGCGTATCCGTGAGAGCATCGATCGCAGCCCTTACCGTGGCCGTCGCCTGCGCAGTCCAAGGCCTCCAGGCTCAGGAAGCCGCCCCGGCCCCCACGCGTCGCGAGGCAACCGCAGTTCACGTTGAGACGGGACCTGTGATCGACGGCAGGCTTGACGACCCCCTCTGGAAGAAGTGCCCTCCCTGGCCGATGGGCGCCTGCACGAGGGACGATCGCCAAAAGCACCTGACGCAGAGCCGCGTGGTCTTCGATCCCGCGCATGTCTATATAGGCGTCTGGTGCGAAGACCCCGCCGTGGCCTCTCTCAAGAGGACGGTCACCGACAGGGACGGCCCGGTCTACGGGGACGACTCGGTCGAGATATTCCTCCGCGCCGACCCCGAGGAACCGTATTACCAGTTCGCCGTGAACGCGGAGGGCGCCCTCTTCGACCAGCTCTGCACCGAAGCCGGTCGCAAGGACAAGGGCTGGAACAGCTCCGCCGTCGCGAAAGCGGCGATCATGCCCGGCAAGGGATGGAGCGTGACGGTCAGAATTCCGATGAAGGACCTGAGTGCCTACGTCGGCCCCGGTCAGACCTGGCGGGTGAACATCTGCCGCAACCGTCCCGCGCGCGGCCCCGACGCGGCACTGGAGTACTCGTGGGCCCTCATGTCTACGAGCAACTATCATTCGCCCCGCGAGTTCGGTGTGGTGCGCGGCGTCAATGTTCCGTCCAGGGAGGACGGCGTCACGCGCGTCAGGAAGACCCCGGCCCCGAAGCCGAAGACGTTCGAAGCCGGCACCAAGACCGGCGATGTGGTCGTCTACAGGAAGTGCGGCTTCGACAAGGCGGTGGAGCCCTTCGGCCCGAGCGGCAAGGCGAAGCTCTCGCCAACCGACGACTCGGCCGGAGACAAGGCCATGCTCTGCGTCTGCGAGGGGAAATGGTCCGGGCCACAGCTGCCCCTCAGCATCAGCGGATCGAGCAAGCTTAAGCTCGCATTCCTCGCCAAGGGCACTAACTTCCCGAAGGCCACCCTCAACGCCTACGACGCCCTCGCGCGAGACAACGCGACCCCCTACGCGCACCGCTACCTGCCTGACCGCACATGGACGCCGGTCCTCTACTGGATCGACCAGTTCCGCTACAACTCGAGCACAAGGGGATTCGTCGCGCGCGCGGCACACTACGACGCGATACGCTTCTACGGCCCGACCCCGGCCGAAGGACAGACCGTCAGCCTCGCCCTCGATCATGTCGTCGTCTACCGCGGCGAGGATCGCACCCCTCCCGCGAAGGTGACGGGCCTGAAGGCGTCCGCCACGGAGACGGGCGTCGAGCTCTCTTGGGACGTCGCGAGTGACAACGTCGCGCCGATGGTCTACGTCGTATCCCGCGCGGACGGTGACGGGGAGTTCAGGAAGATCGCAGAGAGCCACGCTCCCCGCCATCTCGACACAACGCCCGGCACGGGCTCATTCCGCTACCGCGTCTTCGCCTGCGACTTCGAGGAGAACTACGGCCCCTGGTCCGACCCCGTCGCGGTGCGGTCGACGGCCGAGGCAGCGGCGCCGCAGCTCACCCACGAGCAGAAGGACCGCCTCGTCTATGCCGGTAACGTCCGCAAGGTGCATGCGCTCGGCAAAGGCAAGGTCCGCAGGAACCACGTCTTCTGCCTTGGCGACTCGCTGACACACGCCACCAGCTATCCGCAGTCTGTCCGCGCGGCCCTCGGCACGAACAGCGTCAGCTCGCGCGGATACCCCGGCATGACCACGGGCGGCGGCGTCAAGAGGGTCGACGCCCACCTCCTGCAGGAAAACCCCGAGTTCATGTTCGTCCTCTACGGTACGAATGACCTCAACCGCAAGCCGACCCCCGAGATGCTCGCCAAGACCATGGCCAACATGCAGGCCATCGCCGAGGCCGCCGTCAAGCGCGGCACGGTGGTGCTGCTCGGCACCGTCCCTCCCCGTGGCTTCAAAGACCCCGCGTCGACGCCCGAGAAGAAGTACAACGACGAGATAGCGAAGCTCGGCCGCAGGGTGACGCTGCCGGTCGCCTACATCTTCCGCGACCTCCAGGCGGCCGGCGACCGCAAGAAGTACATCGCCGGCGACGGCATACACTGGAGGGGGACCGGCATGGAGGTGGCCGGCAAGGCCTGGGCCAAGGCGATGGCGCAGGTGCGGTGGGTCCTCCGCGACCAACCGTGAGACCTACTTGCCGCGGCGCTTCTTCGCGGGGGCCTTCCCGCGCGTCTTCGACGCCCCTGGTCTCCCTCGCTTCTTCGGGGTGCCCTTCCCGCGCTTCGCCGGAGAAGCCGGCCTGCCTCGCTTCTTCGGGCCAGCCTTACCACGCTTCTTTGGCGACGCGGGCTTGCCCCGGTCCTTCTGGCCGGCGGGTCGCCGGGGCTTGCGCGCGGGCGGGGGGCCCTCCGCGCAAGAGCGCTTGAGTCTCGCCACCTCCTTGCCTGAGAGTTCCCGGCTCTCGCCCGGCTTCAGGCCCCCGAGCTTCAAGAAGGCTATGCGTATCCTCTCGAGCCGCCTCACCTTGAGACCTACCTTGCCGAGCATCCTGCGGATCTGCCGGTTCATCCCGCCGGTCAGGACGACCTTCAGCCCGCGCTTCACCTTCTTCACCGACTTCGCCCGGGCGAGGCCTTCGGCCAGCCGCACCCCCTGCCGCAGCTTCTCCACCGCACCGGCCGAGATCCGATCCGTGACCTCAACCCGGTACTCCTTCTCGACGCGGTGGCTGGGGTGAGTGAGGAGCTGGGTGAGCTCTCCGTCGTTCGTCACGATCAGCAGCCCCTGAGACTCGGCATCGAGGCGACCGGCCACGTACAGGCGTCGCTTGTCGTCCACGAGGTCGACCGCCCTCAGATCCGCCTGCACCTCTGACGAGGTGCAAACGTATCCCCGAGGCTTGTTGACGAGGTAGGTGACGATCCTCTCAATGCGGGCGCGCTTGCCGTCGACGGAGATGTCGTCGGCTTCCGGATCGGCGCGGCTGCCGAGTTCGGTCACAATCAGGCCGCCCACCGTGACCCGGCCCGACGAGATGAGTTCCTCGCAGTGCCGCCTCGAACCGAAGCCGGCCCTGGCAAGGATCTTCTGCAGCCTCTCCCGGGCCATGGTTACACCTCGAGCAGGATCATCGCCTGCCTTCTACTGGTAGTGGTACCGCGAGCGGTAGTAGCCGTAGTAGTAGCCGTCGCGCTCCACGTCGATGTTGTTGAGCACCGCTCCGAGCAGCGGCGCCTCCACCGACTCGAGCAGCTCCTTTGCGCGCTTCACTGCCTTCCGACTGGTCCTGTTCCCGTGGACGACCTGCACCACACCGTCCACCTTCCTCGCAAGAATCAGAGGATCCGCCACGGCTGTGACCGGCGGCGAGTCGATAACGACAACGTCATAGCGTGCTTTCAGCTCCGCGACAAGCCGGTCCATCGACTCGGAGTCGAGAAGCTCGGACGGGTTTGGCTTGGCCGGCCCACTGGTGACGACGTCTAGGTTCTCGATCTCCGTGGTCTGGATGATATCGTCGACGCCCTTTTCGCCGATCAGCCAACTTGTCAACCCGATCTCATTCCCGAGGCCGAACGACTCATGGATGCCGAATCGCCGCAGGTCGGCATCGACGACCATGACCCGCCGCCCGCTGTGGGCCATCACGATGGCCGTGTTCACGGCCACCGTCGTCTTGCCCTCGGTCGGGACTGCGCTCGTCACGAGGTAGGCCACCGTGCCGTCCTTCGGAGCAGAGAGCACCAGACTCGTCCGCAACGACCTGAAGGACTCGCTCGCCGCCGACTTCGGATGCGCGTGGCAGATCAAGTCCCTGCTGCGGCTGCCCTTCGCCCCCTCCTCAGTGATATGCGGTATCATGCTCAGAACAGACACCTTGGCGAACTCCGTCAGGTCGTCCAAGCCTCTCACGGAATCGTCCATGAACTCGATGACCACCGCCATGGCGATCACCACGAGAAGACCGATGAACGCGCCGAGGGCAACCTTCATCCTGATGTCGGGACTGATCTTCTCGGCATCCTCCGCCGCCTCGACAACGCTGATCGCGGTAGTCGGCCTCGGGCTGGAGGCCCCCGCGTCGCTGAGCAGCTTAACCTTCGGATCATAGATATCCCTGATGTTCTGCACCTCGGCGCAGAGCCTCTCATAGGTCGCCAGCAGCTTCCTGACCTCCAGCGCCCTCCCCTCCTGCTCCTTCACGAGCGCGGCTACGCTGCGCTCCTTGTTGACGGCGGCCTCATAGGCGCCTTCCTTGATCTTGGCTATCTCCCTCGCCCGCTCGCCGATGCGCCTCGCGATATCCCCGAGCTTCTCGTCAACCGCAACCACCTCCGGATGTTTGGGGCCCAGCTCCTTCCCGAGATCGATACGCCGCTGCTCCAGTTTCAACTGCTCGTGACGCAGGGAGACCATCTGCGGGTGCTCGGCTATCACCGGCAGCGCGAGGAGAGTTCCGACGTCGCCGCCCGCATCCCTGAGCTGCTTGCTCTCGCGCTCGGCGTTGAGGCGATCCTGCTCGGCAGTGGTGAAGGCGGCGCTGAGGGCCGCGAGCCGGCTCATCTCGATCTGGAGCGTCTTGTCCGCCGAGACGATCGCGTGCTCCTCCTGGAACTTCGCCCTCCTCTGATCGGCCTTGCGCAGCATCTCGCCCAGCCGGGGAAGTTCGTCGCGCTCGGCCGCCAGGTCCCTGTCAATACGGTCCTTGTGCCTGGCGTCCGTTGCCTCCTTGTATGCCTGCACAACGGCGTTGACGATGCTCACCGCCAGCTCCTTCTCCGGCCCGCGGTAGCTGACCCAGACAAGCCGGCTCGTCCCGTCGGGCGTGACGTGCACGCCCTGCAGGACCATGGTCCCCGCCTCGTCGACCCGCTTACCCCGGAACCGCCCCTCCATCCCCGTAAGGCGCAGCTTCATGACCACGGCTTCTGACACAGTCCTGCTCTTTATGAGGCGGTACTGGGTCTCGTAGAAATCCCCCGAAACCCTGTCCCTGTAGTAGAGGTCGTTGACATCCATGACGCGAGGCCGGCGTTCCTCGATCAGCAGGCGGCTCTTTGCCTCGTACGTCGGCGGCGTGTGGAAATAGAGCGCGATGCCCCCGGCCACGCCTATGATCAGGCCCAGCAGCAATTTCAGCGCGTGCCGCCTCAACAGATGCACGTAATCCAAAAGGTGAAATTCTTGCTCTGTCTCGCCCATGGGCACGGAACTATACCCCGGCCTATCGCCGGGTGTCAAGCCGCTTGACCGAGCGCCGGCACCCGCACAACCCCGCCGCTCAACCGCCTTGAAAAACCCGTGGGCTGCTCATTACAATGATGGCGCATCGCAGGCGCGCAGACGCGGGACGGGCCGAGCCCTTGAACTCCACAGTGCTGGTCTCCATCGCATACACCGGCGGTGCCGCAGGCGCCGTCTCGCTCGTGATACACAGCTACGAGGCCGTCCGCATGAGTGAGCGCAGGGGCGTGAGGCCTACGCTCGTTGTGGTCGCCGCAGCGGGGGCGATCTACTCAGGAGTCGCCTGCGTGCTTGCAGGCGCCGTGCTCGTGCCGAGGCTCGACAAACTGATGTTCCCGATCGTCGCCTCCGTTTCTGTGATAATGGGGATCATCTACGCCTACGGCGTCTACACGCTTCTTCAGCAGAGGGCCATAGGTGGCATCATCCGCGTGGCCTTCACTGCTGCGACGATGGCGGAACTCGTCTTCGGCTTCCTGAATATCTGGATTATGACGACGGCGCTCGTTCTCTGGGGCTGAGCCCGGCAGCGATGAAGCGCGTCAGTTCCCCCCGCCGCCGATGCTCCCCTGCCACGACGTGTTGCCCCTCGAACCCGAGAAGTTGAGGCCCCAGTTCCATCCCCAGTTCCCGGAAGGCCCGTAGCCCGAACCGAAGGTGAATGATGTGTCTCCACCTTGTACCACGAGCCCAGGGCTCGTCGGGCCGTACGTGTAACTCCCGGTGCGGGGAAGCTCCACGTAGTACCGGGGCCTGATGCCCACCCGGCCGTAGAACGCACCGCCCAGCTGCACGCCCTCGAGAACCGGCTGTCCGCCGTAGTAATAGCCGGCGCCGTAGTAGCCCATCCTCCTGAGCAGCGTATCGTTGTACTCGTAGCGCGTGGGGGCGCGGTATTCGAGCCTAGGGCCCGCCTCACGGAGCATCTGCTCCCGCATCGCGGCCATTCGCGCCTCCGAAGCAGCTCTGCGCTCCTCAAGTATCCGCTCGCGCTCCGCCGGCGTAGTCCAACGCCGCTCGAAGCGCACGAGCCCGCGCTCGGCCATCACCTCTTCCTCGGGGCGCCACTTGCCGGCATCGTCCTTGACGAAACCCAGGGCCTTGCGCGCCATCTCGTGGCCCGGGTCTATTTGCAGCACCTTCGTGAACGCATCGCGCGCGTCCCTCGAAAGCCCGCCTCTCTTCGCCAGCCACTCGCCGAAGGAGTACCACCCCTCGGCGTCGTTCTCGCGGAGCGTCTTCCGCCGGCGGGCGACCTCGTCCAGCACCATGTCGTTCTCGGTCTTGCCGGCCTCTACGCGCGCGACATCGGAGCTCTTGATCTTCTGCGTGGCCTTGAGCCTGCCGACGGCCACCTCGACGACAAGCGCGCTCCCGTCGCGCCGGACCACCTTGCCCTCGATAATGGTGCCGTCCTTGAGGACGATCGTATCGGCGCACGCGCTCGCCGCGACAAGAAGCACAAGCCCCGCAACACTCCACTTGAGCCCGCTCATCGTACCCACCTCCCACACGCCGCGTCAATCGTCCGCGGCGATGTCAACCGGCATCGGCCCCACGCTATCGAAGGGCGAGCCGTCCACTGTGGTCAAATCGAACAGGCCGCCCGAGTCGTACTCCTGCGAAGCCACCCCGTCGCTGCCTGCCTGCGTGGTCAGCACCCAGTCGTCGACCATGGTGATGGCAAGCGGCGCCGACCCGCCAGTCGCGAAGGGCGACTCGTCCATCTCGGCAAGTCTCCCCGTACTCCTGACATAGAAGACCGAGACGGACGGGGGCGACTGGTTGACCGCCATCAACATGTCGTTGGCCGCGTCGAAGAGAAGCCCCTCGGCGGCGCTCACCACGTTCCCCTCGCCGAGGGCCGGTGACGAAGGCATCTCGGTGAAGAGCCCGTTCCCGTCCACCCGGAAGACGGAAATCGTGTTGTCACCGTAGTTCAGGCAATACACGCGCCGCAGTCCCGGCCTCGCAAATACGATGGCCCTCGGGTCGGAGCCCGTGGGCGCTGGCGGCTGCGCCAGGGCGTTGAGCGACAGCGCCCCCCCTCCACCGATATCAAGAGAGACGAGCGTCTCGGAATCACGGTTGCAGACGAACAGCATCGGACTCCCCACGTCGATGGAGAGCGCCACGGGCCCGAAACCCACCGAGCTGAACGGGCTGCCGGAGACGGGTGTGAGCGTCGCGCCGACCGTGTCGACGTCGAAGACCGCGATGGTATTCGACCCGTAGTTCGTCACGTACAGGCGCGGCGCCCCCGGCTCGTAGAGGACCGCCAACGGCGTGGTGCCCCCGGTGGAGGCGGTCTGCTCGAGCGAGAGCGCGCCCGTCTCCTGGTCGATCGAGTACATGCTGACCCCGGCCGAGTGCGACACGAACACGTACCCGTCGCCGGCGTCGATCCGCGTGGGCCCGAGCACCGACTCGACGCTCTCGCACGTGAGCGTGCCCTCGTCCTCGTCAAGCGCCATCATCGACACCGAGCCCGAATCCAGGTTGGCCGTCACCACCCACCTGGGCCAGTACGTGAACCCGCCTTCGAGGGTGTCGCTCTGGCCGTCGGTATTGGTGACGGTAACGTCAGCGGGCCCGCCCTTGCCGGGCACCGGGGTGTCGCAGGTGATGGTGTTCGCGTCGACGAGCACAACGACCGTCGCCGCGACGCCGTCGAAGGTGACGGTCGGCCCGGCCGCAAAGCCGGTCCCCGAAATCGTCACCGACGTCGCCGTGTCGCGGGGCCCCGTCGGGGCCGTCACCGAGGAGACATACGGCGGGGCACTGTCCGAGTAAACGAAGCCGCCCGTCAGCGTGTCATCCACGCCAACTGCGTTCTCAACCCTCACGTCGACGGCCCCCGTCGCATGCGCCGCCGGCCTGCACGAAATCAGCGTGCTCGAGTGGACCGTCACCTGCGTGGCAGGGGTGCCGTCGAACTCCACTATGCCGGTCGACGCGAAGCCCGTTCCGTCGAGGTAGACGAGCGTGCCGCCGGCCGTCCCGCCCACAGCAGGCGTAACAGCAGTGATAGTCGGCTCGGGCACGAAGGTGTAGGCGTCGCTCTCAAGCGTCCCGCCGCCAGAGGGATTCAGGATCGTGATGTCGACCAGCTCGGTCGCGTGCACCGGCGTGTCGCAGTCGAGCTGAGTGCCTGTGCCGTTCACGATGACGTTCACAGCGAGGCTCGAATCGAAGTAGACCAGCGCCCCCGGCTCGAAGTTCGTGCCCGTCAACGTCACCGCGGTGCCGCCGTCCTCGGTGCCCACAACGGGGACGATGGTCGTGACCTCGGGCCCCGGCAGGAACTCGTATCCGTCGACCGCCACGTTCCCATAACTGGCGCGCCACGCGACGATAACGTCCACCAGTCCCGCGGCATGAGCGGCGGTCACGCAGCGCAGGTTGTTCGCGTCGACCACCTCTATCCCGGTCGCTGACACTCCGCCGAACGTGACGGTGAGGCCGTCGGCGAAGTCGGTCCCGTTGATCTCGACCGTCGTGCCCCCCGAGGCGGGGCCCTGAGACGGAGTTATGCTGACTATCGTAGGACTGTGCTGCGGATCGCTGCCGCCCCCCCCGCAGCCCACGAGGCAAAAGAGCACGAGCGTGAGGGCCGTCTCCAGTGCGAACCCCCCTCGCAGCAAGCTCCTCATCACCTGGCCTCCTTTCGACGCCGGCGGGCCCCGGCCGCTACTCCTGGATCGGCACCCGCGGCGTGATCCCAATCTGCGGTATCGTCGGCCAGCCAAACCTTCCGGCCGCTTCGTTGTACGCAGGGACGTCATCCAGCCAGACCGCGCCTATCGGCGGCACCGAGGCCCCGGCGGGCATGTCCCTCGGGACGAGCGTCGTCGTCCCCGAGAGCGGATCGACGACCTCGTCGAAATAGTCGAGGTGATTGAATGGCTGCCGCGTCACGAGATCGGCGACGGTCCCCCTGCCACCCATTCCCGGGAGGCCGTACTGGAGGTACCTGAGGCCGAGGTACTCGTTACGCGCCACGCCCTCGCGGTAGAAGCGGTAGTTGAGCTCCTCGAACGGATGCACGCCCCACGGGAGCTCCTTGCGCGCGTCCTCCTCTCCTATCAGCCCGAGCGCGTTCATAAGCTCCGCGAGCATATGGGCCTCGCGGTCCGCGTCCGGCTTCGCTTCCGCCCCGTCGCCTCCGTGGGACCATTCGCCGTCGGGGCCCTTCACGTAGCCGAGCTCCTTCCGCGTCAGCGCGTGGTTCGGATCGAGCTCAAGGGCCCTGGCGAACGCCTTCGCGGCCGCGGCCTCGAAGCCGTCCTGCTGCTTCATCCACATCGCCAGTCGGTACCAGTCAGCAGGCCTCTGCGGGTTGATCTTGGCAAGGCGCCTCTTGTGCTCGGCGAGCAGGTCCTCGGCCTTCGAGCGCCCTTTCCTGACGGCCTCTATCTCGGAGGATTTCAAGGTCGTGGTCACCTCGTTGAGGCCCACGACACTCCGGATGACGACATCGCCGTCCGTCCGCGAAACCACCCGGCCCTCAATCACGCGGCCGTCTTTGAGCACCACCTCGTCAGCGATGGCGGCCGATCCGACGACCAGCAGCCCGAGCACAAGGCACACCAGGATTCTCATGGGAATATCCTCCAACCTATCGCCGCGGAGGGCGCCATCTTCACCCGAAGTATAGCCACCCGGCGCCTCGGAGTCAAGGGGTCGCCTCCAGCCGATTGCACGGCCGCCACACGGCACACCATCCCCCCTCCCCATTGCATATTTGACGTCTCGAAGGGGTCTCTTCTTAGAGGCCTCGCGGTGGAAACCGGCTCTCCCCGGCGCGAGAACGGGGCTACTCCGCCCGGCTCTCGCCAAGCGCCTCCCTCACGCGGTCCGCCGGTCTCGAGATCAGCACCTCGAATGTCTCCTCGGCGAAACTGACCACGCGACCGTCCTGCCGGCAGATGATGCGACGACCGTGCAGATGGCTGTGCGTCAGGTGCCGCGGCTCCGAGTCGAAGAGGATGATCCGGTAGCCTTCGCCCGCGCGGAAGCGTTCCGGCCTGTACTCGTATCCCGTGCCCGACCCCGAGTGCGCCGGGCAGACGGGGAGCTTCCGGCCAGGCAGCGCCGGCGCGATCTCTTCGAGCCTCTCCGGCGGCCTGCCATTCTCGGCGATGAAGGCCGCAAGCGCCTTCGCCATGTTCTGCACGTTCTCGCGGCACTCGAGATACTCGGTCCTCTGCCGCGCCTCGATCTCCATCCCGTGGATCACGTAGAGGCTGAGCGTCACCGTCAGAGCCAGCGACGTGAAAAGCCCCGCCGCCGGCACCCACAGCCCCGTGATGAAGCGCCGCCTCCGCCAGAAGACGATCAGCATGGCGGCCGAGACGACTATCCCCACCGGCGGCACGATCAGCACGCTCGCCCAGGTCCAGGTGATGAGCCCCCACGGAATCGCCTGCTTCGGCAGCTCCGCTGCGCCGTCCTCGAAGTCGATAAGATCGTCGCCCATGGTCACCGGCGGATTCTATCGCCGCCGGGCCCGGAATGCAACAGACCGCCGCGAAGATCATGCTCATGCCATAGACTGTCCTTTCGCTCATGTCACAGCCCCCATTCGCCACGACAAGTGGGCCGGCCCAAGGAGAACTCAAGCCGGGAACATCCGTCCGCAGCTCCATGGATGTGGCGCCACCGCGAGCGGCCCGACCGAATCCCCATCACCCGGAGCCCGGGGTCCTAAGGCACGGCGCCTTCGGGCCGGTCAACTCCGAGCCGCCCTGCGGCTGGCCCGCCGCAGGGGCTTCGCAAGTTGTGTCCCTCGCCCCCTGACAAGGGGAGAGGGAACTTCGTTCTCCTCCTCGGGGCGGTGCCCTTTGCACACGCCCTCCATAATAGGCCGTTTTTGTGCATACCCCGCCGCCGAATATGCTGGGTGCGCATAGCCGAAACGCGCTAAGTCTTTTATTGACGGGCACTTAGCGCGCGGAAATGTTTTTCATTTTCTGGTTGGAATGCTGGGAATGGCAACGCGAATCTGCCGAAAAGCGTTGCCATCAAGGGCGGTTCCACTGTAGAATTCGGGCGTGGTGGGGGGACGGCGGAGGGCAGGAAGCGCCAGGGCCGCAGGGGCAGGATGAAAGCTAATCAGTATTATGTCCTGGGAATAGCCTGGGAATAGCCGCGGGAGCCCAGGAAGTGGGAGCCACCGCAGCCCCACATGCAGCATATCATTTTTCGCAGACCTAGGGCCACTTATTCTCGGTTTCTTGGGAAAAAGATCATATCCTGAGGATCTGCCCCGTCCCCAATTCAAGTGGATGATGGACGGCGAAGGGGCCCTGTGAGACCGGCACAGAAGGAAGTGTGAGGGCGGTCTGAGCCGGGGGCAACACGGCGGGATTTCAGGACGATGGCTCGGGCGGGGAGGGCTGGGACTGCTTCGCAGCCAGCGACTTGAAGTACCTCCGGTCGCGGTGGAGGCCTGGGAGGAGGAGCGCCGGGAACTCTGTGCACCATGTCTAGGCGACAGCCCGGGATATCCACGAGGGAACGTCAATCCCCATCGGTCTTGGTATGGCTCGAGATGGTCCAAGCTTCAACTGTCGCATCAGTTCCCATGTGGACGTAGTATCTCCACCATCTCTCGCCCTTCACCCAGTACTGGGCTGCAACGATCTCTGACGAACAGAAAGCCTGGCGCGGCGGAACATCGATTTCGGCGCGCTGCGTCCTGAGCCAAGTAAGCAGTATCCCGTCCTCACCCTCCGTGCGCACCCTGATGAGCCTGTAGTCGGCACTTGAGCCCGCCAGTTGCGACAAGGTCCTGCCGCCAAGGGCGTCCAGAAGGTCCGGAAACAGGACAGGCACTTCGAACGAGGTGATCTGCGACCAATCCTCGTTGCCGCGCCAATCATCCTCTGCAGTGTTGGCGAAGTCCACAGCGACCGCATCGACGATACCCCCGCCCGCGTCAGTCTCAAGTACCTGGTCAATCTTGGTGAGAACCGGGAATAGCTGGCGCTTGTGAACCAGTATCTCAGCCACTTCTGAGCCTGGCCGAACAGAGACCTTCTTCCCTAGGCCTGATGTTGGTGCGCATTCGATCTTCCAGCACTCGTGGCCCACCAAGTCCGGCCCACTTCGTGGCGAGAGCGTCTCTCCAGTTACTCGGAACCGCCAAGTGCTGACCTTTGGGGAATCCTTGCCTTTGTGTGCCTTCTCCAAGAGGGACACTTGCTTTCCAGCGTACATACCGGTGAAGGCAGCCGGGCCTTTGGACTTGGCGACCACCACATCCCACTGTTGTCCCCGCTCATACTGGATGTTCCACGGTGGCTTCGCGCCCCCAGAGCACGAGATGCCTACCAGCGCGAAGAGAGCCAACAGGACCATCAGTCGGCAACTACGGGTCCTCACCATCTATCTCTCCTAATCCGTTGGTCTGTAACGATCGAGTTGAGTATTCCCTGCTCGGTCACCTTCACGTTGTCCTCCTTGTGCCCCAAAAAGACGTTGGCGGGGGCCATGTCGACCGCATTCTGCCAGCCGTTCAGCCAGTGAGGATGCTTGGCGTAATGCGGCCACCAAAACTGCGTCCCGGCGTCGTCCTTGGTCGTCCACCGGCTCCCGCCGGCCTGAGGGCCAGCTACCGGCTCCCCCGTATTCCCGTATACGAGGGTATAGGTTGTGGTCCTCACGAAATAAAGTTCCGAAAACGGCGATTAATGTGTGGAGTAATTCGCCTCCTCCTGAGCTCGAGTAGTCCGTGTCCGACGAGGGCACGGGTGATGCTGATCCTGGCGACGGCCGCGGCGTCGCGGCGGCCGAGGGGGCCGGTAGCGGGCAGCTCGAGGTCCATCCTGGCCTCCGGCTCCATGCGGCGCACGGCCTCGCTGAAAGCATGACGCTCCGCTTCTGTCACTGCTTCACGGGCATCCCAGAGAGTCGACGGTGTCGGGCCCAGGTGTCCGTGGGGCCGGCCGGTCTCGTTGGCCTGCATCCGGGCGGCCTCCACGTCGTCGCAGGTCCACTCGCCCGGGCGGCCGTGGGCTGCTGCGATGTGGTGGGCCCTGGTCTTCACCGAGCCGAGCCCGGCCTCACAGGAGCCATTGTAGCGTGGCGTGTGCGGCGGAGACAAGAGCAAAATCACGCCGCAGGACTCGAGCAGCTCGGCCATCTCCTATTCCCAGGACATAATACTGAATAGCCCTTGACAACATTCATCGGCGCAGATAGAGTCACAGCCCATGACACGCATAGCACGAGTTGTTGTGCCGGGGCTGCCCCACCACGTCACTCAGCGCGGGGTGAGGTCGGTCAGTATTTTCACCGACGACTCGGACCGCGAGCTCTACCTGCAGCTCGTCGCCGAGCAGGCCGAGCGCCATGGCGTAGAGTTCCTCGCCTGGTGCCTCATGAGCAACCACGTCCACCTGGTCGCCGTTCCGCGGAGCGAGGAGTCCCTGGCGCGCGCCGTCGGCGAGGCACACCGGCTCTACACGCGGGCGCGCAACTTCCGCGAGGGAGTGCGAGGGTACCTCTTCCAGGGGCGGTTCGGGTCGTACCCGGTGCAGGAGGACGGGCATCTTCTCGCGGTCGCGAGGTACGTCGATCTCAATCCGGTGCGAGCGCGGCTCGTCAAGGAGCCCGGGACATACGAGTGGTCGAGCGCGCGGTTCCACCTCGACGGGCGGCGGAGCGACGCGCTGGTCACCGACCGGACGCTGTTGGGGCTGGTCGACGACTGGCGAGAGGTGCTGGAGGAACGCGTGAGCGCCGATGACGCGAAGGAGATGGAGAGGCGGCTGTCGACGGGAAGGCCGTGGGGGACGGAGGGCTTCGTGGCGAGGCTTGAGAGGAAGCTGGGGGTTGAGCTCACCCCGCAGAGCCCGGGATGGCCGCGTGGCGCAAAGAGGCGCGGGCCAAGGGGCAGGATGAAAGCTAATTAGTATTATGTCCTGGGAATAGCCTGGGAATAGCCTGACGTTAGCCCGGCCTACGGCCCGGGCTCCGGTCCGGGCTCAGGCTCCTTCGCCGGGGCGTCGTCCTCGGTCAGCTCGAAGCGCACTATCAGCGTCGTCGTGCTTCTCACTAGCCGCCCGAGCCTGGTGGCGGGCCTGTACCGCGCTTCCTCCCGGTAGAACTTCACCGCCGCCCTGTCGAGACGCCACGAGCCCGAGGATTCCTTTACGACCACCCCGCCCGCCCTACCGCTCGCGAGCACCTCGACGACAACCACCACCTTGCCCTCGATGGCGTGGGTGCGGCAGTACTCGGGATACGTCGGCTTCGACTGGCCGATCAGACGCGCGCGCCTGACGCCGCGCTCGACGTCCGCTCCCGCAGCGGCCGCCTCCTCCGGGACCGGCCGCTCGGGTTCCGGCCTCTCGGGAGGTGGCAGCTCGTCCTTTTCAGCGCGCGGGATGACGATGTCTTCCGGCGAAATGACGGGGCGCTCGGGCTCTGGCTCCTCCGGAGGCGGGATCTCGTCGAGCGGCGGCCGCTCGACCTCCGGGATATCGACCGGCTCCTCGGGCGACGCAAAGCGAACCTCAATGGCGCTCACGCCGCGCGCGACCATCAGTTCAGGCCCTGAGAACAGCCGGCCGACCGGAAAGCCGTAGATGCCGCCGTGGACCGTTAGCGCGAGCACGGCCGCGACGGCGAGGTCCCTGTTGGACCCGTTCACTGCGCGCCCTTCTTCTGTTCGGTCAGGAAGGTCACACGCTCGACGCCTGCGGTCCGGAGCCGATCGAGCACCTCGAGTCCGAGCCCGAGCGGCGCGGCCTTGTCACCGGCTATCAGCACCGGCGCCTCGGGGCGCTCCTGGCGGAGCGCGGCCACCACGCGGGGCAGCTCCTGCAGCGCGACTTCACGCGCCTCGACCTGCACAGTGCCGTCGGCCTTCAGGGTCACGTTGATCGGCATCCGGCGCTCGACCGCCCCCGTGACCGTCTTCGGCAGCACGACTTTCACGCCGCGGTGCACCGTCATCGAGATCATCGCGTAGATGAAGAAGACCAGCAGCAGGAAGACGATATCTATCAGCGGGATCATCTCGATCCTGGGCTTGCGCCGGTGGACGAAGGCCTGCAGCTTCATGGCGACGCGCCCTCCTCACCTTCCCCGCCGGCCGCGTCTCCGCGGGCTGCGGCTTCGGGGCTTGCGCCCGCCCCGGGGGCGCCTGGCCTCCCCTCGCGCTCGTGCTTCTGGAACACTATCTGGAGCGACGTCGTGTACTGCTCGAGCTCGGCCACGCTCCGCTCGGTCCTCACCTGGAAGTAGTTGAACGGCACCAGCACCACGAGCGCGACCGTCAGCCCCGCTGCAGTCGTGATGAGAGCCTGCGAGATTCCCTTCGTCACCGCCTGCGGCGTCTCGACGCCCGCAGCCCCCAGAAGGTCGAAGGACTGGATGATGCCGAGCACGGTGCCCAGAATCCCCAGAAGCGGCGCCATCGTGATGATGGTGTCGAGCACCGGCAGCAGCCGGCTCATCTTCTGCACCCGGTCGGCCGCCGCCATCTCGAGAGCGTTGTCCAGCGAGTAGTTCCGGTGGACGAGCCCCGAGTGAAGCACCTGGACGACGTAGTCCCTCGAGCCCTGCGCCGCCTCCGCCGCGCCCCCGTAGTCGCCGGAGTCAACCAGGTCCAGGAAGCCGATCAGCGTCTGGCGATCGCGCCCGAGGGAGACCCTGACCCAGAAGATGGCCCGCTCGATGACGATGGTCATCCCCAGCAGCGAGAGCACCGCGAGCGGCCACATGACCCGCCCGCCTCTTGCGAAAATATCCGACACGTTCACTCCAATCCGTACGCCGGCCCACTGCGTGGCGATCAGAAGGTGGTCGACCACTCCAGCCCGGCCAGCACGTTCGAGCCCGGCGCCCCGAACCCGAAGACCTCCTCGTACTGCACGTCGCCTATGTTCTCCCACCTCGCGAAGAGCCGCAAGTGACTGTTGAGCCGCCACGACGCAGCGAGATCCACCCGATCGTAGCCGCGAAGCCGCACGCGCTGAAACGCGGTCCAGTCGACGTCCGTCCGAGAACCCACGTGGTTCCACTCGGCGAAGAGCTTCAGCCGGTCGATCGGCTCGTATGTCACCGTCACGTTGACCATGTCGTTGGGCCGCCGCGCGAGCCGCTTGCCCTCGAGGAAGAGAAGAGACGAGTTGTCGCTCTTCGTCGCGCGGTGATTGTTGTGTGTGTAGTTCGCCCTGATCGCCAGCTCATCGGTCGGCCAGTACTGGACGAAATGCTCCCAGCCCTGGCTCTTCGCCCGGCCGGCGTTGCCGAACGTGTAGTTCGGGAAGACGCCGGTGAAAACGATGTAGTCGGTGTAGCGGTTGCTGAACCACGTGGTGCCGAGCTTCAGCTTGCCGCCGAGGAGGTCCTGCTCAGCGCTGATGTCGTACCCCTCGCACCCCTCGGCGTCAAGATCCGGGTTGCCGGTCGTCGTTCCGAAGACGGCGGTGGTCATGAGGCCGTCCGTCTCGAAGATCGTCGGCTCCTTGTACGCAACCCCGGCGGATGCGCGCAGGCGGGTGCCCGTCTCGTCGAAGACCGCAGCGGCGCCGAAACGGAACGAATCCTCGTCGCCGAGGGTGTCGTGACGCTCGTGCCGGTAGTTGGCTTCGAGGCGCAGCCAGCCGTAGAGCTCCTCGCGGAGCTGCGCGTAGACGGCCCGGCTCGCCCGCGTCGTCGAGCCCGAGTTGTGGTCGTCGGCGAACCACGACGGCTTGACGAAGTCGTCGTTCGTGACCAGGGACTCCTCGTCGTACTCGAAACCGACCACGGCGCCCAGGCGCCCGTTGGGGCCTTCCGCGACGCCTATCTCGTTCTGCCAGTCGACGACCGTGCGATCGAATACCGAGAGGTTGCGGCTGTCCTCGTCGTTGACCGGGTCGGCGTCGTTTGCGAAGAGCTCGTCAAGCCCGTAACGCGACACCTTCACACGGCTGGTCCAGCGCTCCGAGGCGGCGTGCACCACCTCTAGACCCAGAAGTTCGCTCTGCCGGTCGTTCCAGGCGTTGGGATCGGGCTCGTTGGTGGCAGGTGGACCGGCCGTTGATCCCCACTCGCGCTCGGCGTCCTCGGCGCGCACGGTTAGCCGTAGATCGGTCTTCTCGCCGAGCTTCGCCCCGAAGCTGCCCCAGAGCGTTGCGTTCTCGCAGCCGGTCCTCTCGGTCCTGTAGTCGTTGACGCGCAGGTGCGAGACGTTGACCGAGTAGTCGGACGAGGCGTCACCGCCAGTGAGCGAGAGCGTCTCGCGAAGCGTGTCGTAGGTGCCCCCGGCCATCGACAGCGTCAACTCCGGAGGCCCTCTCCGCCTGCCCGTGATGATGTTGACCGCCCCGACCAGCGCGTCAGAGCCGAAGAGGGCGCTGCCCGTGCCCCTCATTACCTCGATGCGGCCGATGCCCTGACTGACAAGGTTCTTCCAGTCGAAGCCGCCGCCATCGATGTTGACCTGGTGGCCGTCGATCATGATTAGCACGTGGTCCGACTCACCCCCGCGCATGAACATCGCGCTGTTCTCGCCGGGCCCGCCCGTCTGCACCATATGTACGCCCGGCACGTTCTCGAGAATCTCGTGGACGTGCGCTGCGCTCTGGGCGTCGACCTCCTCCCGGCTCACGACGCTGAGTGTCCCCGTCTCCTCCCCCTTGGGGAGCGGCCTCACGAGGCTCGCAGTCACCACGATCTCCTGGTCGGCCTCGTGCGTCGCCGGCTCGGGAGCCGGGCCTTCGGCCCCGGCCCCGGCGCATGCAAGCGTCAGTCCCAGCACCAGCAGTGCCGCCGCCTGCTCAATCAACCTGCAGCTCATCGACCTCTCCTCGTGCCCCATAATCAGTCGGCCACAGGCGCAAAAAGAAAGCCGGTCTACCCCAAGGCAGACCGGCGTGATCCCGCGCGTCCGCGCCCCGTCGCCCCCTGGGTCGGGGGGATTCGGAACAGCGTCCCGGGCAGGTCTTCTGGCTTCCGGCCTCCCCCGGAGGGGAATCGGACCCGCCCTCGCCTTCCCGTCCCCCTCACACGGGGACAGTGACTAACGTCGGGCTAGGCCTTCATCGGCCGGTCACAGCAGCGACCACTGCGGCGGACTTTCACCGCCTTCCCTTTTGATCCCGCTTGCCGCGGGAACCCGGAACAGCTATGGCCTACTATTCAGTTGTCTCCAATGATCGTACTCCTGCAGCGCCACCTCGTCAAGTCTTTTCGGCCTGGACCGGCGCGAAATCAACTTGACTGGCAGGGCCGTGGTCGCTACTCTCGCGGTTTCGGAACCCCAGAGATATCCGGAGGATGGATGCCCAGCGCCGACAAGGAAAGCCTCGCCGTCGAGAAGCTTGGCCAGGCCAAGGAGATACTCCTGCGCGAGGTCCACAAGCGAATCGTGGGCCAGGAGGACGTCATCGAGCAGATCCTCATCGCGCTCTTCTCGCGCGGGCACTGCCTGATGATCGGCGTGCCGGGCCTCGCCAAGACGCTCATGGTCTCGACCGTCGCCGAGGTCCTGAAGCTCAGCTTCAACCGCATCCAGTTCACCCCGGACCTCATGCCGGCCGACATCACGGGCACCGACATCATCGAGGAGGACGCCGCCACGCGCCGGCGCGAGTACCGCTTCGTGAAAGGCCCCATCTTCGCCAACATCATCCTGGCGGACGAGATCAACCGTACACCGCCAAAGACACAGTCCGCCCTCCTCGAGGCGATGCAGGAGCGCCAGGTCACCGCCGCCGGCACGCGGTACCCGCTCGATCCCCCCTTCTTCGTTCTCGCCACCCAGAACCCCATCGAGCAGGAGGGCACCTATCCGCTCCCCGAGGCGCAGCTCGACCGCTTCATGTTCAACATCTACGTCAACTACCCCTCGCTCGACGAGGAGCGCGAGATCGTCGCCACCACGACTGTCGACGCGGAGGAGCAGATCAAGTCCGTCCTGTCGGGCTCCGACATCATCGCCCTGCAACAGATCGTACGCCGCGTGCCCGCTTCCCCGCACGTGATAGACTACGCGCTTAAGCTCACCCGCGCGACCCGACCGACGGACGAGCTCGCGCCCGGGTTCGTCAGGGAGTGGCTGACCTGGGGCGCGGGCCCCCGCGCCGCGCAGTACCTTGTCATCGGGGCCAAGGCGAGGGCGGTTCTCAGTGGCCGCTACGCGGCAACCTGCGACGACATCCGCGCGAACGCCCCTGCCGTCCTGCGGCACAGGATCTTCACTAACTTCACGGCCGACTCCGAGGGAGTGACGCCGGGGCAGATCATCGAGCGGCTGCTCGACGAGGTCCAACCGCCCTCGGAGGACGACTACTGATATCGCCCCGCGCCTGCCGTACGGCGCCGCGGCACTTTCCCTCCTGCCCCCTCCCTCCGGAGCCAACCTTGAAACTCATCGGCCTCATCGGCGGCATGAGCTGGGAATCGACCGCCGATTACTACCGCATCATCAACAAGCTCGTCAGCGAGCGGCTCGGCGGTCTGCACTCGGCGCGACTCCTCGTCCACAGCGTCGACTTCGCCCCCGTCGAGGAGCTGCAGGCCGCCGGTGACTGGGCAAGGTGCGCCGAGATGCTCGGCGAGATCGGCCGTCGGCTGGCCGCCGCAGGCGCCGATCTCCTACTGATCTGCACTAACACCATGCACATCGTGGCTGACAAGGTGCAGGCCGCGGCCGGCGTCCCGCTCATTCACATCGCCGATGCGACGGGCAAGGCCGTGAAGGCCGCAGGGCTCGCCAGAGTGGGGCTCCTGGGGACCCGTTTCACCATGGAGCAGGAGTTCTATCGCGAACGCCTGGCGGCGAGTTCGGGCGCCCAGGTCATCACGCCGCCCGAGGCCGACCGCGAGGTCGTGCACCGGATCATCTACGATGAGCTCTGCAGGGGAGAAGTCCGCGATGAGTCGCGCCGGGCCTGCGCCGAGATCGTCGAGCGTCTGGCCGAGCAGGGCGCCGAGTGCGTCGTCCTCGGGTGCACCGAGCTCCCCATGATCGTGAGGCCGGAAGACACGCCGCTGCCGCTTTTCGACACCACGCGCATTCACTGCGAGGCGGCCGTGGCGGCCGCGCTCGGCCCTGCGCCCTAGCTCACTGATTCAGGCGGGAAGCCGCACGGCACGTACTCGCAGGGGACATCCTGATATCTCTCGCCTAGATATTCGGCCAGCTTCATCATGCCGGGGATCTCCGCCGTGGCATGGCTGACGCAGAGCACCGGTATCCCGAGATCGAGCGCCCACACCCCCCACGTCGTCGACCACATGCCGTCGTCCGTGGCGAGAATGCAGTCTGCGCCGAGCTCGTGCATGAGCCCCGCGTTAGTGATGGCGCCCGTGCCGACGGCCATGCGGCTGACCTCCGCCTCGGTTGGCCCGAATATCCGTACAGACCGCTGAGCGAGCGGTCGCACCTTCTCGAGGATCGCCCCTGCCAGATCCCGCGCCGAACGCTCCCCCACCAGGCAGACGCGATAGTAGGATTCGACCGGCCTGGGCTCGGCCTCGAAGCCAAGAACTTTCGTCCACGCGTCCGGTATCCCCACCTCCGGCATCCTGTCCCAGACATCGTGGCACCGCATGAGCACCATGCCGTGCGCGTCTAGAAGCTCGCGCTTGCGCTGCACCAGGTCCGCCCCGCTCTTCACCTCCATGAGCGCCGGGTAATCGAGGCCCTCGTGCGAAACGAGCAGCGTAGCTCCTTTCGCGGCAGCGGCCTCGATGGCCTCGATCGTCGCGACCCAGGTGACGGCAATCGCCTCCACCTCGGCCTCCGGATCGCCGTGCAGGAACTTGTCGTTGGCCTTCGACCAGTCGACCCACGTGCCGACGGACTTCAGGTGCGTGAAGACCTCTTGGGCTTTCATTGGATTCTCCCAGCTACACGGACGACGGCGGAAGGCCGCAGGCAACATACTGCGCGTTCATGCCGGGGAAAGTCGCGGCGAGGTACTCCGCCATCTTCATCATGCCGGGGATCTCGGCCGTCGCGTGATTGACGCAGATGACGGGAACGCCCGAGTCCACCGCCCAGAGCCCGCCGGTCCACGAGTTCATTCCGTCGTCCGTGCAGAGAACGCAGTCCGCGCCCAGCTGGAACATCTGCGGCACCCGCGTGATGGCCCCGGTTCCCACGGCCATTCGCGTTACCTTGGCGTCACCGTCGCCGAAGAGCCGCACCGGGTCGGCGCCGAACTGAGACGTGCGCTCCTGCACCGCGCGCGCGACCTCGCCGGCCGTCCCCTCGACCAGGCAGACCTTGTAGTAACGATCCGTGGGGCGCGGCTCGGCCTCGAAACCGAGGAAGTCGGCCCATGCGTCGGGGATGCCCACCCCGGGCATCCGATCCCACGTGTCGTGACAGCGCATCACCACCATGCTGAGCTTCGTGAGAAGATCGCGCTTCTTCAGCCTGAGATCGTAGGCCGACCTGAACCCCGGATAGTTGGGGTAGAACGTCGGCTCATGGGTGATAAGGAGATTTGCCCCGGCGGCGTGAGCGGCCTCGATCGCCTGGAACGAAGCGATCCACGTGGTGGCTATCCCCCTCACCTCCGCGTTTGGGTCGCCGTGGTGGAAGTGGTCCCGGGTGCTGTCCCAGTTGACCCACTTGCCCACCGACCGGAAGTGCTCAAGGACCTCGCGCGCATTCATCCCGCCCGTCCCCCGTCAGAGTCCGTACTCCTCGATGCGGTTCCGCAGCGTCGTCCTGTGGATGCCCAGGATCTTCGCCGCACGCACCTGGTTCCCCCCCGCGACCCTCAGCGCCGCCGCTATCACTGGCTTCGTGAGCGCCGAGAGCATCTCGTCATGAAGCGCGCCCTCGCCGCCCGACTCGGCTATCTCCCTCGCCCGGGCCTCCGCCCGCGCATACACCGCCCCCTCGAGCCCCTCGCCGCCGCGCCGCTGCTCGATCGCCTCGATAATCCCCTTCGGCAGCCGGTCGAGTGAGATGGCTTCCCCCCTGGCCAAAGCCGCGGCATGAGCCATCGCGTTCTCGAGTTCCCGGACGTTTCCCGGCCAGTGATACTCCGCAAGCGCCCGCTCGGCCTCCTCCGTCACGCCCCCGGCTGGAGGATCGCTCCGCTGCAGGAAGTGCGCCACCAGCAGCGGCACATCGCCCTCGCGTTCACGCAGAGGTGCAAGCTCAATGGCCGCCGCGTTCAGCCGGTAGAACAGGTCCTCCCGGAACGAGCCGTCCGCGATCTTGGCCGCGAGGTCGTCGTTGGTCGCCGCCACGATGCGCACGTCGACCTCGATTGTCTCGGTGGAGCCAACGCGCTCGAACCGCCGCTCCTCGATGAACCTGAGCAGTTTCACCTGCGATGCGAGCGGGATTGCGCCCACCTCGTCGAGGAACAACGTGCCGCCGTCCGCGCGCTCGGCCCGGCCGACGCGGTCCGCAACCGCCCCCGTGAAAGCCCCCTTCACGTGCCCGTAGAGCTCGGACTCCAGGAGAGTCTCCGGCAGTGACGCGCAGCTCACTGGCACGAGGGGGCCTTCCGCCCGCGGCGAGTTGTTGTGGATGGCCCGGGCGATCAACCCCTTACCCGTGCCCGACTCGCCCGTGATGAGAACGCTCGCTTCCGTGGGGGCGAGCGCCCCGACGCGCTTGTATACATCCTGCATGGCGGGCGAGTTCCCGACCAACGAGCCGTGGGCGTGCCCGCCGATGATGGCCAGCTCATCCCGCAGACGTGTCACCTCCTCCGAGAGCCGCTTCGCCGAAAGGGCCCGAGCGATCAGGAGTTCGGCCTCGTCAAGGTCCACCGGCTTCAGCAGGTACTCGAAGGCCCCGCGCTTCATCGCCTCGATCGCGGTCTGACTGGTGCCGTGAGCCGTCATGATGATGACCGGCACGTCGTCGTGGACTTCGCGCATCCGCGACAGGACGTCGAGGCCATCCATTCCCGGCAGACGCACGTCGAGCAGAACTAGGTCCGGAGGCACGGAGGCCGCCTCCGCCAGGCCGTCTTCGCCTGTCGACGCTATCGCCGCCTCGTAGCCCATCCCCTCGATGAGGGTCCGGAAGGCCCAGCAGACCGACTCTTCATCGTCGACTACAAGTATCCTGCCCAAGATATCCGCTCCTCAACGTCCCAGTCGGTCCCTGCCGGGGCCTCTCCCCGGCGCTCGCCGCACTGGGAAACGCGGCCGCCAACGCACCGCCTCCAGCAGCGCCAGCCGGCACTTCTCCCAGATATCGCCCACCGCAGCGCCGCGCGGAAGCTCCAGAGTGATCGTCGGCACCCCCAACTGCTTCCCCGCGTACGTTCCGAAGCTGCCCGGAGTGGGATATCCTATCGAGCCCTTCGCCGGATAGCCGCACAGCTTCGACATCCGCTCGGCGAGTTCCTTTGCCGGCCCGTCGTAGTTAACGCACTGCCGGCCGCTGCGGATCGAATGAATCGACACCACCACCTCCGGCCGGTACCGCTGCATGAGGCGCAGGACGACACGGCTTTCGGGCTCTGAGCTCGGGAGCTCTCCCCCGAAGCTTCTCGTCTTGCGCCCGCGCGGCATCCAGTTGCTCACCGCCACGTTGCGGTTGATGTCCACGCCGTTGGCGTTCGTTCTCTTCCTCGACGCGAGCCCGTCCGGGTTCACCTCAGGCACGATGACCACCCTCCGGCCCCGTGCGTCCTCCGGATTCCGCCAGAGGTACTCCGCGAACCTGAAGGCAAGCTCCGCGCTCTCCGGCTCGTCCCCATGGAACGCGCCGAATATGATAGCCGCCGACTCGGCTCTACCGACCACCAATGCCCTTATCTCGCGTTCCTCCACCGATCGACCGACCGCCCGCCATCCGGGCCCTGCGGTCGAGTCCATGCACCCCGCGGCGAGAAAAGCCGCCCCCACCGCTACCAGGCAGAGCCTTCTCACTACATGCCCTCCCGCACAGGCAGGCTGACACGGAACGTCGTGCCCTCGGCAGACGACTCGAAACCTATCTCGCCACCATGCTCCTCCACGATCTGCTTCGAAATCGCGAGGCCGAGCCCCGTACCGCCGTCACGCGAGCTCACGAACGGCTCGAAGAGCGTATTACGGACCTCGTCCGGCACGCCCTCGCCATTGTCAGCCACCGCCAGAGTGACCCCTCCGACATCGAATGTTACCCGGACGCCAAGGCTGCCTCCCCGGGGCATCGCCTTCAGGGCGTTCAGCATGAGATTCATCAGGACCTGCTTGAACTTCCCCGCATCAGCCCGAATCGTGAGGCCGGCCTCGGGCAGATCGCAGTCGAGGTCGACGTGCGCGTGTTCAAGCTGACGCTCCATGAGCGTGGTTACCTCGCGCACGAGCTCACAGACGTCGACCTCCTCAAGCACCGGCGGCCCCGGCCGCGCGTATGCGAGCAGGCCACCGACGATCATCTCGACACGCTCGATTTCCGAGAGGAGCACCTTCGCCGTCTCCGAATCAAGCTCGCCCCCCTCGTCCCGGGACGCCCTCTGCAGCGTCATCCTGACGGCCGTGAGCGGGTTCCTGATCTCATGAGCCACCCCGGCCGCGAGTCGCCCCGACACCGCAAGCCGTTCGCTCCGAAGCACCTCCGCCTCCCGCGCCTTGAGCTCCGCCGCCATCGTGTTGAAGTTTCCCGCAAGCGCCGCGATCTCGTCGGTCCCGGTCAAGTCCACTCTCTCGTCAAGACGCCCCTCGGCCAGATGCGAGGCAGCGTGGGCGAGATCCCTCAACGGGCGCGTGATGGCCATAGCCAGGAGCACGCCGAGCAGCGCAACCGGCAGCGCCCCCGCCCCCGCCGCGAGGAGTATCGGCACCACCAGATCGCGCTTGGCGGCGGTAATCGCTTCTGCCGGGAGGAGCAGCATCAGGAGCGGGCTCCCGTCCGGGGCGCTCGCTCCCCCGACCTCACTGTAGAACACGCGGTAATGCTGCTCACCGAGCTTCACATCGAGAGATCCCACTGTCGGGGCACGTGCCGGCTTCTGCAGTGCCGGGGCCCCCGCGCCCTCGAAACGCGCGAGCAGCTCCTTCTCCTCGGCGGGACCGAACGTCGAGATCAGCTCCCCCGGCCCAGGCCCAAGCCTTGCCACGTCTCTGCGGATTATCTTCTTGATCTTGAGCAGCAGGTCCCGATCGGGCGCAAACCCCGCTTGGCCCAGCACCTCGGCCAGGTTCTGCGACTCGCGCCGGATCGACCGCTCCACGGATCGGGCCGCGATCGACGCCGACAACAGCGCCACCACCGCGAACTCGACTCCGAAGAGCAGGAGGAACGGAACGACGATCTTCGTCCTGATCGACACAGCGCACGTCCCCGCGAAAGCTCGACGGCTCTGACGAGGGACGATTATAGGCCCTCGCGAAGCCCCGTGTCAATCGGGACCCCTACTTGACGAAGCCGCCCTTCAACATCACCAGCTCGTGATCCGAGATGATGAAGTTGAGCTTGTGATTGAAGAGCACCATCTGATTGTCAGTGGCCTGGAACTGGGTGTAGAAGAGCGAATCGGCCGTGCGCCCGCTGATGGCGGAGCTCTTCAGGTCTTCGAGCAGCTCTACGCGCTTGGCCTGAACCCTCAGGTATATCTCGTGGATCTCGGATGTGCTGGCCTCCGGCGGTTCTATGATTCTGGCCCTCGCGAGGAGACCGGAGTAGCTGCCGATCACACCGTCGAGCTCCTCGCGCCCACTCCTCGACGCCAGGTCCTGCGGCATGGTCCTGCGGACCGTCGTGCCCTCGTCCCATATGGGACGCATCGCCTCGACGTAGGTCTCCACCGGATCGACGGCGACGTTGCGCTCCCATCGCATCATCATCGCGACGACAACGGCCACCACCACGAGCACCACGATGCCGAAGCATCCGGCAATGCCCAGCAGGAGCTTCGGCTTCACATTGCTCTCACGGTGGGTGGACGCCGAGTCTCTCTCGCCCAATCCGGTCCCCTCCGGCCTCTTGGCCACGGTTTCCCTGCGATCACCGGTGCTACATCACGGCGATGAGCACCGCCGTGACTATCAGCCCGAGCCCCAGCATAAGGCCGACCACCAGGAAAATGGTATCGAAGGAGGCCTTGTCCGCGGGCCTCGCGTGCGGGGGCGGGCCTGCTCCTCCGGCCCTCACGGACCCTCGATGCGCCGCCTTGCGCTCATCGGGGGCCTGACGCCGCCGCTCTTCGATCTTGCGCTCAATGCGCCGACCCGCCCTCATGACCGAGCTCTTCCCCACATCCAGCCTCACCGCAGCAGGCTTCTTGCCGAAGGAGACGAGCTCCATGTCACGAATCAGGGCCGCCGGCGTCTGGTAACGGTCCTTCGGGTCCTTTGCCATCATCTTCTCGATGACGTGCGCAAGCTCGTCCGTGAGGTCGGGGTTCATGTCCTGCGGGCTGACAAGCTGAGCGTGGAGATGCTGATTCATGATCTCGACGGCCGACTGGCCTTTGAAGGGCGGCTCTCCTGTCACGAGGTGGTAAAGCGTCGCGCCGAGCGAGTAAATGTCGCTGCGGATGTCCACCGTCACCACGCCCTTCGCCTGCTCGGGCGAGACGTAGTGTGGCGTCCCGATGGCCATGCCTATCTGCGTGAGCCGCCCGGTCTCGGAGCCGATCCGCCTGACGAGGCCGAGGTCGGCGAGCTTCGCGACCCCCGAAGGCGTGATGATGATGTTATCCGGCTTGATATCGCGATGGACGAGCCCGTGCTCCAGAGCGTGCTGCAGCGCCTTGGCGATCTGGATGCCGATGTCGATGGCCCAGGCCTCTGAGACACGCCTGCTCCTGAGGAGCAGGTGGTACGCGTCCTCGCCCTCAATGTATTCCATCGCCAGGTAGTGATAGCCTTCGGCTTCGCCCAACTCGAGCCCCTTGACCACGTTCGGATGGTCGAGCTCCAACGAGCTCTGCGCCTCGCGAACGAAGCGCTCGAGGTAGTCGGGGTCCTTGGCCTGTCGCTTCGGCAGGACCTTGAGCGCGACGATCCGGTCCCGCAGTTTATCGCGGGCTTTGAAGACCGAGCCCATCCCGCCTTTCCCGAGCTTCGCCAGCAGCTCGTAGTCTCCGAAGGTGCGTGTTTCAAGCTTGGCCTGCAGCTCGAGGATGGTGTGAATCTGAGGGCGGGTCAGGTAGCCAGCCTCGACGAGCACTTCGCCCAACCGCCTGTAGACGTTCTCGGCCCGCAGCTTCTGCTGGCGCCTCAGGCCCGCCTCAACCGCCTCTTCGGGCGTGAAGTTGTGCTTGATCGCAATCTGGCCGAAGAGCAGCGCACTCGGCCGCTGTGTGGAATGTTCGTCTACCATCGCTCCTCAACGGGATTGTACGTTTGCCCCCTTCAGGCAGTCAAGGCTTTTCCGGTCGGAAACGTGCTCGGATGGGATGACCCCGGCCCGGCGCTGGCGGTCCCTACCGTCGTCCCTGCCCCTTCGGCCCGGCTCGCCGCTTGGACTTGGGACCAGCGCCCTTCGGTGGGGCTGGGGGAGGAGCGCCCGCCAGCCGCTTTCTCTTGCCCGGCAGGGGCTCCGGTTCAGGGATAAGTGGCTGTTGCGATCCGTCCTGGACCTCTTCCAGGGGCCCTTCGTCGTCAAAGCTGACGGCGAAGTCTTCGTCCGCAACGCCGCCCATGCCCGGATCCGGGACCTGCTCGACACTGGGCCCGGAGAGGTCGTCCGGCATGAAGGGCTTCATCTCCTGCGGCACCGTTGGGGCCGGCCCCCCACGCGGGGACTGGTCCTCCCCGCCGTTCGACCGCCCCTCTTGATAACCCGTAACGGCCTGACGCGCCTCGTCCATCCGGCGCATCCCTTCGAGCAGCAGGCTCGCCACGTTGGCGGCGATGTTCCGGACCTCGGTCTTAACCCCCGAGCGGAAGCTGAAGTGCCCCTCCTTCACCGCGAAGATGAGATAGATCGCCTCGTCGCCCTCGATGCCCGCGAAGTTCGCGTTGAATATGTCGCCCCTGTCGAAGAAGATGTCGGCAGTGGCCTTCGGCGTCCTGACGACCAGCTGGCCGGTCTTCGCGCCGGCCTGGAGAATCTGTACGATCTCCTCGACCCCAAATGTCCCGATCCGGCCACCCAGGTCCGACGCCCCTGCGCCCTCGAAGTCCGAGTCGGAGCGCCTCAGCAGCTCCTCGCAAATCCGGAAGAGCTCCTTCGCGGGCACCGGCTTCACAAGGTAGCCGTCTGCACCGAGCTGGACCGCCCGCTGGCGGTTCTCCGGGCCGGGGTCGGCAGTCAGGAACACGAAGGGTATGCGCCCGGTCCTCGGATCATATCTGGAGGTCTCGAAGAAGGTGAACCCGTCGAGATCAGGAAGGGCAGACTCCGCGATGATGAGGTGGTACTCGTCCTCGCGGAGCATGTCCAGCGCCTCGATGCCGCTGGTGGTAGCCCCCACCTGGCAGCCCTTGGACGCCAAGGCCTTGGCCAGGAGATCAAGGTTCGCTTTGTCCGGATCGGCCACCAGGACGCGCTTGCCGGAAAAGGCTGCTTTCGTCCTTGCGCCGCCGCCGCCGTTCTCAGGCACGGCTCCCCCCCGAAACCGAGGCAGCAATCGGGTCCACCCATCAGGATTCTATGATGCAAGCTCAGGGACGTCAAGGGAAATCCACATCTGAGGCGCGCTGATGGTCGATGGGATTGCAGCGGATCGCGCCGCCCGCGGAGGCAGACTACGTCAATTCTCGCCCTCTTCCTCTTCCACCTCTATCTCATCCGACCCCAGGCTCGCAGCGATTTCGCCCGCCTTCTGCAGCAGTTCCTCTTGGGAGTCAACGAGGAGCTCCAGCTCCTCCTTCGACCCCTGCTCTATCCGGCAAAATCTGATGCCCATGCCGGCGTCCTTGCCCCTGCGGCACCAGCGGACGAGCCCGAGGGCCGTAACCTTGGCCCCCCGTTCAGGGAGGTCAATGTGGACCTCAACGATGGTGCCTTTGGGGGGTGGGTCCTCAAAGCGCACGAAGACGCCGCCGACACCGATGTTGGCGAGATCGGCCTCGATCGTCCGGACTTTCTCCTGGTCGACATGCCGCTCAACGACTTTCGAGATCAGCGTCCCGGGCACCCTTCTGTACCTTCTCGTGTTCCTTCTCATCGGTGTCCCCCGGAGGCCCCCTTGCTACCCGCCTTGACAAGTCTACATGCCGCGCCGCCGGGTGTCAAGCCAGTCAAGCCCTTTCCACGGAGCCCGTGAGCTTGACACCGCCGTGCGGCTGCCTGATACTCTGATCCGCCCCTGGCGCCCTCGTGGGGGCCCCCTGGAGGTCCTCGCGTGCTGGAGAGCATCTGGAACTCTGTCAGGGGCCTCACGGACTGGATGGTCAGTTTCGCCTCGCCCGACGTCTCGCTGTGGTACGGCGGCGGCGCGCTCTTCGGCTTCGCCTTTGCGGAGAGCTCCTTTTTCCCGATCCCGCCGGATGCTCTGCTCATTGCGCTCTGCCTCACCGAGAGGGCGCTCGGCAGCTGGCCGGTTGCCCTCTACTATGCGTTGATGTGCTCGCTGGCGTCCGTCCTCGGCGGGGTCTTCGGGTACGTCATCGGGCTCAAGGGAGGCCGCCCGCTGCTCGAGCGCCTCTTCGCACAAGAGAAGATCGCCGCGGTTGACCGGGCCTTCGAGCGCCATGGCGTCTGGGCGGTCGCGGTCGCCGGCTTCACGCCGATTCCGTACAAGATTTTCACCATCTCCAGCGGCGCCTTCCGTCTCAGCCTGTGGCGCTTCTCACTGGCGTCCGCGCTCAGTCGCAGTGCCAGATTCTTCCTCGTCGCAGTCGCGTGCATGGTGGTCGGCCCCACCGTGAAGGACTGGCTCAAGGCCCATGCCACGCTGTTCACCGTGCTCTTCCTGGCGGCCCTCGTTGCGGGCTTCCTCGCGGTCAAGCTCGTCGCAGGCCGTTGTTCTCAAGCTGATCCTTCCCCACAGGACCCGCCCCAGGAGGCCAACGACGATTGACTTCGGGGGCTCTTGCTGTAGAATCTCCGGCCTGCACTTGCGGGGGCTCGACATCGGTGAAGGCACTCCTTCAGGCGGCGGCCGCCGCCGCCATTCTGCACCTGGTGGCCCTGCCGTGTTCCGCTGAGGCCGGCGAGGGCCTGCAGGTCCAGGCCCGGAGGTGGCGGCAAGGCAAGGACGCGTACTTCTCCGTCACTGTCACTGGGCACATCGCGGCAAGGGAGAAGGCTGCCACGCTCTCCCTGCCAGAGGACCGCGGATTCTTCGTCTACCGCAAGCAGCTTGCCAGCGACAGCGTTCGCTTCCTGGGACGTTTCTCCGGCATGTGGCCCCGCTCTTTCGTTGTCTCGGCGCCGGGGGAAGAGGATATCTCTCTCAGCGGCATATCTACTCCTGTCGCCGACGAGGCCCTCGCAAAGCAGTGGGCAGCTCTCCGTATCGATTACCTCCGCTCGCTCGCTGAACGCCTCGGAGGCAGCAGCTTCCTCGCCTATCAGGCGGCCTGGCTCTCAGCCAGGCACGGCCTCCCAGTGCCCAAGATGCGAGGCACGCGGGGTGCCGGGAGGAGCGCCGTCGACCTCATCGACATCGCCGGTGCAGATCTCGCCTTCGACGCAAGCCTGGAGAGCGGAGCCCTCGGCCGCCGGGCCGCGCACAGAGGCCCCGAGTCCTTCAAGACGCCTGCGGCAAAGCTCAAAGCGCCGGATCTCCCAAACGTTCGGTACTCCGCCATCGCCGATGTCAAGGGGGTCGAGCTGCCGGCGCCCCTTGACCTGGTACCGCGCAGGTGCGCTGCGTTTCGGGTCAAGAGAATATCGAAAGCCCTGCAGCTCAGCGACTTCCTCGGCAGGCTATCCTCGCTCTTCGCGCAGGCCTCCGGCTGGGGATCCGGTCGTGCCAGCTTCGGTGACCTGGTCATGCAGCTCGGCTTCCAGGGCGGGGACGCCCTCCGCAGCGTCTATCCGCTGGCCGTCGGAGACGCAACGGTTCTCTGCGGTGACTTCTACTTCCCTGAGGGCGCCGAATTTGGCTTGATCCTTCGCGTCAAGAACGAGAAGCTTTTCAACAACAGGATCCAGGCCTCTCGTCTCGGGCTCGCGAAGGGCCTGCCCAACACCCGGACGAGCTCCCTGCATCATGGAGGGTACGACATCCAACACTTACGCAGTGCTGACGAAAGACTCCGCAGCTTCTACACCTCCATCGGCGACTACGCGGTTTTCACGAACACCCTCACCCTCGTGAAGGAGATCATCGACGCCTCGGCCGATTCCTCCCTTGGCCTCGCGAGCACCACGGAGGCCCGTGGGCTATGGGTAAAGGCCGAGGGCGCGGAACACGATGCGTTCGGTTGCGTCCCCGTCGAGTGCATCCGCAGGCTGACAGCAGCCCCCACCAAGATCGCCGAGCTCCGTCGCATCACGTGCGGTGCCGAGATGGAGCTCCTCACCTGTGCACGGGGGTTCTCAGTGCTTACCGGCGCGAAGGCCGACGAGCCACGCGCTCTCGTGGGAGCCGGGTTCCTTGCGAACACGCCCACGTGTCCCGAAGGCGGCGTTATAGCGTACAGCAACGCCGCTGATCGTTACCGCTGCTCACTCCACCTTCTGCCCGGCAATCTCGAACGTGTCAGCATGAGGCAGGCCGACAACGTGAGCTCCGATGAGGAGCGCCGGTACGCCGAGTTCGTGGAGGCATTCGTGGAACGCCCGTGGGGGCGCGGGGCATGTTCAGTCGCCGCGACCATTGACATCGGGCCGAGCCTCGTCATACGCCTCATCGTTCCACGTCTACCCGAAGACCGCCGGCTCAACACGTTCCGCGGGTTCTTCGGGGGCAACCCCATCGAGCTCTATCCGAAGAGGGAACTGGCCCCCGGCGGAGCAGGAGGCATCTCCTTCAAGCTGAGGCCCTTCCACCGCTACACGCACGACCTCTCGCATGTCTGGCCGGAGTCCTTCCGCGAGAAGCTGCGCAGCGTCAGGGACCGGGCTCAGGGACACCTCGGCTGGCCCCATGACTACCACATGCTCTCCTGGGCCGAGGACCGTGCAACCTATACGCTCTCCGATCAGGACTCCTTTCCCGGTTTCACCGCCGCAGACGGTCTGATCCGTCTATCCTCCAAGGATCGCGACATGGCCGTGGAGTCCCTTGCCACGCTGCAGCGCCTCGGAGCGTTCTTCAAGCCTCCGCCCCTTAAGGGAATCCGGCGCATTCCGATCAAGGACGTGGTGTCTGGGCCCGTCCACAGCCCGGCCATCACGACCATCGAGGCCCTCGAGACCGGCATCAAGTACCATACAGCGTTCGGCTCGCAGGCCGTCTACATCGGAACCGACAGAGATCTGCTCAAACGCGCGGTCAGCGCCGAGGCGGGAGGCCCGGGCCCCTTGCTCTCTCCACAGGTAAAGAAGCTGCTTGGCCAACTTCCGCGTCGCTGCAACATGGTCGGCTTCCTCGACGCGGCCGCCGCCCCGAAGCTCCTCCGGGCCGCTCTCTGCCACGCCGAAACCAACGCCGCCAAGCTCTGCGAGGCCCGAAGGGAGTTCATTGACGACCTCCGCCAGCACTGGGCGCTGAGTCACAGCGGAAGAGACGAGGCCTTCGCCATGGGCGACGCCTGTCGAGCTGTCGGGCTGAAAAGCGTCCCGCAATGCCCTGACGGCGGGCACTACGTGCTCGCCAGCGATGGGAGGGTCCGCTGCTCGGTCCACACGGGAGGGCCCCCGCGGGAGGACGGGCTTCCTCCCGCCGATGCACCTTCTTCCCGCCTGGCTGAGATCATCACGGCAACGGCCCTGGCCATACAGTTCGAGGAGAGGGGGAAGGAAGAAGGAGTCACGGTCACTCTCGCCATCGACAACCCCGACTACAGATTCAGGCCCTTCGATTGGGCGGTCGAGCGCTTCGGATGGGCGGCCATCGTCGTTACGGGGATCCTCGTGCTCCTCGCCCTGTATGTCCTCCTCAGGATGTACAAGCGCCTCAGAGGAAGCCCCTCGGATGCAACCGACGCGCCAGTGGCCCCCGCTGCCGAAGCTGATGACAAGAAAGCATCTGAGGAATAGGATCCAACGCCCGGCGGCCGCCTGCGTCCACCATCGCATCACAACAGGAGCTCTCTCTTCTCCTTTTCCGCCTGCCGCCCGAGCTCGGTGCCCGGGTACTTGTCAATGAACTTGGAGAGCTCTTCAAGCCCCCGGGTCTTGCTCCTTAGCCTGCCTGCCATCACGGCCATATCGAACTCGATCTGCATGTACGACTCTTTGTCATAGTTCGGATTGTCAGGGCCGAAGAGCTCAACATACTTCACGTAGCAGTCGAACATCTTGGAGGTGCGAATCGTCCACGCGTAGAGGCCGGCCAGCTTCATCTGGACCCACGGCGCCCAGGTCGACTCCTTGTTCTCGACAACCCAGTCCTGGATCCTGGCCGGGACCGACTCCGTCAGCAGGCTGAACGGGATCGCGGCCAGCAGCACCAGCAGCACTATGACGAGCTTCTTCTTCGTGGACCAGCTGTCCAGAGCCACCGTTGAGGGCCCTCCTTTCCATCAGGAACTTACCACACAGCCCCCCCCGCAGTCAAGACCCGAGATGCCCAATTCACCGCGCTACAGCCACCGGTCGAACCACTCCTTCGCGAAGGCGTGCTTGTACGCGTGAGGTCCGTCGTGGACCGCCAGATCGCACGTGTCGGCCGCGCCGGCCAGCGAGTAGCCCCGCTTCACGGTCTCGAACTGCTCGCGCACCGCCTGAACCGGGAAGATGTTGTCCTTCTCGCCGGCGATGACCCTAAGCGGCCTCGGAGCGATGAGTGCCCCGATCTCCCCCATCTCCGCGAGCTTCAGTATCCCCGGCACGTAGTTGCACTCACAGTGGGGAACACCGAGTATCGATGCCCGAAACGAGCAGAAGTAACAGGAAGGGATCGAGCACGTTATGCGCTCCTCAATGGCAGAGAGCCACAGCGTCGTCGTACCCCCGCCCGAGTTGCCCGTGCAGCCGAGGGCGCCCTTATCGACGTCCGTCCTCTCGAGAACCATGTCAATGGCCCGCATGCCATCCCAGCAGCGCTCGCCGATGAGCGTCCTCCCAAGCAGCTGGTAGAAGAAGGCCATATGGCGGCACGAGTTCCTGCCGCCGTCCGCCTTTCTGAGCGCAGAATGCCGCTCGCCGAAACCTCTCTGCTCCACCGCGCACACTAGGTAGCCCGCCTGCGCGAGCGCCTGGGCGTAGTTGCCGTCCACACTCAGGCGGTCCCTGCGCTCCTCGTCCGATCCGAAGTTACCAATCACCGGCTGCACGGACGGATTGTGCCCGTGGAAAACCATGACTGGCTTGAAAGGTCCAGGGCCCTCGGGCACTAGCACGTACGCCGGGGTCGCTACGCCCTCGCCCGAATCGACTGCGTACTTCTCCTCTGTGTAGCCCTCGCGCGGCTCCGAATGGACCATCTCATATGAGGCCTCGGGGACTTCCCGCCCGGCCAGGCCCAGAAGCCCCAGGAGCTCAGCTCGGAACTCCCTCCTCCAGACGAGAAGCTCATTCTCGGATGTCGCCGTGAGAGCGAACCGCCTTGCCTGCCCCTCGTAGAGCCGGTCAAGGTGTGGCTGGACTCCGAACCGGCCCTCGGACATCGCACCCCTCCTTTCCGAACACAATGTGCAGAAGAGCATGTTAATCGACCGCCCCGGGCTCTGCAACGTCCCCCTCCCCAATACCGCACCAACGAAGGAGTCGTCCTTGACGGAGAGCGGTCGGGGTATATCATAGTGCGCATCTGGTGGGGAGGGCGATGACGAACAGGTTCCTCAGGCTGGCCGTTTTCCCCGCAGTCCTCCTGGTGCTTGCCCTTGCGGCATACGCCAACAGCATCGGCAACACGGCCCTCCTGCATCATCTGCCGAGCGACGTCACAGACCCCGTGCTCGACAACTCCATTCTCCGCTCCGTGCGCCTCCTGCCGAAGACCTTCACTGGCGAATTCCTGCTTTCGACGGGCGGTGAGTACCGTCCGCTCGGGTATGCCCTCTTCGGAGTCGCCAACTCGCTCGTGCGGGATGCTGGCGGCTCATTCTGGCATCTTGTGCTGATCGCCCTGCACGTGGCCGCAGCAGTCCTGGTTTTCGCCACGATGAGTATGATGCTGGACAGTCTGCCGGCGTTCGGGCTCTCGGCGGCCTACCTCCTCCACCCTGTCTTCGTTCCGCTCGTGAACGACGTCAACATGATCTACATGCTTTGGGGCCTGCTGTTCAGCACTGCAACGCTGTTCCTTTTCGTGCTTCACGTGAAAACGGGATGCCGCTATGCGCTGGCTGGCTCGCTGGTTTTCTTCGCCGCATCCGCCCTGAGCTATCGACACGCCATGCTCTTGCCACCATTCTTGGCGATGTTGTCCCTGCTCGCGGCCGACCGGCCCAAGTGGGCCGCGGGTGGGCTCGTGGCCCTGGGGGAGGCAAGCTTCATCGCCGGAGTTCTGCGCCTGAACGTCTTCGTCACGATGGCAGTGCTAACCACGCTGGTCGTCTTCGTCGGCGTTGGCCTCTCTGCCAGCAGAGAGGCCCGCCGCAAGGCAGTCTGTCTGCTACCAGCCTACCTCGCGCTGGTTGCCGTCTTCGCCGTACTTGCCGCGTGGATGATCCCGTCGAGGCTTCACGGCTACTATCTCGACAAGTTCCTCCACGGAGAGATCCACCTCGCCGCTCCGTTTCAGCCGTCCTTCGTGAGCGGAGCTCTGCTGACAGGCTCCGCACTCAACCTGCTGGCGCTTGCCCTAGCCGCTCTACTGCCCGGCGTGTTGGCACTGCCGGAGCGCATGGCCAAGGTCGTCGTCCCTCTCGGCCTTGCGTTCTTGCTGCTGGCCACTGTGCTCGGCAACGGCACTTACCAAACCAGTGAGACCTACTGGAACCACATCGACGCGGCGAGGCCCGGCTACTTCGCCGTCGAGATCAATCTGGCCGAGGCCCACCTCGACGCCGCCAACCCTGAACCAGCGAAAGAGATTCTCCTCAGACTCCTCTATGATGATCGCCCCTCGATTCTCTACGAGGCATCCCTCACAACAAGGCTCGGCCGAGTCTACGCGGCCCTCGACGATGATAAGACCGCCGGGTTCTACTTCTTCGGCTTCGGTTTCAAGACCAACTGGTACCGGAATACCATGAAGAACTCGCTGCGCCGGGCCGCCGACTTCTGCTTCAGGACCGGCTACATAAGCTGCGCGGAGTATTTCTGGGCCAGCGGCCTCGTTCTCGATCGCTACGACGCCCGCCTCTACAATAACCTGGGCCGCGCCCTCGTCTACAAGAACTTCTTTCGCTCAGCCGAAAAGCACTTCCACCATGCCCTCGTCCTCGAGCCAGGGAACGATATCTCGCTCTACTACCTTGCTTTCATCGCCCAGGCGCTCGGCCGGGAGAGGGCTTACCCGCATTACTGCGAACGATGGAAGGCTGCTTCGGGCTCCGAAACCGAGATCGACTTCCAGCGGATTTACGACGGTTTCCTCTTCGAACGCGACAAGATGATGGCATGGTTCTCGGGCGAGCCCCGGTTTCTATCCCGATTCGGCGAATGGGCCGGTTCGGGGCCCTACGTCCTCCGACGCAACACCGGCGTCTACGCTTTTCCAGAGGTCTCCCGCGAGATCGGCTCACACTTCCTCAGGCAGGGGGAGTATGACCCGGCGTACGAGCACCTCAGCGCCTCCCTTCAGGCTGGGCCGTCCATCGCAGCTGTCGAGATGCTTATCGATGTCTGCGTCAAGACGGGCAGGATGACCGAGGCCGCCCGGCTGAAAACGATGCTAGGGAGCATGCGCCAATGATTCCGGCAGCGACCAGACACCTCCTCGCCGCGCTCGGGACCGTCGCGGTCCTCGTGCCCAGCGCACGCGCCGCCGAGCACTCCCCCGCCGGCCGGACGATGCGCGAGGGGCGAATCCGCGCGGATGCGAGCATCTTCGAATCGGCCTCTCCTGTCCGCAGTGACGAGAAGCCGCCCGCCGTCGTTCTCTTCGACCAGAGCAAGCTCCCGTCGGCCTACAAGACGCCTTGGGTTGAGCATCGTGTCTACAGGTTTCTCAAGATCGTCAGGCCCTACGACGGCGCCTCCTTCCCGCGTAACACCCCCCCGCCTAAGATATCCTGGGAGGACGAGACTGACGACGTTTGGATGCTCTCTCTCAAGGCCCCGGGATGGGCCGCGCCGCTAAGCGTCATCACCGACCGCCGCGAGTGGCGCCCCGACGCGGCCACTTGGGAGGCCATCAAGCGGGCCGGAACGGGCGGATGGATCACGCTCGAGCTCCGCGGCTGTGCAATGAAGGACGGCTCGCGAGCAGGCGACAAGGTCTACCTCGATAGCCTTCGCTTCCGAGTCTCTGAGCACTCCACCGATCCACTTATCGTCTACCGCTTCGTCACTCCTCTCTTCCACGGGCTCAAGACCCCGGACATCTTCTCCCGCGAGGTCAGCAGCTACGAGTCCAAGATGTTCCTCCCCGGCGCGGGCAGTTTCTGCACCAACTGCCACTCCTTCCCCATCAAGCCGTCCGTCCCCAACGACCAGATCAAGATGTCCATAGCGGTGCGGCGCAACGTCGGCGACAAGGCCTACAAGATCCTCGGAATCTACGACTTCGCTTCCCGCAAGGGGAAAACGCTCAACATCAACTCCTTCTTCATGGGGTGGAATCCCGACGGCACCAAGATCGCCGTCACCGGCGGGGACAAGGTCGCCGTCAGGCCGCTCATCACCCTCGAGACTCAGGAGTTCTACGTTCTGCTCGCGGACATCCTGATCGTGGACGCCAAAACACTCAGCGCCCACTCGCTGCCCGGGGCCTCAGACGGCAGATACATGGAGACTCTCCCGACGTGGTCCGCCGACGGCGAGACCATTGTCTTCGCTCGGGCACCCGAGCTCGCGAACGAGTTCGCCGAGCGGAAGTTCAACCTCTACAAGGTCCCCTACAACAACGGTCAAGGCGGCATTGCGACGCCCATCCCCGGGGCTTCACACAACGGACTCAGCAACTACGCTGCCAGGTTCAGCCCCGACGGCAAATGGCTCGCCTTCAACAAGGCCGACTACTCTTCGCTCGTCGCGCCTACCTCCGACCTGTGGATACTCTCCACTGAGGAGGGCGCCATGCCGCGCGAGCTCGACTGCAACGTGCCCTACGCCGGAGACTCGCACCACAGCTGGTCTTCAAACAGCAGATGGCTGCTTTTCGCGTCCAAGCGCGACGACGGCATCTTTGCCAGAATATACATCACCGAGATCGACGAACACGGCCGCGCGTCTCCGCCGGTGGAATTGCCCTGTCTCGAGCAGACGATGTTCTGTTACAATGTACCCGAATTCGTCAAACACACGCTGACCGTGGACGCTATGGACATCCTCGAGAAGACGGGAACCCTCGAGGGCCGGGACGCCCCGCCGGACGTCGCCGGCGGCCACGGGCGCGCGCCGGGAGGGAAACAGCAATGAACCCAGAGCACTCCGATGGAGTCGCCGGACAGTCAAGGGATGACCTCTTCCTGATGGTCATGAAGGTGCTTACCGTGCTTGTCCTCGCCTGCCTCGTGGTCAGCGTCTGCTTCAACGTATACCTCGTCTACGAGAACTCGGTCATCAAGACCGACCTCGCCAACTACGCGAAGCTGCGGCAAGAGATCGTCATGTATATGCAGATGAAGCAGATGACACAGCGCCTGGTCGCCGACATGCTCTACCTTGCCAAGGACGACCCGAAGACGCGCGGCCTACTCCAGAAGTACTGGCGGCCGATAACCAGGTACAACCTCGACGCCGCGACCGGATCCTCTCCCGCGCCTTCGGCCCCGCCGGGCCCGGCGCAACGCAAGCCACCCGCAAGCCGCCGCCCCGCAACGGGCGCGCCCAAAGCGCCGGCACCGGCCACCGGGCAATAGTTTGGAGATGCTGTCATGACGACCAGGCTCAACTTGCGTCGACGTCTCTTCTCATGCCGCCACGGCCTTGGGGCGATGGCAGTGCTGCTGGCAATCACGCACGCCAGCGGCGTCTCCGCAGCAGAAGGCCCGCCCACGATCATCCCGCGCGTCAAGGCCGAGCCGACGATCGACGGCGACGTCAACGACCCGTGCTGGGCCGAGGCGGTGCTGCTTGACAACTTCACCAAGCCCAAGTCTACCGAGCGTCCCGGCAAGAGGATAGCCGCGCGCCTCTGCTTCGACGACCGCGCGCTCTACATCTGCTTGGTCTGCGAGGAGCCCAATCCGGAGCGCATCCGCGACGAGCAGACCCCCGGACAGAGCGTGTGGCGTGACGACTGCGTCGAAATATGGATCCGCACGACGGACGACCTATACGAGTTCGACCAGTTCATCGCCAACACCTCCGCCAAGCGCGAGGTACTGCGCCGCAGGCGCGTCAGCAAGCCCTGGTCGCCCAAGTGGGACCTGGCATGCAAGGTCGACAAGGCCGAGTGGCGGGCCGAGATGGCGATCCCGTTCACGGCCCTCGAAATACCGGCGCCCAACCCAGGCGACATGCTACAGATGAAGCTCGGCCGCGAGGACCGCGCGACCGGGCGGACGCTCCTCTCCACATGGCCGCCGGGCTCGCCGTACGCCCGGACCGATGGCTACAGGCCCGTCTACTTCGAGACCGACAACCTGCTGAGGAACCCCGATCAGACTCAGCGCAAGGGGAACCGCGCGGACGGATGGGGCTTCTCCCGCGGCGACGCGGGCCTCTTCACCCCCGTCGCCGAAGCCGGCACGAAGATCGTCCGCGTCTCGGCCCCGGGACGCTACTGCACCACCAGCCAGAGCCTCCGGCTCAAGCCCAACTCGCTCTACCGACTGGAAGCCAGCGTCCGCGGCACGGCCGGCCTCTACCTCAGGGCGCGGACCAGGCCCAAGCCCGACGGGCCCTCCAAGCCGCACACCGCCTGGGCCAAGCCCGGCGATAACTTCGCGAAGTACCAGGTCCGCTTCACCACGGGGCCGAAGGGCGACGCCCTTATCATCATCGGCACCACCGAGGCGACGAAGAAGGGCCGCGTCGACATCGCAGATCTGCGGCTGGTCCAGGATGTCAGTGCGCCCGCCTTCGGACAGGCCATTCCCGTCGTGGCCGACGCCGCCGAGCCGCTCACCGTGAAGAAGATCCGCGCCACCGACTGCCGGGCCGTGCGCGGATTCGTCGGCGGCCCCATCGACGGCTCCCTCGACAGCCGCGGCTGGAACGCCCAGGTCTGGGAGTACAACAAGCGCGGCGCCGGAGCCGGCGTCGGCTACAACTACATGGGGAACGACGGGCTCCACATCACACTCGCCGACGAGGCCGGGTTCAATGCCATCGTCGTGAGGGGCGGCGTGCGAGCCAAGGTCTACCACGACTGCGACTCGTACGAAGGCCCTGCGGGCGGGACGCTCATCGTCGAGATGCCCGGCCGCAGCAAGACGTCCCGCTTCTTCCGGAGGACACCTATCAAGTCCGATCGCATCAGCTTCTTCGAAGTGGGCGACGGATACATAGCCAACGTCTCCTTCTTCCGCGTCGAGCAGGGCCCCGCCGACCTCGGGGCTCCCGTGCAGCGCCTCGCCCCTTCGAGCAAGTTCACTTCGAACATCCCGGAGATGAAGGCCCGCTTCGGAAAGGACGAGCAGGCCGCCTACCGGCTCGCTAGGGCCGGAGCCGGCGGCTCGTCCATCGAAGTCACGCCGGGGAAGGCCTTTCACTTCGTGAGCGCGCCTTTGCCCCAGGAGACTCCGCTGGCCGCCATCGGGCTCGACATGGTCGTCCTGAGGGCCGGAGCCCCCGTGCCCTTCACGGCGGCCGTGCAGGACCCGCTCAACCCGCGGAGCGAGCTCTACGGGGCCGACTTCGCGCTCTCCGGCCCGGGCCGCGCGCGGGTGGTGCTGGACTTCCCCGACCAGATCGTCCCGAAGGGCTCGAAGCTCTGGGTATCGCTCAGATTCGACGGCGCCGCCACCGTCGCCGGCCCCAAGGGCGGCCCGCCGGTGATCGAGCTCTACGGCGTTGACCGGGGCAAAGCCCTTCCGGAGGCCCTGGCTTACAGGAAGCTCCTCCTTAAGGGGTACTTCGATGCGATGAGCGAGGCCCGCCCCTGGAACGGGTGGTATACCGCCGAGCGGGTCCAGCAGACACTGGATGGGAACTACGGGCTGCAGCTGCGAGAGATCCGCATGACGCTCGACCAGTGCGTCGCCCTCGCGCCCGAGGACCCGTTCGTGAAGCAGTTCTACGAGTGGATCTGGCGCAGGTACCGCCCGTGGCGCGCGGAGAACAAGAGGGGCATCTACCTCGACGGCTCTCACGCGAAGATCACCCCGGTGCCCGGTGCTCCAGAGTGGGCGGTCGTCGCCCGCCAGGCCTGGCTCGAGGCCCGGAAGGTGCCCGAGTGGTGGCTCGACAACCGCCTCGTACCCAACGGCGAGATGGGCGGCGTCGTCGGCGACGACTCCGACATGTATCAGCAGTACGCCGACTTCCCCATGTTGGAGACGGGCGGCGTGGCCGCCAGGCTCAGGGAGGCCTTCGCAGCTCTGGCCGAGCTCGCCGAGAAGAACAATCTGACGGAGGGCCTGAACCGCCATACCACTGATCCGCTCCACGCGTATGAGGAGGGAGTCAACCACGAGGCCCTGATGGCCTGGATGGAGTACGGCGACCCCGTCTACATGGAGAGGTGCATCGTCGCCGCGCGCTCGACCGAAGCGCTCACCGTCATGACGCCGAAGGGCCACCGCCATTTCAAGAGCCAGATGTGCGGCGCCTCCGACCTCAGGATGAACCGGAAGACGGACACCGACGGTCACGCGCATCCGCTCATGTGGCATCCGGCCTTCGAAGTGGCCTGGTACAACCAGAGCCCCAAGGTGATGAAAATGCTCCGCGAGTGGGCGGACGGCTGGCTCGAGCACATGTCTCCCGGCAAGTACGCCACGGGCGTTGACGTGGCGACAGAGAAGGTCACGAGCACGACCGATCGCCCGCTATACGGCGGCTACGGCGGGCAGGGATCGGCCTTCGAGTTCATGTACTGGGTCACCGGCGACGAGAAGTACCTCGGACCGTTCATGGACCAGTTCAAGGCGGGCTCCAACAGGACGTCACCGGGGAAGATACTCCCCGAGATACTGCATCATCACGGCCTCAAGAACGTCGGCGGCAAGCTCCCCGAGCTCGTGAAGCGGGAGGGCCCGGCGGAGACCATCTTCACGGGCAACAAGAAGCCTCTGATCGACGCCCTCAAGGTCGACATCGCCGAGACACAGAACTACTTCATCATGTACACCTCCGCCGAGCCCTTCACGGACCGGGTCTTCCTCCACACTATCACCAACGCGACCATCGCCTATACGGGCGGCTTTGCCCACCGCAACAAATACTGCCATACCCACGCGGCCAGCTATGAGGGCTTCGGCACCGACTACGCCGCCCTCGTCATGAAGGCGAGCCCCAGTCATTTCAAGGTTCTGCTCTACAGTTTCGCCGATGAGCCGCTAACCGGAAAGATCCGGCTCTGGACCCTCGACCACGGGAAGTATTCGCTCAAGTACGGACCGGACGCCGACGGCGACGACAAGGCTGACTCGGTCGAGCAGTCCTCGGTGGTGGAAGTAGCGCGCGCCACCGCGCTGCCACTGACGCTCAACCCGAAGAAGGTGATGGTCCTGGAGCTCGTCCGGCAGGAGAAGCTGGACGATATTCGCAGCCGCGCCGACCTCGCACTTTCGCCGCTCGAGATCAACGTGAGCGGCCGGACCGTCACCGGCGTGGCCCACAACATAGGCTCTAGACCTGTGGCCGAGGTCGAGGTGGCCCTAGTCGACCCGAGGGGCAGGATCACATCGCGCAAGAAGCTCGGCAAGCTCGACGCCCCGCTCGACCTGGTACCGAAGCGGACCCAGTTCACGCTGAAGGGCCTGCCGAGGAGCCCGGCCGGCTGGGCAGTGGTGATAGACCCCGACGGCAAGGTCGCGGAGATATTCGAGGAGAATAACCGCGTGGCGCTGCCCGTGAAGTAGCGCGGGGCTTTACTCGGCGCCGGAGAAGCTCTTGGACCTCGTCTTCAGACTCCCCGACCAGTAGTAGGGGGTCGTCGGCGGGGCCAGGTAGAGCATCGGCGAGTTGACGCCGCCCGCCTTCTTTCCGGCGAGTTCGATGACCGCGCTGAACTTGCCCGCCGGCACAACCCCCGCGGTAGCCGAGTCGAACCCCTCCAGGGCGCTTACATCCAGCATCTTCCCCGGCTCGACGAATATCGCGTCTCCCCCCGCCTTAGCCTTGTCGAAGACCACCGTTCTCTTCCCGCCCACGACCAGCGTGATCTTCAGATCCTTCGGCAGGACGATCTTCCGCTTCCGCGTGTTCTTAATCCCCAGGAGCCACTTCCCGGCCTTAGCCTTCTTCCCCGGCACGACCCCCATGCCGACCTTCAGCCCGCGGCTGGGCGTCGACCAGCGCATCGATTCGGCGTACTTCGCCAGGCCCCCCGCCCCGCCTCCGCCCCCCGGGCCGCCCCCGTAACAGGCCGTGTGGCCGAAATCGCCGCGCCCGGTCGGCCAGGGGACGCACTTCGGGTTGATGGCGGGCCACCGGTAGACGTAGATGGTTTTGCCCTCGCCCGGCTTGGTCGCGGCGCAGGTCATCTCCGGACGCCGGTCGCCGTCCACGTCGGCGATGGTCGGGGCCGAGAGCGTGAAGAACGGCATGGAGAACTTGCACCGGACCTTGCCGTCGCCGTCTATCACCGTGAGCTCCGATTTCGTCGTCGGCTTGTGCGAGACGACCTGGATGACCTCGGCCTGCGAGTCACCCGTGAGGTCCGCCAGCACGGGCTCCGACAT